>Ga0207849_100021_pt1 | contig 322139 bp, 313 predicted proteins | sample TtaePargueraPR_12_FD_187277 | JGI IMG/M metagenome (GOLD analysis project Ga0207849, IMG submission 187277) | Aerobic enrichment media microbial communities from Bioluminiscent Bay, La Parguera, Puerto Rico - Tt and P2 (4) (SPAdes) | ecosystem: Environmental > Aquatic > Marine > Unclassified ... | reverse complement strand
GGCTGCCGCTGCGGAACTGCCGCCGGACTTCCCGCCGAGATACGTCTTGGCCGCGTTGACAACTTTGTTCTGAAGTTCGCGAACACCACCGGATTTTGTGGACGCCGCACTGGCACCCGCGCTGTCGAGCTTGAACACCTCTACGATGCGATCGAGATCGGTGGCCTGAGCCTCGGTCTGCTCGATGGCGGCATTGGTTTCTTCCACCAGCGCAGCGTTGTGTTGGGTCATCTCATCCATCTGGCGGACGGCTGTGTTGACTTCCTCGATGGCGGAGGCCTGTTCCTTACTGTCAGCCGCAATAGATTGCATCAGCTCGGCATTCTGGCGGACCGCATCGAGCATGCTGGTGAGTTTTTCGGCGGCATCGGCCACAAGTTTTGAACCTTCGCCAACCTCAGTGCCGCTTTGCTCGATCAGCGCCTTGACCTCGTTCGAGGCTTCCGCAGCCGATTGTGCCAGACGCCGGACTTCGACAGCCACAACTGCAAAGCCTTTGCCGGCTTCGCCCGCGCGTGCTGCTTCGACCGAAGCGTTCAGCGCCAACAGGTTGGTCTGGAAGGCAATGTCATCGATCATGCCGATGATATTGGAAATCTTTTCCGACGAGGCAGAAATGCGCTCCATGGCCGCATTGGCCTGGGTCATGACGGCGCCGCCCGCTTCCGCTGTCTCGGACACATTGCGCGCCTCAACGCTGGCATCCTCGGCCCGCTTGGCATTGGTCAGAACCGTGTTGGCAAGCTCTTCCATGGCGGCAGAAGTTTCCTCAATGGTTGCCGCCTGCTTGGTTGTGCGTTCGCTCAGATCATTCGCGCCGCTGAGAATTTCACCCGTAGCGGTTTTAAGACCACGCGACGTGTTCTTGACCTGCGAGATCACGTCACTGAGTTTTTCCGCTACGGTATTCGTATTGATCTTGAGCTGGTCGAACGCACCCTGGTAATCGCCAGTCACCCGGTGAGTCAGATCAGTGTCAGCCAGCGCAGCCAGCACGCCACCGGTCTCCGAAATACCCTTATCTACCGTTTCAACCAGATTATTGACGCTCCTGGCCAGCTCATTGAGCTCTGCATCTGGAAATTCTGATGTCACGCGTTTGGACATGTCACCGGCAATCGCTGCATCGACAACATCGCCGAAAGCACGCTGCAATTCCTGCATCATTTCGGCGCGTTCGACTGTACGGCGCTCGGCGGCGGCTTTTTCTTCTTCGGTCATTGAGGCAACCTTCATCCCGTTTTCACGGAAAACCTCAATAGCGCGGGCGAGATCGCCTAATTCGTCTTTACGCTCGGTGCCGGTAACCTCGATATCGAACTTGGCATTAGCCAGATCAACGGCAGTCGAGGTCAATCCTTTCAACGGTTTGGAAATCAGAAGCCTGAGGACCACAGCCAAAGCACCAAGCACCACAGCGCCAATCAGAAGTGCAACCAGACCGCTTTGTATGGCAGTACCTATTGCAGATTCGACAATCGAGGTACGATCCCAGCCGATCACCAGGGCACCGATCAGATCATTTTCCTTGCCGAAATGCGCGGGTACCGCAGCCAAGTGGTAATTGCCAATCACCAGACTCGCCAGCGCATCAGTTTCCATGGCTTCGCGTGCAAGGTCCTTGGCAGGTGTAGCCAGAGTTTCGTCAAGCGCCCTCTCGGCAACGATATTGCCTTCAAGTTTGAACGCCCCGCCATAGATGAAGTTGAATGTTTCGTCCTCGGCATAAGAGTCGAACGCCGTTGTCAGCGCGTCGTCCTTGCCGAACTTGATATTGCCAGCCTCGGCAGAAGCCAGAAGGCTGGCAATTCGGTTCTGCGACTGATCGCTTGAGGTCACAAGCTGCCGATATCCTGACAGTGAGCTGAGTCCGATGACCGCGAAGGTGATTGCGAAAACTGCGACCAGAACGATCATCAGCAGTTTCAGATTCAGTGATGCCTTCAGCATTGTGACCCCCAATTCGATCTATGCGTGCGCGTTAGAGCATTTCCACGTTGACGCCGAACGTTACGGCGCCGATCGGATTGCCGCTGGCATCAACCACCGGAACCGAAACCTGGCTCTGGAACGTCTGTGTGGATTCGTCCTCTTCGATATCACCGATATCGATTGCGCCGGCACCTCCGCCGAACGAGTTCTGCCATTTGCCTTCGTCACCCTGCCAATAGTCCGAGGTCACGCCGCTTTGACCGACGTTCAAACCCTTGGCATCCATAGCGAAAATTTCGGTGAAAAGACCCTGGCTGGCTTCCTGCTGTTCAAGCAGAAATGCCGAAGCATCTCTTGCCAACACTTCATCGATCAGCGGACGGCTCGAGGCGTCGACCTCGGCACGCCATTGCTGATCGAGACTATCAATCTTGGCCTGGTCGTAGCTGCCGGTTTCGGCATTCTGCGCCATGATAGCGTCGACAACGACACTGCTCTGCACGATTTCGGCGATTTTCCCGTTCGCCAGTGCCGTGAGCTGTTCTTCATATTCATTTGCCGTAGCTGGCAGTACACCAAGCATTCCAACTGCGGCGATGACACCTATAACCTGTTTCATTTTTCGAGTTACTCCCTCGCAATTTTCACTTTGCGTCCTCGAAAAACCGTAGGTGGCATTACTTAATAACCCATCTCGCATTTTGCGCCGGATCCGGTGACTTTCAGTTAAAACATATATTGGTGAACACGCCATATATGATCCAAAAAATCAGGAAAGACCTTGTTAAGGGTGACGATTCACCTCGTCGCAACGGCTGCGGACCTAGAGTTCTGCGTTCTCACCTGCAACGGAATGTCCCGCCATGCCACACTCACAAGCCGCGCTCGCCCTTTCGGGGCTTTTCAAAAGTTTCGACAAGCCAGCCGTCAACGGGCTCGATCTCATCATCCGTCAGGGTGAGTTTTACGCGCTGCTTGGGCCCAATGGGGCCGGTAAAACGACAATTCTGCGTATGGTCGCCGGACTGTTGCAGCCCGATGCGGGTGACATCTCGGTGTTTGGCATCGATGCCCGGCAGGACCCGGTTGCCGCCAAACGGCTGATTGCATGGGTCTCGGATGAACCGATGGTCTACGACCGGCTGACGCCGCGCGAGTATCTGGCTTTTATCGCCGGGCTTTGGGATGTCGCGGAGGATATCGTCACCGAACGCACCGAGGATTTATTGTCCTGGCTCGGTCTAATGGCGCATGCCGACGAGCGCTGCGGCGGCTTCTCCAAGGGCATGCTGCAAAAGGTGGCGCTTGCTGGGGCGCTGGTGCACGACCCGCGCCTCATTATCCTCGATGAACCGCTAACCGGGCTCGACGCCGGTTCGGCACGGCAGGTAAAGGATGTGCTGAAAAAGCGTGTCGCTGCCGGTGGCACCGTCATCATGACCACCCATATTCTCGAAGTCGCCGAGCGGATGGCCGAACGGATCGGCGTGATCGCCAGGGGGCAGTTGATCGCCGAGGGGACATTGGCAGAACTGCAAAGCCGCATGAGCGGGGGCGGGTCCAGCCTTGAAGATATCTTCCTCGATCTGGTGGCCACCCATGAGGCGGCCGCGTGAGCATGCAGACCGCCAGTCTGACATGGTTCGCGCGCCATGAGCTAAGGCTCAACTGGCGCGATTGGACGGCGCTGATGACCGGCGGCAAACGCAGCCGCCTGATTGGCGCAGCGATCGTTATCGCGATTGCCGCCATTGCGGCGCACCTGATCGCAGCCGTATTCATCACGCCGTGGGCCAAGGCAGGTATCACTGCCGATAAAGCAACGCTGGTGACACTCTCCGGATCGGGGCTTTTGTTTTTTACCGTGATGCTCTCGCAGGCCATGGAGTCGGTCACAAGAGCTTACTACGCCCGCGCTGATCTCGACCTGATCCTGTCATCACCCGCATCGGCGCGTTTGCTCTTCGCTATCCGCACCAGTGCTATAGGGCTCTCAACATTCGTGCTTTCCGCCCTTCTCGCCGGTCCGGCGATCAATGTTCTGGCGGTAGCGGACGGCCCGCACTGGTTGTTCGCCTATGGCGTGTTGGCCGCGCTGGCTGCGCTGGCCACAACCCTCGCAGTTATATTTACGCTGGTTCTGTTCCACCTCGCCGGCCCGAAACGCACCCGCCTGATCGCGCAAATCGCGGCGGCGATTGTCGGCGCCGGGTTTCTGATTGGTATTCAGCTTGTGGCGATCCTTGCCTATGGCAATATCTCCCGCTTTTCCGTGTTGAGTTCATATGCGCTGGTCTCTGCAGCGCCCGGCCTGGGAAGTCTGCTCTGGTTGCCCGCACGGGCAGCGATGGGAGAGGTTGGCCCCTTTGCCCTGTTTGCCGCAGGCGCAATAGCGCTGTTCGCCATCGTTGTGCATGTCAGCTCCGCCAGTTTTGGCCATCACGCTATCGCGGCTGCCGGCGTATCCGAGACGGGCAAGAACCGGGCAGCCAGAACCCGCCCGCTGCCTGCCCGATCACAGAAACAGGCCCTACGGCACAAGGAGTGGGCGTTGCTCAAACGTGACCCGTGGCTTCTGTCGCAAACGCTGATGCAAATACTCTACCTCCTGCCCCCGGCCCTGCTGATGTGGCTTAATTTCGGGCAGGCTGCGAGCATTCTGATCGTGGTGGCACCGGTGCTGGTGATGGCGTCAGGGCAACTGGCTGGTGGTCTTGCATGGTTGACAATTTCGGGCGAGGACGCGCCCGATCTCGTTGCAACCGCGCCAATCGCACCCGGTATGGTGCTGCGCGCAAAGGTGGAAGCGGTGATGATCGCCGTTGCGGTTGTCTTGCTGCCGCTTATTCTGCTCATGCTGGTGTTCTCGCCCATGGGCGCGCTCGTCACAGCGGTTGGTATTGGCCTCGCGGCGACATCGGCAACACTCATACAAATCTGGTTCCGCGCCCAGGCCAAGCGCGCCATGTTCCGCAGGCGTCAGGTGTCCTCGCGTATCGCGACCCTGTCCGAGGCCTTCGTCTCAATCTCATGGGCCGGTACCGCGGCATTGGCAGTGTCGGGTTCGTGGTTGGCGATTATGCCCGCCATTGTTGCTCTTGGTGTTTTGGCGCTCGCGCGCACCCTCAGCCCGAAAAGCGTTGACTAAGGCGCGTCGAACAACGTCGCCAGATCCTGCTCCGACATCAGCCGATAAGCCCCCGGACTGAGATCACCCGGCAGGTCCAACCCGCCGATCCGGTCGCGATGCAGAGCCGTGACATGGTTCCCGAGTGCCGCAAATGTGCGGCGCACCTGATGGTAACGGCCCTCAGTGATGGTCAGATATGCTTCAGTGTCTGAAAGCACTTCCAGATGTGCAGGCAATAGTGGCTTGTCCTCGCCCTCGAGCATCAGCCCACCCGCCGCCAATATCTCCGCTTCAGTACCGGCCAGCGCCCGGTCCAATGTGACGCGATAGCGTTTGGGCAGCTCTGACTTGGGTGAAATGATCCGGTGCAAAAGCGCACCATCATCGGTCATCAACAACAGGCCTGAGGTGTCCTTGTCGAGACGTCCCACTGTTGAAAGCGCAGGGGAACGCTGGCGCCAGCGCGACGGCAACAACTCGTATATCAGCTTGCCGGTATCCTTGTGGCTGCAGGTGACGCCCAAGGGTTTGTGCAGCATCAGACACATGCCCGGGAGCGGATCAAGCGGCTCATCATCAACCTCAAAGCGCTCCGGCAGATCAGGATCGAGAGCTATTTTCAGGTCAGCCTTCTCAATGGGTTCACCATCCAGAACCAGAGCACCGAGACGGGCAAGATGCTGAATGTCACGGCGGGACCCATAGCCGAGATTGGCAAGCAACTTGTCGATGCGCACCATCGGCACCTTACTCATTTGACCGCCTCATAGATTTTGAAGCCATCCTGCGCAGCGACCTGACATATCGAGCTGAAAGTTTGATTGAGCGTCTCCTCATAGGGCAGGTGTCGGTTGGCGACCAGCCAGCAGGTTCCGCTTTTTCGCAGTGCCGATGCCGCGCGGGTGATGAACGTTTTGCCCAAAGCCCGATCCTCGGCACCGCCATCGTGGAACGGCGGGTTCATCACTACGAAATCAAGGTTTTGAGGCAGATCAGCGGTGCGAGCATCGGCCCAAGTGAAAGTCGCGCGGGCATCAGTAACATTACGTTTCGCCGCCGCGACAGCGCGGCGGTCCAGATCGATCAGAGCGAGAGATTTAACCCGCGCTGACTTCAGGATCGTCAAAGCCAGATAGCCATTGCCGCACCCGAAATCCGCACCGGCACCGGCAAGTTCCGGCAGGTGCGCCGCCAGCAGTGCGCTGCCCGGATCAATGCGATCCCAGCTAAATATGCCCGGCTGCGACCAGAGCCTGGTTTTCTCCACCATCTGAGGCAACCCCGCCGCAATCGCTGCATCTATGCCGATGGGCTCTGCCGGTTTGGTTGTGGTGCAAATGCGATGATGACTGCGCGACGCGGTCTGCACATCACAGCCAAAAGCCGCGAGCTCCTTTGCGAGACGTGTCCCGCCCTTCTTGTTGGGCGCCAGCGCGACCAACGCGCCGCCAGGTTCCAGCACGCGCAGCGCCTGCGCAAGTGCGAACTGCCGCTCAATGGTGCCGGGCGGTGCCAGCATAGTAAGTGATGCGAGGCTGCTGTCAGCAACATCTTCCAGCGCCGCCGCGTCGGGTATCAGCGGCGAGAATTGTATCGCCGCATCCGGCACCGTCGCGAGGTCGCGTGGCGGCACACCATAGACGCCAGTTGCAGACGGCATCATCCACCTACCAGCCGCTTCGGGCTGACCGGGTAGACCCGCTCCCGCCCCAGCATGACAATCTGCAATTGCGAGAACCGCAGCAGGCCATGAAAGGCGGGGGAGAGGATGTTGAGGTTGCCAGTGGCGCTGCCATAGGCCGGCAGGATCATCATGCGCTCGTCACAAACAAAACAGGCGCTGCGCACCGAGCGCCCATTGAGCCGCACCCGCGCCGCCGGGTGCAGATGCCCGGCTATGTGTGGCCCGTTGGTACTGCCCGGTTCGTGGCACAGCGTGATGCCGTGCGCGTTGAGTTCAGTACCGCACAAACCGCCAAGGTCGTGCGGGTCAGGATCGTGATTGCCCGAGAGCCAGATCCAATCGACTTTGGACGTCAAAGCGTCGAGCCGGGTGCGATCCTGCGGCAATAATGTCGCCGTGCCCTCGTCACGATGAAAACTGTCGCCAAGCGCGATGAGTTTCGTCGCACCCGTGCGTCGCAAATCAGCCTCAAGCCGCCCAAGCGTCAGCCCGGTGTCATAAGGCGGGAGCAGTTGCCCGCCACGTGCAAAGGACGACAGTTTTTCGAAATGCAGATCGGCAACCAGCAGCGCATTCTCCGATGGCCAGAAGAGTGCGCCGGATGTGAGCGGTTCGAACATCCGGCCCTGAAAACGGATCATCGATTGGTCCGGCGCATCACTGATCCGCGTCGCTGCATTACTCACCCGCCCATTGCCTCCTTGAGCAATTCATCTGCTGCCTCAGCCATAGCCGATTCACGGCCCTCGCCAAAGATCGGTTCCTTGCCGATTTCAAGCATGACGGGTACGGCGAGGGGTGAGATGCGATCAAGCGGTTTGTGCACGATATGCTGGCGCACGCGCCTGAGGCACTGGCCCAGACGTTCGATATCGAGAAGGCCCCGTGCCGCATCGCGCCGGGTGGCTTGTATCAGAATATGGTCCGGCTCATGCTGATAGAGCACATCATAAATGAGATCGGAACTCATAGTCATTTGACGCCCGGTTTTCTCCTTGCCTGGATGCCGCCGTTCGATCAGCCCCGCAATCATGGCGCAATTCCGAAATGTCCGTTTCATCAGCGAGGATTCATCGAGCCAGGCTTCAAGATCATCGCCGAGCATGTCCTCTGAAAAGAGCTCATCGAACGACAACCTCTCTGTACGCACCATCGCGTTGAGATCACCCAAGCCCCAGATCGCCAGTGCATAGTCAGAAGCGACAAAACCCAATGGTCTTGCGCGTGAGCGTTCCAGTCGGCGGGTGAGGAGCATGCCCATGGTCTGATGCGCCAACCGGCCCTCGAACGGGTAGGCGACCATGTAAAACTTGTCAGCACGCGGGAAGGTTTCGATCAGCAGGCTGTCGCGTTTGGGTAGAACCGAGACATCGCGTTGCAGCGAGAGCCAGTCGCGCACCTGCGGCGGCAAGGCACCCCAACTGTCCGGCTCGGCCAGAATGCGCCGCACCTTGTCGGCAAGGAATGTCGAGAGGGGAAATTTGCCACCCATATAGGAGGGAATTTTCGGCCGCTCGGAAAAAGCGCGGCTGACATAGGCCTCATTCTCGCGCATCGCCTCAAACGCGACAATCTCCCCGCCGAAGAGGAACGTGTCACCCGGCACCATATGATTGAAGAAATACTCCTCCATCTCACCGAGCACACGCCCACCGCGGCCGATCGGGCCGGTCGATGCGCCCTGTTTGTGCCCCCGGCCCCGCACCAGCCGCACCCGCACCATCGGTTCCTCGATGATCGTGCCGACATTGAGCCGGTATTGCTGGGCGACTTTAGGGTTGGCGATACGCCATTTGCCCTCGGGTGTTTTCCTCAGGCGCGCATAGCGCTCATAGGCTTTAAGTGCGTATCCGCCGGTTGCGACGAAATCGAGCACCCGGTCGAACTGTGCCCGTGAGAGGTCGCGATAGGGCCAGGCGCTGGTGATCTCGGCGTAAGTATCATTCGCATCGAGCGGCGCGGCACAGGCCAGGCCGAGAATGTGCTGCGCCAGCACGTCGAGACCGCCGGATACCGGGTCCTCGGAATCCTGCGCGCCATCGGCAACGGCTTCCAATGCCGCCTCGCATTCGAGCACCTCGAACCGGTTGCTGGGCACGAACAGCGCCCGTGACGGTTCATCTAGCCGGTGGTTGGCGCGGCCAATGCGCTGCAGCATGCGCGAGGCCCCTTTCGGCGCGCCGATCTGGATGACCAGATCGACGTCGCCCCAGTCGATACCAAGATCGAGGGTCGAGGTGCACACGACCGCCCGCAACTCACCGCGCACCATTGCGCTTTCAACCTTGCGGCGCTGCTCGACATTGAGCGAACCGTGATGCAGTGCAATGGGCAGATTATCGTCATTGATCTGCCAAAGCCCCTGAAACAGCATCTCGGCTTGCGAGCGGGTGTTGACGAACAGAAGCGAGGTGCCGTTGCGCTTGATGATCTCATAAAGATCTTTGTGCGCATACGCTCCCGAATGCCCCGCCCAGGGCACACGATCCTCGCTGGCAAGAATTGAGAGTTCCGGTAACGCGCCACCATCGGCGTTGAGCAGGACGGCTGGACGTGGTGCGACCGGAGCGCCGATCCAGTCACGCAGCATCTCGGGCTGCGCTACGGTGGCGCTGAGGGCGGTGATTTTCACATCCGGCGCAAGCTTCGCCAGCCGGGCGATGGCCAGCGACAACAATTCACCGCGCTTCGACGTGACCATGGCGTGTAGCTCGTCGAGCACGATGCGTTTGAGCGATCCGAAGAGACGGGCGCTGTCGGCATGACTCAGCAGAAGCGCAATCTGTTCGGGTGTTGTCAGCAGTATGTTGGGCGGATCGTACCGCTGCCGCTGGCGCTTGTGTTGCGGTGTGTCACCGGTGCGGGTTTCGACGGATATGTCCAACCCCATCTCGCCAATGGGCGTTGTGAGGTTACGCGCCACATCGACCGCCAATGCCTTGAGCGGCGAAATGTAGAGGGTGTGCAATCCGTCCTGAGGTACGTTAATCAGATCGTCGAGTGTCGGCAGAAATCCGGCCAGCGTTTTTCCTGCGCCCGTGGGTGCAATCAGCAGCGCTGACTCACCTGCCCGGTGTGACGCCAGCACATCAAGCTGATGGCGGCGCGGTGCCCATCCCCGGCTATCGAACCAGCGAGACAGTACGTCCGGGAGTTGCGGTTTGGTCTGCTTCAGCACGTTCTAAATTTTCTCAAAGGCGGCGATCTGGCGGTAATTCAGCGGACCCAGTGTGGATTGGTAAAAAACCGGTTCCCACATTTTCCCGCCATGCTCTAGTCTAACGCCGGATTGGCGCCGAGTCGCCGCATTTTGGGGGCGCGGCGTGGGGAATATCAACCACGCGAGACTATGCCAGAAAAACTGAAACTGACACCGGCGCAAACAGCCGTGGAAATCGCCCGCCGGTCGAGCCGTCTGGCGGCTGAAGAAAACCGGCGCGTGATCATCGGCATTGCCGGTGGCCCAGGGTCGGGTAAGTCGACGCTGGCGGCTGACGTTATCGGTATACTCAATGGACAGGTGGATGGTTCTGCGGCGCGGGTACCCATGGACGGGTTTCACATGATGCAATCCAAACTCGAGGCGGAAGAACTGGTGGCGCACAAGGGGGCGCCACAAACTTTCGAGGCCCGCGAATATATCCTGCTGCTCAAACATCTGCGCATGGCGACCGATCCTGTTTCCGTACCCGGCTATTCGCGGGTGAAAGAGGAAGTGGTGCACGACGCTTTCACAATCGCCGCCAACGTGCCGATACTCATCACAGAGGGCAACTATCTGCTTCTTGAAAGCAGTCCCTGGCATGAAATCCGCAAACTGATGGACCTGGCGTTCTATATAGATGTCCCGCGTAATATCGTTCGCAAACGGCTTTTGAAGCGGCACGCCGAGCACGGCAATTTCACCGAAGAACGCAACAAGCGGCATGTCGAGGAAGTCGATCTGGTCAACTATGACGCAGTGGCCGAATCCGCCGGTCGTTCCGATGTCTGGATTCAGGTCGACACCAATACCTGAGACCGGCCTTGCCGCCATTCGATTCGCGGGTCTAGTATCCCCGCAATCACGGAGTTCATCATGTCCAAAATCATATTCATCACCGGCGCCACCTCGGGTTTCGGCGCCGCCACCGCCCGCTATTTTGCTGAAAACGGTTGGAAGGTCATCGCCACGGGCCGTCGGCGCGAGCGCCTCGACGCACTCAAAAACGATCTGCCGAAGGGCATGGTGCACACCATCGAGATGGATTTGATGGACGCCGATTCAATCAAGGCGGCGGTGGCTGCCGTTCCCGAAGATTTCCGGCCGGTCAACTGCCTGCTCAACAATGGCGGGCTGGCGCTCGGCTCCAACCGCATTCCCGACACCAAGATCGAAGACTGGCGGCAGATGGTCGAAACCAACATCATGGGTCTCATCCAGATGACGGTTGAAATCCTGCCACTGCTCAAAGAGGCCGGTCCGGGTGCGTCGATCATCAATATCGGATCGGTGGCAGCGAAATTCCCCTATCCGGGCGGCAACGTTTACGGCGCAACAAAAGCGTTTGTGCACCAGTTCTCCTACAATCTGCGTGTCGATCTTGCCGATAGCGGTATCCGCGTCACCGATCTGCAGCCGGGTATGGCCAAGACCGAATTCACCCAGGTGCGTAACTATGGCGATGCCGAAGCCAACGAGAAATTCTATGAGGGTGTGGAACCGATCCGGCCCGACGACATTGCCGAGACCGTCTGGTGGCTGGCCAACCGGCCCTCACATATCAACATCAACGCGATGGAAATCATGCCAGTGTGCCAGAACCCCGGCCCGTTCATGATCAAGCGCAACTAGGCGCTGCCCACATGTCCAGGCCGTCGTACCCGTTCGAGGTGCGGCATCGCGATGTCTGGTCCATCGCCCTGCCGGCAACCTTTGCCTTCATCACCGAACCGCTTGCCGGGCTGACAGACCTGACGGTGATCGGGCGGCTGGGCGATGCCGGCTTGCTGGCCGGTACAGTGCTTGGTGGTCTGGCGACCTCGCTGATCTTTTCACTGTTCTTCTTCCTTCGGCTGGGCACCGCCGGTCTGACAGCGCAATCCATCGGTGCACGCGAGGCAGATGACGGGCTGGTGCATCTGGTCCGCGCCGGGCTCATCTGTCTGGTCCTCGGCGCGCTGACGCTTATGCTCGCCGGACCTCTCAAGGCGTCGACCAGCTATCTCTTCGCGCCACCCGATGCGGCACAAGAATCCTATGAAACCTATTTCGATGTGCGCTTGTGGTCGACGGTTTTCGTCTGCCTCAACAACGCGCTTTTGGGCTGGTTTTATGGCCGCGCCGCCGCCGTCACCGGCATGCTGCTGCAGATCCTTATTCACGGCGTCAACATCGTTCTCAGCATATGGCTGGTCTACGGATTGGGCTGGGGTGTTTACGGCGTGGCGTTAGCAACCGTGCTCGGACAGGTCGCGGCCACGCTCGTCGGCATCGGCCTCGTGTTGCGCCACTTCGGAACTTTCGAAAGAGTCCGCGCACTGGTGAGTCTCGATGCCCTTAAAGACGCCCCTGCGCTCAAGAGACTTTTCAGCCTCAGCCGCGACCTGACGATCCGCACACTGGCCCTGCATGCCGTATTCGCCTACTTCACCGCGCAGACATCGCGCCTCGGCGAAGTCACCCTCGCGGCCAACGAAGTGCTTTTGTACTTCCTGATGGTCAACGCCTTCTTCCTCGACGGGCAGGCGCAGGCAGCAGAACAACTTTGCGGCAAGGCTGTTGGCGCCAACTATCGGCCAGCCTTTGACCGCGCGGTCAGGCTGGCCCTGTTCTGGGGCCTTCTCATCGGGTTTGTAATGTTCGGTTTCTGGATGGTCGCGGGCGCACAGCTCATCGACTTCATGTCGACGAACGCAGCCATTCGAGACGAGGCGCGGACCTATTTGTTCTTTGCCGCCTTTGCGGCCTTCACCGGGGTCGCGCCGTTCGTTTATGACGGAGTTACGCAGGGCGCGACCCTGAACACAGTCATCCGCAACGGCATGCTGCTCTCGACCGCCATCTCGCTGGCCGCCTCCATGGTCTTGCAGCCCTTGCTGGGTGTGACCGGACTATGGCTTGCGCTGCACCTGTTCTTCATCGTGCGGGGCGTGATCTTCTGGTACGGCATAAGGCGCAAATTGCCGGAACTGTTCTCCACTTAGAGCGACAGCTTGCCGTTTGCCCAGTCATCCACCGCCGTACCGGTCAGCCCGGCAACACTGTCATGGCCGCCATCGCGTATGGTGGTCATCAGCCCAGACTTGATCTCCTCAAGCAGCTCCATGCCGCCGAAAACCAGCGCTGAGTAAAGTTGGATCGCGTTGGCGCCTGCGGCAAACTTGGCGACCGCGCTATCGGCGGAGTGAATACCGCCCACACCGATGATCGGCAGATCGCCGACCCGTTGCCGCATCTGTGCCAGTTTCATGGTCGCCAGATTGAAAAGCGGCTTACCGGACAGACCGCCTGCCTCTTCGGCATGTTCAAGTCCGGCAACCGGGTCGCGGCCTATGGTCGTGTTGGACACGATGAGACCGTCCAGATCCGTTTCGCCAATCACCTTGGCGATAGCGTCGAGCTCGGATTCGTTGAGATCAGGGGCAATCTTTAGAAAGACCGGCACCCGGTTCTGCGCTCGCGCACGCTCCGACAGAACTTCACCCAAAAGCCGCTTCAGCGCTTCGTCCGACTGCAGATTGCGTAGGCCGGGCGTATTGGGCGAGGAAATGTTGACCGTCAGATAGTCTGCGAGCGGTGCGAAGCGCTTCACACCCAGAACATAGTCGGAGACAAAGTCCGTGCTATCCTTGTTAGCGCCGACATTGATGCCAAGGGTCGCGGATGTGCGGTGCCCTTCAAGCCGCCGCAGCGCCGCCTCATGTCCTTCGTTGTTGAAGCCCATGCGGTTGATGACACCACCGGCTTTTGCGATGCGAAACAGGCGCGGTTTGGGATTACCCGATTGCGGGCGTGGCGTGAGCGTCCCGACTTCCACCATGCCAAACCCGATATTGCCAAGGGCACCTGGCACCTCGGCATTCTTGTCGAAACCGGCGGCCATACCCACCGGGTTCTTGAAATGCAGCCCGGCCATTTCCAGGCCCAGGGCGGGCGGATCATTTTCTTGCTGTCCAGGCACAAGCCCGAGTTTAAGCGCCGTGATCGTCGACTGGTGGGCCGTTTCGGGGTCCATCGCAAGAAGCATGTCCCGCGTCAGACCACGCACGCCTGCCAGCCGCATCAGCGGAGAAAATGCATTGAAAATCATGTCAGATCGGGTAAGTGCGGGTCACCGTCAGCGCTCACGGCAACCGGTTTCGCCCAGATTATCGCGGACATCGGCAAGGTCCCGTAGAGGTGCGGAAACAGATCACCTCCGCGCGATGGCTCCCAACGCAGTTCAGCCGCTATATCTTCAGCCCGCACCGCCAGCAGCATAATGTCGCTGCGCCCGGCGAAATGCAGGCGCAAGGTACCGACCAATTGCGTTAGCGTGGAAAAATGAATGAACCCGTCGGCTTCATCCACCGCCATCGGCGGCACGGAATCCGCCTTTTGCGCCTGCGCCCACAGTGACGCGTCGACAATCTTGTAAATGACAGAATTCGGGTCCACATCCATGATGGCGCGACTTTATGCAATGCCCGAAGGTGGAGCAAGATCGCACACCGCTTTACACCGGTGATTGCAATACTCTATCACTCTAGGCGTATTTTTAGCATATTAGCCGCCGCGGCACCCAAGGAACAAGCAGGATACAAAAACAGCACATGCTGTCACACTCAGCGATCTGGGAAGCTATAGACGCGCTTGCACGTCGACACGGACTGTCTGCTTCCGGCCTGGCCCGGCTGGCCGGGCTGGATTCAACGGCCTTTAACAAGTCCAAGCGGGTCAGCAAGGACGGGCGTGAACGCTGGCCGTCAACCGAAAGCATTGCCAAGATACTGAACGTCACCAACGAGACGTTCGACAGCTTTGCAGCCGGTGCCGTCACTTACGATCAAGGCGGCCGTGCAGCGCTGGAAGCGCGCATCCCCATGATCGACTTCGCACTCGCTGAGTCCGGTGGTTTTTTTGAACCCGGTGGTATTCCGACCGGCAAGGGGTGGGACGAGATGGCACTGCCCAATGCCGAACAGGACGGCACATTCGCGCTGGAAGTGTCCGACGACACTATGCTGCCGCTTTACCGCGAAGGCGATGTGTTGATCGTCTCTCCCGGCGAACAGGTCCGCCGGGGCGACCGTGTGATTGTCATGTTCCGGACTGGCAATCTTGTGGCCCGTGTGTTGCACCGGCAAACTGCCAACACTGTTGAGTTCCGCCCGCTTGTTGGCGATGCGGATCCCGAAAGTCTCGATCTTGCTGACATCGACTGGATCGCCCGTATTCTGTGGGCCAGCCAATAGGTTTGTCCGGCCTTAGCTAACCAATTCCCCTGCCAGTGCTTTTTCGATCAGTGCTTGCGTCTCTGAAATGCCGTAGAGCGCCACAAACGAACCGAAACGCGGGCCCTGGTTCTGCCCCAGCAACACCTGATAGAGCGCCCCGAACCAATCGCGCAACGGCTCGAATTCATGCGTCTTGCCGATCTCATAGACGAGATTCTGAATCACAGTTGCATCCGCATCCGCCGGCAGGTCTGCCAACCCGGCTGAAAGCGCCTCGAATGCCGTCCGTTCCTTGTCCGTCGGCGCGCGGAAGGTTTTGTGCGGCCGGACGAAATCATGGAAATAGCGGATGGCAAAGCCAACCAGACGGTCGAGTTCAGGGTGATTGGCCGGCGTTGCGCCGGGCACATAGCGTGAGATGAAGCCCCACAGCACCTGCTTGTCTTCGGCGTTCGCCGCCGAGACCAGATTAAGCAGAAGCGAAAAGCTCAAGGGCACGTCATGTTCGCCCGGATCGCCGGAGTGAATATGAAAGGCCGGGTTTTCCAGCTTCTCGGCAATCTCCTGTCCATGATAAGCGCCGACGAAGGTATAATAGTCGTCGACTGCGCGCGGAATCGCATCGAAATAGAGCCGCTTGGCGGCGCGTGGCTTTTGATAGACGAACAGGGCCAGGCTCTCTGTCGTCGCATAAGCGAGCCACTCGTCGATGGCGATACCGTTCCCTTTCGACTTCGAAATCTTCTGCCCCTTGTCATCGAGAAACAGCTCGTAGACGTAATGTTCGGGCGGCTCGGCACCAAGAATCTTGCAGATGCGATCGTAGATCACGGCGTTGGTCTGATGGTCCTTGCCGAACATTTCGAAGTCGATGCCAAGCGCCGCCCAACGCATGCCGAAATCGGGCTTCCATTGCAGCTTCACATTGCCGCCGGTGACCGGCAGTGTTACCTCGGTGCCGTCTTCATCGTCGAAGGTGATGGTGCCGGCCTTGGCGTCGACATGCTTCATCGGCACATAGAGCACGCGGCCCGTCTTCGGCGAGATCGGCAGGAAAGGCGAATAGGTTGCCTGCCGCTCGGCGCCGAGGGTCGGCAGCATGACACCCATGATATCGTCGAATTTCTCCGCCGCACGCAGCAGGGTCTCGTCAAATCTGCCGGAGGTGTAATAGTCGGTCGCACTGGCAAACTCATAGTCGAAACCATATGTATCGAGGAAGCGTTGCAGCATCTGATTGTTGTGATCGGCAAAGCTCTCATAGTCACCGCCGAACGGGTTTGGCACCGCTGACAATGGCTTTTGCAGATGTTCTTCGAGCGCTGCTGGATCCGGGACGGTGTCCGGAATTTTGCGCATGCCGTCCATATCGTCGGAGAAGCAGATCAGCCGGGTCGGAATTTCGTCGCGCGTCAACAGCCGGAAGGCGGTACGCACCATGGTCGTGCGCGCCACCTCGCAAAACGTGCCGATATGCGGCAGGCCGGATGGGCCGTAACCGGTTTCGAACAGAACCTCTTCCTTTTTGGTCTTCTCGATCCGTTTGACGATTTTGCGGGCCTCTTCAAAGGGCCAGGCACGCGCGGACTGCGCGGCATCGAACATTGCGGGGTCGAGGGGAGGAAGACGGTTGGATTGCACTTTTCAAGCTCGTGGTTGGTCGGCCCGTTATTGGGCCGACCGGTGTTGCACCACAACAGCGCAAACGTCAACTTTTTCGCCGTCCGCGGCGGATTTCACGCGAAGCGGCTTTCGAGCCAATTCACCGCGAAACTGACGATTTCAGCGGCTGGCACGACCAGCGTCGGCGCCGCACCGATTTTGCCTTCAAGGCCTTGCCCTGTTGCCACAAACGCGTGCACGATCTCGGCGAAATAATCCTCGGCAAGACCCGCGACAACCGGATCGCCGGTGTCAAACTCTTCGACCATGCGCCAGGTGACGCCGCCCTCCACGGCAAATGGCACTTCGTATCGGCGGACGCGCTTGCCCGGGATATCGGCGAGATGCTCGGCATGATGCAACAAGGTCATTGTGTCAAAGGGCGCGCCAATCATCATGACTTTGCCCCCCGCCGCCACCAGTCGCGCCAGCGGTGACCCTTCACCATATCCATAGTCAATGGGGTGATCGGCGGTCATTGCCGCGGCCCGCGCACCGATTGCCACCATTGACGGACCGGGACTGCCACTGCGCAACGCACCCGGCGTTGTCCGCATAAATTCTGGCAGCACGCCATTGTCGCGTATCGCGCGGGATGTTTGCGGATCGAACGGGGGAATATGCGCACGCCAGACTTCCGGCACCCGCCCCTCATCATCAAGCAATTCATCGTACCGCGCATCCCAATCGGCATAGGACATAACGGTCCCCTCTGCCCCGACCGCATCGCGCAGCGCCCAGATCAGAGCATCGGGGCCGTTCAGCAGCGGGCCGACTTTGCTGACGGCGGCATGCGTCATGACGATATCGCCCGGTGCAATCCCATGCGCTTCAATGTCTTGCCGCAGGCTCGCACGTGTCTTGAATTTCGTGTCGCCGGTCATTGCATCATCTCCCGCTCCCAGAACTGCATCGACATAGATGGGCAGGTTCCGCGCCTTCCGCAATGACCAGACCGCAGTCTTGTCAATCCCGCTCCCGCACCCTAGGTAATGTCAAATTCAACGTTGAGGATCTCCCATGACTTTGTCGCCCCAGGACGCGCTTGTCTATCTCATGGTTGTCACATCGGCTGCTGACACCGACATGACAAGTACTGAACTCGACCGGATTGGCGGGTTGGTTGAACGCCTGCCGATTTTTGAAGGCTATAGCCGGGAACAACTCGCCGATGCCGCCAGCCGATGTGTGGAACTGACGGGCAAGGTCGACGATCTTGAAAAGGTCATCGATATTGCCCTCGAAGCCCTGCCCGAGCGCCTGCAGGACACTGCCTATGCTCTCGCTGTGGAAATCGCCGCCGTTGATCTGGAACTGGAGCAGGAAGAGTTGCGCTGGCTCGAAATGCTGCGCGATCATCTCAAACTTGACCGGTTGACCACAGCCGCAATCGAAGTGGCAGCCCGGGCAAGGCTACGCAGGCTTTAAGCATCTTGGGCAATCACACCGTTGTGTGTTTGATTGACTGGCGTTTGGCTGGTAGATGCGATATTATATTAGTGATAACTAATATTGGAGATCGCGAGTGAGCATATTCGGCTTGAGCGAGGGCGCGTTACGCTTCTCGATTTTTGCGGCCATCTTTCTGCTCATGACCGGGCTGGAAGCCTGGTTGCCGCGCCGTGCTCGCCGTTTCAAACGCAGCGTGCGCTGGCCGACCAATATCATGATCCTCATCAGTTCATTCGTCGCGGTTGCCGCCGTCACCTTTGTTATACCCATTACCGCGGTACTCACCGCGATCTGGGCGGAAGCCAATCAGATCGGCCTGTTTTACCTTGTCGACCTGCCTGTGTGGATCGAATGGGTTATCGGCTTTGCTATTCTGGACTTTGTGATCTGGGGGCAGCATCTGGTGACGCACAAGGTGCCCTTCTTGTGGCGACTGCACCGGGTGCATCATACCGACGAGGATTTCGATGCGACAACGGCCGTACGGTTTCATCCGCTTGAAATTGTCTTCTCCATTTTCGTGAAATCCGTCGCGGTGGCGCTGATCGGTGCACCGGCGGCACTGGTGGTGCTGTTCGAGGCGGCGGTGAACGGCACCGCCCTGTTCAACCACGCCAATTTACGGATACCAATTTGGCTCGACAAAATCCTGCGGCTCTTCGTCGTCACGCCGGACATGCACCGGGTCCATCATTCGGTGATCAACACGGAAACCGACAGCAATTACGGCTTCGCGCTCTCGATCTGGGACCGGATATTCGGCACCTATGTCGATCAGCCGGAGGCTGGCCATGACAACATGCAAATCGGCCTGATCGACTGGCAGGACGATGCGCCGACCAAGCTGGGCTGGTCACTGCTACTGCCCTTCCGGAACCCGCCTCCGTCAAAACCTAATAAAAGCTGATAGGGAACCAGCGCAGGTAAAGCTCATCCAGCTTGCCGTCACGTTTGAGCCGGCTCAACGCATAGTTGATGGCTTCGCGCACTGCGCCACGCCCGGCGGGCACCGCGACTGTGAACCCGGGCCCGAAATAGTCGGGTGAGAAATAGGCCTCACCGGCAAATGCGCAGCAATCCAAATTCTGATTGAGCCAATAAGCGGCGCGCATTGCATCGCCGAAAAACAGGTCGGCCTCCCCATCGCGCACAGCTTCAAGGCCAAGTATCTCGGTCTCGAAAGGCGTTTGCGCGGTATCGGGGAAATAGGTTTCCAGATACCGGGCATGCGCTGATCCGGCACGGACCGCAACCGATGTGCCCGCCAGCGCCATCGGATCAATTTCCGGGGTCGCGCCGCGCCGGGCGACAAACCGTGCGGGCAGCATCAGGTAGATCGAGGAAAAGTCGAACTGCTCCGCCGTGATGTCATTGAGCGCCAATCCTGCAATCAAGGCATCGCCCTGATTGTCCGCCAGAGCGTCGGTGACCTGATCCCATGGCCAGGCCTGCACCGTGCAGGCAACCGCCAGCTGGTCGCATATGGACTTGGCCAGATCGATGTGGAACCCGATCAGCGCACCATTGCTGTCACGATAGTTGAACGGCGGGAAATCCGCGGTCGTCAAAAACCGGATCGCCGGCACCAGGCTGAGATCAGGCTGTTCTTCCCGGGCATTGGGATCGGTATGATAGGGCAGCGCCTGCGCAAAGGCAGACACCGCCAACCCGATCGTCATGAGCCCCGCCGCAAGCCAACGCATCACAATCTTCCGAAATTCAAAAAAGGCGCTTGACCGCCTGTGAAACACAGACGGCAAGTCTAATCGGCGTGAAGGCATTGCCCAACCCGCAAAGTGGTTTTCAACCGATCTGTACACGAAGACGATAAAACCGAGGCAACGATTTGCCCAAACGCGCAAGCTGCGGGATACTGGAGTTAATTTGTTAGCTTTTGTGAACGGTTATGCCTTCGCGTATCGCCCTGATCGATTACATCACGGACGAAAAGTATAGCGCAGATTTCGCGAAAGATATTGTCGCGCGCGCAAAAGAGCTGGGTGTCGATCTTCTGATACATCTCGCCCAGCGCACCGGTCTTACCGAGACCTACATTTACCAGCAGGCTGCCCGATTTTGCGGTTTGGCGTTCTACCCCGATATTCCGCGCGGCCTTGATGCGGCGCTGCCGGTTTCCCGGATCAACAGCCTGGCGACGACCCGCAGCCTGAGATTGCGCGTGCTCGATCGTGAGGTCGTGTTCATGGCCCCCGGCGCAAATGCCATGCTGGCGCTCAAAGCTGCGGGCGCTGATCGCACGGCGGCGTTCGCCCAAATCTGCATCGTACCACCAGGCGCTGTCACCGCAGCTCTAACCCGTTCCAACACCAGCCCGCTAATGGCGAACGCGCGCCAAAGACTGGCCCGGCGCTGGCCATATGCTAGCGCCCATCTCGATTTGACCCTGGGCATTCGCATTGTCTTCGCCGTCCTGCTGCTTGCGCTCGTGACAATCGCGGCCATTGCCCCGTTCTGGCTCGAACCGGTTCTGGTGCCGTTTCTGATGCTGATGTTTCTGCCCCCGGCATGGTTTCGCCTGGCGGCGCTTTTTGAGCAATCCTCGGATGACGACGACTGCGAACAGGATCTTGGCGACACTGAGCTGCCGGTTTACACAGTCCTCATTCCGCTAAGGGATGAGGCGCAAATGGTGCCGCAACTGGCCGCAGCCATGCGTGCGCTGGATTATCCGGCGGAAAAGCTCGACATAAAGTTTATCGTTGAATCCGTCAGCGCCTCCACAATCCGGGCCGTGCAAGAGGAACTGCCAGACCCGCGCTTTTCGCTTGTGGTGGTACCCGATGCCATGCCGCAGACCAAACCCAAGGCGCTCAACTACGCTCTGCCACTGGTGCGCGGAGACCATCTTGTCATTTTCGACGCTGAGGATATTCCCGAACCGGCGCAGCTGCGCCGCGCTGCAAGCCTGTTCCACCGCCGCACTGATCTTGACTGCATCCAGGCTGAACTGGCCATCGACAATGGCGCCGAAGGCTGGCTACCCGGATTGTTCAGCGCCGAATATAGCGGATTGTTTGGTGTGATGCTGCCGGCGCTGGCGCGCTGGCGCCTGCCGATGCCGCTCGGTGGCACCTCCAACCATTTCCGCGTTTCAGCCCTGCGTGAAGTCGGCGGCTGGGATGCGTTTAACGTGACAGAGGATGCCGATCTTGGCATTCGCCTCACCCGGCTGCGCTATCGCACCGGGGTGTTGGCCGCCCATACTTACGAGGAAGCTCCGGTCAACCTTGGCAGCTGGTTGCGGCAGCGCACGCGCTGGATGAAAGGCTGGATGCAGACTTTCATCGTCCACAACCGCAAGCTGGGCGCATTCGCCAAAGATATGGGTCTGCGCAATTTGGCGGCATTCGAGATCTTCATCGGCGGCATGATTTTCAGCGCGCCACTGCACCTGGTGTTTCTGATCGCCCTCATCGTGCGTTTTGCGCTGGGTGGCAGATTCGGCGCCGAACCGCTGGACATGTGGGGACTGGCGCATCTGTTTGTGTTGGTGGCCGGTTATGCCGGTGCCGCAAGCCACGCTGTCACCGGTATCATGCGCCTCAAACAACCCGAGCTCTATCGCTGGCTGTGGCTGCTCCCGATCTATTGGGGGCTGATCGGCGTTGCGGCGTTTCTGGCGCTTTATGAGCTACTCGTCCGGCCCTATTTCTGGGCCAAGACGGGTCACGGCAAAACCCGGCTGCGCAGAAGCACGGCGCCGCAAGAGCAGACCCGCACGGCAAAGCCCGGAACCACAGCAACCCCTTCAAGAAACCGGGCATAACCCGGCCACCGCCTACCCTGATATCAAGGATGGAGCGGGTGAAGGGAATCGAACCCTCGTCGTAAGCTTGGGAAGCTTCTGCTCTACCATTGAGCTACACCCGCCTGGCACATGTTCTGCGCCAAGCGGGAAGGCGCGTCAAGCAAAGCTTGCAGCAGGATCAGGCGGCGGCGCTTCCGTCTTCAACGGCGGCGGACTGTGCATCTGCTGACTGATGTGCCAGGCGGTCACTCGCCCGCTCATTGTGCTGCCGTTCCGGTTTGAGGCGCGCCTGCTCACGCGCCGCCATTTCTTCCGGCGTCACATCGGTTTTGAACACCTCGACGATTGCATCCAGCTCGACCACCTGATTGTCCGTCTGCTCAATTGCGGCATTGGTTTCTTCAACCAAGGCAGCATTGTGCTGGGTCGTTCTGTCCATTTCGCGGACTGCCTGCGCAATCTGCTCAAGCGAGGAGGCCTGTTCACGGCTACTGCGCGCCAGTCCCTGAACCAGAGCGCTGTTTTTCTGGATGGATGCGATCATCTGTTCCAGATTGGTGGAGACCTCAGTCACAAACTTTCCGCCCGATTCCACGTCATTCACGCTCTCCTCGATCAGAGTTTTGATCTCGGAGGACGCTTCGGACGCAGACTGCGCCAGGCGCCGAACTTCCACTGCCACGACAGCAAAGCCCTTGCCCGCCTCACCGGCACGCGCTGCCTCTACTGAAGCATTCAGCGCCAGAAGATTGGTCTGGAAGGAAATGTCATCGATCATGCCGATGACTTTGGAAATCTTTGCCGACGAGTTGGTAATCCGGTCCATGGCCTCGGTCGCCTGGGCAACAACATGGCCGCTCTTTTCCGCCGTTTCGGACAACAGCACCGATTCGGTGTTTGCGTCATCTGCCTGATCGGCATTTTCAAGAACGGCGCCGGTGAGCTCTTCCATGGTGGCAGAGGTTTGTTCGATGGTCGCCGCCTGCTGCACCGTCCGCTCGCTGAGATCGTTGGCACCGGCAAGGATTTCGCCGGTGGCGGTTTTCAGCGCCCCCGAGGTTTCCTTTAGCTGGGACACAACTTCCGTCAACTTGTCGGCCACGCCATTCGTATCGTCCTTGAGACGCAGAAACGCACCCTGATACGCACCTTCAACCCGTCTGGTCAGGTCCTTCTGGGCCAAAGCTGCCAGCACCTCGCCAGTCTCGGACAGGCCGTCATTGACGGTACGCAGAAGATCATTGATCTGCTTTGCAATCTGAGAGAACTCGTCGTTTTCACGTTCAAATGTGAGGCGCTTGCTGAAATCGCCAGCAACGGCCGCCTTGATCGTACCGCCAATCTGATCATGAAGCGAACGCACAATCTCGTCGCGCTGCGCCGACGAACTCGCCATGAAATCGATGGATTCGTTTATCCTTGCAACCGCACTGGAGAACATGCCCCGCATACCCTCGGGTCGGATCTTGCGATAAAAGCGCCCCTTGGATGCGGCCACAAGCGCCAGCGCCGATTCCCGGACGAAGGCGTCATTGATATCGATCATCGCGTTGATATTGTCGACGGCATGCTTGATGTCACCCTTCTCGTGCGGCAACAGCAGTCGCTGATCGAAATCGCCGCGCCGGATCGCATCGGACACGCGCGAGATCTTTTTGAACACATTGGCGACCGACCAGCTCGACAGAATCGAGAGCACCACGGAAACGGCTGCCACCGAACTTGCGGTCAAAACCTGGACGAGCGGCGCTTCACTCGACACCAGAACGACAGTCGCCCCAACTGAGAGGAGCGCAACAATCTGCAAGATGAGGGACTTAGAGAGAGATGACAAATTCATCATAGCTGACCCCCTTTTCCTCGAGTATCTTGTTGAGTAGTGCGTAACCGGCTTTTTGCCCGTCCTTGCGGTTCTTGTGCGAGCGTTCTTCTTTCAGCAGGGTCTCATAAAGCGAAGAGATCACTTCTATGGCTTCAGGAGACGGGCTGCGTCTGTTTGAGTGGTAACTCGTGACCTCGCCCTCGGAGTTCACGCTTGGCGTGACATGGGCATAGACCCAGTAATAGTCGCCATACTTTGTGGCGTTCACCACATAGGCGAACATCTCTTCGCCTGCTTGCAGTTTCTCCCAAAGGAGCTGAAACACGCAGCGCGGCATCATGTCGTGCCGAATAACCGAATGCGGTTCATTCAGCACATCCTTGAGTTTATAGTCCGCTATGTCGAGGAAAACGTCGTTGGCGTAGGTAATACGCCCGGTAAGGTCGGTCTTACTGACGATCAGTTCATCAGCCTGGAGCTTTCTCTCCGTACCAGCCAGATTCAGCATGAGTTTCACCGTCTTTGTTCGTGATGATAAACGGTGCGTCCTGGCTCTGTATAAACCCCTACTCCGTTACCAAACCGATAATTTCTGACGGCGCAATTGGAGACTTAAACTTGTTAAGAGGACCTGTTTTGAACAAAAATTCGATATTAGGTGAAATTTAACAATAAAATTCATCCAGTCGCCAATATTTCACCGCGCAATTGTTGAATACTAAAGACTCAAGCTTAATGCAGGTGGCCTATGTGGCTTGTGCGGATGAGGGGCTCAGGAGAGATTGCCGTAGGGCTTGAAGTGCTTGGATAGTTTGAGGTGCTGGGCCTGATAGTTTGATCCAAGCGCCTTGCCGTAGAGAATGTCCGGACGTTCGGCCATGCGCTCATAGATCAGACGGCCAATCGTCTGGCCGTGCCCCAAAAGGAACGGCACCTCGCGGCTTCTGACTTCGAGCACAGCGCGGCTGCCCGCACCCCCCGCTTCGCTGACACCGAAACCGGGGTCGAAAAAGCCGGCATAGTGCACCCTGAATTCTCCCACGAGCGGATCGAATGGCACCATTTCGGCGGCATAGTCCGGCGGGACCTGCACACTCTCGCGGCTGACCAGAATATAGAACTCGTCCGGATCAAGGATCAGATCGTCGCTGCCGCGATTGACCAGCGGTTCCCAGAAGTCGAGCACCTCGAGCGCGTCTTTCTTGTCGACATCAATCACCGCAGTGTGCCGTTTGGAGCGGAAGCCAACAAGGCCGTTACGGCTCTCACCCTTGAGATCGATGGACAACGCTACCCCGATGCCAACTTCCATATTGGCGTCGAAGACCAGCGTTTCGCGTTCGTGCAGGGTCTTGTGCTCGGCGACTGAGAGCCTTGGCTCACCCTTGCGGAACCGCATCTGGCTCAACCGCGAACCAGTGCGCACCAGCACAGGGAAAGTGCGTGGTGAAATTTCGAGATAAAGCGGCCCGCGATAACCTGCCGGCACCGCATCGAACCCGCGCGCCCTGTCCCCGATCACACGGGTGAAAATATCAAGCCGGCCCGTCGAGCTTTTGGGATTGGCGGCAGCGGCGACATCTTCGGGCAGCGCCAGCTCTTCGAGCAGCGGCACAAGGTAGACGCACCCCCGCTCCAGCACCGCCCCTTGAGTCAGATCGATCTCATGCAGCTTGAGCGCGCCGATCCGGTCCGCGACCGTATATTCAGGTCCGGGCAGAAAGCTTGAGCGCACCCTATAGGCAACCGTGCCGAGCCGCAGATCGAGGCTCGCGGGTTGCACCTGATCGGCGTCGAACGGACGCCCGGGCTTGATCGCGCCTGCATCGGCAAGCGCATGTATCAACCGGGCGGAATAGATGCCGTCGGGCCATGTCTGGCTCATGTTTGCGTGCTCCGATGGGTGAAAACGAAAGTTGCCCCCTGTTCCGATAGCAACAGTGCCGATTGACGCCAAGTGCACAATGGGCTTAAAACCCGTTTATCCGAAAGGATGGTGGCGATTTGGCCGGTCGGATTGCAAGCCACCTAAAATAAATTGCTAAAAGACCGTTTCCGCCGGCCGCTCCACGCGTCCGGCGTTTTTTATTGGAGGATCACATGTCTCGCGATCGCAACCCACTGTCCGACAGAACCCGTCTGTCTGCACAAAGTCTGCTGGTGCATGGCGGCACCCAGCGCAGCCAGTTTGGCGAAACCAGCGAAGCGATCTTCATGAACTCGGGTTATATCTACCCGGATTCAGGTGATGCCGAGACACGCTTCAAGGGCGAGACGCCGGGACATATCTATTCGCGCTTCTCCAATCCAACGGTTGAGATGTTCCAGCAGCGTATGGCGTTGCTTGAGGGCGCTGAGGCCGCGCGCGGAACCGCCACCGGCATGGCGGCGGTCACCACTGCGCTGATGGCACAGGTGCGTGCGGGCGATCACGTCGTTGCCTCGCGGGCTTTGTTCGGCGGTTGCCGTTATGTGGTTGAAAACCATCTGCCGCGCTTTGGGGTTGAATCGACCCTTGTCGATGGTCGGGACCCGGCCAATTTCGAAAAAGCGATGCGCACAAACACCAAACTGGTGTTTTTGGAGACGCCGACGAACCCGACGCTTGAACTCGTGGACATCGCCGCGGTGGCAAAGATCGCCCATGCCCATGGCGCCCTGCTCGTGGTCGACAATGTCTTTGCGACACCGATCTGGCAGAAGCCGTTGGAGCTTGGTGCCGATCTTGTCGTCTACTCGGCGACCAAGCATATCGATGGTCAGGGCCGTGCCATGGGTGGTGTGATTTTGGGGTCGGAAGAGCTGATCACAGCCGACATCCACACCATCATCCGCCAGACGGGCCCCTCATTAAGCCCGTTCAATGCCTGGGTACTGCTCAAGGGTCTGGAGACGATTGAATTGCGTGTGGCGCGGATGACGGAAAACGCCTCGAAGATTGCTGACTTCCTTGCCGATCACCCGAAGGTGGCGAAGGTCATGTATCCCGGCCACAAAAGTCATCCGCAATACGCACTGGCGCAAAAGCAGATGGGAGCCGGATCGACATTAGTTGCCTTTGAGGTGATGGGCGGTCAGGAGAACGCGTTCAGCGTGGCAGATTCTCTCGCGATTATCGGGATTTCAAACAATCTCGGCGACGCGAAATCGATTATCTCGCACCCGGCAACAACGACCCATGAGCGCATCGGTGAAGAGGCACGGCAGGAGGCCGGCATCACCCGGTCACTGTTGCGGCTGTCGGTCGGCCTGGAAAGCGCCGATGATCTGATTGCGGATTTGAGCTACGGGTTGGATCAGATCTAGCGTTTGGTTGGCTTGTCGCCGAATATCCGCCAGGCCATGTGCAACCGTCCGATAGCGGTGGCGAAGGTCAGTGCCGCAAAGACGAATGCAAATACCGGGAACACACCCGGCCACAGGCAGACGATGAGGAACAGGGCAATTGTCTCTGTTCCCTCCATCAATCCGTCAGTGAAATAGAGCGATTTGATCCCACGTTCCTCGGTGGTCAGTTCGTGCTTTTCCGCCAGAACGGCATAGCCAAGAAATGTTGCGCCGTTGAAATAAAAAGACAACAGCAGCACAGCACCGGCTAAAGTGTTGGCGCCCGGGTCGGCGATGATGAAGGCGAAGGGCACGGCACCGTAGAACAAAAAATCAGCCGCGATATCGAGATAGCCGCCGAAATCGGTTGTTTGCGTAGCGCGGGCAATGGCGCCGTCAAGACCGTCCGCCAGCCGCGATATGGCAATGAGTACGAAGCCGAACGTGAACCAACCAGCGGCAATTGCGACTGCAGCCGCCAGTCCCACGGCCAATCCGAACAGGGTCATGGTGTTGGCACCGATCCCGACACGCGCCAGCCCGGCACCAGCCGTGTTCAGCGGCCCATCGATCAGCTTGCGCATCGCGCCATCAAGCATTGTCCGTCTCCTCGGCACCGTTTTACTGTACCCGGTCCGCCTGCGCACCGGCATGCACCAGAACTTGACCGGGCTTTGATTTGTCCGCAATCCCGGTTTTGCACTTGCCCCCAGCCGCAGGCAGTGATTCAGTGACCCGCAACTGGGGCAGGCCGGGCTAGGTAATGGAAATCCGACCCATTTTGATGATCGTCGGCGCGCTCACCGCGACGCTGGGTTGTGCCATGCTGCTGCCCGCTATCGCCGATGCGATTGCCGGACATGACGACTGGCGGGTGTTTGTATCGGCGGCGGCCGTTACCGTTCTTATCGGGGCCGGTCTGTGGGCGTCATCCGCAGGCAGGGTCAATACGCTGACCTTACGGCAGGCCTTTTTGCTGACGACAGCCATCTGGGTGGTATTGACCCTTTTTGGCGCGTTGCCGCTCTACTGGTCGAATATCGGTCTCAGCCTGACTGATGCGGTGTTCGAGTCCATGTCCGGGATTACCACCACCGGCGCCACTGTTATCGTTGGCCTCGACAACTCCCCGCCCGGCGTCCTTTTGTGGCGCGGTCTCCTACAATGGTTCGGCGGCCTTGGTATCGTTGTCATGGCCATCGCGGTCCTGCCGATGCTGCAGGTTGGCGGCATGCAAATGTTCAAGGCCGAGGCCTTTGAAACGCCGGACAAGATCCTGCCCCGCGCTGCGCAGATCGCTGGGGGCATGACAGTCATCTACACAGTCCTGACAGCCGCTTGCGCGATCGCCTACTGGGTGTTCGGCATGAGCCTTTTCGACGCCATAGCCCACGCCATGACGACAGTCGCGACAGGTGGATTTTCCACCAGAGACGGCTCGATCGAATCCTTTCACTCCGTCGCCATCGACTATACGGCGGTTGTCTTCATGATCCTCGGCGCACTGCCGTTCGCGCTCTATCTCGTGGCGGTGCAATCCGGAAATCTGACTCGCATCTTCAAGGATTCACAGGTCAGGACATTCCTGGCCCTGATCGCCATTGCCACAATCGCTATGACGTGGCTGCAAACCCGGATCGATATCTATCACGGCGAGGCAGCAGTGCGGCACGCCGTCTTCTCCGTGGTCTCGGTCATCACCGGCACCGGCTATGCCACGGTGGACTATGGCGCCTGGGGGCCGTTTGCCCTGACGACGTTCTTTTTCCTCACCTTCATCGGCGGGTGCACAGGCTCCACCTCCTGTGGCATCAAGGTGTTTCGGTTTCAGGTGCTGGCGCTCAACGTCACCCAGCATGTCCGCCAGATGCTGTTTCCGCACCTTGTGCATGTCAAACGTTACAATGGCCGCCCATTGCCTGACGAAGTGTCCGCCTCGGTGCAGAGTTTTGTCTTCTTGTATTTCGCCAGCTTCATTGTTCTGAGCATCTGCCTGTCGCTGACAGGGCTCGATCCGGTGACCGCACTCTCAGGTGCAGCGACGGTGATTTCCAATGTCGGACCGGGGCTTGGCGAGATCATTGGTCCGTCTGGCAACTTCTCGACCTTGCCTGACATCTCGAAGTGGCTCCTGACCCTCGGCATGCTGGTGGGCCGGTTGGAAGTGTTGATTATTCTGGTGCTGTTCACGCCCCGCTTCTGGCGTGGGTGAGCCGCTGTCCCGAAGGGACAGTTCTCACTCGGCAGGTTGTACTGGTGGCGTATCGTGATGACGTCCGCCGATGAGATCGCGGAAGCTCGATCCGCCGGGTGTCATGAACAACCATCTCACGAAAGCGCCGATATCAGCGCCGATGGCCAGAAACGCCGGCACCAGGAACAACACCAGAAGCGTCGCAAGACCAAGCCCGAAGACGATGGTAATGGCCATGGGAATGAGGAATTGTGCCTGCAGGCTTTTCTCGAACAAGAGCGGCGTCAGTCCGCCAATCGTTGTCAGCGAGGTCAGCAAGACAGCCCGCAGCCTGTCGCGCGACGCACCGGTCGCAGCTTCTCGCAAAGTCTCACCCTCGGCGCGTCGCTCCTGCAGGCGCGAGATCAGAACGATGGAATCGTTGACCAGAATACCGGCCAGCCCGAGTAGTCCCATCAGCGAGATGATGGTGAGGTCGTAACCAAGCAAATAATGGCCCCAGATCGCGCCAATGCTGCCAAAGGGGATGATGAGCATAACCGCCAGCGGTGCCGCGTAGGATTGGAAAATCCACGAGATGATGATGTACATGATCCCGAGGGCAAACAGGGAGCCAAGCTGCAGATCGGCAAAGGCTGAAGCCCGTTCGGCGGCGCGGCCACCAAGCTCATAGCCAACATTGTGTCGTCCGGCGATCTCGGGCAGGTAATCGGCCGTCAGCCGTGCCAGCACATCATTCGCGTCAACCCCGTCCTCCACATCGGCCCGTACCGTCACAGTAGATTTGCCTTCAACCCGGTCGATTCGATTGAACCCCTGACGCTCGTCAAACGTCACCAGCGCGGACAGAGGCACATAGCCGCCTTGCGGTGCCTTGACCCATAGTTCGCGCAATGCCGCCGAGCCTTCGGTGCCGGTCATACGTTCGAGCCGGATAGTAATTTCCTCTTCCTGTGCAGCGACAGTGCGCACCTGTCGGCCCTCGAATGCGTCACGCACCTGGGTACCGAGTCCATCAAGATCGAACCCGAGCGTTGCAGCGCGCGGGGTGAGCGACATGACCAGTTCCGGGCTGCCATAACGCAACGTGTCGGATATCGAGGTGACACCCTCGAACCCTTCAAGCACGCCTTGTAAATCTTCGGACGCCTGCTTGAGCGTTGCGGTGTCAGAGCCGGTAAACTGCACATCGATCGCCCGTCCCGGTGGGCCGCCACGCCGTTCGCGCACACCCAATCGTTCAACACCGGCGACCGACGGAATAGCCTCGCGGATAGCCTGTGTGATGTCGGAAGTCCGGACAGTCCGCTGTTCACTTGGCGTCAGGTAAACATCAAAATTGGCGCCGCTATTCTCAAGGTCGAGATTGGCATAGGTCGTCAGGATGAGCGGTTCCCCATCCGGTGTAAGCTCCGCTTCAACCTCGGACACGGCATCTTCGATCTGGCCGATGATATCGCGCATCTCGTCTTGCGGAATACCGGGCTGGAACGAGGCGAAGATATTAAAGCTCTCGCCTTCGGCGGCGGGGAAAAACTGGAACCGCAACTGTCCCGACATCAGCAGTGCCGCGCCAGTAACTGAAATCGCAATGGCAATCGCAACGGTCGCGTAGCGCCAGCGATAGGAGAAATCGATCAGACGCCCGACAACCTGCTCGCGGAACACAGCAAACCCGGCATCGAAGCTACGCCGGAACGGTCCGGGGCGCTTACGCACCTTGGGGAGCGAATGCGCCAAATGCCCGGGCAGAATGAAGAAACATTCAACCCCGCTGGCCAACAGCACGGCGAGGACGACCATGGGCAACGCCGCCATGATCTGGCCGACGACATCACCCACCAGCAGGATGGGTCCGAAAGCCGCCATGGTGGTCAGGCTGGCGGCAATCACCGGCGTCGCCATGCGTCCGGCGCCGTTGATGGCGGCGTTCTGGGGTGAATCCCCGGCGGCGAAGCGCGTTGCGGTGTGCTCGCCTACCACAATCGCATCATCGACGATAATGCCGAGCGTCATCATCAGGGCGAACATGGAAATCATATCGAGGGTCTGCCCGGTCATATACATGAGTCCCATGGTGGCGATGATCGACACGGGAATACCCAGCGCAACCCAGAAGGCGACGCGCACATCGAGAAACAGGAACAGGATGATCAGCACCAGCGCCAGCCCGGTCGCGCCATTGGTCACCAGCAGCATCAGCCGGTCCGTCACCTGTTCGGCAGCGGCATCGAACACCACAATGGTCATCGACGCCGGCAATGTCGGCCGGATCTCATCGACATAGGATTTGATCTTTTCATAGGACTCGATGGTGTCGGCGGTGATCGCCCGCGACACGGTGAGCTTGATCGCCGGTTCGCCGCGCATGAACCCCAGCGCTTCATTTTCGTTGAATCGGTCAATGACAGTGGCGATATCACCAAGGGTCAGCGCTTCGCCTGATGGTGTACTTTTGATTTCGGCGCCGGCGATTTGCGGGGCAGAAACTTCCGGCGCAACCGCCCGGATTTGCGCATCGAAATCACCCGGCAGCGTCCCTGAGGGCCGGTCATCGATGTTTGGACTGAGCGCATTGGCGATGTCGCTGAGAGTCAGGTCCAGCTGACGGAGTTTAGTTTCATCAACTTCCGCGACAATTTCACGGTTCCGGTATCCCGTCATCGAAACCTGATCGAGGCCCTCCGCAAGCAATCCATCGCGAATTTCGCGCGCAAAGCGCCTCAGGGTTTCTTCCGGGAACGGACCGGAAATGCCGATGGAGGCAACCGGATCACGGAACTTGAACGTTGAGATATTGGGTTCATCCGCACCGTCCGGGAGGTTCTGCACCGCGGCAACCGCAGCCTCCACGTCCGCTTCCGCCTCATCCATATTGGTATTGCGCTCAAACCATAAGATGATGCGGCCACTGCCTTCGCTGGCGCGCGATTCCATGGAATCGACGCCGTCGAGATACCGGACTGCCGGCTCGATGGGCAACAGAATGTTTTTCTCAACATCTTCGGCGCTGGCCCCGCTCCAGTTCACCGACACGGTCACCGTGCGGGTTTCTGTCGTCGGCATCAGCTGCCGGTTGAGCTTGCTGACACCCCAGACACCGAACAGGATCAGCAACAGCATAAAGAGGTTCGCCGCGTTGCGGTGGCGCACGAAGGCGGAAAGAATGCCGGTTGTTTGCTGCGGCGTTGGGCGCATGACTAGCCTCCCGAGGCTTGGCCAGCAGGGCGTTCACCGGACTGGCCTTGCCTTTGACCGCCACCGCGCGGACCGGTTTGCGGTGGTTCTTCGCCTTCAACTTGCACCAAAAGCCCCTCGCCAGCCTGAGCAACACGCGTTGTGATGACCCGCTCACCCTCGGGCACGTCTGCGCGCACGATTACAAACTGACCATCGCGCGCCAGAAGCTCGGCATCCACACGCGCCATGCGGCCATCGCGAATGATATAGAAATGGTTATTCTCATATATCGCCGTTTCAGGCAGCCGCAGGGCATCTTCATAGGCCAGCCCGTCCACCGCGACCGCAACAAATGTACCCGGGCGCAGGTCAGTATTCGCGGTCTCAAGGGCGGCAAAAATCTCGACACCACCAAGCGCCGCATCAATCTCGGCACCGGCCCGTACGATGGAACCGGATACAGTCACGGGCTCAGGATCGATGTCCCAGGTGACCGTAACCGGCCGGCCGATCAAGCCGTCACGCACGAGCGGCCCGTACTGACGATCCGACAGGGTAAAACGCACCTCTAGCGCGTTGCGGTCATAAAGCGCGGTAATGGATTCATTGTTCGAGATGACGCGTCCCAGTTCAGCGCTTTCGGACATGACCACACCATCGAAGGGTGCCTTGATCTGTGTGTTCTCGACACTGCGGCGGGCCTGATCCCGCGCCCATTCCGCCCGGGCGATCGCCGTCTCCTGCCGGGCAATAGCAGCCTGCTGGACCCGGATGTTGGATTGGCTTTGCGCTACCGCTTGCTCACGCTGTGACACAACAAGCTGCCGGTCCTCGACCGATTTGTCGTTCAACGATCCTGTCTCCACAAGACTGCGGGCGCGGGCCAGATCGCTTCTGGCCAGCGCCAATTGCGCTTCCGCCGTTTCAAGATTGAGGCGCTCGATTTCGAGCTGCTCCTCGGCAACGGTCAGTTGCAAACGGGCATCGGCTAGTAGTGCCTCAGCGTCCCGCAGGGCGCCGTCATACATAAAGCTATCAACTGAAACGAGCGTTTCGCCCTCAGTGACAACACCACCGACGGCAAGGTTCGGCGAAACCGCGACCGCTTCGCCCGATACCTGCGACCTGACTTCGATCGTCCGGCCGGCAACCACTTCACCGAATGCACCGATCTCCGGGCTAAAGGTACCTGACACAGGCATTTCAGCTGCAACGGTGAAACTACGCTCGCGGGCGCGCCGCTCAGGCGGTTCCGGGCGGGACTGGATCATGGATTGCGCAACAACGCCCGCGCCAATCAGAATGGCGAGCGCGACGAGTACGCGCCAGCCAACAGCCAGGATATTGAAGCGCCGGCGTGGCTGCGTTGCTTTGGCGGAACCGGGCACATCAACCGCCTCGGCACGAGAACTGCGAATATCTTCCACGCAAAATCCTTTCCGGGATCATTTGACGCTACGCCCGGTTCAAATCCGGTTCAAATGAAACTTTGGAAAGGTTGCGGTAAAATAATGTTGAATCAGTGTTCAGATTCAAACTGATGCGGGTTGAAATGATAGGCTGTGGAACAGAATTCACAGACGACTTCTATTTCCCCGTCAACTGCCATTTCCTCGCGGTCAGCGCTTGAAAAACTGTCGCGCAGCATATCCTCGATCCGCTCGGCCGAACACGAACACCGCTCCACCAGCGGCTCAGGCGTGAACACGCGCACTCCGCGCTCATGATAGAGACGGAACAAAAGCCGCTCCGGTGACAGGTCCGGATCGACCAGTTCCGCGTCGGTCACTGTGCCAAGCAGGGATTTCGCCTCCGCCCAGTGATCGGCTTCCTCGAAATGCGGATCAGCCATATCATCATCGTCGAAATCGCCATTGCCGGGCAAATCCGGCATCAGCCGTTCGCCGCTTTGCGGCAGGTATTGCACCAGAATACCGGCAGCCCGCCAGCGTGATCCTTTCTCGCCGCGCGTGCTGTGCTCGGCAACGCTCATGCGCACCAGGGTGGGGATTTGCTCGGACTGCTGGAAGTAACGGTGCGCCGCATCCTCGAGGCTGCCGCCTTCAAGCGCCACAATGCCCTGATAGCGATCCATGTGGGTACCCTGATCCACGGTCATCGCCAAATGCCCGTTGCCGAGCAGTTCTCCCGGCGTGATCCGGCCTTCCTCAGCCGCCTTGACCAGCATATCCTGGTCGAAGCGGGCATAGCCGCGCATGGCGTCAGGCGCCGTGAAATCGACGACGATCATATTGACCGGCCCGTCCGTCTGCGTCTGCAGGATAAACCGGCCTTCAAACTTGAGCGATGAGCCGACCAGCGCGGCCAGCACAACTGCCTCACCCAGCAAACGTGCTACGGGTGCGGGGTAATCATGACGTGACAAAATCTTGTCGATGGCGGCACCAAGGCGAACAGAGCGCCCCCGGCAATTGAGCGCATCAAGTGTAAACGGCACGACAACATCGTCACCGCTCTCGGCCCTGTCGAGCCCGAACTGCGCCAGAAGATCATCGGCCATTTAGAGCTCCTCGATACCGAACGCCCAGCACAAGATCGCCTTTTGCGCATGCAGACGGTTCTCGGCCTCATCGAATACCACCGATTGCGGCCCATCGATGACATCATCAGTCACTTCATCACCCCGGTGTGCCGGCAGACAATGCATGAACAGGGCGTTCGGAGCCGCCTTTGACATAAGCAAATCATCGACCCGCCAGGGCGACAGGATACGCCGGCGCTCCTTGGCATCAGTATCACCCATGGAAACCCAAGTATCGGCAATTACGAGATCTGTACCGGCAACCGCATCACGCGGGTCGCTGACCATCTCAACGGCCTCTCCAGCCTCGGCAATGTCGGCCTGAAGGCCCTGATCGGGTGCATATTCTTCCGGCACGGAAATACGCAATTTGGCGCCGAACCGCGGCGCCGCGTGCACCCATGATGCCAGAACATTGTTGCTGTCGCCAACCCAGGTCACCGTCTTGCCTGCAATCGACCCGCGATGCTCTTCGTAGGTCATGATGTCGGCCATTATCTGGCAGGGATGCGACAGACGTGTCAGGCCGTTGATGACCGGAACGGTTGCCGCCCCCGCCAATTCCAGCAGATCGTCATGGCTCAGAATCCGGATCATGATCGCGTCGACAAACCGCGACATGACACGTGCCGTATCGGCCAGCGTCTCTTCGCGGCTCAACTGCATTTCCGCACCGGTCAGCATCAGCGTTTCGCCGCCGAGCTGACGCATCCCGACATCAAAAGACACACGGGTCCGCGTGCTCTCGCGCTCGAAAATCATCGCCAGGACTTTGTCCTGCAACAATTGCGGACGCTCGCCGGCTTTCAGGCGCGTTTTGAGATCATGCGCGAGCTTGAGCATCCGCTTGAGCGTGTCGGGCGAAAAATCATCGAGATCCAGGAAATGCCTGGGGCCGCCTTCATAGGCTATCATAGTCTTGATCCTTTGAACGAAACGGGCCGCGCTCAGGCGCTGGCAGCCGCTTGAGTGTCTTTGTCCAGCTCGGCAAATGCGTCAGAGATTTTCTGCATCGCTTCTTTAATGTCAGCTTCGGTGACGATCAGCGGCGGCAGAAATCGCAACACATTCGAGCTTGCGGATACTGCAAGCAGATTATGTTGTCGCAGGCGCTCAACAAACTCTCGCACTGGCGGGGTAATTTTAACACCTGCGATCAGGCCCTTACCGCGCACGTCGAGCACATATTGAGGGAACTTCTGTTGCAATTGCTGCAGATGCCATTTGAGAACACGGCCCATTTCCTCGGCATGTTCAATAAAGCCCGGTGCCAGCACCTTGTCCAGTACGGCGTTGCCAACGGCGCAAGCCATGGGGTTGCCGCCATAGGTCGAGCCATGCGTACCCGGCACCATGCACTTGGCAACCTCTTCGGTTGCCAGGCACGCACCAATAGGGAAGCCGCCGCCCAGCGCCTTGGCGATGGTCATGATATCCGGGGTAATCCCGGCCCACTCATGAGCAAAGAACTTGCCGGTCCGGCCGAATCCGCACTGGATTTCATCAAGGATGAGCAGCATACCGTGCTCATCGCAGAGCTTGCGCAAGCCTTGCAAGAACTCGGTCGACATGGCGGTCACACCGCCTTCGCCCTGCACCGGCTCGATAATAATGGCGCAGGTCTTGTCGCTGATAAGCTTTTTCACTGCATCGAGATCGCCGGGGTCGGTGTGCTTGAAACCCTCAAGGGTTGGCCCGAAGCCCTCGACATAAGAAGGATTGCCGCCCGCGGCGATGGCGCCCAACGTCCGGCCATGGAACGAACCGGTGAAGCCGATAATCTCGTACCGGTCCTTTTCGCCCTTGTCATAGAAGTAGCGGCGCGCCGTCTTGATGGCGCACTCAACCGCCTCGGTGCCTGAATTGGTGAAAAACACCTTGTCGGCAAAGGTCGCTTCAACCAGCCGCTCGGCCAATGTCTCGGCCTGCGGGATGGTGAAGATATTGGAGACATGCCAGAGCTTGTCCGCCTGCGCTTTCAAAGCAGCTGTCACATCCGGGTCATGATGCCCAAGCGCATGCACGCCGATCCCCGAGGTGAAGTCGAGATATTCGGTGCCGTCTGCCGTAAAAAGGCGCATGCCTTCGCCCCGCTCAAAAGCGAGAGGCGTACGGGCATAGGTGCCAAAGAGCGCAGACATTTCGGTGTTCCTTATCTTGACTATTCTCGGCCGTGACATTTTCGGCACAGAAACTAAAAACGCGCCGCTGTGGGGCGGCACGTTCGACCCTCGCCTTATCGCTCCAATGCCTGTGAAAGTCAAGAAATACGCCGCAAACGCCGTGTTTTGAAGGGTTCGGCAACGCAAATGTATAAAACCTGTTTTTCGGGGAAAGTCTTGGGCGCCGCTTGCACCGGATTCCGGCGCTTGTGTAATATTCAGGGCGTTGGGGGCACGAAATCTCGTGGGGCGGACCCACTCAACATTTGAAGTAAGGCGTTTGCGTTTGCAGTGATTCACCGCAGCGAATGACCGACTCTGTTTTTGACTAAGGGGCTAGGAGCAATCGATGAGCTGGACTGACGAGCGCGTCGAACTATTGAAAAAACTCTGGATGGAGGGATTGAGCGCAAGCCAGATCGCCAGCGAGTTGGGCCAAGGGGTCACCCGCAATGCCGTTATCGGCAAGGTGCACCGGCTGAAATTGTCCGGTCGCGCCAAACCGGCGTCCACGACATCCCGCCCCCGCGCCGCCAGCCGCCCTACGCGCCGTCCATCCTCTTCCTCGGGCAGTCAATCGAGCAGTAGCGGCGGCAATATGCGCCGACGTTCGATGGGATCTGCGCCCGCGACCATGGGTGCCGTTGCCCTTAAGCAGAGTGAAGATGTAGAGGTGGAACTCTATGTCGCACCGCAGGCAGAAGAACTGTTCATTCCGGTCGAAGAACGTATCGGCCTGATGGGATTGAACGAGCACACCTGTAAGTGGCCAATCGGTGACCCGATGAACCCGGATTTCCATTTCTGTGGCCGGGAATCTGAAGAAAACAAACCCTATTGCGATTTTCACTCACGGCGCGCCTATCAAAAGATTGAGCGCAAGCGGCGTTAAGCACAAGCAGGATCTGATTGGGAAAAGGCGCTTCGGCGCCTTTTTTGTTGCCCTTTGGAAGGTGAAACCGCCCCTAGGCTGTTGCGGCAAACCGTTCGTCAAACGCATAGCCGGCGCCACGGACAGTACGGATCGGATCGGCGCTGCGTCCGCGATTGATCGCTTTTCTGAGACGGCCCACATGCACATCGACAGTGCGTTCATCGACAAACACATCTGTGCCCCAGACGCCATCAAGCAATTGCTCGCGCGAATAGACGCGGCCCGGATTGCGCATGAGATATTCGAGCAACCGGTACTCGGTCGGCCCCAGATGCACTTCGCGGCCACCACGCCGGACGCGATGGCTGGTGCGATCAAGTTCAAGATCACCCGCTTTCATAACCGCACTGGCAAGCTGCGGGTTCGATCGCCGCAACAAGGCATTAACCCGCGCCAGTAGCTCCGGAATCGAGAACGGCTTGACCACATAGTCATCGGCACCGGTGGACAGACCGCGAATGCGCTCATCTTCCTCGCCGCGCGCCGTCAGCATGATGATGGGCGTGGAGGCGGTTTCCTCGCGGGCGCGCCAGCGACGGCAGAGTTCAATGCCCGAAAGTCCCGGCAGCATCCAGTCGAGCAGGATGATATCGGGCACGGTTTCGCGCGTAAGTGTTGCCGCCTCGTCGCCGGTAAGCGCTGTCAGCACACGGAAGCCTTCGGCCTCGAGATTGTAGCGGAGCATGACCGATACATCGGCTTCGTCTTCGACAATCAGAATCGTTGCAGCCATGGCAACAAAACTCCGTTCAACTAGTCTTTTTGCGCACGTTCTTCGAGGATCACGGGCAAGCTTTTGCCGGTCTCGAGATAATAGGCCGCCTCCGCGATATTGGTTGCGTGGTCGCCAGTGCGCTCCAGGCTCTTGCCGCAAAACAGCAGATTGGTGCACTGGGTGATGTTGCGCGGGTCTTCCATCATGTAGGTGAGCAGTTCGCGGAACAGCGACATATAAAGCGCATCCACCTCATCGTCGCGTTCGCACACCTCGATCGCCGCCGCCGTGTCGCGATTGGCAAATGCATCGAGCGCGTCCTTGACTTCGGAGAGGACCAGCGTCGTCATGTGGCGTACGCCGTTATAAAATTGCGGTGACAGCTTGATACCGTCAATCTGCAATGTCCGACGGGCGATACCCTTGGCCATATCACCGATCCGTTCCAGATCATTGGCGACATGGATGGAAGAGATGATCATGCGCAAATCACCAGCCATGGGCTGGCGGCGGGCAATCATGGACACTGCGGTTTCGTCGATCTTACGCTGCATGTCATCGATCACCCGGTCGCTCTCGATAACTTGCTTGGCCGTGGCGTGATCGAGTTTGAGTAAGGCATCGATTGCAGTGTTGATCGCTGCTTCGACCATGCCGCCCATCTCGGTGATGGCGCTGGCCAGATCGGTCAGTTCGTCCTCATAGGAGGAAACAATATGTTCGGATCCCGATAGAGCCATGGCTCAATGTCCTTCTTGTTGCCGGATCAACCGATACGCCCGGTGATGTAATCCTGGGTTTTCTGATCACGCGGATTGGTGAAAATCTCGTCAGTCAGACCTTCTTCGATCAACTGCCCCAGATGGAAGAATGATGTTCTCTGGCTCACGCGCGCAGCCTGCTGCATGGAGTGGGTGACGATAACGATGGTGAAATTCTCGCGCAGCTCGTCGATCAGCTCTTCGATGATGGCCGTTGCAATCGGATCGAGCGCCGAACACGGCTCGTCCATCAGCAAAACTTCCGGCCGCGTAGCAATGGCACGCGCAATGCACAGGCGCTGCTGCTGACCACCACTGAGACCGGTGCCCGGCTGATCGATGCGGTCCTTGACCTCTTCCCAAAGACCGGCTTTTTGCAGCGATGACTGCACCAGCTCCTCAAGCTCGGTCTTGGAGTTAGTCATGCCGTGAATGCGCGGCCCGTAGGCCACATTGTCAAAAATCGACTTGGGGAACGGATTGGGCTTTTGAAACACCATGCCGACACGGGCCCGCAACTGCACCGGGTCGACGCGCTTGTCGTAAATATCCTCGCTGTCGAGATGGATTTTGCCCTCGACCCGGCAGATATCGATAGTGTCGTTCATCCGGTTGAGGCAGCGCAAGAATGTCGACTTGCCGCATCCGGACGGCCCGATGAAAGCTGTGACCGATTTTTCCAAAATCTCGGTGCTGACGGATTTTATGGCGTGCGTGTCGCCATAATAAACGTTCACGTCGCTCGCATTGATTTTGACACGATGCGGCATTTCAAATGTCGTGGTCGCGTTTTCAATCATCTCGTTCGCCATGGTGTCCATTTGTAACTCCTTACCAGCGGCGCTCAAAGCGACGACGCAGGATAACTGCAAGAATGTTCATGATGGCGAGGAACGCCAACAGTATGATGATGCCGCCCCAGGCACGTTCATAGAACGCCGGGTCAGCGCGTTTCGCCCATTCGTAGATCTGCGCCGGCATAGCCGAATTGGGCTGCACGAAGCCCGAGATGAGATCGGTCGGCGGATTGGAGGCGATGAAGCCGACCATACCGATGAGCAGCAGCGGTGCGGTTTCACCCAACGCCTGAGCAAGCCCGATAATGGTTCCAGTGAGAATGCCCGGCGCGGCCAGCGGCAGCACATGATGGAACACTGACTGCATTTTGGACGCGCCGACGCCAAGCGCGGCATCGCGAATGGAAGGCGGCACCGCCTTCAGCGAAGCCCTCGTTGAAATGATGATCGTCGGCAGCGTCATCAGCGTCAGCACAAGACCGCCAACCAGCGGTGCCGATTGCGGCAGATGCGCGAACTGGATGAAAACGGCCAGACCAAGAATACCGAACACAATGGACGGTACCGCCGCGAGGTTCGAGATATTCACCTCGATCAAATCGGTGAACCGGTTCCTTGGTGCGAATTCTTCCAGATAGATCGATGCAGCCACACCGATGGGCAAGGCCAGCGCCAGCACCACGATCATCATGAAGAACGAGCCGAGCATGGAGACGCCGATCCCTGCGCTTTCAGGCCGGGAATCGGAGGCGTCGGCACCGAAAATGAAATCCCAGTTGAACCGGCGTTCAACCAATCCCTGTGCCATCAGTTCATCGACAAGATCGAGATGCGCGGCGGACAGGTTCTTGTCTTCCGCCAAATCATCACGCTCGACACGTCCCTTGAGGTAGCCATCGACACGGCTCGAAGCGCGGATCTGGAAGTTGACGGTCTCGCCGATCTGCTGCGGATTGCTCAGAACGAAACTGCGGATCTGGTTGGCGGCCCCGGAGGAGAGCATTTTGCGCAAAGCGGACCCGTTCATATCGGTCTGCAACCCGGCGTTGGAAACCGTGTCCTGCAAGGCCTCTTCGATCAGCGGGTTATAGCCAAAGGTTGTCACCTTCGCCATTTCCTCAAGATCCCGATTGCCGTTCGGATCGAGGCTGCCCGCGCGCAGTTCGACATCAAGCGACACAAATGTCTGCGTGAAGGCCGGAACGCCGTTCTGGATGATCGTGAACAGGAGCACCACGAGGGACAGCATCCCCAGGCTGATCGCCAGAATGCCATAGGCGCGAAACCGCCCTTCCGCCTGCGCGCGCGCGCGGATTTTCGGGTCGCGTACCAAAAGAGATTTCTCAGGTGTCACTGCGGACTTTTCGGACATATCGTTTGCGGTGATATCGGCCATTATTCGTACTGCTCCCGATATTTGCGTACGACATAGAGCGCCAGAACATTCAGCCCCAGAGTGAAAATGAACAGGGTCATGCCTAGGGCGAAGGCAACGAGCGCCACAGGCGACGTGAAGTCCGCGTCTCCTGTCAGCTGACTGACAATCTTGGCCGTCACGGTGGTCATGGCATCGAACGGGTTGAGCGAGAGACGTGCGGCTGCGCCTGCGCCGAGCACCACGATCATGGTTTCGCCGATAGCGCGGGAAGCGGCCAAAAGTATAGCACCGACAATGCCCGGCAGCGCCGCCGGCAGTATTACTTTTACCACCGTCTCCGACTGCGTTGCGCCGAGCCCGAGCGACCCGTCGCGCATGGATTGCGGCACGGCGTTGATTATATCGTCACTCAACGAGCTGACGAAGGGGATGAGCATGATGCCCATGACCAGACCTGCTGTCATCACGGCGGTGCCGCCCTGCATCCACCCGAGCCCGAGCACACCGCGATCACCGAAAACGCTGACCAGCATCGGCCCAACCGTCAGCAATGCGAAAAGACCGTAGACGATGGTCGGAATACCCGCCAGCACTTCCAACAGTGGCTTGGCGACGGAGCGCACAGCGGGCGACGCATATTCGGACAGATACACGGCAGCGAAAAGGCCGATGGGCACTGCAACCAGCAGCGCAACGATGGAGATGTAAATTGTGCCCCACAATAGCGGGACGAGGCCCAGCTCAGAAGCGCCGCCGCGGCCGGAGAAACTTGGCGCCCAGTTGAGGCCGAACAGGAAGTCCAGCGCCGGATAGAGCCGGAAGAATTCAATCGTATTGAAGATCAACGACAGGATGATGCCGAGCGTGGTCAGAATGGCAATGGACGCCGCACCGCCAAGAAGCACGAGGGTGAGTTGTTCGACCCGGTTACGGGCGCGGAACGCGGGGGTCGTCCGGACAAAGGCAAAGCCGGCCCCCAGTAGCGCCAGACCAACAACAGCAATTGTGCGCGCCATGTTGCCGATTGCGGCAAGCGACCGATATTCCTGGGCAAGTCGCAGAATATCAGCGGAAACGTTTGACCCCAGAGCCACACCGACCGTGCCCAGCCGTTCGCGAATGTCGGTGAATTCCGTTCTGATGGACGCAGCTTCGTCACGGGTCATGGCCCCGCGCTCGACAGCGACATTCAGGCCATCGGCAAGACGCCGGACTTCTGTAAGCGCCAGTCCCTGCGAGCCGCTGGCTTCAGCGGTGGTCTCCGAGATATGGCCAGCCACCTGGCCATCAATATAGATCGGTTGAATCACCAGCCAGGCAACAAGCATCAGAAAGGCGGGCACCAGGGCGGTGAAGGCGACATTAAAGCCGTAATAGTTGGGGAGCGAATGCAGTTTGTGGATATCACCGGCAACGGACGTCGTCGCTCGGAGGCGGCCAATCACAAAGCCAACAACGGCGATCGCAATCACGAGCAATATGGTTGTAACCACATTCATTGGACATCCACCTGAGGGCTCGTTCAATCATGACCGGGGCTTCGCCCTCTTGCTGCCGGTCCGTTTTGGTCTTTGCGCCCGAAGGCGGGAATGGAGCGGCTGAAATCAGCCGCTCCAAAACAGCAGGCTTACATGCTGCCCATAGTTTCTTCGTTGGCAACCTTAGCCTGAGTTTCAGCCAACTCAGGATCGGCAACCAGACCGTAGTTCGAGAGCGGGCCGCCCGGTCCCGCAACCTGATCGGACACGAAGAACTCGGCATATTCCTTAACGCCCGGGATCACGCCAATATGCGCCTTCTTGATGTAGAAGAACAGCGGGCGCGAAACCGGATATTCGCCGGACGCGATCGACTCGGTGGACGGTGTCACACCGCTCATGGTCGCAACCTTGAGCTTGTCGGTGTTGTTCTCATAGAACGCCAGACCGAAGACGCCGATACCGTTGGTATTGGCATCGATGCGGGCCAGAGTTTCGGTATAGTCACCGTCAATGTCGACGGAACGGCCATCGGTGCGCACTTCGAGGCAGGCATCTTCAGCATCATCTTCCGACATACCGCCAGCGATCATGGCTTCCATGGCGCCAGTGGCTTCACAACCGGCTGCAATCACCTTCTCTTCGAAGACTTCGCGGGTGCCGTGCTTGGTGCCCGGGATGAAGGCAAGGATTTCAGCATCCGGCAGATCGGCATTGAACTCGTTCCAGCTGGTGTAGGGATTGTCGACCAGTTCACCGTCAACCATGACCTTCGGCGCCAGAGCGTTGAAGATGTCGGACGGCGTGAACGCTGTGAAGGCCGGACCGTCTTTCTGGGATGCGAAGACGATGCCATCATAGCCAATGCGGACTTCGATGATGTCGGCTACGCCATTTTCGGCACAGGTGTTGATCTCTTTTTCGCGGATGGCGCGCGATGCGTTTGCGATGTCGATGGTGTTTTCACCAACGCCTTCGCAAAAGCGTGCCAAACCTGCGGACGACCCACCGGATTCAACGACCGGGGTCGGGAAATCAAAGTTCTCGCCGAAGGCTTCGGCGACGATGGAGGCGTAGGGCAGAACGGTGGAGGAACCAGCGATCTGGACATTGTCGCGCGACTGCGCGCTCGCGGCCGTTGCGCCAAAGATGGCGGTCAAAGCAACAGCGGCAACGCCGGCGTGGAGTGCAAATTTCATGATGTCTCCCTTTCAGAGCATTTTTCAGGGGCGCCGGGTAATATTGTCGGCAGCGACTATCGCTTGGTGGAACCCCCGCAACGCCGCGCAAATTATGCTCACCGCCTAACGGTTCTATGTCAGTTCAATGACAATTGGATGACAGGTTAAGTGTCTGCAATTATTGTACTTTTAATCCACAGCATGAACTTGAAATGCGCAAGTGACACACAGGCGTTACACGCCTGACACCGGATTTGATGGCAGTGTATCTGCAGACTCAGCGCAGTTTTCAGAACGCACTCAAATGTTTGCAGGACGGATGGGGATCACCGGGCGTGCGCCCGCGGTTCAGCCTTTGAGCAGAATCTCGACATCCGTGCCCTTGTCCGGTTCGGAGCGGATGGTCATCTGGCCGTTGTGCCGGTTGAGGATGTGCTTGACGATGGCGAGGCCGAGGCCTGTACCCTTCTTCTTGCGGCTCGATTCAGCGTCCACCCGGTAAAAACGCTCGGTGAGGCGCGGTACGTGTTCGGCGGGGATGCCCGCCCCGTGGTCGACGACATTCACGCACCAGGCAAAGCCCTGACGCTTGCTCGGCACCAGCTTGATGTCGATATGCGCCCCACCCTCACCATATTTGATGGCGTTATCGATCAGGTTTTCGAACACTTCATAGAGTTCTTCCCGGTCGCCTGTAACATTGGCCGGTCCCTTCGGATTTTCCAAACGGATGTCGAGGCCGGCCTCCCCTGCTTTGTTGTCGAGGCCCTCGATAACCTCGCGCAGCAAGGCTGAAATATCGACATTGTCCTTTGGCTTGACGTGCTGGCGCTGTTCGATACGCGACAGTGACAGCAGATCGTCGATAAGAACCGACATGCGTTCGGACTGCGTGCGCATGATCCCCAAAAACTTTTCGCGCGCCTTGGCATCGCGGGCCGCGGGACCCTGCAAAGTCTCGATGAACCCCATGAGCGAGGTCAGAGGTGTTCTCAGCTCATGGCTGACATTGGCGATGAAGTCGGAACGAAGGGATTCGATACGTTTTTGCTCGGTCAAATTGTGCAAGGTCACAACCATCAATGCACTTGTGTCGCGCGCCGGCGCTTCCCCCTCCAGACCTAATGGCGTGATCTCGACCTTGAACCAGGTCGGGTTGGGAACGGTGAGGTTGATTTCCACCGATTGCGCGGCACCTGTTGAGCGCACCTTTTCAATGGCCGAGAGCAGCAGCGGATGCCGCAAGGAAAAGGCGAGCGGATTGCCGACCAGGGTTGAAGCGAATTGCGCAGCGGCGGCGGGATTGCGATGCAAAACCACGGCGCGCCCGTTGAGCAGAAAGCAGGGGTCACCAAGTGTATCGGCAAAACGCGTGATCGCCTGCTCCCGGATTTTGTAGAGCAATGCTGCATCGTCCTGGCTCTGGATCAAAAGACTGTTGGAGCGCGGAATGAACAGTGCAACCGCAAGGACCAGCAGCATAGCCACAGATGCCGCCAACGGTGTCAGGCTGCCGGACACAACGAAGATCAGCAGCAACGCGGCAACCGTCATCAATATCCAGCGGGCGGAAAAAAGCCGTACGCGCCAGCGTGCCGCTTGCGTACCACCTTGTTCCGGGCTGTTATCTTGGGCCATGTGTGCAACCATCAGGGCAGCGGGAGTTAAAGCGGATGTATGACGGGCGCATGACGAATCAACACTTTGCATCCGTTATGGTGTTTCGCGCAGAATAGACTTTGAACCGAATGATAACACAAGGCTGGACGGTAACGTGTCAAAGACCAACGCAGATACATTCGATATTCACGATCCAGATCTCCCCAAGGCGATAAAGGAAAATGCACTGACGTCAGGAGGATATCCTTACGACGATAAGCTCGACCGCGACGACTATGAAGAGCAACTCACAGATCTGCAAAAAGAACTGGTGACCTTGCAGGCGCATTTACTCAAGACCGGCGAACGGATCGCAATTCTGTTCGAGGGGCGCGATGCAGCGGGAAAAGGCGGCGCAATCAAGCGCTATCTGGCTAATCTCAATCCGCGCCACAACCGCATAGTTGCCCTCACCAAACCCTCGGACCGTGAACAGGGGCAATGGTATTTTCAGCGCTACGCGGCGCAGCTCCCAACAGCCGGTGAGACCGTGCTTTTTGACCGCTCATGGTACAACCGGGCCGGTGTTGAGCCTGTGATGGGGTTTTGCACCCCCGCGCAAACCGCCCGTTTTCTTGGCGAGGCACCGCAGTTCGAGCGCATGATCGTTGATGATGGCATTCACTTCTTCAAATTCTGGCTCAACATCGGGCGTGAGATGCAGCTCAAACGCTTTCACGACCGCCGCCATGATGAGCTCAAAGTATGGAAGCTGTCGCCCATCGACCTCAAATCGCTCGACAAATGGGATGAATATGCTGCGGCGCGCGACACCATGCTGGCCGCCACGGACACAAGCTTCGCCCCCTGGCATGTCGTGCGCGCCAATGACAAACGCCGCAGCCGCCTCAATGTGATCCGCACGGTCCTGTCATCACTCGATTACAATGACCGTGACGACAAACGCATCGGCGATATCAATCCGCAAATCGTTCTCGGCGCCCAGGAGTTCCTCAATGACGGCAATGACGACTAGGAAATGTGCGTCTAGCTCTCAGAGTTGAGCTTTTGCACTGTCGCGCGGGCGCCATCCTGCAAGAGGTCGCCAAGGTGCCTGGTGACCTGCTGCCGGAACGCATCGGCCTTGGGCAAGTCATCGCCGAAGACTTCGCGCACGCCGAGGAACGCCGTCACTAGCGTTTCGGCATTGCCATCGGCGTCGCTGCCAAGCGCCTGAAACCGTTCCGCCAGCGGATCGCGGACATCGATTTCCTGCCCGTTTTCGTCGATCCCGGTGGCGTAGCGCATCCATCCCGCCACCCCCAGTGCGAGACGCTCAAAGGATGCACCCATTTCAATACGGGCACGAATAGTATCCAACAGCCGTTGCGGCAGTTTCTGGCTGCCATCCATGGCGATCTGCCAGGTCCGGTGCTTGAGTGCCGGATTGGCGAACCGCTCCAGGAGCGCATCGCGATAGGCACCGAGATCGGTCCCCGGCATATCGAGTGTCGGCATGATCTCATCGGTCATCATGTCATGGATCAGTGTCTTGAACGCCGGGTCGGCAATGGTGTCCGACACGGTTTCGTAACCCGACAAATATCCCAGATAAGCAATGGTTGAGTGCGACCCATTGAGCATGCGCAGTTTCATGCGCTCATAGGGTTCCACATCCGCCACCATCTCGGCCCCGACATCTTCGAACGGTGGCCGGCCGTGGGGGAAATTGTCCTCTATGACCCATTGCGTGAAGGGCTCGGTCATGATCGGCCAGGCATCGGAAAAGCCGACTGCCTCGTCAACGAAGGCCCGGTCCTCATCGGTGGTTGCTGGTACGATGCGGTCGACCATTGTGCCGGGAAAGGCGACGCGGGTCGCGACATAGGTGCCCAGATCGGGATCGCGCAATTCGGCGAGCCGCGTGATGATGGTTTTCGCTGTGTGTCCGTTAGCGGGAAGATTATCGCAGCTCATCACTGCGAAAGGTGCAATGCCTTCTACCCGGCGGCGCTGCAGCGCTTCCACGATCAACCCCGGTGCGCTGACCGGCGCGTCAGGATTGGCGAGATCGTGGACAATGTCTTTGTGCGTCTCGTCGAGCTTGCCGGTGGCGGGATCATGGCAATAGCCTTTTTCGGTCACCGTCAGCGAGACAATGTGAATATTGGCGCCCACCATGATATCGAGCAATCGGTCACGCTCGGTATTGGCATCGACTACTTCGAGCACAGAGCCGATGACCCGGCATTGCGTGCCCTCGGCTCCACGGATCGCAACGGTATAAAGCCCATCCTGCGGCTCAAGTGCGTTCTTGGTATCGGGCCGCCTGAGGCTGGCCCCGATGATCGCCCATTGCGGGTTATCTTTTAAAAGCGCATCGATATAGACCGCCTGATGCGCCCGGTGAAAAGCGCCGATACCGATATGCACGACGCCGGGAGTGACCGCATCGCGTTCATAGTCCGGCCGCAATACGCCATCGGGTAATTCAAAGATGGCATTTTCGCCAAGCGATCTGGACAATTTAGGCTCCTTGCGGCTCAAAATTCGGAATTGTCTGCAGGGGTCTTTGCCCCAAACCAATTGCCGTGTAAATAGACCGGCAGGACGGCGAGGCTAACATGTTACCTGCCACTTTCAGGATGCTGTTTGCAACAGTGAAAGCGGAGAAACGTCCCGATCGAAAAAAGTATAGCTAAAGGGGATTTTGAATGGGCGAATTGAAATTGCGTGACGCGAAGGATTGCCGCTTTGATATCTTGTCATTCGGCGAAGTGATGCTGCGGCTCGATCCCGGCGAGGGCCGTATTCGCACAGCACGGCAGTTTCGCGCCTGGGAAGGCGGCGGGGAATATAATGTGGCGCGCGGCTTGCGGCGCTGCTTTGGTCAACGCGCAGCATTGGCGTCCTCATTTGCCAAAAATGATATCGGCCTGCTGCTCGAAGATTTCATCCTGCAGGGCGGTGTCGACACCTCATTCGTGCAGTGGGTGCCCTATGACGGCATCGGCCGCACCGTCCGGAACGGGTTGAACTTTACCGAGCGCGGCTTCGGTGTACGCGGTGCCGTCGGCGTATCCGATCGTGGCAACACTGCCGCCAGCCAGATCAAACCCGGAGACTTCGACTGGGAAGAGATTTTCGGCAAGCAGGGCGTGCGCTGGATGCACACCGGTGGCATTTTCGCCGCCCTGTCCGAGACCACAGGTCCCGCTGTCATTGAAGCGGCGCGCGTCGCCAAGAAGTACGGCACGATTGTCTCCTATGACCTCAATTACCGTCCATCCCTCTGGAAGGGCTTTGGCGGCATTGAGAAGTGCCGCGAGATCAACCGTGAGATTGCGCAGTATGTCGACGTCATGATCGGCAATGAGGAAGATTTCACCGCCTGCCTTGGATACGAGGTTGAAGGCACCGACGACAATCTCACCGATCTTGAACTCGGCGCTTTCCAGAACATGATCAAACGGGCCGTTGCGGACTTCCCCAATTTCAAAGCCACGGCAACGACCCTGCGCGGCGTGAAATCGGCGACCGTCAACGACTGGTCGGCCATGTGCTGGTATGATGGCGCGTTTTATTCATCGGTGCAGCGTGAACTTGAGATCATGGATCGTGTTGGCGGTGGCGACAGCTTTGCGTCCGGCTTTATTTATGGCCTGATGACCTTCGGAGATGCGCAGAAAGCCGTCGAGTATGGCGCCGCCCACGGGGCGCTCGCCATGACGACGCCGGGCGACACCACAATGGCCAGTCTGGCCGAGGTCGAAAAAATGGTCGGCGGCGGCGGTGCCCGCGTCGACCGCTAAATGAAAAGAGAGTTCGGAAAAAAATGGCAGCCACTTTTGAACAACTGACCCAACGCCGCATCATACCTGTGATCGTGATCGACGACGCCAATGATGCAGTGCCGCTCGCCGAAGCGCTGATGGAAGGCGGGATAGACATTATCGAGATCACCTTCCGCACAGCGGCGGCGGCAGATGCCATCACCGCCATCGCAAAAGCCATGCCCGAGATGTTGCTTGGTGCTGGCACCGTGGTGACCGAGGAGAACATCAATCGCGCGCTTGATGCCGGTGTGTCCTTCGGGTTGGCGCCCGGTCTCAACCCGGCCACCATTGCGCGCTTTCAGCAGGCGGGCATCCCGTTCGTTCCGGGTATCGCAACGCCGTCGGAGATCGAACAGGGCCTGTCGCTCGGCTGCAAGCTGATGAAGTTCTTCCCCGCCGGCGATATGGGGGGCCCGAAGTTCCTCAAGTCGCTTTCGGGGCCCTATGCCAGCTTTGGCGTTAAGTTCTGCCCCACCGGTGGCGTCAGCCTCGACAATATGAACGACTATCTGTCGCTGCCGATCGTGTCGTCCATCGGCGGGTCGTGGCTCGCCACCAAGCAGCAGATCGCCGACAAGGACTGGAAGACGATTACGCAGCAGGCGAAGGACGCACTCGCAAAAGCCGTCTGAACTCGTCTCAACTATTCGGTATGCAAAGCGCGCCGCCCCTTCGCGGCGCGCATTTTATATGACCAGCGTTTGCGCACCGTCGACAGTAATCGTCGTCCCCGAAATGTGGCTGGATCGGTTTGAGGCCAGAAACAGAACGGTTTCCGCGATATCTTCTGGTTCGCCCGAGTGTCCGTCTCTGAGCGGCACCCGGCCCTCAGGATACTCAATGGGAAAGCGGATGCCCTCAAGATTGCGCCGCGTCGTTCTTTGCTCGATCTGGGTATTGATTCCCCCGGGGCACACCGCATTGACACGGATTTTGTAGCGCGCCAGCTCCAGCGCCGCCGCCTTTGTGAAACTGATCTGCCCCATCTTCGTCGCCCCGTAGGCAGAGGTGCCGGCAAGTGAGAATGTGGTGGTACCCGTGATCGATGATGTGACGATTATCGAGCCGCCCGCCTGTTTCATCAACGGGATCGCATGATGAACGGTCAGAAAAGTGCCACGCAGATTGATCGCATGCACCTGGTCCCATTCCGCAACGCTCATATCTTCGATCGGTGCCCACACACCGTTGATCCCGGCATTGGCGTGCACCACATCGAGACTGACGAAAGTTTCCTCTGCCTGGGCAAAGGCGTTGGCCATTTCAGTGTCGCTGGAAACATCGGCGACGAGAGGAAGAGCGGTCCTGCCCATGCGTTCGATGGCAGTGCAGACCTCGGCAACCTCTGATTCGATGTTGGAAAGTACCGCAACATCGGCACCCGCTTCTGCAAGTTTGAGCGCAACCGCCCGCCCGATGCCGGACCCAGCCCCCGTTATAAGAGCCGTTTTGCCGTCAAGTTCCACTTCTGCCTCCAATTGCTAGAACGCTGCATCTGCACGTTCTGCAATATAGGCCTCTTCCTCAGGTGTCGAGGTGCGTCCCAACAATGCGTTACGCTTTGGATAGCGGCCGAATTTTTTGATGATCTCGAAATGGCGCACGGCATAATCCAGAAAGGTTTCATTGCCGAGCGCCGTGAACAATCGGATCGATTGTTCATGCACAACTGGTGACTCTGAATGCATGAAGGGCATGTAGGCAAACATGCGCTCACTGTCGGGCAGCGCCTGATCATGCCCCGCCGCCACAAGTTCCTGCGCCAGAACCAAAGCCATGCCGTCCTGCGCGAAAGCACGCGGGTCATCGCGATAAAGTTGGCGTGAAAATTGATCGAGCACCAGGATTTCGGACAGGCGTCCGCGCGGCGATGTCCGCCAGGTCCAGGCGTCACCCCGGGCGACGAGTGGCACTGTCGCGCCGTACGCATCTTCGAGTTCCTTGTCGAATGCCGGTTTGCCGCCAAACCAGTCTGCACTGGTATGCTCTTCGAACCAGAAGCGATGAACATCGTCTGCCGATTTCATAGACCCCTCCTCATGCTGTCGCGTGGGGCACTATCGCCCGGTCAGGCCGCGACTTCAACATGGACACGGTTGCCCGAAGGATCGTCGACAATGAGTATGCCCTTGTCTCGGGTCAAAGCGACATTCGCCGCTGAGAGCCGCACAGCCATCGCATCCCGGCTTTCCGCATTGGGCACCAAAATGGTGAAGTGGCGTAATCCGGCCGCGCCTGCGGGCGGGCGCGGGGCATTCGCCCCTGCCCAGACATTGAAGGCAATCGTGTGCGGCATATAGTCGAGCCCTACATCGCCCATGCCCCAGCTTCTGAGCAAAAACACGCCGCCAAAACCGACAAGATCGCGATAAAAATGCATGGCTTGATCGAGATCGGTAACATGGACATGCACGTGCCCGATCCGGGTGCCTTCCGGCAGTGCGGCACGTGGATCGGCGGCATCCGCCACCTCCGCCAGTAGATCATCCAGATCAATCGGCTCACGCCCCGAATGCGGCTTGCCATCGGCGGTGAGCGCATAATCTCCGTCCACTTCAGGGTCGGCCAGGGTGCCACGCCACGGCGTTTCGAAAGTGATTTCGATGCCGTTGCCATCCCGATCCCAGGCGTAAATGGCTTCGGTCACAAGATGATCCGTAGGCGCAATCCGTACGCCGGCCTCGATGGCCCGGACGGCGAAGCGCGCGAGGTCGGCCCGGGTGGGGACGTGGATGGCAACATGGTAGAGACCGGTTGCCCGTTGCATTGCCGGGGTTTGCGCATCGGTTTCCAAAACGATCAACGTCGCGCCATCAACCCCAAGACGTATGCGGTCGCTGGTCTGTTCAATCACCTGCAAACCGACCACATCCCGCCAGATCGCGAGAGCGGATTGTGCACTTGTAACTGCAATATGGACCGCCCCCAGCCGCGTATTGAGCGGAAGCACCGGATCAGTCCGCACAGGACTATCTGTTGTTTCGAGCATTATTCGCTCCTTTTCTTCTCTCGCAGATATAAGCAGTAGCGGGCTGTGCGCCTAGGCATGGCTGGTTCGCACACAGCGAATGCCGCGTTCGCAAATCCACAACGTCAGGAATTTTCAAATCGCCGCTTGACACCCACATACATAGTGTACTACTCAACCAATACACTAAATGAGTGAGGCACATGGCACACTTCAATGAAACACAACCGATCTTCGTTCAGATTCGGCAGCGCGTTGTTGCCCTGATCCTGAACGGCACGATCAAGGAAGGGGAAGCGGTCCCCTCGATACGACAGGTCGCAATGGACCTGGAGGTCAATCCGCTTACTGTCACCAAGGCATACCAAACGCTCACCGACAGTGGCGTCATCGAGAAGAAAAGAGGATTAGGCATGTTTGTAAAAGAGGGCGCACGGGAGCAGCTTCTGTCCCAGGAGCGTGAAACCTTCCTGGCCGAGGAGTGGCCGCGAATCCGCCAGCAGATCGCTGCGCTGGGGCTGTCGCTCGACGAGCTCATGCACACAGACAATAAGGACGCGAAGAAATGACCGCCGCAATCGCTCCAATTATCGAGGCGCGGAACCTGACCAAGAGTTTTGGCCGCAAAAAGGTTCTACATGGTCTCAGCTTCACCATCCCTGCCGGACGCATTTACGGCCTTGTGGGCCACAATGGCGCCGGCAAGACAACAACGCTCAATGCCATTCTCGGCCTGACCGATTGCGAGGGCACCATCTCGGTGCTCGGCATGAACCCGTTCGCCGAGCGGGCGCGGCTGATGAACAATGTTGCGTTCATTTCCGATGTCGCCAGCCTGCCGCGGTTTTTGAAGGTCCGCGAGCTTTTTGACCTTATCGAAGACATCCACCCGAACTTTTCGCGGGAGAAAGCCAATGTATTCCTCCAGGGCACAGACCTTAAGCCCGATCTCAAGATCAAGACCCTCTCAAAAGGCATGGTCGCTCAGCTTCACCTGGCGGTCGTCATGGCAATTGACGCTAAGCTTCTGGTACTCGACGAACCGACCCTTGGGCTCGATATCACTTACCGTAAGCGCTTTTACCGCCGACTCATCGAAGACTATATGACCGAGGAGCGCACACTCCTGATTACCACCCACCAGGTGGATGAGATCGAGTTCATGCTGACCGACATCATGTTCGTGCGCGACGGTGAAATCGTCCTCGACGCCCCGACTGATGAAGTGGGCACCGTCTATACGCAACTGGTGACCGACGGTGATAATGTTGCCAAGGCCGAGGCCCTGCAGCCGCTTTTTACCGAAACGCGGTTCGGACAGACTGTCATGGTGTTCGAGAATGTCTCTCGCGACAATCTCGAACCGCTCGGCTCCGTTTCGACACCCACAATTTCCGATCTTTTCGTTGCGCTGATGCAAAGGCAAAGCGCCAATCCGGGAGATAAATAATGCAAGCCTATATCGCCCTGATCCGGCGCGAAATGCTCGAACATCGCGGTGCGTTTTTATATGCCCCCGCGCTGCTGCTGATCGCACTCGTGCTGTTGCTCACAGCGGGCATCGTGTTCGGCAATCCGAATTTCGACCACACGCCGGAGATCAGTTTTACAGCCGTTGCGCCCTATCAGCTGGGCCTCTTGTTCATCATGGGGGGCTGGTCGGCCTATCTGCTGATCGCGCTGTTCTTCTACTATGCTGACAGTTTCTCGGCCGACAGACGCAATAATTCGCTGTTGTTCTGGAAGTCGATGCCGCAAAGCGACTTAAAAGTGCTCGCCAGCAAAGCGCTGTCCGGGATCACGATCTTCCCGACACTGATCTTCATCTTCTCACTGATGACAGGTTTGCTGCTCTACCCGCTGACCTTTCTTGCCGCCGCCAAGGTGCCGTTCATTCCTTTGATCGGACCTGTCGACATGCTCTGGGCCTGGTTGCAGGTGGGCATAACGGGGCTTGTCTATTTCCTGCTGACGATCCTTTGGTATGCGCCTTTCCTCGGCTGGGTTGCCGGACTCTCGACGCTGGTGCAGCGCTGGAGCATTCCGCTGGCCTTCGTCATTCCAGGTGTCGTCGTGATCGCAGAATTGATCACAAGCTATGGTGGGCCGCGCCCGATTGCGAACTACTTGTCAGTCCGCGGTGAGAACTTCCTCGAGAATGTTGACCTTGTCGAAGTCATCCTACATGCCGACGGCCAGGGTCCGCTCTCGTTGATCGGAATTATGTTCGCCAATATCGATTGGGTGCAAATGATCATCGGCCTGGCCTTCACCGGCATTGTTGTCTACCTCGCCAGTGAATACCGGCGGCGGCGGATCGACGCCTGACATCGATGCAGCAAGGACAAACAAGGGGCGGGCCATCTGGTCCGCCTTTTTTGTCAACCGAGATTGACCATATGCTGGTCATAATAGAAGCCGGGCTGTGATCGCGTGCCGTCCATTGCGATGAATTCGCCATGCCCGGTTGCAAACGCAAAACCAGATTCGCGCCACGCGACGGCGCTGATATTGCTCGCATCGAGCATCGATGCAGTGCCGCTTTCGGTATCGAAGATCACGGCTGCACCGCCAACCGGTGAGGTTGCCACAATCTGGCGGCCATCCGGTGAGGCACTGAGGCTGCCGACATAGGCTGCGAGGGCAGCATTATATGTCTCGGGCAAACGCATAAGCTTGAGTTCTTCGTCCGGCGCCGCACTGGCCAGAACCGGCGGATTGTCGCCGCGCTCACCCTGATATTGTCCGCCCACCCAGATCTGCGCACCCTTGCCCAACGCCATGTGCCTCAAGGAGAGCTGATGCAGGTCCGGCGGTAGATCGTGCACGCTGACGAGATCGCCGGTTGCCCGGTCGAGCCAGGCGAGATTGGGCTTCATTGTCGCGAGATTGAGTTTGGCGCGGCCAAAGTCCGGATGGGTTTCAATGCCACCATTGGCGACGCATAGATACCGGCCATCACGGCCGATCATGACATCATGCGGCCCGGTGCCACCGGAATAAAACTCGCCGATGCGGCTAAAGCCATCAGTCGCATCATAGATGCCGATGATCCCGCGCGCGGCATCAAAATCATTCTCCGTCGCGTAGAGCAATTTTCCGTCCGGGGAGAACGCGCCATGCCCGTAAAAGTGTCGGCCCTCAGGTGTGGCGAAGGTCGCAACCCCCTGCCCGTTCCTGTCGAGGACCACAGCAAACGTGCCAGGCCGGCGCGCGAAGACAACGATACGCCCGGTGACAGCGCATCGCGTCACACCGTGGCCGCGATCCGGCAAAGCGCTCTGCGCGATGACCGCGCCGTGCTCGTTCACCAGTGCCGCGGTGAACGCGCCGGACTTTGTCTTGCCCGCAACTGCGAAGACCAAGTCACCATCATTGAGCGCATCGGCACTGCGGCTACTCAGCCCCGAAACGAACGCGGCACCGGCAACCGACAGGAATGTGCGCCGGGTCCACATGCCGGATCAGTCTCCGTCCAGTGCGGAAAAGCCGACATTGAGCCCAAGCTCGAAGGCGATCTGTTCAACGGCAAGATTTTGCAGCGAGCGGGTGAGGATGAAGAGGTAGTTGATCTTGGCGCGCCCATCGGTATCGGTCACGGCTTCGGAGATCGGCAGATCAATTTCGCCGGCCGTGCGATCGAAATTTTGCATTTCAAACAGGAAGGATCCACCGGCCCATCGGTTGCCCTCTTCAAGCGCATCGGAAAGACCCGAGACAATGAAGAGATCACGCAGGCCGGCGACATTGGCCCGCATGGACGGAATCGTCATATCCGAACGCCAGAACAGCGCGGACCTGTAATCGGTGTCTTCAACCGTCTCCTTGAAGAACGGCAGGATACGGGTATCGCGGATCAGTTCGGCGCCATGCACCCAGATGCCAACCAGTTCCTGCAGCACTTCAGTTTCGGTGCGATAATCATCCCATTCCGGTGACGGGTCGATCAGGTGCCTGGCAGTGCCGTCCGGATCAAGCCAGTCCTCGGCTGTGGCTTCGCCGATTGCTGCCAGCGCCTGTGTGATTGTTCGCCCGTAGGAGCATCGAAACGCGCCGTCTGCGGTCGCCAATTCCTCGTATCCGGTGCCAAATAGGACATATTCCAGTGCCCCCAAACCCTGTAGGGCGACGCTTTTTTGTTGCAGACTTTCTAGGCTGGTTGCGGTTTCATCTTTGGTCGCAAGAACGCCTTGCACTTGGCGCAGACCCCGCGAGCGCCTGTCCGGCCAGAACAGAATGCGCTCCAGCCGATTGTCCTGCAGGATCGGCCCGAACCGCACCGCCTCGACACGCGACCAGGCGATGACGATGGCGCGGAACTGGTCCTGCACCATTTGAAGGTTTGGCGCATCCGGCACCGCACACAGTGCATCAAATAATGCCTCACCGATCTGTGCCTCTCCGGCAAAGCGCTCATAGGCGGGAATGATGAACCCGTTCACAGCGTTGCGGGCGATATCGCTCGTTGCCGCGGCTGCAGGCCCACACATGCCCGCAAGCATCACCACCACTGCAAACAGTTTGCGCATCATAAAGACTCCAGAAAGGCGATCAGCGCTTCGCGATCCTTGGTTGGCAGGTCGACAATCTTGTCACGCGCTTCCTCAGCCTCACCGCCATGCCAAAGGATCGCTTCGAGCAGGTTCCGCGCCCGCCCATCATGCAGGAATTGGGTATGTCCGGAAACCTCTTCAGTCAAACCGATGCCCCAGAGTGGCGCGGTGCGCCATTCATAGCCATCAGCATCGCCAACCGGCCGGTGATCAGCCAACCCCTCGCCCATATCGTGCAGCAACATGTCGGTGTAGGGCCAGATCAGCTGGAATTGTTTTGTTCCCGCGACCGCGTCGCGGCGGGTGACGAACTTCGGATTGTGGCAGGCCACGCAGCCGGTTTCATAAAACACCTGTTTGCCCTGCAGCACCTTGGGATCATCAACATCGCGCCGTGCCGGTACTGCCAGGTTCTGCGAATAAAAAGTCACCAGCTCAAGCACTGGATCAGGCGCTTCGCTATCCCCCAGATTGGCCTGCACACCGTTGGGCGCCTCAAGACACTCCGACTGGTTGATCGTGCAATCGCCAGCATGGTGCATGACATCGGGCGTAGAGATTCCAATGTCACCTGCAAATGCTCCGGCACTTTGCGCCCGGATTGTCGGCATGGATGCTTTCCACCCGAAGCGTCCCAGAACCTTGTCTTCGCCGGGGTAGTAGACGAATGACGGTCGGCCCGAAATCCCGTCCCCGTCTGCATCGTCCGGATCGGCCAGCGCCAGCACATCGGCTGGATGCACGGCCTCGAGAAGCCCAAGACCAATCATTTGCGGCGCCACACGTGGCGACATCATGATGTCCGGGTCCGGGTCGCCATAAGCGGGTTCGGTAAAACTGTAGGTGGGCTTGCGCAAATTCACCACAGTGCCGTCGCTCAGGGTTACCTCTTCTTCTTCGTAAGCAATGGCCATGTCGCCTTCGGCCTTCACGCCGGGAACGGCCCTGTTTTGCAACTGGCCGCCATAAACGGGATCCGACACCACCTGCCATTCACCACTGGCGATTTTCGCTTTTTCTTCGTCGGTGCGCGGCGGCACCGAAAGGCGCAAGAAAAGCGACGTCGCTTTTTCCCCTTCGGTGTCCGGCGCGCGGCCACGCCCGTCCTTGACGTGGCACCCCTGACAAGAGCGGGCGTTGAACAACGGACCCAGCCCGTCCGAGGCCTGGGTCGATGAGGGTGAGGACACCCAGATTTTGCGAAACAGCGCGTTGCCGAGCTTGAACTGCTCTTCTCCTTCGAGAGTCAGATTTTCGGAGAAGTGCGAGAAGGCATCGCGATTGACGGTCGCCGTCGATGTCGCCGCGCCGCCGGCATTGGTCTCGAACGGTTCAGCCTTGGAAAAGTCAGTCGTTGGCGCAGTGACCGCTTTAACGCGGGCGCGATCAGCGGCGTTCAAATCGGTCCGCTCGCTGGCTTCTGAATCCAGCACCGAAGTGCCGCAAACGGCGAGCATAACGGCAAAAATGTAGCGCATGATGATGGCTCCAATAGCAGGAGTGCCGCCTCCTGTCTCCGGCCCTTGTCGTTTCGCCCGGGCACCTGGCATCAAACTGCCCGCGCGCACGGCGTTCCCAATATCATCGAGGAGGCCTGCTCAGACCCCCTCGAACGCCTTGTGACAAAGAGTCTCTTACTCGAACACGGCATCCGGGCTGTCGAGACTGTCCGAACCTTCGATGGCCACTTCACTCAAATCAAGCGCGCTAACAACCCGTTCAATCGTCTGGGTTTGGTCAACCAACGCATCGATGGCAGCCTGGACGACAACATTGCCTTCATCATTGGCCTCGCCGATCATCTGATCATAACGTTCGATAGTCTCCGCCCGTTCAACCAGTTCACGCATGCGGTCCATCGTCGCGCTGAGCTTTTGGGTCAACTCAGCATCAAGCGCCGCGTCTGTCTCGGCAACCAGTGCCGACAGCGATGGGCCTTCCACAACTGTGCCATCGATCCGCTCATAGCGCCCGAGATAAACGTTCTGAATGCCCTTGGCATCAAAATAGTGCGAATTGTGGGTGTTGTCGGAGAAGCAGTCATGCTCTTCCTCCGGATCGTGCAGCAACAGACCCAGTTTCATACGCTCGCCCGCAAGCTCACCGTAGGAGAGAGATCCCATGCCTGTGAGGATTGCGGTCAGACCCGCATCCTCGCTGCCATTCAGCAGAGCATTGCGCGCCGCACCGCCCTCAACCCAGTTCGCCGTCATTTCTTCAAGGTCAGAAATGAGAAGGTCAGCTGCAGATTCGAGATAGGCACGGCGGCGATCACAATTGCCGTTGGTGCACTCATCAAGGCTGAAGTCTGTCGCAGGACGCGTTCCGGCACCGGCGTCGGTCCCGTTCAAATCCTGTCCCCAGAGCAGGAACTCGATGGCGTGATAACCTGATGCCACATTGGCCTCGTTGCCGCCGGCTTCATGCAGTTTTTCGGCGATCACGACTGGCGTGATTTCAGTTACATCAACCTGTTCACCATTGATAAGCAGTTCCGTGTCGGCAATGACGTTGGCGGTATAAAGCTCGTTGCTGTCGCTTTCGACACCGTAGGAGGCGTCGACATAATCGATCAGGCCCTCATCAAGCGGCCAGGCGTTCACCCGTCCTTCCCAGTCGTCGACAATCGCATTGCCAAACCGGTAGGCTTCCGTCTGCTGATACGGGTTGCGGGCGGCAAGCCAAGCTGAACGGGCCGCGGCAAGGGTATCCTCGGTGGGGTCGGCCAGGAGCGCATCAATCGCCGATTTGAGGTCCTGCGCGGTTGTCAGCGAATCCGCATATCCCGCCTCGGCAATATCAGCATAGGTTTTCAAAATATCTCGCGCTTCAACGGCCAGTGCACCACCAGCAGTAACAGCCAGTGCGGAAACGCCGAAGGCAAAAGCTGTGAAGGAACGTTTCAAATCAAAACGGGTCATAATCTCTCCTTACCGGATTAAAGGTCCGGGGGTTATTCCGCCTGAATTGATGTGAAATCATCTCGCTCGACATAGTCGGCAACCGGCGCAAATCCATCGCACCGTTTCACATCCGATAAGCGGGGTTCAAAATCCTGCCATCAAATGACTTCGGCACAGCTAGCGCCCGAAAACCGTGAAATCAAGTTATTTTGCAATAGGTTGGAACGGTTCTAAAGTTTAGGCGAAACCCGTCAGGCGGGTTTCTGCGTTGATGTGCGTCCCTCGAGGGCAATGGCCACCAGCACACCAAGCAAAAGTCCATAGAGCGTTGTTTGGGGTAGAATGCCGAACATCGCATTGGTCAGACCGAGCACGAAATAGCCAACGCTCAGGATCATACCGCCAAGCAGAACGGCACGGCGAATGTCTCGATCCTGAGCGATCCTGTGCGCGAACAGGGGGGCAGCCAACAGGCAGACATAGGCGCCAATGCCGAATAAGCCGCCGGCGACGGCGAAATCGGCCAGATCATTGTGAAAATGTTTTGAGCCCAGCGCGGAGATTTCGCCAGCGCCTTCGGGAAAAAGAATGTTGTTCAATTGAGAAGTGCCATGCCCGAATATGGGTTTGGCTACGAATGCCGTCCACGCAGCCTCATATTTGTCAAAGCGCTGAAGCGTTGAAGCATCCTTTGTAACGCCTGCAAAAAGGAGTTGAGGCAACTCCACAGCGAAATAGTAAAAACGGCCGAGAAGTGCTCCTCCGGTCATTGCCATCGCCGCAACAGATAGTGCGCTTCCGATCGCAAACCAAATCCATGCGGCTTTTTCCCGTCGATACCAAATCATCATTATCAGAACACTCAATACCGCCAGCACGACGCCGGCCAGAATGGGCCCGCGGGACCCCGACAAAACTGCCGCTGCAAGTCCGGAAACAGGCCCGAGCAAAAACAAAAAACGCCAGGGGGATCGGGTGCCGAAGAGTCCCAATAGGGACATGAACCCAATCATCACGGAAATTCCACCAAAGTGAATCGGGTTGTTACCCCCACCGGCACGCGGCAGATTTTGGAATTCGACGTCATATATTGCGATTGCAGCGGCTGCCAGAGACCCAACCAGGCAAAGTCCTGCTATAAGCTGGGTGGATGTAAATTGAGGTTCTTCCCGAAGCAAAAACGCAGCGCCCGGAGCCGCTAGGATCGGTAAAAGCACCGCGATGGCGCCGAAATTCGCCATATTCACGCCAACAGCGAAAAAGGCCACGAGCGAAAATATGAGAGATAGCCACAAAGCATTGAACGCCGGCAGCCCCAACACGTCCCAGTGCCTTGAACTCAACAAGGCCAGACCCGCGAGCATTGTTAGCAGCATCAGATACACTGTCGTGTAGGCAGTCAGCGGTGGAAACACCAAACCGGAAACCAGCAGGATCATCGACAACGCGAGCACAGTGTTACGCATTTTATTTCCAAGGTCTGGACAGCAACGAAACTGACTGTGTCTAGCTGACCTGCGCTCACTTTGCCATAGTGCCTATCAGGCGTTGGGAAATGTACTGGCGACGATCCGTCTCACGAGCGCCCGAATTCATCCTCCAGGCGAATAATATCGTCTTCGCCAAGATAGGAACCGGTCTGCACCTCGATCAGCTCTAGCTGAATTTTGCCGGGGTTGGACAGGCGGTGCACGGCGCCTTGGGGTATGTAGATGCTTTCATTCTCGCCCAGGGTGACGTGGGTATCGTCAACTTGAATCTCAGCCGTGCCGCGCACGACGACCCAATGTTCCGAGCGATGATGATGTTTTTGCAGCGAAAGTCTTTTGCCAGGCTTCACAAACAGACGTTTGACCTGAAACCGCTCGCCCGACACGACCGATGCATATCCGCCCCATGGCCGATAGCTGGTCCGATGCGCCTCTGTCAGGGCTGCCGTTTCCGGGTTCTCACGCAATGTTTTGACAATCTGCCCCACATTTTGCGCCTTGCTCAAACGGCCAACAAAAACCGCATCTTCGCTGGCAATTACGGCAATGTCGTCTACGCCGTCGACGGCGACATGCATGCCTTCCGACACGACCAGAGCATCTTTTGTATGCGAAAGGCTTGCCGGGCCACGCACTACGTTGCCGTTGCTGTCCCGCGTGCCGGCTTTCCACACCGCATCCCACGACCCCAGGTCGGACCAGTGAATTGGTGACGGCACCACTGCAGCTTTGTCCGTTTTCTCAAACACTGCATAGTCGATGGAAATGTTGGGAGATTGGCCGAAACTGCCCGGATCAAGGCGCAGGAAATCGAGATCTGCCTGCGCGCCCTCGACAGATTTTCTTGCTGCTTCGTAAACCTCAGGCGCCAGTTGCGCACTCTCCGCCAGAAAATCTGCGGCCGAATACAAAAACATACCCGAGTTCCAAAAATAGTTACCTGCGGCAAGCATATCTTCAGCGCGCGCGGCATCGGGCTTTTCGACAAACCGCGCAACCGCGCGCGCGCCGGTTTTCAAATCATCTCCGCCTTCTATATAGCCGAACCCGGTTGCCGGTTCCGTCGGCGTAATGCCGAAGGTCACGAGCTTACCCGTACGCGCCGTCTTGATGGCAGCATCCAATACCGATCTATATGTATCATCAACATGAATTTCATGATCGGACGCCAGCACATGCACGAGGCAATCGTCGCCGTTTGCAGCCGCAATCAAAGTCGCAGCGACAATTGCCGGCGCCGTATTGCGGGCAACAGGTTCAAGAACGATCGCCTGCAAATCTACACCCGCTTCCTGCGCCTGTTCAGCAACCAGGAAACGATAATCGGCGTTGGTAATAACAATCGGCTTGGCGTAGACACCCGGATCTTGCAGGCGCTGAAGCGTTTTTTGAAACAGGCTGAGATCGCCGGTCAACGGCAGGAATTGTTTGGGCCGTGCTGTGCGCGAAATCGGCCACAGCCGCGTTCCCGTGCCGCCCGCCAGAATAACAGGCACGACTGCATGATTTTTCTTACTCAAAACGATCAGCCCTTATCTGCAAAGTACGCCTTTAAACTCCGGATAATATCAGAAAGCAATTTTTCGGTCTCGTCTATTGAGCCGGTCTCGACATAGCAGCGCATCTCCGGCGCGTTTCCCGACTGCCGGAAATGCACAATCGTTCCATCGGTCAAAGTCATGCGCACACCATCCATGGTGTCGATGCCAACCGGTCCGACCAGCCGCGCGTCAAATTCTTCCTGCGCCGCAGCGTCGTTTTGCATTGCTTCAAGGAACAGGTCGGCTTCCTCTGCTGAAACCTCACGCACCCGGTCCGCCTTCATGACACGCGGCGGCAACTCGCTTACAAATGATGATAAAGGTCGGAGGTCACGCGCGGAGGCCTGCAACACCGCGAGTATCGGCAACACGGCATCCCGCGTCGGTAACCGCGTCAGCCGCCCACCCGGCAGAACGATATCACTTCCCAATAAGAACCCGCCATTGGCTTCAAAACCAGCCACCGGCGCCGGTGCTGCGTCGTCCATTGCCGCCACAACATATGGCGAGCCGATCCGTGTCCGTACAACCTTGTCAAACCAGCCTGATTGCTCAATCGCACTGGTGGACGACAGTGGCGTAACTACCGTCCGAATGCCAAGGTGTCGCGCGGTCAAGGCGCCAAGCACATCGCCGTTTATCTGGGTGCCGGTCTCATCAAGAACCAGAGGCCTGTCGCCGTCACCATCCGTGGACACGACGGCGTCCAGTTCATTTGTCTGAATCTGCTCTCTGGCCAGTTCCAATTGCGCGACATCGAGAGCCTCGGTATCGACGGCAACGAAAGTCTCCGCACGGTTGTATGGGAAACAATTAGCTCCAAGCCGTTCGAGTATTTCGACAAGCAGATCACGTCCAACTGCGGAATGTTGATCGACTCCGACCCGCAATCCCGCCAGAGCATCGACCCCAAAAGTATCCAGATAACGCGCAACATAGGCGCGTGCGATTGCCGGATCCGTTTCGGAAAGTATCCCTTCTCGCGCCTCCACTGCCGCCGCCTCCAGTAGGCGTTCGGCATGCGCCCACATCGGCGCCTCATCTTCCTTTCGCAGCTCGCCGTCCCGCCGATAGAATTTCAACCCGTTATGCGTTTCTGGGATATGGCTGCCCGTGACCATGATTGCCGGTGCATTTTCTGCCATGGCGAAACTTGCAAGTGCCGGTGTTGGTACGGCGCCAGCATAGGCGACCGTCCAGCCACAACCTTGTGCAGTCGAAATGACCTGCGAAACTATTTCTGGACTGGATTGACGCAGATCCGAGCCGACGAAGAGGCGCTGCGGCCCGTCTCCGGCAACACCCAACAAAAAGGCTTCGGTGTAGGCTTTTATCCGAGCAGGCGTAAATCCTTCCGCAGGTCCACGAAGGCCGGAGGTGCCGAAGGCGATGGCTGGTATCAAAGACTTCTCACACGATTGAGATCAATCACTTCCCCAGGGGAGTTCTCACCCAATTCGTTAACCACCTCAAATAGAAATTTTCGGACTGCCACTTCGTCCTGTTCTTCGATCAAAGATTCCAAGTGACAAAGCATCACTTGAATATTTGCCGTTGTATTCTCGCCATATGAAGCGCTCATAATTTTGGGCTGACTTGTTGTTTGTACACTTGCCGGATCATAAAACAGTTCTTCGTGTGTCTTTTCGCCCGGTCGTCTGCCGATCACCGAAATAGCAATATCGCCTCGTGGATTTGCATCGTCGCGCACTGCTAGGCCGGCGAGCCTGATCATGTTCTCTGCTAAATCGCGTATCTTGACCGGTTCACCCATATCAAGAATGAAAATACCGCCACCTTGTGATAGTGCGCCTGCCTGCACTATCAATTCAGCAGCCTCATGAATCGACATGAAGTAGCGAGTCATGTGCTCATCTGTAACCGTAACCGGTCCACCCGACGCAATCTGTTCCTTAAAAAGAGGAACAACAGACCCGTTAGATCCCAACACATTCCCAAATCGCACAGCGCTAAATTTTTGACCTTTTCGGTTCTGTTTGCAGCGATTTGCACAATCGTGCACAATTAACTCGGCCCAACGTTTCGTCGCGCCCATAACGTTGGTTGGACGCACGGCTTTGTCTGTTGAGATAAGAACAAAGTCTTCGACGCCAGATTTTAGCGAAGTCTCGGCAATTACCTTGGTACCAAACACGTTGTTCCGCACCCCTTCAAACACGTTCGCCTCAACTAGGGGGACGTGCTTGTGAGCAGCTGCATGAAAGACGACCTGAACACCGTGTGTCTTCAAATTGGTTTCGACAAGCTGCCGGTTTGCCACTGACCCAAGTATGGGAATGATATGAAGGTCGGGCGCTCTTTGCCGCAAGATACGCTCAACCTGATAAAGTGCAAACTCATTGGCCTCTAGCAGCACGAGCTTTCGTGGATTCCATTTAATAATCAGCTTGCAAAGTTCAGATCCGATAGAGCCGCCTGCACCTGACACCAGCAGCGCACGCTGGTTGATCATTTCACTAAGCAACTCGGGGTCTGCAGGGACTGATGACCTGCCAAGTATGTCGTCTATATCGATTTCCCGAATTTGACTGATCAAATACCGCCCGGATGCAAGGTCCGCGATTGCAGGAAGGGCTCGAATTTTGACTTGATGGCGGCTAAGCTCAGCGACAATCTGTTGACGCCGTGCTGTGTCTATCGAAGGCATTGAGAGGATGACTTCTCCAACGCCGGTTGTCTCCATTAAGTGCGTTACCTGTCCTGGTGGATAGACCCGTATCCCCGCAACATCACGCCCTTGAAGAGATCGATCGTCGTCAAGAAATCCAACAATGTATTTATTGGCATCTGTCGCCAAGGCACTGGCAAGTTGCGAACCGGCGGTTCCTGCGCCGTATATCAATACTTGTCCAGAATATTTCCTTCGCATAGGCGCCCATAGAAGGTATTTAGCAAGGAAACGACTGCCCCCGACCATCAATATAGATAAGATGCAATAAATTGCCGGAACGGAGCGGGGGACATTACCCATGCGGGACATTTCCATCGCAAATAAAACGCCGACCCACAGAAGTGTGGCAACAACTACGGCATTAGCGATCGTCCAGAATGCCCTTTCGGGTAGGTACCGAATTACCGACCTGTAAAGCCCAAAATGGGCAAAAACGGGAACTGCTACAACGGCTGCCCCCAGCATGGCCCATAGATGAGCATTATCGGGACTAAAAAACTCTCCAAATCTCAGAGAATAGGCAGCCCACACACAAAAAGCTAATGCAACGGCGTCAAAACTGATCAAAATCGCACGCTTCCAGAACCGTGGAAGCGTACCGATGTGTCCTCTCAAATGATCAATCGTAATGTAAGACAAAAACACAGCTTCTCAAAAGGCTTCAGAACACCATTGCCAGGGTGACTTTACTACAATTGGGCGGGCTATGTCTGTCAAGATTTGCTCCGCCTACACGTTTGTTTTACGTCAGGCGGAGAGTGGCGACCAGTTTTCTTGAACATCCAATATCCGGCGATAGTAATCTTAGCAAGTTTCATCTCGCCTTGCCTACTCTCCTTATCGACCGAGCTGGAATTCCAACGACGGTTTCATAAGGTGCCACATCAGTGGTAACCACAGCATGAGCACCAACGACAGCGCCCTGCCCTATCGTCGTTCCGGCGAGTATGGCAGCACCCTGCCCGATCCAAACATCATCGCCAATCTTGACTGATTTAACCCTCGTGCGAGCACTGGCTAGAATTCCACCCGGTTGAGCAGCTTCATGATTTGAATCCACTATGTAAGTGTTGGGGCCGATCAAAACCCGTTCCCCAATTTCGATCTCCTCAGCAGCGTCTATCGTGCAATAAGGATTCAGAACCGAACCGGATCCGATGCGAATGGTTCCGGCGCCCACCAGTGCGGAATACCGCCCCAAGCAGACGTGGGAGCCCAGATAGAGACGCCTGCATGTGATCAATGCACCCTTGCAGACCCTGAGACCGGGTCCGGTTCTCAACCCGCCGTTCAACGCCGGCGCAAGTAAGCCGCGCATACCGTCCATCCCCAGTTGGATTGCGAGATGTATGCCATGCCGGATGCTCCAGTGAGAAAGCCATCTCGCCAATTTCATTGTGCCGTCATCCGCTTAACCACCGGTTCTGTCCGGCATCCCTGCACCGGCGCCGGCCTGTAAGGACTCGGCATTGATAAAAAATTGGTAGGCCCAGGCAATAACAGCCACATGTACGATGACAATCGCAGCTAAAGGCGCCGCGTAGGAAAGCTGCGGCAACAAAATAGCTGTGAGTGCGATTTTTGCAATGAGTTCGATAACACCTATTATTATCAGTGGCTTAAGTTTTATCAGGGCATAGGCAACGCTTATCGGCCAGCGCGCAATCGTTAGTAAGAACATGGCGGTTGCAGCCAGCCAGTACATCCATGGCTCTTCGGGCGCGAAACCGCCCACCCATAGAGTTGCCAGTGCCTGACCGGCTACGGCAAAGCCGATAGCGACAAACAGAACCAACCCGAGAAAGTAAATCCGGCCAAGGTTGAACATTCGGACTAGTCCTCGGCGGTTATTGCTGGCATCCATGCGCACGACGTGCGGTTCGATCGCGGACGGTATGCGCCATAGAACTAACGACAGTGCTTCCGGTATTTTCCAAAGAACCGCGTATTTCGCGGCAATATCTGGTCCGGCAAGAAATCCAAGTATCAGGAGGTCGGCCTGCATGGCTAAAAGCAGCGCTCCGTAAGCGACATATTGGAGCCCCTGCTTGCCAGCCAGCCGCCGCAATAGGTTTCGGGATCCTTTATCGGGAAGCCGCCAGCGGAGCCCCGATAGACTCTTGCGTAGCTGCAGGACCATCAGCCCACGCTGCACCAGAATCCCAACCAGATAAGCAAGCAGCACCAGTTCGATTTGTGGATAGACAGGCAGCAACAGCAAAGTTAGTACCGCAAATACTGCAACGCGCACGGCTTCAATAACATTGCCCTGCGCCTGCTTACACATGGCCACGAACGCCTGCCGGTCGGGATTGGATTCATAACTGGCTATCAGATAGAGCGCAGCCCCCACCGCCCAGAGTGGCACGCCGCTTCCCGCCTCGGCACCAGCTTCCAAAATCGCCCAAATCCCCAGCCCTACTACCGAAACCAAAACTGCGTAAACACAAAACACCCACTTGCCGAGTGCATAGGCCATACGGAACCCGTCATGGTCTTCCACCGACCAGAGTTCCCCGAGGATTCTGGTGAGCCCGCCTGACATCCAAGTGATACCAATAGCGATGAAGTTTACGAAGCTGAGTACCATCATCAGCTTACCAAATTGGCTCTGACCCAACCGGTTTAAATAGACTGGGGTGAGAACGAACTGCACGCCAAGGCTTAACGCCGTGAGGGCATATCCGGTTAAGATGGCACCGAAAAAGTCCCGGCTGGTTGTTGCATTCTCAACGAAGCGAAAAAGCCTGTTCCGGACCTCAAACACGCTAGCCGTTCGTCTCAACATGGCGCACCGTGTAGAGCACACTGCTGTACAAACCCAGTTTCACAATCGTCCAGGCAAACATGCCGCCCAAACCGAGTTTGCCGATTGTCCTTAAAGCCGCGCCAAGGCGCTTATAGTGCACGACATTAGCACTACCGTCCATGGCCGAATAAATCTTCCGGGCAGCTCTATTTTCCCAGGTCATTTTATTCTGGCGGAAAAACCTCTCGAGCTGAAATGGCGTTACAAACTGCAGGTGTCCCAGATATTCGACATGCTCCGACTTGCCCTGAAGATAGGCGGTTGCCCGTACAAAACCCTTTCCGAACTTGGGTATTGTCCAAATATCAAGATGGGGTTCGTGGGGCCATACATAGTTCGGCGCTTCAAGATGCAGCGCACCGCGTGGCGATAATACCCGCGCCATTTCCTGCAACACTTCAGTGACATTGCCGACATGCTCAATGACCGTGTGGCAGATAATCAGGTCAAAATGTCCATCCGGGTAGGGAAGCCTTTCACCAACACCAGCCTTTGGATGATAGTTCGCGCCAATCGCGGTGGCCATTTGTTCGGCGACCTGCACCGCCTCCTTATCCGGCTCCACGCTGTGGACCTCGGCATCGGGATAAAGTGCGCAAAGCCCAAGGCAGTTCCACCCCACCGAAGCGCCAACCTCCAGAATGCGTTTCGGCTTGAGACCTGCCCCGACATCGGTCTTGATCCGGTTGGCGGCAAAATCACCCGCTTTCATGCACACGTCAAAATGAGTGTCGAGCGAACCACCCTCAAGCGCATAGCGGAAATGGCACCTGTCCGTGGTTACGCTGAGCCATTTCTCCCAGGCCTCAACGACTTCCTTGGTTTTCAGGGTGCTCATCTAGTTCCTCTCAATCACACATAATTGCGAGCCCGCCAGACGCGGTGAAAAAAAGGAAAGCAAGCCTGCAAAAGCAGAGCGAAGTCGCATCCCCCCGGTTCGCCGGTCCTTATGATCGAACATGTAGACTGCACTAAGCTGCAATCCAAGCCGGTCGCACATCGCCTGGAAGTGTTCTGGATAATAAACCATCATATGATCGTAAAAAACATTTGGTGTTGCTCGCAGAACAACTTTGAGGCTGACATTGGCGCTTGTACCATTCGGTGTCGTTACAAACAGCTTGCCACCAGGCGCCAGATGGCGCGATAGATTATAGATTGCGGTGACCGGCGCGTTGACATGTTCGATGACGTCGGACATGACGATTATGTCGAACTTGCGATCAAGCTCCATCGTCTCGCAATTCTCGTTCAACATCTCGTAACCATGACTTTTGGCGTACGCGATACTTTCCTTATCAATATCGACGGCTACGACTTCATTAGCGGTGCGGATGAGTTTTTCATGCAACCAGATGTCTTGGTTTCCGGGGAGATAGCCTTGAACGCCTCCGGCCGCTCCGACATTCAAAACATTCTTGCCTGCAACATGGTCGCATATGAACCCGAAAGGGTCCTGGAGCGTTCTTATCGGCACGTTCATGCGAACCAGATCGTCAACACGCATTAATCTACGCCTCTTGAATGCGACTGTTTCCAAACGCCGATCGCGAACAATTTCGCGATTAGGTCCCAGCGGACGCCACCACCGTTTTTTGCATCGCGCCACAAACCACGAACACGCTCGGAATCGAAAACTTCTGAGAGTCCCTCAGAGCGTTCGAATACATTATCGGCATGACTGCGCCAAGGTCCTAGCAAAACATCTCTCTCTTGAATACCCATGCCGAATCCACGCTTTGAAGCATAAAGAATCTCGGGGGGCATCAAGTCCGAAACCGCCGATTTCAGAACCTTTTTCAACTGGGTGAGATCGCCGTTCTGCGGCAATTTTTCCTGCCAAGTTGTGTGAAGGGCAGCTACTACAATCTCCTGGTCGAGAAAGGGCGCCCTCATTTCCACACCCGCCATCATTGCTGGGAGATCGCTGGCTATCGTTACGGAGTGTGTATTTTCAACCATTAATCCGGCAAAAGCGGACTCATCAATATAATTTTCATGAGGTCCGCACAGTCCCCATCGCGCCATTTCATCCTCGGCATAATTTTTCAGACCGTCCGACAACTCAGATCTGATCAGGTCAGGCCAGATCTCGTCCCCGTACCCCTCATAAAGCCGCGATTTCCGTTGTCCGCGTTCTGTAGCCAGCACCTTCAACGACCTTGGCAACTTTTCTTGTGGTAGCATGCGGACAAGAGGCGATAATAACTCAAGACGGCGCACGACCTGTGACAGGTGATTTGTCCGCACCATCCCGGTATAACCATAGAACAGCTCATCCGCGCCATTGCCCGACAGCACAACCTTGATGCCATCGTTGCGTATTTTCCGGCAAAGCTCATAGGTATGTACGAGTGGGAGCAGCATGATCGGCTCGCCGTACGTTTGCAAGATCCTGTTGAATGCCTCCCACTGGCTGGCCGGATCGAAATAGAACTCGCGATGAACGGTCCCCAGCGATTTCGCCATCGACCGGGCGCGAACAAGGTCTTCGTCCTTTTCGTCCATCCCAAGGGCAAAGGTTCTGACCGGTTCCTTCGCTTGCGCTTGTGCAAGTGCAACAATCGCCGTGCTATCGACACCACCGGACAATAACGCCCCCACCGGCACATCGGCGATTCGCCTAAGTTCAACAGCTTCTTCAAGCGCGTTGCGCAAATAGCGCGCGCTGTCCCGCCCCGAAACGTCGCAGTCGGCCATCGGGTCCCAGTAGCGCCAATTGCGCTCTATGCGGCCATTACGGACGATCATTGCGTGACCGGCCCGCAGGCGGCGCACCGCCTTGTAAGCCGTGGCCGGGTCTGGCATGTGCCGCATGTTATGTAAAAGCATCGAGGCAAAGGCACCTGCATCAAGATCGCGATCCGCGCCGGCAAGCCACAGACCGGTCAGGACTGCTGGAATTTCAGAGGCAAAGACGATCCCATCAGGCCCCTCAGCAAAAACAAAAGGCTTTTTGCCCATCCTGTCACGGGCGCAAAACAGAAGCTTTTCAGCTTCATCCCATATTGCGAAAGCGAACATGCCGCGCAATTCATCGAGAACGTCGGGCCCCCATTGTGCATACCCTGCAAGCAATACCTCGCTGTCCGAATGGGTTTTGAACTTGTGTCCATACCTCTCAAGCCGCCTGCGCAGGCTCTTCCAGTTGTAAATTTCACCATTGAAAACAAGAGTGAGATTCGCGCCCGGGTTGGTCATCGGCTGGGCGGCGGCATCTGAAAGGTCGACAATCGCCAGTCGTGTATGCGCAAGTCCGCAGCAACCGTCCGTCGAAGTCCATGTGCCGTTACCATCCGGTCCGCGGTGCCGGATGCGATCCCGCATGGCGATCAGCAGGTGGCGGGACTGGTCGTTTGGTTGTTTGAGAACGAAGCCGGCGATGCCGCACATAAGGTTACCGCGATTCTAGTTAAAGCCGTGCATCGGTCATTTCGGGCGGAAACAGATGTTTGACGTCGAACAGAATGTGCTCGTGACGCCCCAGCTTCCTGATCGCCTCAACGCCCATGCTTATGAATTCCTCATGGCCCACTGCGAGAATGATAGCATCATACACCCCACCATCCAGTCGTTGAACCGGTTCGATACCAAATTCTGCCTGTGCCTCTGCCGCGCTGATCCACGGGTCGTAAACATCGATCACGCACTTATATTCTGCGAGTTCGTTGTAGATATCGATGACACGCGTATTGCGCAGGTCAGGCGTGTTCTCCTTGAAAGTGAACCCCATGATCAGAATCCGCGCGCCATCGACATGGATCCGGCGCTGGATCATTTTCTTGACGAGTTGTGAGACCACATAACTGCCCATGCTGTCGTTCAGACGGCGGCCGGCGAGGATGATCTGAGGATGATAACCGATCTGCTCGGCCTTGTGGGTCAGGTAGTAGGGATCGACGCCGATACAATGTCCGCCAACAAGCCCTGGACGAAAGCGCTGGAAGTTCCATTTGCTCTCAGCGGCATGAAGCACGGCTTCCGTATCTATACCGAGCTTGTTGAAAATGATCGCAAGTTCATTGATGAGGGCGATGTTAAGATCACGCTGCGTGTTTTCAATCACTTTGGCGGCCTCAGCAACCTTCAGGCTTGGCGCCGGATGCGTTCCAGCAACGATGATTTCTCGATAGAGAGAATCCACCAGTTCGGCGGTTTCGGGGGTTGATCCTGAAGTTACCTTGGTGATGTGCGGCAAGCGATGGGTTTTATCTCCGGGATTAATGCGTTCGGGTGAATATCCGACGAAAAAACCCTCATTGAACTTCAGTCCCGAAGCTTCCTCCAGCACGGGCACGCAGACTTCTTCTGTTGCGCCTGGATAGACCGTGGATTCGTAGACCACCAGATCGCCCGGGCTGAGCACCGATCCCACCGTCCGACTTGCACTTTGTAGCGGTTTGAGATCAGGCCGCTTGGACCGGTCAATCGGAGTTGGAACCGTGACCAGATAGCAGTTGCGGTCGTTCAGCGCTTCCACCCGATGGGACAGCGTCAAATGCACAGCCTCGGCAAGTTCCTCCTTGGAAACTTCGCGCGTGCCATCAAATCCTTTTTGGAGGTTGGCAATCCGCTCGACATTGATGTCAAAACCTATCACCGGCCTCTTCTTTGCGAACTCGACAGCTAGCGGCAGTCCGACATAGCCAAGTCCGATTACCGCCAGTTTCAGTTCATCAAGGGTGCGCATTTGCCTTTTCCGCGGTACGTATCATTTCCAAAAAACAGACTGAGTGACTGATGAGCATACTTGGGTTGCCCGGCGCAACATACCTGTAATGACCTTTGGGGCTCACGGCCCTGCCAGCGCAGCGGAAATTACCGGCTGCAAGGTTTCGGCAACCACGACATGGCCATGGGCGGTAAGATGACCATCAAACAAATAGTAAAGCCGCTGTCCCCTATTTGCGATCAAAGCCGGGGTCAGATCGACAAACTCGGCACCTACTTTTCCAGCTAGCTGTTCAAGAACCTCCCGTGGCTTGTCCCAAAGGAGAAGTTCATCGGGTATTTCAAGGCGGAAGGTGGTTTTACGTTGCGGCCAATCTTCCGGGTACACCGCTTCCTGATAGGGTATGTAGCCGACTAACAGTTTGGCGTTCACGCCTTTTACCTGGTCCGCAAGTTGTTCCAGAGCCAGTTCGGTGAGCGCCCACCCGTTTTCGATCGGCACTGAATAGGTTTCCAGTGCCGCCGACCAGTTCGAAGTTGCCTCGACATGTTGCCGGCCAATCTCATAGATGCTGCCGTTGGAGACACTGAAACTGACAGTTTGCTCGGTCTCGACCGAAAATATCCGTTCCCAAACCTGCGATATCAGCCCTTGAATGCGAAGGTATGTACTGAACGGATCCGGCCTCACGCCGCCGGCAGGCCGGGACTCCAATTCTCGGACCTCGTTCATAACTTCCTGCAAATTCGGCTGGTCAAATGCACGACCGCCAAAATAGCCTGACCACCAGCTATTGTTCTGAACGTCATTGGGATAAAACATCAAAACAACGATTTCAGGCCGAGCTGCCTTCACGAAGTCCTGATAAACTGCCAGCTCATTGATCGTGCCAGACGTTGCAAGGCCCCAGTTGGATACGGGTTGGCCCAAACTTTGTGCCAGCAGGTTTGAAAACCGCTCCTCTCGCTCAACGCCCGTGCCCCAAGTGTAACTATCGCCGATAAAGGCAATCCGGGCATCCTGATCTTCGCTATCCATACGGAACCCGTCCGCATTCGCCGAAAGGGTGACAGTGAATTCCAGCGTTTCATGCAGGCCCGTACTGTTGGATTTGCCAAGCGACGCATAAAGGGGCGAATTGACGTAGTTGAAGCCTGTTTCCTGCGGCTCCCATTTTCTTTGCTCGAGATAACGCAGAGCTGCCTCAACCATTAGTAGCGCCACGAAAAGGCTTACTGCCATTAGCAGTGCATTTTTGACAAATCCCGGCAAATCGGTCCCTCAGTCCAATTCGAATTGGTTGGAATAATCCTTTAGCAGGGCCGGGTCCTGATCTTTCTTCCACAACACCGCGTTTCCACAAACAAGCATGTCTATGCCAGTGCCCATAAAACAGTGGAAGGCATCTTTCGGCGATCCAACAATCGGTTCCCCGCGGACATTGAAGGACGTATTCACCAGAATCGGACAGCCGGTCAGATCCTTGAAGGCGGCGATCAGATCGTAATACTCGGGATTGGTTTCACGATGGACCGTTTGCACCCGAGCGGAATAATCAACATGGGTGACCGCTGGAATTTCCGACCGGGGCACGTTGAGCTTTTCTATGCCAAACAACTCTGATTCCTCTTTGGTCATGTCTTTGCGCAGCTTTTTTTCCACGTCTGCAACAAGCAGCATATAGGGGCTATCGCAATCGATGTCGAACCAGTTACCAACCTCTTCACGCAAAATCGAGGGGGCGAACGGACGGAAACTCTCGCGGAACTTGACCTTAAGGTTCAAAGTGGATTGGGCTTTGGGATCTCGCGGATCGGCCAGAATTGAGCGGCCGCCAAGAGCTCGCGGCCCAAACTCCATCCGTCCCTGAAACCACCCAACGGCATTGCCGTCGACAAGCGCTCTGGCGGTCAGTGCGGTCCGTTCCTCATCGCTGACTATTTCATAACGGGCGCCGCTTTCCTTCAACGCCTTCTCTACGGCCACCTGATCGAAAGCGGGGCCAAGATAGGCACCCTTCATGCCATCGGGTTTTGCTGGAGAACGTGCGATGCCGAACTCGCCGTGCGCTACGGCGAGCGCTGCACCGACCGCACCGCCCGCGTCACCTGCAGCAGGTTGAATCCATAAGTTGGGAAAAGCACCATCACGCAGCAATTTACCGTTCGCAACGCAATTGAGCGCGACTCCACCGGCAAGGCAAAGGTTCTCGATGCCATGTTGGTCCGAAAGCGATCGCGCAATCTTGAGAATGATGGTCTCGGTGACCCGTTGGATCGAAGCCGCAAGGTCCATATGAAACTGGGTTAGCAACTCGCTTTCCGGTTCGCGAACCGTCGCACCGAAGAGCGCATCGAACTTCTTGTTGGTCATTCTTAGACCGGTTGCATAGTCGAAATAGCTCATATCCAGCCGGAAGGATCCGTCACTCCTGACGTCAATGAGTTTATCGAGGATAAGTTCGGCAAATCGGGGCTCACCATAGGGCGCAAGACCCATAAGCTTGTACTCGCCGGAATTCACTTTGAAACCGGTGTGGTAGGTGAAAGCGGAATAGAGCAGGCCTAGGGAGTGCGGGAAATGGATTTCCTTTTTGATCTCCAGCGACTTGCCCTTGCCGATTGCTACTGTTGACGTCGCCCATTCGCCAACACCATCAAGCGTCAGAACCACGGCCTCATCAAAAGGAGAAGGGAAAAATGCACTGGCAGCATGGGCGAAATGATGCTCGGTGAACCTAAGGTTGGCGCCGTCATAGCCCGGCATGAGTTTATTGAGCTCTTTGACGATCACGTTTTTTAAAAATAGCTTTTCACGCATCCAGACAGGCATTGCCTTGCTGAATGACGCCAGCCCCTTCGGTGCGAGGGCAACATAGGTCTGCAAAAGGCGTTCAAACTTGAGGAACGGTTTGTCGTAAAAGACGATCGCATCGAGCGCTTCGAGGGTGATGCCCGATTGTTCAAGTACAGACCTTATAGCCTCATGCGGAAAGGCGGCATCGTGCTTTATGCGTGTAAACCGCTCTTCTTGTGCTGCCGCGCAAACCGTCTGCCCATCGGTGATGGCAGCGGCACTGTCGTGATAAAAGGCCGAAATACCGAGTACTTTTGCCATATCAGAACAAAGTATAAATGAACGGCGCCACTGCTGACCCTTGACTGAGCACGATCAGGCCGCCAAAAATTACTAACACGGCAAATATCGGCGCCAGCCAGAACTTCTTGCGATATTTCATAAAATCCCACAACTCAATCAGGAAAGACACTTTCGACCTCAAAACTGTTTGGTTAGCGGAGTCATGGGGGTGGTACGCTCGACCCAATAGGAGGCTTGTTTTGGTTCCGGCCCGAGATCAAGCATCTTGTGTCCGCGCAAACGCATTAAAAGTCCTACTGGCGTCACCACCAGAAAAAAAACTATGCCCATTACGACAGGTGAAACTATAGCGCCCAAAAACAGCCCAAACTTGAACCACAGCCGGTTGGGGATAACCAGAGTCCGAGGGACAAATAGCCCAAGTACCAAGAACACTAGCGCGGGGGTGAAGGCCCACAGACGTAATCCGCCCCCATGCAGCAAGGGCCAAAGCCCTATGATGACGAAAACAATAGCGAATGTGATACCGAAACTGCGCTCCGACCCCACCTTCGGCGCTACATGACTGTTGTTTTCAAACATATCTACCCGGCAAATTGGCGACCCGAACCAATGGGCCCACCCTGTTGATCACTGTCCAGATGGACTTTTAGACGATCCACTATAAAAGAACAATTGTGTGGAGGTTGGAGAATGCCGTTACTCACTGTCGCGGGCGCCGCGATGACCGGTTTCGCAGTGAGTTATGTCGCTGTGCTGTTTATGATGCGCCGTGCCGCCAGGCTCGGCCTGATACAGTGCGCCAACGAGCGGTCATCCCATACTGCACCAACGCCGACTGGTGGCGGCGCCGGGTTCGTGGCTGGCGCGCTTATCGGTGGTGTTTTTGGCTTACGTTCGGATTTTTCATTGACCGCCATTTTCGCGCTGGGACTGGCAATCGCTTTGGTGGGACTGGCGGACGATCGCTGGACTTTGCCCGCAAGATTCCGGTTGACAATCCAGTTCATTCTTCTCGGAACTCTGATTTTCCAGATTGATCCTCTGGCAGCCGGATCAGAAGCAGGTTCGCCTATTGGACCATTCGTGATGATTATACTGATTGTTGCAGGCGTTTGGTGGCTGAATCTGTTCAACTTCATGGATGGAATTGATGGTCTTGCCGCCTCGCAAACCATTTGCATGCTAACCGGCTCCCTTCTTTTTAGTCTGCAACATGCCTCACTTGCCGACCCGCTGATCATTGCGATGATTGCGACCGGCACAGCTGTCACCGGCTTCTTGCTATTCAACTGGCCACCGGCCAAAATATTCATGGGTGATGCAGGAAGCCTGTTTTCAGGAATGATGTTGTTCGCTTTTGCCCTGATGACGAGTAAGGCCGGCTGGATGAATTTGCCTCAATGGATCATTCTCGGTTGCCTGTTCCTCGGCGATGCTACCGCAACGCTGAGCCGGCGCCTTATTGGAGGCAAAGCCGTTATGGAAGCGCATAGGAGCCATGCCTATCAAATCCTCTCCCGCAGACTCGGTGGTCATCTGCCTGTGACGTCAGGCGCTGTCGTTTTCAACATATTGGTGACTTTTCCGTGCGCCTGGTTTGCCGGGCAGGATCAAGACATCGGTTGGCTGCTGGTTGCCGGGTTGATGGCCCTGACAATGATGATTGCATGGAGTTGCGGTGCCGGGACGGAGCGGGTGGCCTAACCGCGAGGCTAAAAAGCATTTCCTGACCGCTTCAAGAGTTCGGCGTAAATTTCGAGATGGCGGGCAAGCACGGTCTCGATCGCAAATTCCTTTTCAGCGAAGGCTCGTCCGGCTTGGCCCATACGACGGCGCAGCGTGTCATCGACACAAAGACGCATAATTGCCACCGCCAGCGCCTCGGCATCTCGCACCGGCACGAGCAGACCGGTAATATCGGGGATAACCGCGTGATTGCAGCCGGGAGCATCAGTGGTGACGATGGCCCGGGCGCAGGCCGCTGCTTCAATGAGAGACCTGGGTAAGCCTTCGCGATAGGACGGCAACACCACAATATGCGCGTCCGCGTAGAATTTCGCGATATCAGTCACATGTCCAGAGAATGCAACATTGCCGGCGGCGCGCCACTTCTCCAGAAGATCGGGGGGCACAGATGTCGCATTTTCGTTATCCAGATCTCCTGCAACTGCAAATTGCGTTCCAGGCAGTTGAGCGCGCACTAGCGCCGCTGCTTCAACAAATTCGCGCAAGCCCTTGTCGAGCAGAAGCCGGCTGGCCATGACGACCTTAACAGGTGCTAATGGTTCATTGCGAACCGGGTATCGGGCTAGCGATATACCAGAACCCCGGATTTGGGTGATGGCTGTGCCGGGTATTCCGGCAAGCTTAATAATCTCGGCCTCGTCATCAGGGTTCTGTACAATGACCGTAAGGTTCGGATGGGCCAGTGATGAGCGCAGCAGCCCATGGATGATCATTTGCAGAACACGCGGCTTGAAACTGGTGCCAATGAATGTCGAACCCAGACCTGCAATGGCAGAAACCATTACAGGTACGCGGCAAAACCGTGCCGCCAAGCCCCCATAAATGACCGGCTTGAGCGTAATGGCGTGAAGCAACCCGGGCCGCAAACGCCACACGAGAATGCAGAGGGCCACAAGGCCGATCAGTTCGCTGAGCGGGTTAGTGCCTCCCCGCCTGACAGGCAAAATGTGTAACGCAATTTCATGACCCCTTATAACATCACATGCTGGCCCATCAGGGCAGGCGACATGAACGTCATAGCCCGCTTCTTTTGCGCCAAGCACAATCGGTAGTCGGTGTGAGACAAGCGAGCCGGGATCGTTGGCCACAAACAACAAACGTTTGTTACTGCGCATCAAGCCAGCTTTGAAAAAGGAGCACGTTCCACAGATGGTAGCTCCAGTTGCGCGAACCGGATAGATGCTCGGTCCATTTCTTCCGGATAGGATCGACTGCGAAATAGCCCTGCTGGCGGAGCTTGTCCGCATCCAGCAAATCTTCTGCCCAATCGCGAAGAGAAGTGCGCAACCAGCTGTCGAGCGGCACACCGAAACCGACCTTTGGGCGATCGATCAGTTCAGCAGGTACATATTTTTCGAGAATCTGGCGTAAAGGCCATTTCGTCTGCCCGCCACGCAACTTGTAGCCGACCGGCAAGTGCCAGGCAAAATCTATGACCTGCGGATCAAGATAGGGTGTGCGCGTCTCAAGTGACACCGCCATAGCTGCGCGATCTACCTTCGCCAGAATGTCACCAGGCAGATAGGTCAGAAGATCGAGGAGCATCATACGCTCGATATCGTTGAACGCACCTTCGATCTTCAATCCGCCATTAGACAGCGTCGGCGGCTCGGAAGCGCCCTTTACGATGTCGGGTGCATCATTCCAGTGGGCCACCAGCGCGTAGTATAGTGCGTCGGCAGAGGCGGCATCCAAAACATTTGCGCCTTTGTGCAGCTTGTCACCGATATTGGAGAGCCTAAGTCCCTTGGGAAGCAGGGGCGAAATCGGCCGTGCCAGCACATTCCAGTCACCGGCTGGAACCGCTAGAAGGAACCGTGAAGCGATCTTTCGCAGCCCAACAGGAAATTTCGCCAGTTTCTCATACAGCCGATGGGTGAACTGATACCGATTGTATCCAGCAAACAGCTCATCGGCGGCGTCACCAGACAGTGATACTGTGACATGTTGGCGGGCGAGCTGCGAGACCAGAAATGTCGGAATTTGCGAGGAGTCAGCGAAAGGCTCATCATAGATTGAAGGCAGCTTCGGGATAACATCAAGGGCCTGATCGCTGGTAACATAGAGTTCTGTGTGATCAGTTTTCAGATGTCCGGCTACTGCCTTGGCGAAGCGGGCCTCGTTATATTGGGGATCGCCGAAACCGATGGTGAATGTTCTCACAGGTTTAGACGATTGTTCCTGCATCAGGGCCACAATAGTCGATGAATCAATGCCACCAGACAAGAACGCGCCAAGTGAAACATCGGTGATCATCTGGGATCTAACAGCATTGCTCAATAGACGGTGCAAAGTTTCGACCGCTTCATCCGCCGAACCGGTGAACGGGTGCGCCACACCGTCCCGGGCAGTTGCCGTGGCAGACCAGTATTCGATAACCCGCCCCTGACTTTGAGGTCCGATGAATTGGACGATAGTGCCCGGAAGCAGCTTGTTTATGCCGTCGAAAATTGAAAAGGGCGCCGGGATGTAATTATGGCGCATGAACAGCGACAGCGCATTGCGGTCCACACGGCTCTGAAAGGCAGGATGTTGACGCAGTGCCTTAATCTCCGAACCGAAAAGTAACACCTGCCGGCCTTGACCGCTTTGAACACCATAGTAGAGCGGCTTTTCTCCAGCACGATCACGCGCAAGCGACAGACATTTTTCCGCCCGATCCCAAAGTGCTAGTGCGAACATGCCATTTGCGCGGCGCAGCGTTTGCTCAAGACCCCAATGATCGATACCGGCAAGTAGGGTTTCGGTATCCGAATGCCCGCGCCACGGTTCCTGCCAGCCCGCCGCTTTGAGTTCCTTGCGAAGCTCGAGATGATTGTAGATCTCACCATTGTAGATGATGACATAGCGGCCGGTTGAGGCCTTCATCGGCTGATGTCCGGCTTTGGAAAGATCAAGAATGGACAACCGGTTGTGGGCGAACGCGACACCGGCCTCAGCATCGATCCACACCGCCGAACGATCAGGTCCACGATGGTGCATCGCTGCCGCCATGTGGGTGGCCAGGATCGTTCCGCTATCATGCGTAAAATCACCCGGCACGCTTAAAAATCCTGAGATTCCACACATGCTAGAGGTCGACAATTTCTGGTTTAGCGTAATGCCGGGCGAGCCAAAGTTGAAACATCAATATGGTCCATACCTGATTCAACCTGTTCTCTCCCGCTTGATGCGCTGCCCAGGCATTTTGCACCATTTCGGAATTCAATAACCCCGCATTTGAAATCTCTGCGGGTGACAGGATCTCGCTCGCCCATGTTCTAAGCGGGCCGCGCAGCATCTCTTCCATAGGCAGGCCAAAACCCATTTTCGGGCGCTCGATAAGGCTCTTCGGAACAAAGCGATAAAGCAGGTTGCGCATCAGGATTTTGCCCCGGTCGTCCCGGTTTGTGAATTTGTACGGTTCGGGCACTCGCCAGCTCCATTCCACGAGCCGGTGATCAAGAAGTGGGACGCGCACCTCAAGTGCCCTCGCCATCGACATGCGGTCGACCTTTGTGAGAATGTCGTCGGGCAAATAATGTTTTTGGTCGATGGCCATCATTTGACCCGCCCAGTTCAGGCTCCGCCATTGCGCATTGCGGTCGGGAGATGAAGCGCTGCCGCCGAGCAGCAGATCAGCCGGATCCGGCCAAGCTGTGTTCAGACGGTTATCGGCCTCGGCGGGGCTTGTGCGCAAATAGTCAGCAAATCTATGCACGCGCGCGCCAAACCCATGCGCCCCGGCGTATCTGTTTCCCAACAGATAATTGACTGGCCCATCGAGTAGTGCCGCCGGCATGGCCTTAAGCCCTGTTGCCATCAGTCCCGATCCCGCGTTTGTCAGGCGCCGGCGCCACCGTTCAATGCGTTCGGCCCAGAAGTATCGAGGATAGCCGCCAAAGGTTTCGTCACCACCATCACCGCCCAGAGCGATCGTGACATGCTTGCGCGCGAATGAGGTGAGAAGATAGGTTGGCAGGCTACTGCCATCGGCAAAAGGTTCGTCATGCAATCCGGCAATTTCCCGCGCAAGATCGGGTACTGTGGAGGCATCGGCAAACTCTTCGTAATGGTCGGTACCAAGATGTAGCGCAACGGCCTTTGCATGCACAGATTCGTCATTTCCGGACCCGGCAAATCCGATAGTAAAGGTCTTAGTCGGCTGGCTGCTTTCCTGACACATGATCGCGGTGACAAGTGAGGAATCTACACCACCCGACAAAAAGGATCCGTAGGGGACATCTGATCGCATACGCAGCCGGACCGCATCGCGAAGCAGTTCCTCGTAGGCATCTGTCGCCTCACCCAAACTCATTTTGATTGGATCGGCAGCGCCACCAGCTACTGCATCTTCCAAAGACCAATATTGCTTGAGAGTTACTTTGCAACCGCTCCACATTAGGTACTGCCCGGGCTCCAACTTGCTGACTCCCTTGAGGATGCTTAGTGGTGAGGGCACGCATAAATAGCGGAAATAAGCCTCAAGCGCTCTTGGATCCAATGCCTTGTCGATCCACTCGATGCCCCTTAGAGCACGCAATTCTGAGGCGAAAGCAATTCGGTTGCCGGTGTGTGCATAGTAGAGTGGCTTGATGCCAAGACGATCTCTGACCAGTTTCAATTCGTGCGACTGTCGATCCCAAAGTGCAAAGGCAAACATGCCGATAAACCGTGACAGCGCACTCTCAAACCCCCATTCCTCAATCGCAGCAAGAATGACCTCAGTATCCGACCCTCCAACAAACACATGTCCCTTAGGCTCGAGTTCGAGACGAAGCTCCATGAAGTTGTAGACTTCGCCATTGAAGATAATAACAAACCGCCCTGACTTGGAGTGCATAGGCTGGTGACCGTTGGCTGACAGATCGAAAATAGACAAACGGCGGTGTCCGAGCCAGACTCTGGCCTCATCATCTTGCCAGTAACCAACATCATCAGGACCGCGATGCCTTAACCGGTCGCGCAGCCCCACTGCGATATCTGGGTTCACTCCATCACCAAGCCAGCCAAATATACCGCACATCGACTTAGGTCTTTCTCGCGACGGCGCACCAAAACGGTTCAGCATCAGAAAAATCGATCTGATCGAAGCCCGCCGTCTTGAGCATTGCAGTGATTTCTTCGCGCGTGAACCGTTGTTCGAGCCGTGTGCCAAACCGATCCAGTGCATCTGTGCGCATGACGTAGAAGGATTTGTCACGATAGTAAGCCAGCGGCCAGGAGCGCGGCAAGCAACCGGCGCCGGCCAACGTTTTGGCCATTCTGGCCAGCGGCCAGTAGACCGTGACTGCGATGATCTGACTGACGACATATCGAAGCCCGTACGGCATGCGCGAAATCACGCGCCGAAATAGGTCACTGACACGCCACAACAAGCGGTAGCCAGCGCCGCGATTGTCAAATGCGTAATATAGGTAGATTAGGAACGGCGCCCCTGGCTTGAGACGGATTGAGACTTCCCGGATAGCCCCCGCTGTGTCAGGCACATGATGCAATACACCTAGAGAATAAGCAAAATCGAGAGTATTTTTGGTTATTGGCAAATCGCTTACTGTTGCCTGAACGAACGAGACGTTTTTTACGTTTTTGAGATTTCTGCGCGCGACATCCAGCGCTTCACCACTCGCGTCGATCAATGTCAACTTACCAACCCGCGGCGCCACGACCAACGCCCATCGACCACTGCCACAACCGATGTCAGCACCCTCTGCATCTGGTGGCAATTCGGACCAGGGGAACCTTGAAAAATAATCATCAAAAATCTGTTGGCGTTGTTGTGGGGACAGATCCTTCTGATCAAACCGGGACCATTCATCGCCAAATCCTTTAACGGTTTCATCGTCGGCATTTTGAATTAAGAACCTGGTATCATCGCCCATGATTACGCTCACTTCCGGCAAGACTCTCAAAAACCTCACCATGCCGATTTGCGCAATGGTGGATCAGGAACCTTTCAGCAACTTTGTTACACCCGCTATTCCCCAACCGTTCTACTTCCGTGTCGTTCACTATCAATTCTTCTATGGCCGTTCTCATGCCGGTGTAGTCACCCAGCGGTGCCAGTTTACCGTCGGTACCGCTTTCAACGAGTTCGGGGATGCCATCCATATTAAACGCAACGACTGGAACCTGATATGCCATAGCTTCAAGAATAGCGGTGGGACAGCCCTCATTCCATAATGAGGGCAGAACAAATATTCGGGCTTGTTCCAAAATGGGGGAGACATCGGGAACAAATCCCGCCCAGCTCACACGTTCATTCAGACCAAGCCGCGCGATCACCTCTTGAACCTGACCATTCATTTCGTCGCGTCCCGCAATAATAAACCGGAAATTGGAATGGCGCTTTGCGATGTGCAACACCACATTCTCAAGATATTGCACAAACCCTTTTCGCGGTGACAGATTGGCAATGGAGACAATGTCGCGGCAGTCTGAGGCAGCTTTTAACCGGGCGGCGGGAATCTCATTCAAACCATTGTAGATGACAGCTATCTTATTCTGGTCCACCCCGATTTGGGAATTCAATGTCACGCCGCTCACAGCGGAATTGCAGATATAGGTGTCAATCAGCCAGCTGAACATGCCTTCCACCAGCCGGAAAGCGCGGTCGAGGCGCGACTTAGAGTTCGGGTTCCACCTGACAGCGTGCACCAGCCGCGCGCCGCGTAAAAACGGGCGTACCATGCGCACCGCAACTGAAGCTCTCAAACCGACAACATAGATAATGTCGTAGCGTTCCCGGCGCACATGGCCGACCAGTCTGCGCAAAGCGCCGAAACGGATTTTGCCGCCCGGCTGACCGCCCCGGCGCTTGCCGAATACAATCGGATGCAGATCAAGTTCGTGCGCCCAGCGGCTCCAAGGCCCTTCCCCGTCGAACGTTGCGAGGTGATAGCTGACTTTCTCGTCCGGCACTGCAGCCATTCGCGTAAGACTGCGTTCAGCGCCACCCAGGTCACTAGATGAAAATAACAGGAGCACTTTTGTCATGTGAAGTAGACCTTCTGGTCCGTGGGCAGTGCCGTCCCGCACTTCATAGAGCCATGCGCGGTCGGCACGTTACAATCTCGGTGTTGCAAGAACCGCGTAATGGGTCGCCATCAGCCGAGCGTAGATTTTCACCGGCATTAGTTTGAGAAGGACCTGTTCGACAAACCGCTTGCCAGCGGCGTTGAAAGGGGAAAACGGGGCGGACGCGTAATGTCGGTCCCGAATGACCTGATAACCGGCATCTTCGACAACTTTGCGAAAAGATTCCGGATTCCAAAAATGTACATGACCCACGGGATTATTAGTACGGGCTTTTCCGGTGACCAGCGGCTTGAGGTTGGGCATGAAACTGTCTTCCAGCGGCACCTCGAGGATGAACCATTTGGCTGTATCACGCAGCGACGAAAGTACGCCGCCGGCATCCTCGATATGCTCGAGCACGTGCGAGGCGACAAGAACATCGAACGGTTCATCGAAACGTGGCGTGTCGCCTGGTTTGATCTGGCTGAAATTCAGACCGTCCGTCTTGTAGCGCTGATTAGCAAATTTTACGCCGGTCTCGCTGACATCAAGCCCGACGATTTCGTCACCGAAACCATTACAGTGCATCCAGTAAGTTAAAACACCATTGCCACAACCAAAATCAATCACCCGGCTGGGGGTTTTCATACTGCCCCAAAGCTGCTGAATCGAAGGGAAACGGTCACGCACTGCAGAATCAAACGCATATTCCAGCTGATACTTCGAGTCAGCCCAGAACTCCTCGTAGAATTTGCTATCCGCTGTCTTATCCATAGCGCCTGACTAATCCAAAATTTCTCGCGGCATTTACCGCCGCAACACAAAATCCGCGACCCAACAGCAGAACAGCAACTGCACCGCCGGTTTCAACCAATGAAGCTTTCCCAAATCCGGAAAAGAATGCCTTCCATGCCCCAGTCTGGCCGGCAAGTTTGCGATAAATCGCTAAACGCATGAATTTTCCCCCGAAAATACGGGGAGCGACCTCTAGATACTGATCGCCGTAACGTTCGAGAACGGATTCAAGACATTGTGCGCTTTCAGCAGCCTTTTCAGGCCGGCTCCAGCCTGAAGTTACCGAATTGGCCCGCCCGTCCTCATAGATACGTACCGATGTTGCTGAAAGCCAAAATGGGCTATCCTGCACAAATGTAACATATGATAACAAGCCGCACGATTTTCGGGTGCCCAGGTCGACATAGCCTTTTTTTCGGGCATATCCGCCACGGAAAATTGGCAGATATTCACCGGTATATTTTTCTCTAAGGAAGTCTTCACGCGTCATAGGCCCTGAATACTCCGGATGGCTCAATGTCGTTTCGCCCCTTGCGTTCAGGCATCCGGCCCAACAAAGGTTGAACTCTTCCGGCCACGCATCGCAGATATTTTTGAGTGCGTCAGGCCAGCCAGATACCAGTCGATCATCAGCATCCAGAATCATGACGATATCTCCAGTCGATGCAAAAATGCCGGTGTTGCGCCCCGCACACATGCCCAGATTGTCTTCATGATGGATCAATTGAACCTGCGGATAATCGACAAGTTCCGCCTTAAGCGTTTCACGATCGGCGCTACCATCATCAACTACGATGATTTCAATATCGAAATCCCCATCTTTCTTGTCAGCGCCGAAGATGGATTCCAGCGTCACGCAGATAGTCTTCGCGGCGTTATAGGCTGGAATGACGATTGAGAGCCGCAATACTTTATCACTCATTGTTGTTCGCCGTCATTGATGAAGCGGCTTTGAAACAGCGCAAGGCTAGACTTACGCATTTCGAGCAGCTCCTCCTGGTTTCCACCCACATCGACAATAGCGTCCGCCAGCTCCGTTGCAAACGCCGAGAAATCCATCTGCCGGATTATCGCAGCGGCTTGGTCGAGCCGATAATGCAGTGGGGACGGCATGACACCGTCCCATATTGATATGGGTGCGTGAACCACTCGTCCGTTCTTGTTATTATCCACAAGTTCGGGAAGTGCATAAACGTCTGTTACGACAAGCGCCATTCCATGCGCCATGGCTTCAAGAGCTACCATGCCGAAACTCTCTACCATTGTGGGCAGGATAAGGGCATCGCATTTTTCGAAAAAAACCGACCACAATTGCTTTCGACCATAAGAGGCTTGATAGATTTGCACACCGCTCAGACTGTCTGCAAGGTTCCTGTAGAGGTCAGGCAAATGTGTGATAACGGATAGTTCAGCTCCTTCGGGAAGCCTAGGTAGCGCCTCCTTCCAAGCGCTCAACAGAACGGCACCGCCCTTAATCTCGAACTGCGAACCCACAAATACGAAATGTGGCGGCGATTGAGGCTGACGGGATATTTCGGACCGTTGCAGTTCTGCATGAGGATAATGCACTGTCGCCTTTTCGAAGACGGCGAGTCCGAAGAGCTCGCGTAGGGTGTTCCGGCAAGCTTCACTCATGCATCTGATTTCAAGACACCTGTCCGACAACAAAATGTATCGCAAGACCTGCTTCCAAATCGGCATTGCGCGCAAATTGTAGCCGACAAGCGAAAAGGGATTATCCAGATCGACAATGAACGGCCCCGTCCCCACTACGCCGCCCCACACATAAACGGCAACATCGTTGGGAAGACCGCCAGGACGCGCCTTAATATTTGCCAGCGGTATGCGCTGTTTCCATGAAGGGCTGATGTCCCCTTTTTTGGCCTGATCTGCCGGGACATTAGTCGCCAATGTTTGATCCGCGATACTCGGGTTTACGGCCATATCCCTTGGCCATCTGCGCACGGTATCTAGCTGGCGCTCCCTAAACTTGCTGTGCGGATAGAAAAACACTTTCGGACTGGTCATCTTCGTTCGTATCGTTCACCGCTACAAAATCCGGCCGACACAACACTAGCCAGCGTCGCGCTTCGAGGCAACGCGGGCGATACCGGTATTCAGGTGCCTAAAGGTATTATGAGGCAATGGCCAGTTGCGGCTATACGCGCGCACTCAAAAGGTGTTTGATTTGCTCCAATGCCTAGCCTTTAATGCGGACGCAAGTGGCTCGCGAAGCAAGCTATTTTTTAGATAGCTGCAACACATGACGTCGCCGGACTAACTGTAGCGTGGAGAAGTTGACAGAGTTTTTTGTCAAACATTGGTATATGCGCCAAACAGGTGTACTGGATGGGATTCTGATGGCATAACTTCGGGATTGTGAACTAATGTTGTTTTGGGCATCATTCGCTGCTGCCATAGCGGTTACTGCTTTTGCTTTATTTGTGTCAGAAAAAAAGAGCGGGCATGGTCTTGCTTCGACGATGTTTATATTCGTTTTTATTTGGTTTCTCGCGTTTCCATTGCGCGCATACTTGCTAATTATATGGGATCTACCGATTCAGGCCCCGACACGACCCGACGATTCTCAAATTTTAGTTGCTTTGATTTTCGCTAGCTTTGTTGCCTTTGCAACGGTTCTAGGATTCCTAGCGCAGCCTTTGTTCGCCTCTAAACTACCTAAGATCAAAATTACGGCTTACCCTCCGGCCGATCCATTCTGGCGCGTAGTGTTATTTTTGCTATTTGCATCCTCTGTCAGCGCCGCAATTGCAATAAATTATGGTTTTGACGGCCTCACTGCATTACGACGACTATACAGCTCTTCTATGAAGGATCGACCGGGTAATGGCTGGTATTTCTTTTTAGCCGAAATTGTAAGTTATTCCATTGTTATTTATTTTTCGTATATTTTGTCATATAAAGAGCAAAAGAACATAAAAATTCTGATTTTTTCATTTTTAGTGGGCGTAGTATCATCTACTATTGTAATGATTCTTCTTAACACTAGAAGACCTATTGCTTTTATTATTTTTCTTGTTTTCATTTTCGCTGGCATCCGACTGAAACTTGAGCGCATTCTGATCCCCCTCGCGATTGTAGGAGTTGTTTTTGCCGCGCCGATTCTTCAAGTGGTTCGATATAGCTGCATAACCTGCATGTTCACGAACACTGAGATAATCGCCGGAAAAGAAGATGTGCCTGCGGAGCATATACCTGATGACTTGCTCGGTCCGCATCCTGCCCAGAATCACCCCGTATACATTGCCCTCGTCACGACCTCCTCCAGCTTTGAAGGCGTCGGCCATCTAGCCATCTGGCTCGATCGCACAGACATGGTTCAAAAACTAATCGGTGTTGATCATGGTAAGAGTTGGATGTTCAACACTGCACTTAGCCTTGTTCCGAGGCAGATTTGGCCGGATAAGCCACTTATCTATGGTTCAATTGCCGAACAACAATTCCTGTATCCTGCCATGTTTGAGACGCTGGAATTTGCTTCGCTCCCACCCTCATTCATTGTTGACTTTGCGCATGGTTTCGGGATTCCGGTTGCTCTTGCTTTGGCTTTTCTTCTCGGCGCTGGCCTTCGACTGATCGACAAGGGACTTTATGATAGCGGCAATATGATTCTGCGATCTTTGGCGCTATTTGCGTTCTTGAATATGTTTAATGTTATCAGGTCGGGCACCGGCATACTTCAGGGTTTGATCGTGTTGAGCGTGATCTGTCTTTTTCTTTTCATACCCATTCGCCTGCCATGGGAAACCCAGACTCGGGAACAGCTTTCAGGTGGATAACAAGGGCGGTTGCGCGCCGCATCACACAGAAATACCGAATTGTATATCTTTGAGATGTCCAAAAAATTTGAATTGGCGCGCCCGAAAGGATTCGAACCTCTGACCCCCAGATTCGTAGTCTGGTGCTCTATCCAGCTGAGCTACGGGCGCCCAAGGCCGGGTGAGACCGGCTGATGAACGGGGCGAGACTTATACTGGTGCGGGCGGCTTGGCAAGGGTGGTTTGCCTAAGAAATCTGTCCGGATGTTCCCCGATATCGAGATGGATTGGCACTTCCATTCACGATTTGCAGCCAACGCATGCTCAATTGCCTTCAACGGCGTCGAATCGCACGTGCTTGACGCAGTTCACCACAACCTAGAGGCTTCTTACGCATTTGATTTTTCACCAAGTGAGAAACAGGGTCGAGCATTCTGGTGTGCTCCACAAGACTTCTGACTCAATGAAAAGTTGCGATGGATATACACGCCCTACATCGCCTTCGCCGACCGCGGTAGACAGATCTCGAAGGCGGCGCCTTTTACCGGGTCGGTATATTTGAGCGTGCCACCATGCGCTTCAGTCAGTTCGCGGGCGATGGCGAGCCCCAGCCCGGTGCCGCCGGCGCGGGCGGAGCCCTCGAACGCGACAAACAGATTTTCGCGCGCCCGTGGTGGCAGCCCGGGCCCATTGTCTCTGATGGTGATCACCAGCCCCTCCTCTCCGCGATCCTCGAACGCAGCGCTGATTTGCGGCATGTCGGTGCGCGTGCCTACGGCTTCCAGCGCCTCGCGGGCGTTTTTGATGAGGTTGACCAGCACCCGCGCCATCTGATCGGGGTCGACCTTGAGCGTAACGGCATCGGGCACCTCATTGGCAAAGGCGACACCGGGGTGACCTTTGAGCCCGGCATCGAACGCCGCTTCCTCCAAAAGTGCCCGCAGATCGACAGGCATCGGCCGGGGCGGTGTGGAGGACTGGCGGCCATAATCGAGCACTGATTGCGCAAAGCCGATAGCCTTGTCGAGGGTCTGGACCAGCCGCGGCGCCAACCGCTGTACCTTGGGGTCGTCGAGGGTCGCCACCTGATCGGACAGGAGCTGCGCCGAGGTTAAGGTGTTTCTGAGATCGTGATTGATCTTGGCCACCGCGAGACCAAGATCGGCCAGGTGGCGGCGCTGCCGCAGCATGGCAAACAGATCGGCTTCCATGGCCGCCAATTCGCGCTCCGCCACACCCAACTCGTCGTCACGCCGGCTCGCCGGGATGATGAGTGTGGCGTTTTCAGGTGCACGCCGGAAATCCATCATATTGCCGATCAGCCGCCGCACCGGGGTGATGAACTGCCAATTGACGAAAATGTAAATCACGGCCGCTGTCATCGACGCCACGATGAGCGAGAGAAAAAAGATATTGCGCGAGTAGATCAAAAGGTCGGCGCGCAACGGCGCTTCGTTGACCAGCACCTCAATCGTCATTTCGTCGCTGCCAGGCAGGTCACCGATAATGCGCAAAGTGCGGTCTGACCCGTTGATCAAGGTGTCGAGGGCGCCGACAATCATGGTCATGGGATCGCGGCTGCGCACATCGGCGGTCACCGCGCCTTTGGGCATCGGCTGGTCGGTCAATTCGATGAGCTGGCTTTGCCCCTGACCGCGATAAACGATGGCCTCGGCTCCGGCGGCATTGAGTAGTCGGTCGGTCAACCCTTCTGGCAGATCCATAACATCGGGTACCACGTCGAGCACGCGTACGGCGACGGCGGCGGTGGAGATCTTGTCATCCATCCAGGTGCCGCGAAAGTTGGCAGCGGACGGCAGATAGATCATCACTTCAACCGCTAGGATCACCATGATGATGGTGGCCATCAGCTTGAAAGACAGGCCGGAGAATGGTCCCGGCATTTTGATCGGCTCAACCTGCATGGCCGCACTTTATGCGGAAATGTTCAAGGCAACAAACGGATTAGGCTGAGCCAGCGCCCAATCCACGGGTTGTCGATCTTGTCGGCATACCACGCCACGCCGACGCGCCGCGCCAGTTCTGAAAGTGTGGGGTAAGGGGCAACGAATTTGCTGAGGCTGCCAACCTTGAGCCCGTTGGCAATGGCGAAGGCAAAAAGCGCGATCAACTCCCCGGCATGGGCACCAACGATGCCACAGCCGATGATTTTGCCGTTCTTGAGCGTGATGAGCTTGACCAGCCCATCGGTCTCGCGCGTGGCGCGGGCCCGGTCATTTTCGGCAAAGGTCCAGCGGATCACTTTAACGTCGTCGCCATGGCGCTCGCGCGCCGCGGCTTCGCTGAGGCCAACATTGGCGATTTCAGGGTCGGTGTAGGTCGCCCAGGGGATAATGTTGCGGTTCTCGCGCGCCGGCAGGCCGAACAGGGCCGATCGCACCACAAGACCACCGTGATATCCCGCCACGTGAGTAAACTGCAGCCCACCCGCCACATCGCCAATGGCGTAGACACGCCGGTTCGTGGTTCTGAGATCAACGCCGACTGAGATGCTGCGCTTGTCGAACTTTACCCCGGCAACCTCAAGCCCCATGTCCTCGACATTGGGTGCCCGGCCAGTCGCAACCAGCAGGTGCGTACCCGAAATCTTTTTGGCCTTGCCATCCTTCTCAGTGGTAACTGTGATCGCGTCGGCCTTGCCGGAAACCGACTTCACACCGGTGCCGCCGAGCATCTCGACCCCCTCACCCTTGATGCGCTCCAATGCAATTGCTGTGAGTTCCGGATCGTCCTTACCCAGCGGATCGAACATCTCGATTACCGTTACCTTTGCGCCGAGCCGCTGGAAGGCCTGCGCCAGTTCCATGCCGATAGGGCCGCCACCAATTATGATGAGATGCTCGGGCAGATTGGTGAGATCGAAGACGCTCTCATTGGTGAGAAAGGGCACCTTATCGAGACCGGGAATCGGTGGCACCGCCGCCCGCGAACCGGTGGCAACAACAAACCGGCGCGCCTGAATAGTGGTGTCCCCGGCGACAACCGTCTTTTCATCGGTGAACCGGGCACGCGCCTTGATCACCGTAGCGCCGAGACCCTCGAAGCGCTCGACACTGTCATGGGGTGCGATATTGGCGATCACCCCGTGCACATGTTCGTGCACCTTCGCAAAATCGATTTTCGGCACCGCATAATTGACACCGTATTTTTTTGCCTCTTCGCCAGCATGCGCCGCTTTCGCGGCGGCAATCAGCGCCTTGGAGGGCACGCATCCGGTGTTGAGGCAGTCGCCACCCATTTCGTTGGCTTCAATCAGAACCACCGAGGCATCGAACGCCCGGGCGGCAGCGGCAACAGTCAGCCCGCCCGATCCACCACCAATCACGCAGAGGTCCGGCTTGAGAATGGATCTGGTCATGTTGTCTGGTTCTCTTTTTTCTTGCCGCGCAATCGCTTGAGCACTACCGGCAGCAACGAAACCGCCGCCAAAAGCCCGAACGCAATCAGAATATCAGTGGTAATCAGTTCACCAGCAGTAAAGGGTGTCCCGCACGGCGGTTGATTGACTTCACAGGCGGCGGCGCGCTGCTGCACGATCGAGCTTAGGCCCGCCCCGGCATAGGAATAGGCAATGGCACCGGGGATGATGCCAATTGCAGTGGTCCACACATAGGTGAAAAACGGCACGCCGAGCACGGCGGGCACCACATTTACCAGCGCGAAGGGAAATATGGCGGCGAGGCGCAAAAACAGCATGTAGCTGACCGCATCTTCGCGAAAGCCCGCCGCCATCTTGTTGAGCGTGTCGCCGGCACGGGCCTTGAAGAAATCCGCCAAGGCGTAGCGGGCAATGAGGAACAGAAGCGTTGCGCCCAGCGTCGCGCCGATGACCGCCAGCACAACGCCGGTCATCCATCCGAACAAGAGACCGATTGTGACGGTCAACAACCAGGCTGCAGGAATCGAGAGCGCCGTGGCAACCGTGTAGACCGCTATCGCCGTGAGAGATGCAATCAGCAGATTGTCGGCCACAAACCCGGTCAAGCGCTCATAGTTGCGGGCGATCGCATCGATATTGAGCGTTTCGTGACCGCCCAGACCGAAAAACAGGGCCAGCAAAACCACAAGCACACCGAGCGGCGCCAAACGTTTCAGCGTTTGGCCGGTTGTCCGCTTTATCGGTGTTTTTGGCGTTTCGGACACACATTTTCCTTTATATCCCGCATCTCATGATGCCGGTTTCACGCAGCGATGTAACCACAGCAAAGGTAAATGTCGCCCTCGTCTCACCGAGTCGTGAGACGGTGTGATACAAAGCCATTCCGTGCGTTACCGCGATTGAGACACGAAACGCCCACACACGTTGACTTTGACAGCCGTTTTCCCTATACACCGCCCAACTTCGCCGTGGACCGGGTTTCCGGGAAACCGCAGGCTTATCCGATAGAGACATGATTAGAGGAACCGTGCCCGGCGCGGTTAGGTCCAATGAAGCGTACTTTTCAGCCGAGCCGCCTTGTGCGCACCCGCCGTCACGGTTTTCGCGCCCGCATGGCAACCAAAGCCGGCCGCAAGATTTTGAACGCCCGCCGCGCCCGCGGCCGCAAGCGGCTCTCCGCCTAATTATCCGGCCGGGTGACGGCCGTGCATGCCACGTCGACAAAATTGCGCCGCTTGACCAAGCGTGCGCAATTTTTACGTGCGGCATCCGGTACACGTGCCAACCGGAGTGGCCTCGGCCTGCATATGACTGCAACAGCAGATGATCTGCCCGGTGTCGGCTACACGGTCACCAAAAAGGCGGGCAATGCGCCACAGCGCAATCGGATAAAAAGACGTCTGCGCGCCGTCACCAAGGCTTGCGCCGCGTCGTTTCAACCCCGACATGACTATGTACTTCTCGGGCGCTCCGAAGCGCTTGATGAATCTTTTGCGGGACTAGTGCGGTCTCTGGAGTCGCTTCTTGCCCGTGTCCATGCTAACCGCGAACAGCCAAAGCGGACCGAATAGAAAACATGCCTCAAGATTCCCGTAATATGATCCTCGCCATCGTTCTCAGCATCCTTGTGCTGTTCGGATGGCAATATTTCGTCGCCGGCCCGCAGATGGAGCAGGCTGCCCAGCAAGCAGAGCAGCAAGCGCAACAGGCCAATGACAGTGCTGATGTTGCCGCACCGCAGCAAGACGGTTCAACGGCACCCGCCAGCGCGACTTCCGCTGCCTCACCTGCCTTCGCCAGTCGCGACGAAGCTCTGGCCGCCAGTGATCGCGTCACGATCGAGACAGAATCGCTCCTAGGCTCAATTAATCTGACCGGTGCGCGCATCGACGATCTGCATTTGAAAAACTATCATGAGACAGTTGATGACAGCAGCCCCATCATCACCCTGCTTTCGCCCGCCGGTAGCCCCAATGGCTTTTATGTCGATCAAGGCTGGTCGAGCGCATCGGACATCGCCCTGCCGGACGGCACCAGCGAATGGGCTTTGGAAAGCGGCAGCACGCTTGGCGTCAGTTCACCAGTCACGCTGACCTGGGATAATGGTGCCGGCCTTATGTTCAAGCGCACCTTCGCAGTTGACGAAAATTACCTGTTTACCGTCACCCAGACGGTTGAGAACAGTACGGGCGGCGATGTGGCGCTGTTTGGTTATGCCCGCGTGGTGCGCCATGGCATCCCGGATGATCTGCATAATTTCTTCATTCTGCATGAAGGCCCGATCGGGGTTCTTGGCGATGCCAACCTGGTTGAGAAGTCTTACAACGACCTCTCGGAGGAACCGGTCGAGCAGAGTTCAACGGGTGGCTGGCTCGGGTTCACCGACAAATACTGGGCGGCGACTGTCATGCCGTCTGCCGACACGTCCATTATCGCCCGCATGTCGGCGCGTGGTGCCCCCGGTGCAGAGCGGTTTGAGACCAATTTCATCGATCAGTCCGCTGTGGTTGTGCCCGCCAACGGCAGTGCTTCGGAAACGACATATGTTTTCGCCGGCGCCAAGGTGGAATCGATCATCGACAGCTATGAGCAGGGTCTTGGCATCGACCGGTTTGAGCTCCTGATCGACTGGGGCTGGTTCCACTTCCTGACCAAGCCGATGTTCTATCTGATCCGGTTCCTTTATGGCGTTCTAGGCAATTTCGGCCTCGCCATTCTGGCGGTGACGGTGATCGTCAAGGCGGTGTTTTTCCCGCTGGCCAACCGCTCCTATGCCTCCATGGCGGCGATGCGCAAAGTGCAACCGGAGATGAAGCGCATTCAGGAAGAGCACAAGGACGACCGCGCCAAGCAGCAGCAGGCGATGATGGAGCTCTATAAGAAAGAGAAGATCAACCCGCTTTCGGGCTGTTGGCCGATCCTCATTCAGATCCCGGTCTTCTTCTCGCTCTACAAGGTGCTGTTCGTCACCATCGAAATGCGTCATGCGCCATTCTTTGGGTGGATCGAGGATCTGGCGGCACAGGACCCCACCAACGTGTTCAATCTGTTCGGTCTGTTGCCATACGACCCGACGGCACTACCGGTGATCGGCGCCTTCCTAGCCATTGGCATCTGGCCGCTGATCATGGGCATTACCATGTGGGTGCAGATGAAGCTCAACCCGCCCCCGCCCGATCCGAGCCAGGCAATGATCTTCAATCTGATGCCTATTCTGTTCACCTTTATGCTCGGCACGTTCCCGGCCGGCCTCGTGATCTACTGGGCGTGGAACAACTTCCTGTCCGTCGTCCAGCAATGGACGATCATGAAGCGCCACGGCGCCGAAGTCGACCTGTTCGGCAACATCCTCAAAAGCCTCGGTCTGCGAAAAACAGCCGAGGACGAAGGCAAGTAAATTTGAAAGGGCGGGCATTGCACATGTCCGCCCTTTTCATTATTGAGACCCCCGCAACACAGGAGAGCGCTTCGACATGATCCAGTAAACGGGACCAGAACACACAGATGCAGGCCGGCCGGACCCTTGGTCCATCCGCCAGGCCGCCCGCCACTTGCCGGCGCCAAAGGCTTTGCATCGCCACATCCCGTTTTCAAAAAAGATCATGGAGCCCTCTTATGCACGGACCCGATCCGAAGACCCTTTATCCCATGGCCGGGTTTCCCCGCGCCGTTTATCTCAAAAATGTCGTCACGCGCCCGAACATCGAAGTCGGCGACTATTCCTATTATGACGATCCGGACGGTGCCGAACGGTTTGAAGAGCGCAATGTGCTCTACCACTACCCGTTCACCGGCGACCGGCTGATCATTGGCCGTTTCGTGGCGCTGGCGCACGATGTGCGGTTCATCATGAACGGCGCCAATCATTTGATGTCCGGTTTCTCCACCTATCCGTTCGCAAATTTCGGCGGCGGTTGGGAAGAAGGTTTCGATATAGCGACCTATCAGGAGGCCAGCCGCGGCGACACAGTCGTCGGCAATGATGTGTGGATCGGCACCGGTGCCCGCATCATGCCCGGCGTCACCATCGGCAACGGGGCCATCATTGGTGCGCACAGCATCGTAGCATCCGATGTGGAACCGTATGCGGTCGTCGTCGGCAATCCCGCCAGCCAGATCAAGAAGAGGTTCGACGACAAGACCGTCAGCGCCCTCGAAATGATCGCCTGGTGGGATTGGCCGGCGGAGAAAATCTCCCGCAATCTCGACGCGATCCGCGGGAATGACCTTGCAGCATTGCGTGCCGCCGCTTAAGGCTCTGGGCATGGAACATGATCCTGCATTCAGCGATGCACAGATCGAAGCCGGGCGATTGCTTTTTGCCCGGCCTTTCGTCTTTGTGAAAGGCTGCGTACGTGTCGATGATCTGCCGCCCTCTGATATGGTGGAGGTGGCCTTTGCCGGCCGCTCCAATGTCGGCAAATCGTCTCTGATCAATGCCCTCGTCGGCATGACCGCCCTCGCCCGCACCTCGAACACGCCGGGGCGGACGCAGGAGCTTAATATCTTTGAGGGCGCCCATGGGCCGCTGCGCATCGTCGACATGCCCGGCTATGGCTTCGCACAGGCACCGAAACCCAAGGTCGCGGCCTGGAACAAGCTTATCCATTCCTACCTGGTCGGCCGCCCAAACCTTCGGCGCGTCTACGTGCTCATTGACGGACGGCATGGTCCCAAGGCCAACGACCTGTCTGTCATGAACGAACTCGATACCGCGGCGGTGAGCTATCGTATCGTTCTGACAAAGGCCGACAAGCCAAGCCAGAAAGACCTCGACAAGGCCGTTGCCGCCACCCGGCAGGCCATCGCCAAGCGTCCGGCAGCGCACCCTGAGCTCAGCCAGACTTCGAGCGAAAAGGGCACGGGCATTCCCGAATTGCGGGCCGAAATCGCTGCTCTGTTGGAGCAATGACGCACAGAATCAAAAACCGCCTCCGGCCTGTCGACCGGAAGCGGCGCTGACTTTGGATTATTACCTAAAATACAGTCAGATAGCATTCCGTCCCGTTTGTGGTGGGAAAAGAAGCGTCCTGAAATAGCCAGTCCGTTTTTGCGCGGGTAAGCCAACCGCACAGGCAACGAATCCGGATACCTGTCCGTGATACGAAAGTCCTTTGCTTTGGGCACCTAGCATTTGATAGGTTCGCAAGCCCGAGAGAAACAAAAGATCATGATCGTACTGGAGAAACTCTACGAAAGCGCCGCCGAGCGGCTCACGAACGGTGCGCCGAACTGGGCTGGTTTCGCCGCCGATTTCCGGGAAATTTTCGATGCGCACATGATCCTTTACCGGCCTCAGTTCGAGGCCGACAATGTGACCATGCACACGCTCGGCACAATCGTGACCTCCAATCCGGCAATGGAGGCGGAATATGTGCGGCAATAGCTCTATGTCAATCATCCGGTGCCCGAACCCGGCCTGACCCCATTGGAGCCTCTGAGGCGCAACGAGACCATCGCCGACGATCTCTTTCGACAGATTGGCGCGCGCTACGACTTTTTCGAGACCTTCGGTATGTTTCACATGATGATCGTGCCCGCCAAGCTGCCGGACGGCGGCAATCTGGCCCTGATGGTCTGGCGGCCCGAAGTCGCAGAGAATTTTTCGGATATCGAGAAACAGCGCGCCGCATTGTTCATGCGCTATCTATTGAGCCTGATCGGCTCGGTTGGACCCGCACCGGCTGAACCCGACAATCAGGTCGCAGCGTTCGGGGCTCGCTTCAATCTCACCGAAGCGGAAACGGATGTGCTTGCGGCGTTGCTCAGTGGTCAGACCCTCAGGCAGATCGCAGCTGACAGCGGCCGTTCCTATGGCACTGTGCGCTGGCATGTGCAGAACATTCTGGAGAAGTGCCAGGTCAGCAATCAAAAAAGCCTGTTGCGGGAGTTTTACAGACTGATCAAAGCCTAGCTTGCTTCAGGAAAAGCGCCAGAGCTTTTGCCACCGCGATATTGTCGAACGAGTCAGCAAGTCCCGCTTTCAATGTTTCAACGACATCTGTGTCAAGCGGGTTGTTGCGGCGCAGCTCAATCAGACCTTCGGTATAGGCATCGTCAAACTCGGGATGCGGCTGCAATGAGATTGCCGCGCCGTTTTCGTATGTCAGCCCGGCATTCGGCGTAAAATCGGAAGAAAGGAAAACCCTGGCGGTCGCGGGTGGCGTGATGACCTGATCCTGATGGCTCGCCGCAATAGCGATGGTGTCAGCCAGATGCGCCAGTGGACCCAGTGTGGCATCCCGCCGGTACACGTGCCGGCCAATCCCCCAACCTTTTTCGGATTTACGCACATCACCACCCAACGCGTCCGCCATGATCTGATGACCAAAACACACACCAAGCATGGGTGTGGAGGCTTCATAGGCGGTGCGAATGAAGTGCCGGAGCGGATCCATCCAGGGCGTTTGGTCGTAAACGCCGGCGGCCGACCCGGTAATGATCACGCCTTCAACATTTTCCGGATCTGGAAAAGGCGCACCATCAACAATGGCCACGGTTTCGAAAGCAAAGTCGGCCCCCGCCTTGGCAAACATGGTCTCGAACAGCGGCTCGAACCGCTCAAAGCGATCGCGCATAGGTTTTGGCGTTTCACCAACTTGCAGGATTGTAAGCTTCATGTGCCCGGAGAATCGGAGATATCGATACGAAATATCTAGGCATTTGTTGACCTGAAATCCAGCGCCAATCCGTACCTGAAAAGACCATGGCGTAGTTGATTCTGGAGTTAGGTGTTTTCAGCTCAGCTCACAAAAACACCCGGTTCCGAGGGGCGGGAACCGGGTGCACAACGTGGTGCAAACCACGCGGGGGAGAGAAGTCCGCATCCCATCCACGGAGGCCGACGGGATGCGGGTGCCGGTTAGCTGGCCGGCAACAAAACGCTGTCAATCACATGAATGACACCGTTAGACTGCTTGACGTCGGCGATTGTCACGGTCGCCGCGTTGCCCTGCCCATCAGTGATCACAACATTGTCGCCATCGAGCGATGCAGTGAAGGTGCACCCGCCAACGGTCTCGAACGGATGTTCACCGCCATCATCATTGATCATGCCAACAAGCGCGCCGGACATCACGTCAGCGGCAACCACGTGGCAGGTCAGAATCTTGGTCAGCTGATCCTTGTTTTCTTCCATCAGAAGTGTTTCCACCGTGCCTTCAGGCAGCGCCTCGAAGGCAGCATTGGTCGGTGCGAACACTGTGAACGGGCCTTCACCGGAAAGCGTTTCCACAAGTCCGGCGGCCTGAACGGCTGCAACCAGGGTGGTATGATCGGCTGAATTCACGGCGTTTTCGACAATGTTCTTGTTGTCGTACATCGCTGCACCGCCAACCATGGGGTTTTCCGCAAGGGCAGCACCGGACAGGCTGGCTGCGCCGAGTGTCGTAGCGAGGGCGAGAGATTTCAGTGAGATATGCATGTGACATTCCTTCCGTGTTGATCGTCCGTTGCATGGGACGTCAGAAGGAACGCAAGGGCGTCTGAAAAAGTTTCAGGCGACCGAGATATTATTTTCAGACATGGATTCCGCAAGTTCCAGGAAGGAGACATCGTCTTCCGCCAGCTTGCTCTTGGGTACATGCATCAAAATGATGCCGCCCACCTCACCATCGGCCCGCCGCCAGGGCATGATCACACCGCCATTGCCGGATTGTTCGCCATCCCTATTGGGTGCAACGCGTTTCCGCCGGATGACCTTACCGGCCAGTACGCGCTGATGATCGCGTTTCCAGCTCTCGGGAATGTCGGGGATCAAATCGAGATGGTTAGAGCCCACAATTTCCTTGGGGTCGCCAAGTCCATGATGCTGGGCCCAAGCTGGGCTGACTTCGAGATAGTAAAGATTGCGGTCGGTGATTGCGATGGGCAATGGCGAATAGCGGATAATCGCATTGAGCAGCCGCCCACGGGCGTCGCCGATATCCGCCCGGGCAAATTTGTCCGTCACATCGCGCAGCAGGCCGAATATGGTTTCCATCTCGCCGGTGTGCGGTGACAGCTCCACCGAGGCCACCGCCTCGACCAGCCGCCGCACGCCATTTGGTCGTTTCATTCGTAGTGTGAATCGGAAGCCGAGCTTTTTCTCGACTGCCTGCATGATCAGGCTAGCGATTTCCTTGGCATCGTCGGGATAATATTCGCGTATGAACGCATCCAGATCCACAGCGCTGCCGGTGTAAGGCAGGTCGTGAAATTCACACATACGGCGAGAGAGCCAGCACTTGCCGGTTTTCAGATCGATCCGCCATGACCCCAGGTCAAACCCGGTCATCGCAAGCGTCAGCAATTGTGATGCATCGGCCTGCAGATCATGCATGAACTGCGACTGATCGATCATTTGCGCACTAAGATGACGTTCCATAGGCAATACCTCCTCCAGGCATTTACCAGTCAGGGTCCGCGCACCCAAGATCTACAAATACTGTTTTAATTCTAAGATATTCGGATTAAAGAACCCATAATCATTACAGATGTTTTCTCAGTATTTGTAGCGCTTAAATAATCGCTGCGGCACCAGCGGCAACTACTGGGCCGGTTGGTTTACCTTCAGGCGCGCCGCCTTTTGGCTCAAGTGTCACTGCGAATACTGTGCCGGGCGCCATACGGGCTTGCAAGTCTTCCGCCAGCGCCACGTCGCTATTGCCGGTGATTGGCACGATGCCGAGAGAAACCGGGTCGGCGTCGCCCTCAATGAACCAAAGCTCGTAGTCGCGATCAGGGAACGCGTCGCCGGACAGCGCGGCGAGACGCACATTGCCGGAGGCACTATCGTAGACGGCAAGGAATCTCGCGTTGCTATCCTCGGCTTCAAGCGATGCCGCATACTGCACCGGCGCATCAGCCGACTGTTGGAGCTGCGGTCCCAAAAGCGCAAAGCCTGCGGCAAGAACCGCTACAGCCAGGCCGCCCGTGGCAAGACCACGCCACACCGCGATATTATTCCACAATCCCGCAAACGGAGCTGACTGAGCGGTCGTCTTGAACAGGCGCTTCTCGATCCTGCCGTAAATATCCGGCGGTGGCGTTACCGCCTCGAAGTTGTCGTCGAGGCGCGCGAAACGCTGCTGCCAGAACTGCACTTGCCTGACGAGCGCTGGCTCCCCGGCGAGGCGGCGGCGCACGGCCTCATGGTCCGTGGCATTGAGCAGGCCAAGAACATATTCAGCGGCGACGACATCGTCCCCGCCATTCTGATCCTTGCTGTTCCTGTCCTCGTTCATGCCGTCAAACAGTCCTTCAGTTTTATCAAACTCCTGCGCAACCAGGTGCGCATGGTGTTGAGCGGCACCTTGTAGCGTTCAGCCAGTTCCTGATAGGCATAGCCATCAAGATAGGCCGCCCGCACGGCGTCCGCGCGATCCGTCTCAAGCGTGTCGAGGCAGGCATCGATCCGCGCCCGCTCACCGGATGTCACCGCCGCCTGTTCAGGGTCGGGCAGGTCATCGGCAATATCGACGGCAGTGTCGATATCCTCGGCGACAGGTCGACGGGCGCGCAGGATATCAAGACAATGATTGCGGGCAATCGCCACCAACCAGGAAATCGGGCTGTAGGTGCCTTGCGCATAGCGGTCGGCCCGTTGCCAGATCTTGATATATACCTCCTGAAGCGCTTCCTCGGCTTCCGCTCGGTCTTTCAAGATACGCAAGGTTACGCCAAAAAGTTTCGCGCTGGTGCGGGAATAGAGCGTGTTGAAGGCACGCCGGTCCTTCAAGGCGACGTGCGCGATCAGATCGGATATGCCGGTGTCTGATGACGCCAAGACCAAATTTCCCCTCGTTTCACGCGGCCGCCGGATCAGCGGCCTTTTCGGCGCATTACACAAGGTCTACGTTGTTAACGACAATTTGGATCATCCGCGCTAAAAAGACCCAGCAATTTCAACCCGCAACGCAATAGGCCCATGTCCGACAAACCCAATCCGCACGACGATGCCGCCATTCTCGCCCAGGCACTGCCTTATATGCAGCGTTATGAGGGTAAGACCGTTGTCGTCAAATATGGTGGGCATGCCATGGGCGATGCCGAACTGGGCAAGGCCTTCGCGCGTGACATCGCTCTGCTCAAGCAGTCCAAGGTGAATCCGATCGTCGTCCATGGCGGTGGCCCGCAGATCGGCGCGATGCTGGACAAGATGGGGATCGAATCGAAATTTGAGGGCGGTCTCAGGGTCACCGACAAGAAAACCGTCGAGATTGTCGAGATGGTGCTTGCGGGGTCGATCAACAAAGACATTGTCGCCATGATCAATGCTGAGGGCGAATGGGCCATTGGCCTGTGCGGCAAGGACGGCAACATGGTGTTTGCCGAAAAGGCCCGCAAAACCGTCACCGATCCGGACAGCAATATCGAGAAGGTACTCGATCTGGGCTATGTGGGCGAGCCGGTGGAAATCGACCGCACGCTGATCGATCTTCTGGCGCGTTCAGAAATGATTCCCGTCATCGCGCCGGTGGCGCCGGGACGTGACGGACACACCTATAATATCAACGCGGACACCTTCGCCGGGGCGATTGCCGGATCGCAGCATGCCACGCGCCTGCTTTTTCTCACTGACGTGCCCGGTGTGCTCGACAAACAGGGCACGCTTATTCCCGAGCTGACGGTGCGTGATGCAAAACGCCTCATCAAGGACGGCACAATTCATGGCGGCATGATCCCCAAGGTCGAAACCTGTTTCGAGGCGTTGGACCGGGGCGTGGAAGGTGTCGTTATTCTCAACGGCAAAACACCGCATGCAGTGCTGATCGAACTTTTCACCGAGTATGGTGCCGGGACTCTGATCGTTCGATAGTGTTCCGGGGCCGCCGGATGGGCCCCGGAACCACCGGCAGCAGGGATGATGCCAGCGTGCCTAGTAGCGGCCGCGTGTGCCGCGCCCGTCCCACCAGCCCATATCCCGCAGCAAATGTTCCGACAAGCTACGTTGATCGATCCAGTCCCGGTTGGCTTGTGACTGCTTATGCCGGGGTGATGCGTCACCGCGCGTGGTTGGACGTTGCCTTCTTGGGTTAAATTGTGTGAATCTCTCGAAAAACATGGCATCTACGGCGCTATTCGGGCCGCCTCCGTCTGATTGCGATGGCTGTACGATGCCGCAGACTTGACTTTCATTCCAACGAAAGATCATTCTAAGTCATAAGGTGTCCTTATGATAGAACCACGAACCACGCCGCTCCCGCCTCTCTCCGGGCTACGCGCATTTGAGGCGGCGGCCCGCCATCTCAATTTCACCCGTGCCGGGGAAGAGCTGGGCATGACCCAGTCGGCAGTGAGCTATCAGATCAAACTGCTTGAAGAGCGGGTCGGCTCGCCCCTGTTTGTGCGCCATGCCCGAGATGTCAGCCTGACCGAAGTCGGCCAACGTCTGGCGCCTGGCATCATGGAAGCTTTCGAGCTGATGCGCACAACGGTCGCCTCAGCCCGCGAAACCGCGCATCAATCCCTTTCAATTACAACCATCCAGACTTTCGCCTCACACTGGCTGGTGCAGCATATCGGTGCGTTTCACCTCACCCACCCCGATATCGCGGTGCGGATTGAAGTCTCGACCGCAGTTGCCGATTTCGCCCGGGACGGATTCGATCTCGCCATCCGCGCCGGACGCGGTGTCTGGCCGGGGCTTGAAACACACAGGCTGATGTCTCTCGATTTCACGCCGCTGGTCGCGCCCTCAGTTGCGGCAAAACTGAATACACCGGCTGACCTTCTCGACTTGCATCTGCTTAATCCGAGCGATGACTGGTGGCCTGTGTGGTTGAAAGCTGCTGGGCTCGACCCCGAAATCGAACATCGCTCCCAACTTGAGCTCGACAGTCACACCCTGACCGCCAGCATGGTGATGGCTGGTGAGGGCGTGGGTCTACTAACCCCGGGATTGTTCAAACGGGAGATAGAAGCCGGGTTGATGGTGCAGCCGTTCGATATCGTCTGTGACGTGGATTATGGCTACTGGCTGGCCTATCCCAAGGCCCGGCGCAATGCTGCGCCAATCCGGGCGTTCCGGGAATGGATTCTCGAGGAGTTTGCCCGTACCGCGCCGCCTGAGCCGACCGGCGATGTCTCGATCATGGACTAGGCTGGAGGCAGGGAGGGCTTGAAACGAGAACGGCGGGGCGCCGGCCCGGTCACCCCGCCGCCAATCGGCCTGTTGTCGGAGACATCAGGCCAATGACGAATTAATCAACTAAAAAGTTGTTTAATTCGTGGCTTTGTTTTTGTCAACGACATTGTTTATATAAACGCCATGAGCACCAAACCAACATCCGAACGGGTTCTGTTTCACCTCAAGACCCATGGCGCAGCGACGGCAAAAGATATTGCAGGCGCATTCGACATCACGCCAATGGGCGCCCACAAGGTCCTGCAAGGGCTTTGCGCGGACGGATTGGCTGAGTTCGAGGATATTGCCGTCGGGCGGGGGCGCCCCAAACGCAGCTTCCGGCTGACAGCCGCCGGGCACAAGCGCTTTCCTGACCGGCACGCGGATATCGCAGTGGAATTGATCGAAGATGTCAAAAAGCTGTTCGGCTCGGACGGGCTGGACCGGCTGATCGCGGAACGTGAAAAGGATCAACTCACCCGATATGGCGCTGACACGCCTGCTGCACTCGAAGACCGGGTCCGGCACCTGGCCGACATGCGGGCAACCGAAGGCTATATGGCGCGTGTCGAGCGTGATGATGCCGGCCTGTTGCTCATCGAGGATCACTGCCCCATCTGCGCAGCAGCGGAAACGTGCCAGGGCTTCTGCCGTTCCGAACTCAACATATTCCGTATGGTGCTGGGCGAAGATGTGGAAATATTGCGCGAAGAACACCTTCTGAGCGGTGGACGGCGGTGCGCCTATCGCATTCGCGCGCTATAGTCAGCGGTGAGGAGACGCCTTCATGTCCGCCACCACCCTGACCCATGTCACCGACTGGGTATTTGATCTCGACAACACGCTTTATCCGCGCACCTGCAACCTGTTCGCCCAGATCGACAAACTGATCACCCACTATGTCATGGACGTGACCGGGCTACCGTTCGAGACGGCCCGCAAGTTGCAAAAGGACCAGTATCGCGATTTCGGCACCACGCTGAACGGTTTGATGCAGACGCACGGTGTCGACCCTGACGATTATTTGAGCAAGGTGCATGCCATCGACTATTCACCGGTGGCCGCGCATCCCGAGCTGATTGCTGCCATCACCGCCCTGCCCGGACGCAAGTTCATTTTCACCAATGCCGATATCGGTCATGCGGAAGCGGTCCTAGAACGTCTGGGCGCCCGCGACCTTTTCGATGGCATGTTCGATATCCGCGCTTCCAAATTCCAGCCCAAGCCGGAACGCATCGCTTATGAAATGTGTTTCGAACAGTTCGACATCGATCCGGCCCGTGCGGTGATGTTCGATGATCTTGAGAAAAATCTCAAAGTCCCGCACGATATGGGCATGACCACCGTACAGGTCATTGCCGGGGAGGATTTCGTGCACGAGCAGGTGGACGACTGGGAATTACACCGGTCCGACGATCACGTTCACGTCCACCACAAAACGGCTGACCTGACGGCGTTTCTGACGGCGTGAACCTTACGCGTTGCCGGTGCGTCCAATCCGGTGACACGTTGCACACCGGACATGTTCGCGACAAATATTCGGTATTTAGTTCAATTTTTCCAACAGGCGGTTCCTGCAATCGAAACCGCAATGATCTTTAAGACCCAGACGGCCTTTTGCGGTCTCGAATTGAAAGGACTTTTGATGACCCTGCTACGCACTCTTGCCGCCACCGGCACATTCACCCTGGCGCTGATGAGCGGCACCAGCGCTCACGCGCTCGATGCGAACGCATTTGCCGCAAAAGTCAGCGAGACACTCGCACTGTCCGGCAATGCCGTGACGATCGGAAGCGCCGTCGCCGACGGTGATACCGTGACCCTGTCTGATTGGCAGTACACGCTGCAGGGGACCGGCGAGGCGTTCGATATTGATGGCGCTATTACATTCACCGGCGTGGCCGAGACAAGCGAGGGCGGTTACACCGCCGAAGCCGCGACTATCGATGATATCGAGATTGCCGAGGACGATATTGTCCTCAAGGTTACCGGCGTAAAAGCGGAAAACATTGCCATTCCCGCCACACCGGCTGACGATCCTGTCGCCGCCATGCAGCTCTATGAAAAAGTCTCCGCCGGTCCGATCACCGTGCACATGGCCAACGCCGAAATGTTCGCCATCGATTCGCTCGTGGCAACAACCAGCTACGATGAAGGCGCCAACCGCTTTACGAGTGGCTATGATGTCACCGGCATCCGCGCCGATCTGGAAAATTTCCCTGATCCCGAAGCTGCCGCCATGGCGAGTGTGTTTGGCATCGCGCAACTCGAGGGTGAAGCCGTTGGCCGTTCGGAATGGACACTTGACGATGGTCACCTCATCGTCAGCGAGGGATCGTTTACTTTCGCCAATATCGGCCGGCTCAACCTCACCTTCGACATGACCGGTTACACCCTCGATGTGATCGAGCAGCTTCAGGCCATGAACGCGCAGATCGCCGAAAATCCAGACGCCGCCGACCCGGCAACCACCAACATGCTGATGTCGATGCTCAATAAATTGTCATTCAACGCCGCATCGCTCCGCTTTGATGATGACGGCATCACTTCGAAGATCATCGCCTTCCTCGCCGCGCAGAATGATGCACCGCCCGAAGTCATGGCCGCAGGTTTTGCCGCCATGCTGCCGGCATTTGCCGCAGAGGCCGGCCTGCCGCCGCAAATGCAGCAGCAAATCATGGAAGCCGGTTCGGCATTCCTGACCAATCCCCAGAATCTCGAAATCACGATCACTGCCGACGCGCCGGTGCCATTCTCGGCATTTGCCGCGGCTGAAGATGATCCGACAGCGATTCTTGAACTGGTGGACATCGCCATTACCGGCAATCAGTAAGTCCGGCCGACACAATCGTTTTGCTGGCCCCGGCGGTATTCCGCCGGGGTTTTTTTTAATCCTCGATTGAGATTTTCGGCAGGTTGTAAAAGGCGCGGATGACTTCCCAGCCCTCTTCCGCCGTATCGACCGTTGTGAACAAATCCGTGTCGCCCGGCGAGATCGTGCCCTCGTCCTCAAGCACTTTCAGATTAAGCGCCCGGCCCCAAAAGTCCTTGCCGAACATCAAAAGCGGGATGCGCTCCATGCGCCCAGTCTGAATGAGCGTCAGGGTTTCGAAGAACTCATCGAGCGTGCCAAATCCGCCCGGGAAGATCGCAACTGCCCGCGCCCGCAACAGGAAGTGAATTTTGCGGGTGGCGAAATAGTGGAAGTTGAAACAGAGCTCGGGCGTGGCATAGAGGTTCGGGGCCTGCTCGTGCGGCAGCACGATATTAAGAGCGATCGATGGCGAGTCCACTTCCGAAGCGCCGAGATTACCCGCTTCCATAACCCCCGGCCCGCCGCCGGTGACCACGACATAGTCCTTGTGATCAAGCGCCTTTGATGTCAGCGACGCATATTGGGCGAACCGGCGCGCCTCATCATAATATTTCGAGCTTGCTTCGAGGTTTTTGCGGGCAATGTCGGTCTTGGCCGCCCAGGCGTCCTTGCCCGGGGCCGGGATACGCGCGCCACCGAACAGGACCACGGTTGAATTGATGCCGCGCTCTGTGAGCCGCATTTCGGGTTTGAGATATTCAAGCTGGAACCGGACACCGCGCAGTTCCTCAGAGGTCATGAACTCTTCGTCGGAAAATGCGAGCCGATAAGCAGCCGCTTCAGTCTGTGGTGTGCGTGGAATGCGGCGTGTCGCGTCAATGTCCTGACGGGATGTGCGCAAGGGTGTGTGGTGTTTACGGGCCATAGATTATTTCACCTGTTCGTCTTTGGCCCATTCTCGCAGGCAGAAGTTAAAGCAGTGTGGCGTCAACACGATCCGAACGGACTGAATTTCCCGCCTGCAGCGGCTTTCCCTTTGGCGAAACGCGCAGTATGGTCCGGCCCGATTATCCCACCTGCAAACAAAGAGTTGTTCATGTCCCACGCCGATCTCGCCAAGACCATCGATGAAGCTTTTGAAAACCGCGATGCGATCTCGCTTTCAACCACCGGTGAAGTGCGCGAGGCGGTCAACGAAGCATTGCAGCTACTCGATAGCGGCGATCTTCGTGTAGCCGAAAAACAGGCCGATGGTGGCTGGCAGGTCAATCAGTGGGCCAAGAAGGCCGTGCTTTTGAGCTTCCGGCTCAACGACATGGAAATGATCCCTGGTGGCCCCGGCGGTGCGCACTGGTGGGACAAGGTGCCCTCGAAGTTCGCAGGCTGGAGCGACAATCGTTTCCGCGAAGCCGGTTTCCGCGCCGTGCCCGGCGCCATCGTCCGGCACTCCGCCTTTATCGGCAAAGGCGCAGTTCTGATGCCGTCGTTTGTCAATCTTGGCGCTTATGTGGACAGTGGCACCATGGTCGACACCTGGGTCACCGTGGGGTCTTGCGCCCAGATCGGCAAGGACGTGCATCTCAGCGGCGGTGTCGGCATTGGTGGCGTGCTGGAGCCGTTGCAGGCCGGGCCGGTCATCATTGAAGATAATTGTTTCATTGGTGCGCGTTCGGAGATCGTCGAGGGCGTAGTGGTCGGCGAAGGTTCGGTCATATCCATGGGCGTATTCATCGGCATGTCGACCAAGATCATCGATCGCAACACCGGCGAAGTGCATATCGGCAAGGTGCCACCCTATTCGGTGGTCGTGTCCGGCTCGATGCCCGGCAAGCCCCTGCCCGATGGTAGCCCCGGCCCGAACCTTTATTGCGCGGTGATCGTCAAGCGGGTCGATGAGAAAACCCGCTCCAAAACCTCGATCAACGACCTCTTGCGCGACTGAATCTGGCGTTCAAACACCGACTCTTTTAAGGTTTCTCCGCTATAACTCGCAGGCAGCGAGTAGGGAGCCGAAGCAAGATGGCGGCCACAACAAAACCAGAGCACGATCTTCTGAAGAAACTGATCCGGTGCCCATCGGTCACCCCGGATGACGCCGGTACGCTTGATATCCTCGAGGCGTTTCTGGCCCCGCTCGGGTTCACCTGCACGCGTCTCCGGTTCGAGGGCGACGATTCCTACCCGGTGAATAACCTCTTCGCCACCCGCGGCACGGACGGCAAGCATCTGTTGTTTGCCGGGCACACCGATGTGGTGCCCACAGGCAATGTCGACAAATGGACGCATCCCCCGTTCTCGGCTGAAGTCGCTGATGGCGAAATGTGGGGGCGCGGCGCAGTCGACATGAAGTCCGGCGTTGCGGCGTTCTGCGCCGCTGTTGCCGAAACCGTTGCCGACCACAGCGCCAATGCCGGCACAATCTCTCTGGCCATCACCTGCGATGAGGAAGCGGACGCCGTCAACGGGACTGAGAAAATTCTCGAATGGGCCGGCGGCCATCACGAACGATTCGATTTCGCCATTGTCGGTGAACCGGGTTCGCTGGAGGTCGTTGGCGACCGGTTGAAGACGGGCCGTCGCGGATCCCTCTGCGGATCGATTATCGTGCATGGGCGACAGGGCCATACCGCCTATCCTGAGAATGCCAACAACCCGCTGCCGGTGGCCGTAGCTGTCGCGGACCGGCTGCTCGCTGTCGAACTCGATACCGGCAATGAAAATTTCCAGCCGTCCAATCTGGAGCTGTCTGCCATCGAGACTGGCAACAGCGCCTTCAACGTCATTCCGATGGAAGTGACAATTCGCTTCAATATCCGCTTCAACGACCAGTGGGAGCCCTATGAGCTTGAGGACTGGATCAAGGCGCGTATCGATGAGGTCGATCACGCCGGGTGTCAGATCCATTATGAGCGGGCCGAGCCACCAAGCCTCAGTTTCCTCTGCCCGCCGGGCGAAGGTGTGGCGCTGCTCGATGCGGTGATCGCCGAACGCACGGGAAAAAAACCCGAGCACTCTACGGGCGGCGGCACCTCGGATGCACGGTTCATTGCGCTCTATTGCCCGGTCGTCGAATGCGGCCTTGTGGGTAATCACATGCACGCCATCAATGAGCGCGTGCCGCTCGAAGATGTCACCACGCTGACCGGCATTTATGCCGATTTCATCCGGAAGTATCTCGACAGCTGACTGTTACCGGCCAAGTAAGCCGTGATGCCACCGGGTGCAATTGCCCTTGATTTCTCAATCAAAAATACCCAAACACTGGTGAGTTTTTGCCACGGACCTTCCGATGACCCTGTTTGAGGAAATGTTTGCCGCCGGGCGCGGCCTGATTGCACTGCTTTTGGGGCAGCGCACGGCGCCGAACTATTATGACCTCACATTGTCGGGTCTGGTTGGCAGTGTTGCTGTCTTCCTGATTGCAACCGGGCTACACGCCTACCTGCCGGTGCTCTTCAACATCCCATCGGATCTGCACCCGTGGCAGACGTTCCTGATGCTGATCTCGCTTTACGCGATGCAGCTTGGATTTGCCGCGATATTGCTCAACTGGCTGCGGCGACTCGACGGTTTGGTGCCTTATCTGGTGGCGAGCAACTGGGCGACATTCTTCGTCACCCTGATCAACATATCGCTGGCACTGGCCAATATTGGTGGCGGCTTCACCCTGTTGCTGGTTCTGGTTGCGGTCATCGTCATCGAGATCAATATCGCGCGGCTGATCGTGACCCTGACGCCGGGTCAGATCGCCATGTTCCTTGTCGCGCAGATTGTCGGTGTGCTGCTGGGGGCTATTGTCGTCGGCATGATTATCGGCCCCGAGATCACCGTTCAGTAGTCCACCCGAACGAGGTAGAGCCCATAGGGCGGCGCCAGCGCACCGCACCGGCTGCGGTCCCGTGCGTCGAGGGCTGCCCGCATCTCCGCCGGCGCCCATTTGCCCTCACCGACCAGTTTCAGTGATCCCGCGAACGAGCGCACCTGATGGTGCAAGAACGACCGCGCTGCAACGCGGATCACCACATGCTCGCCTTCCCGTGTAACATCGAGCCGGTCGAGCGATTTGACCGGCGACTTGGCCTGGCACTCGGCTGCGCGGAACGTGGTGAAATCGTGCTGCCCAAGAATGAGCTGCCCCGCTTCATGCATCGCATCGGCGTCGAGCGGCATCGGCACATGCCAGACGCGCTGGAATTCCAGCGCCGGACGCGCGCGGCGGTTGAGGATGCGATATTCATAATGCCGGGTCTTGGCGGAAAACCGCGCCTCGAATGTCTCATCGACAGCCTCTACAGCAACGATTGAAACCGGATGCGGCCTCAAGTGATAGTTAAGCGCCTCGCCGATCCGGAACGGATCCCATTCTTTCTCAAGATCGAAATGCGCCACCTGCCCCAGCGCGTGCACGCCGGAATCCGTGCGTCCCGCCGCCTGCGTGGTCACCCGCTCGCCGGAAAACCCCTCAATGGCTTCTTCCAGCGCCTGCTGTACGGAAGGCTGCGCCGCCTGCCGTTGCCAGCCGGAAAAGGGGGTGCCGTCATATTCAACAGTGACGCGATAGCGGGGCATCAGACCAGAATCTTCCCGGAGATATCGCCTGCACCGCGCACGAAATCAGCGGCATCCATTGAGCCACGGCCTTCGCGCTGCACCACTTGCAGCTCCACGGCCCCGGTGCCGCAGGCAATTGTCAGCGGATCATTGATCAGTTCGCCGGGTTCGCCTGAGCCCCCGGCCAGAGCAGCCCGCAATACCTTCACCCGCACCGGCTTGTCGTTGTGATCATATTCGAACCAGGCGCCGGGAAAGGGCGACAACCCGCGAATGCGATTGTGCACCTCGGACGCAGGCAGCGACCAATCGATCCGTGCTTCGGCCTTGTCGATTTTCTTGGCGTAGGTTGCACCGTCATCCGGTTGCGGCGTGAAGGTCAGTGTGCCCGCTTCCAGTTTTTCCAGCGCTTCGCCCATCAGTGCTGCACCGGTCTGCATCATCTCATCATGCAGTTCCCCGGCGGTCATATCCGGGCCGATGGGGATTTCCGCCGTCATCGCCACGGGTCCGGTATCGAGCCCCTCATCCATCTGCATGACCATGACACCGGTCCTGTCGTCGCCCGCCATGATGGCGCGCTGGATGGGCGCGGCCCCACGCCAGCGCGGCAACAACGATCCATGCAGGTTCAGACACCCATGTGTCGGTGCGTCCAGAATAGGTTTGGGCAACAATAGCCCATAGGCGACCACGACCGCGACATCGGCTTTGAGATCATCGAACGCATGCCGGTCGGCTGCGTTCTTGAAATTTTTCGGGGTGCGCACCTCAACACCCAAAACCTCTGCTGCCTGGTGTACCGGCGACTTGCGCTCGGCCTGCCCACGCCCGGCGGGCCGGGGTGGCTGGGTGTAGACGGCGGCGATGTCGTGCCCCTGCTCTGCGATCCTGGTTAGCACCGGCACCGCGAAATCCGGCGTGCCCATGAAAATGACGCGCAGCGACAAAACGGCTAGCCCGCCGCCCGCTTGGCGGCCTTTTCAAATTTCTTGATCACCCGGTCGCGCTTGAGGCGCGAAAGGTAATCGATAAACAGCTTGCCATCGAGGTGATCGACCTCGTGCTGTATGCAGGTCGCAAGAAGACCATCCGCCTCCCGTTCGACGGTCTCACCATCGGGTGTGGTGTAGCGGATACGAATGCGGTCCGGACGCTCCACTTCCTCATAATATTCGGGAATTGATAGGCACCCTTCTTCGTGCAGACGTGTCTCATCGGAGGCCCAGAGGATTTCCGGATTGATCATCGCGATGGGATCAGGCTCCTCGTCCACCGCCGCCTCGGCCGCCTCTTCATCCTCAGCAGCTTCTTCTTCAGCGGCACGGCGGGCGCAATCGATCACGACAATACGCTCCATGACGCCGATCTGCGTGGCGGCAAGGCCAATGCCCGGCGCGTCATACATGGTCTCGAACATGTCATCGATCAGCTTTTTGGTGTCGTCGGTGATCTCTTTCACCGGCGCAGCGGCCTTTCTCAGGCGCGGATCAGGTATGCGAAGGATCGGGCGTAGGGCCATCAGGTGTCTCGGGCGATTAAAGTGCTCTTTCGATATGGTATTTTCTGCCATCGGGTCAACTCCGGCGCGGTTAACACCATCCACATACTCTTAAACTAGAACATTTGCGGAACATTCAATTCGCGTTTAAGGTGCCGCAATGGACACGATTCTCATAAACCTCGGCGACTGGCCGGTGACATACGGCATGGCCGGGTTTGGCATTCTGGCGATAATGCTGGCGGCACTGATCGTCATCGTCATGCGCGGCAGCAGCCAGAAAACCGAGGCGGCGGCACACGCAGCTGCCGAAAGTCTGCGGGCAAATTTCGTTCAGCAGATCGCCGAACGCGATGCACGCCTTCGGAACATAGAAGCCGAACTCAACGCCGCCCGGCGCGCCACGACCGAGCTCACCGCGGAACGCGCAACGCTGACGACGCGGCTTGAGGAACAGACCCGGCAGGCGGAGAAAATGCGCTTGCAAATGACCAATGAATTCAAGGTCATTGCCAACGATATTCTGACAAGCAACAGCGAGAAGTTCACCAAGCAGAACAAGGAGCAGGTGGATGCGCTGCTCAATCCACTGCGCGAAAAGATCGGTGAGTTTCAAAAGGGCCTGATCGACGACCGGGCCGCCATGGGTGAGCGCATCAAGATCCTCTCCGAGGAAAGCATGCGCATGGCCACCGAGGCCAACAATCTCACGCGCGCGCTCAAAGGCAATTCGCAGACTCAAGGTGCCTGGGGCGAGATGATCCTCTCAACTATTCTGGAGCGGTCAGGCCTTCGCGAAGGCGAGCAGTTCGTCACCCAGCAAACTTATGGTGACGGCGATGGTGGGCGGCTACGCACCGACGTGGAAGTGATGATGCCCAATGGCGACAGCATCGTCATCGATTCCAAAGTTTCTCTGACAGCGTTCGAGACCTTCACCAACAGTGATGATCCCGAGGCGCGGGCCGAACATCTGGCCGCGCATATCGCTTCGATACGGGCGCACATCAAAACGCTCAGCGGCAAGGACTATCAGCGGCACGCCCGATCGGGCATGGATTTCGTCCTGATGTTCGTGCCCATCGAAGCGGCCTTTTCCGTTGCCATAACGGAAGACCCTCTGCTGATCGATTTCGCGACTTCGCAGGGTGTGTTCATCAACACGCCGACAACGCTGATGAGCGTATTGCGCACGGTGCGCAATGTCTGGGACATCGAAAAACGGCATCAAAATGCCGAACAGATCGCCGAACGGGCCGGTGCGCTTTACGACAAGGTAGCCGGGTTCGTGGGGACGATGGACAAGCTCGATAAAAGTCTGGAAGGCGCGCGCCGCAGTTTCGACGACGCCAAATCGCAGCTGAGTTCGGGACGCGGCAACGTGCTCAGACAAGTGGAAATGTTGCGTGAGCTTGGCGCCAAGTCCGGCAAGACCCTGCCAAACGGTTGGGAACCCGACGCCAGCGAGGATACGACAAAGGCCTTGCAGGACCAGTCAGAAACCAACGAAGCTGGTCAATGATCAGGCCGCGTCGCTAGCCCGAACGCTTGATCACCGGCCGCAAATCTTCCTGCACGTCTTCAGCGACACTCAGGATGGTTTTCAAATCGCCGTTGGTATAGTCCGCATAGGCCGAAATGTCCTTGGGATGACCCAGAAGATAGCCCTGCGCCTCAGTGCAGATCTCGTCCTTGAGAAAACTCATTTCTTCCATCCGCTCCACACCTTCCGCCAGCACCGGCAGGTTCAACCCGTTGCCGAGACCAAGCACAGCCTTGACGATCGTCGCCGACTGCTCGGATTGATCGACGGAGCGAATGAACGACTGATCGATCTTGATTTTGTCGAAGGAGAAGGCGCGCAGATTGGACAGCGACGAATACCCAGTGCCGAAATCGTCCATGGCGATCCGCACACCCAGCGCTTTGATCTGCGCCAGGCTGGCGAGCGCCCGCGCCATGTCTTTGACAAGTGCCGTCTCGGTGATCTCGATTTCAAGGCGGCTCGGGGACAGTCCTGTCTCGACCAGTATTGCATGTAGCCGCTCGGGGAAATGTTCGGTGTGCAACTGCACCGTAGACACATTGACCGCGATGGGGATCGGGTTTTTCCAACTGGCCGCCTCACGGCACGCGGTTTCGATCACCCATTCGCCAAGCTGCAATATCAAACCGGATTCTTCAGCCAGCGGAATAAAGATCGCAGGAGAAATCTCGCCACGTTGCGGATGCTTCCAGCGTAGCAGCGCTTCGAACCCGGTCAGTTCACCGGTTTTGACGCTAGCCTGAGGCTGATAGACGATTCGCAGTTCGCCATTGCCGATGGCATTGCGCAAATCATGTTCGAGCAGCCGTTTATCGCGCACCTCAGCACCCATTTCCTCCTCGAAATAATAGTAGGTGCCCCGCCCCTCCTGCTTGGCACGGTAAAGTGCGGTATCGGCGTTGTTCATCAACAGTGTCGCGTCATCGCCATTCTCGGGGAAAATGGCAATGCCGATGCTGGCGGCCAGCCGTTTATTGCTGTCATCGCGCTGATTGTCCTTTTCGAACGCTTCAAGAACCTGCGATGCCACGCGTCCAGCTTCGGCGGCCACGCCAATATCTGGCAGCACAATAGCGAACTCATCGCCGCTTAACCGGGCAGCAAACTGACCTTCGTGGAACTGTTCCGCCAGGCACTCGCCAACGCGCTTTAAAAGCGCATCGCCAACAGCATGACCGAACAGATCGTTGACCTGCTTGAACCGGTCGAGGTCAAGACACAGAACCGCCAGGCGCGAACCGTGCCGCCGCGCCGTATTGACTTCGCGTTCCAGCTGTTCTGAGAAGCTGGCACGGTTTGGCAAACCGGTCAGCGGGTCATGATGGGCGAGATAACGGATATATTGCTCGGCTTCCTTGCGCGAACTGAGATCGCGTATGGCAATCGCAACCTGTGCAGCGCCGCCGAAATCCACCGGCCGCAACACAAGTTCGACCGGCACGCTGTCTCCATTTGCGGACATAAGATCCGCTTCCTGAACCGTATTGGGCGCGTCCACAAGGGCCGTAAAGGTTTCGGGTGCGATAAAGTCGGTCACCGGGCGGCCCACTGGCGCGCTATCAATACCGGCGATTTTGGAGAAACTCTCATTGACCGTCGTGATGGTTTCGCCGTCACACACAACAAGCCCCTCCACAGCGGCATTGGCAAGTTCACGCATCCGGTCCGCCTCACGCAGCGCCACGCGCTGATCGCGCATTTCCAGATGCACACCGCCCAGTGCGGACATCAAAATCATCAGGCTTGCTGAGGCCACCGCAATCGGCATCAGCACACCGGCAACACCATCGTCGGCAGCAACGATCGGGTAGCAGTTTTCAAACCCCGCCGCCCCCATGGCGGTAAAATGCATGGAGCAAATGGCAAGTGTGAACACCAAAGCCGCAACAATCTTGCGGGCACCCATCTTGGCGTGAATGCAGATGTGAAAGGCCAGTGCGCCGAAGACGATCCCAAACAGGATTGAACTGGCCACCAGCGCCGGATCCCAGCTGATCTGACCGCCAACGATAACCGATGCCATGCCCATATAGTGCATGGCCGAAATGCCCATGCCTGCAATGGCGCCACCCAATGCGGCGTCGGTTGCGCGCGTTCCAGCTGACGCCATGAGAAGCCCGGCGCCCGAAAAGGCGCACGCTACCAGCAAAGAGGCGATTGTCAGCCCGATATTGTATCCTGTTGGCATGCCGGCATCGAAGGCGAGCATGGCGATAAAGTGGGTCGACCAGATACCCGAACCGATGGCGACGGCAGCGACACTCAACCAGATCAGGCGCATGCGTCCATGCGCTTTTCGCGCGTGGACCAGCAAGGTGGTTGCCGCGAACGACGCCAACACGCAGACAAGCGCCGCCAGCGCGACAAGTAAAAGATCATGTTCGAAAAACAGGGTGGTGAGTACGTCCAGCATTATCAACCAAGAGTTTGAGTTGGTTTAATTGTGGAGCGGACCCTATGGTCTACGTATTAACGCGAAACCAACCGCCAATCCGGCCACGCAAATTTGTGCGCCGTTTCGCCAGCAACGGTAAAAGGTTCGTAAAAATACCTACTTACAAGGAGGTACGGGCTTTGAATGCCTGGGACAGTGTGCCCTCGTCGAGATAGTCAAGTTCGCCGCCAACCGGCACACCATGCGCCAGACGTGTGACTTTGACCCCGCTTTCCGACAGTCTGTCGGTGATATAATGCGCCGTGGTCTGCCCCTCGACTGTAGCATTGACCGCCAGCACGACTTCGGAGAAGTCCCTGGCCCGGGAAATGAGGGTGTCGATGGCAAGATCGTCTGGACCGATCCCATCCAATGGCGACAGCACCCCACCCAGCACATGATAGCGCACCGCACCGGCCCCGGAGCGCTCCAGCGCCCACAGGTCCGCAACATCCTCCACAACGATGAGCAGCCCCGATTCCGCCCGGCGCGGGTCAGTGCAGATGGCGCACGGATCGTGCGTATCGATATTGCCGCAGGTTGTGCAGACGACGACCTTTTCCACCGCCCGGTCGAGCGCCGCCGAGAGCGGCACCATCAGACTGTCTTTTTTCTTGATCAGGTGCAGCACGGCGCGGCGGGCTGATCGCGGGCCCAGCCCCGGCAGGCGCGCCAGAAGCTGGATAAGCTGTTCGATTTCCGGCCCACCAGAGGTCTGACTCACGATTTTGTCTCCCTGACACTGCCATCTTTGGTGGGTAAACCAAACCGGCGCATGATCTGCTCTTGTCCGATTCAGGTTCGCATGATTCCGTTCGGCATGGCATAGCATCCGAGCATGTTCAGAAAAAGTGGCACCACTTTTTCGCTTCGAACGAGCGACCAGAGGGATAAAGACAAACATGGCTGAGCTCAACATCCGCCCGGCAACCGAAGCCGACCGCGCCGAACTCGAGGCCCTGATCGCCGAGTGCTACTCCGAGGTCTATCCGGGCTGGTATGATGAGGACACGCTGGAATACGGCCTGCCCGCCATGCTGCGCATCGATGCCGATCTGCTGGCCTCAGGCCGCTATATGGTTGCCGAATCTGGCGGACACATTCTGGGATGCGGCGGCTGGAGCACAGCCCAACCCGGCTCGCAAGCCGTCGAGAGTGGCGTGGGGCACATCCGCCATTTTGCGACCCGTACCGATTCCATGCGGCAGGGGGTTGGCGGCGCCATTTTGAAAAATTGCATCGAGGCGGCAGCACAAGCCGGCGTCAAACGCCTGCAATGTTTTTCGAGCCTGTCGGCAGAAGCATTCTATGCCCGCCACGGTTTTGAGAAGCTGCAGGAAACACACGTGCTCCTGAGTGGCGACAGGCCGTTTCCCGCTGTTTTGATGGAACGCACGCTGAGCTGACGTCTCAGAACGGCAGTTTCATGCCCGGCGGCAGCGGCATGCCTTCAGTGGCTTCCTGCATTTTTTCCGCCATCATCGCTTCGGCTTTGGCCTTGGCGTCCGTGTGGGCGGCAATGATCAGATCCTCAATAATTTCCACATCGCCATCCGCGATCAGTGACGGGTCGATCTTGATGCCGCGCATCTCGCCCTTGCCTGTCAGCGTCACTGAAACCATACCGGCCCCGGCGGACCCGCTGACCTCGGCATTTTGCAGCTCTTCCTGCATCCGGCCCATCTTCTCTTGAAGTTCCTGGGCCTTTTTCATCATTCCCATAAGATCACGCATTAGTCATCTTCCTCATTGTCGGGAGCGGAGGGGAGTGTTTCGGGTTCATCTTCGCGCACCCGCACGTCAACGACGCGGGCGCCCGGAAAGGTTTCAAGGACCGCCTGCACCAGCGGATCGTCGAATGCGGTATCGAACCGGTCCTGCCGCTCGGCTTCGGCCTGTTCGCGTAAAGTAGGTGTTGCCACATCCTGGTTGGAGACGGTCACCATCCAGTTCTGGCCGGTCCAGCTTTTCAGGCGCGCGCTGAGTGTTGCAATAATTGAGGGATTGGCTGTCTCGGTCAGTGCGACCTCAATACGCCCAACCTCAAAGCTGATCGGCTTCATGTCCGCTTCGAGCGCGTGCTTGACGATCAGGTCGCGTTGCTGCCCGGCCAGCGCAACCAGCTCCGCGTAGGTAGCCGGTTGCGGCAATGCAGCGCGTGGCGCCGATTCCGGGGTGGGCGCGCTAAAGGCCGGTTCGGGATTGCGTGCCGGCATCGCGCCACCACTGGAATGACCGCGACCATTCCCCTGCGACGACGAAGGTGCAGGCGTAGGCGGCGCTACAGGGGGGGCTGCTTGCGGCGCGGGTTGATTGGCAAGTTTCTCAATCACCTCGTCAGGTGTCGGCAGATCGGCAGCATAAGCCAGCCGGATCAGAACCATTTCAGCGGCCTGAATGCCGTTGGCGGATTGGGCAACTTCATTAAGACCCTTGGACAGAATCTGCCAGGTCCGGGTCAGCACCCGCATGCCGAGCTTTTGCGCCATTTCCGGGCCACGTGCCTTTTCATCCGGCGTCAGCGCCGCATCCTCGGCGGCGGCAGGTACGACCTTCAGACGGGTCACGAGATGGGTGAGATCGGCCAGATCGGCAATGATGGTTTCGGGGTCGGCACCAGCTTCATAAAGCGATCGCGTCATGGTGAGCGCTGCGGCGATCTCGCCGCGCATCAGGGTTTCAAACAAATCGAGCATTGCCGCCCGGTCGGCGAGCCCGAGCATGGCCTGCACAGTCTCGGCGCTGACATCGCCGCCACTATGGGCAATCGCCTGATCGAGCAGCGATAGGGTATCGCGCGCGGAGCCTTCACCTGCGCGCACCAGCATGGCCAGCGCCTCCGGTGCGACTTTGAAATTCTCTTTTTGCAGCAGCTCTTCGACATAGGCCGTCATCACGTCCGGCGTGATGCGCCGCAAATCGAAGCGTTGACAACGGCTGAGAATGGTCACCGGCACTTTGCGGATTTCTGTCGTCGCAAAGATGAACTTCACATACGGTGGCGGCTCTTCCAGCGTTTTCAGCAGGCCATTAAAGGCCTGCTTGGAGAGCATGTGCACCTCGTCGATGATGTAGACTTTATACGGCGCCGAAGTCGGCCCGTATTTGATCGAGTCGATGATTTCGCGGATATCGTCGATGCCGGTATGCGAGGCGGCATCCATCTCGATGACATCGACATGGCTGCCTTCAATGATGGCGCGGCAATGCTCACCTTCGGTCTTCAGATCAAGGGTCGGCTTGGGACCATCCTTGCCGACATAGTTGAAGGCGCGCGCCAGAATACGGGCCGTGGTGGTTTTACCCACGCCGCGTACACCGGTCAGAATATAGGCATGATGAATGCGGTTGGCCTTGAACGCATTGCCAAGGGTCTGGACCATCGCGTCCTGACCGACAAGGCTATCGAAGCTCAATGGCCGGTATTTGCGCGCCAGAACCAAATAGGGCGTGGCGTTTTTGTCCTCAGCGGCCATTGGCTGCCTGCCCTGAATATAGTGTTGAAAGAGATTCGGCTGCGCTCATGAAACCCATCTTAGTGGGTTGAGCAGGAGGCTGACAACGACCCGTGAAAAAACTCGTGTGGGCTGCTTCCTTCCGGACCTGACCCGGTGGGCGAGAAACACGTCCGCGCCAACCTCCCAAGGAGCTATTTGGGGGATATGGGCACTAAATGCAAGCCCCGCGTCAGGCCTCAGCCATATGCTGGCGGACCCAATTCACGATTTGCGCCGCCGGCATCGCACCTGAGGTCCGCGCTAACTCCCGGCCCTTGTGCATCAAGAGCATTGTGGGAATACCACGAATGCCCAGACGCCCGGCAATCTGTTGCTCATTATCGGAATTGAGTTTGACCAGCCGCACATGCGGCTCCAGCTCGGTAGCCGCTTTTTCGAACTCCGGTGCCATTGCCCGGCAGGGACCGCACCAGGGCGCCCACACATCGACAAGCACTGGCACATCCGATTTGGCAATCTGTTTTTCAAAGGTCTTGCCATCGACATCGGCGGGATGCCCGTCGAACAAGGGCTGCTTGCATGCACCGCATTTGGCGGTCGCCGCCGGTTTTTCTGCTGGCAGGCGGTTGGTCTGTCCGCAATGGGGACAGATGACGATTGTGGGCTCGGACATGATGACATGCGCTCCAATATATTACGTCTTTCTAATATAATATGCAGCCGGACCTGTTCAATAGCGGAAATTCGGACTGATCAGTGTCCGCTGCGGTACCTCAACGCAATTTATCGAGCAGTTCCGCGAGCTGTGCGGCGTCAGCCTCGTTGAGCTTGTCACCTACAAGACGGTTCAATGCCTGCATGTAAATGGGCCGCATCCGTTCCCGGATCGCTTTTCCTTCCGGGGTTAGCCGGACAATCTGGCCGCGCCCGTCTTCGGCACAGTGTGCGCGTACGATGTAACCGGACTTCTCGATACGGTTGAGCAGGCGCGACATGCCATATTGCGGCAACAGCAATCGCTCCTGTAGCGCCAGGGGCCGGATTCCCTCTTCACCGGCTTTCTCAATTTCCAACAGCGCATCATACCAGGTTAGCGCGGGCAAATCCGCGGCCTTCAGCGTGTCCTCAATTTCCGAAAGCATACGGGTGCTGGCGCGCATAAGCGCGGTCCAGGCGGCGATGGTTGCGGGTTCCGGGTCTTTCATACCGATACGGTAACAAGAAACATGCAACTGCATCAAGATTGACAATTAGATGCAGTTGCATATATTTACATGCAAACGCATCTACAAAGGAGATCAACATGACGACCATCAAGCTCATCAGCCACAATCTTTGCCCCTATGTGCAACGGGCGGTGATCGCGCTCACTGAAAAGGGCGTTGCGTTCGAGCGGATCGACATCGACCTTGCCAACAAGCCCGACTGGTTCCTCAAAATCTCACCGCTCGGCAAGACACCAGTTCTGGTTGTCGATGATGAAGCGATTTTCGAATCCGCCGTCATTTTGGAATATCTGGAAGAAACCCAACCCAACCCCATGCATCCCGCCGATCCGCTGACGCGGGCGCGGCATCGGTCATGGATGGAATTTGGCTCTGCTATTTTGAACGATATCGCCGGGCTCTACGCGGCACCCAACCAGAAGACATTCGACGTAAAGGTGGCCGCCCTGACAGATAAATTCGCCAAACTGGAAACCGCGCTTGGCGACGGCCCGCTGTTTGCCGGTGCAGACTTCTCTCTGGTGGATGCCGTCTTTGGCCCGGTATTTCGCTATTTTGATACGTTCGAGACCATCGCCGATTTCGGCTTTTTCGCCGCGACACCCAAGGTTGCCGCCTGGCGCAAAACCCTTTCTTCACGCGCTTCAGTCGCCAATGCGGTGACCCCGGATTACCCACAGAACCTGGAGCGCTTCCTCAATCAGCGCAACAGCTTCATCTCAGGCCTGATGACCAAGGCGGCATAGCGCTAAACACGCACAGCGGGGTCACCGAACAGGTGATCCCGCAACTATGACCTCAGTTGACACCGTCATCCCCCGCACCTACATAGCGCACCTAGGCCATCGGCGGCCGGCCGCTCGCGGGGCAATGCCCAAGGTGAACGCCGTTTTTCAGATGAACAACCGACTTCAGTTTTTGCGGTCCGTTGGCAATGCGAGCACCCGACTTAATTGAACCGCATCCTTAAACTGAACGAGGTTTAACGATGTCACCACACTTTACACTGGACGGCCTGAAACAGCAGGCCAAACTGTTGCGCCGTACGCTTGAGGCAGACGGGCAGACCGTTTCGCACGGCAAATCGCTTGAAATTATCGCGCGTCAGCACGGCTATCGCGACTGGAACACGCTGCACGCATCCGTGGGCAACCGCCCCGAGATGTACTATGCCATCGGCAACATCGTCTCGGGCCATTATCTGGGACAACCATTTGTCGGCGAAATCATCGCCGTGCGCAGTCTCGGCGGTGGCAAGCGGACACGGCTGACATTACGGTTCGACGAACCAGTGGACGTCATAACGTTCGAGGGCTGGTCGTCATACCGCAAGCAGATCAATGCGACCGTAGACCAGTTTGGCGAGACCGCTGAGAAAACCTCCAACGGCGTGCCGCACTTGGTGCTGGATGTGGATTAGCCACCCTCGACGCGCTTTGCGGGATAGACACCGAGTATCTTGAAATAGTCGGTGAAGAACGCAAGCTCCTCGAAGGCAAATTGTACGCCTTTGTCTTCGGGGTGCCCCTCGATATCGGCATAGAACTGGGTGGCGGTGAAACTGCCATCCACCATATAGCTTTCGAGCTTGGTCATGTTGATGCCATTGGTCGCAAAACCGCCCATGGCCTTGTAAAGCGCAGCAGGGACGTTGCGGACGCGAAAGACGAAAGTCGTCTTGACCGGGCCGTTGCCGGCGGCGGCTTCCATCTTGTCACGCGACATCACGAGGAACCGCGTCGTGTTGTGCGCCGCATCCTCGATGCCTTCGACCAGCAAATCAAGCCCGTAAATCTCTCCCGCCAGCCGCGAGGCTATCGCAGCAACCGATTTGTCGCCCTTCTCAGCCACCTCATGTGCTGATCCGGCTGTATCAACCGCATTGATGGTTCTGAGTTTGTGCTCTTTGATGAACTTGCGGCACTGGCCGAGAGCAACGGTCAGCGATTGCACGGCCTTGATGTCGTCAAGCGTTGCACCCGGCACACCAAGCAGGTTCATGCTGATCGGCTGATAATGCTCGGCGGTGATATAGAGGCCGCTTTCGGGCAACAGGTGATGGATGTCCGCGATACGGCCATAGAGCGAATTTTCGATCGGCACGACTGCACGGTCGGCATCGCCGCTTTGCACAGCGGATATCGTGTCCTCGAAGGTGGTGCAGGGCACCACTTCCTCGTTCGGAAAAATCGCATGTGCCGCTGCGTGGCTGAACGCTCCCGGTTCGCCTTGAAACGCTACGCGCAGTGTCATCAAACCCACTCCAAATACCGGTGCCGCGCGGCTCTTTTCCCACCGGGGTGCGGCCAAGTCAACAAAGCTGCGCAGCCTGATTTATGCAAGCCTGGTCGCTTTATTGGGGAATCGGCGCACGCTTTGTCGCACCTTGGGCAAACCCGGTTGCGCATGGGCAGCCAAAACTATATCTTCCGCGCGCATCGGACGATGTCAGAATCACACCAGATACATCGTACCGGAGAGATTTCGGCGAGACCCGGCGGACGGGCGGACCGGCGACGGAGAGACCAGCATGGATTCATTTGAACTGAACAAGATCATCGGTGCAATTCTGGGCACCCTGTTGTTCGTGATGGGCATCGGCTTTGTTGCCGAAGCGGCCTATGCGCCGATTGAGGACAATGGTCCCGGTTATGCGCTGCCCGAGCCCGAAGGCGACGGTCATGGTGGCGGTACTGCCGCACCTGAGGTTGAGGTGGTTCCGCTGCCGGTTCTTCTGGCCAGCGCCAGCGCTGAGGATGGGGCCAAGGTTGCACGCAAATGTGCCTCTTGCCACAACTTTGAGGAAGGCGCTGCCAACAAGACCGGCCCGGGCCTTTATGGCGTTGTCGGCGCACCGATTGCGGCGCATGAGGGCTTTGCCTACTCCGATGCACTGAACGAACACGGCGCTGCCGGCGAAACCTGGACCTATGAAGCGCTCAACGAGTTCCTCACTTCTCCCAAGGCTTTTGCGCCTGGTACCAAGATGACTTTTGCCGGTCTGCGTTCAGAATCAGAGCGCGCAGATTTGCTCGCTTACCTGCAGTCACTTGCGGCCAGCCCGGTTCCGTTCCCGGAAGTTGCTGAAGCGCCGGCTGAAGAAGGTGACGAGATGGCCGCGGACGCCGGTGCTGCCGAGGACATGGCAAGCGAAGAGATGGCAGACGAGGCTGACGGCGCGACGACAAGTCACTAAGCCAAAGTCTTTTGTTCACACAGTCAGGCCGCGCAGCATTTGCGCGGCCTTTTTCGTTGGAGGCGCAAATGACGGTTTTGATCGACCTGGAACCTGAAAGAGCCCACGCATTACGCAAGCACTTGCTCACCGGGATGGCGACCCACCCCATCCATCTGACCGGAGAAAGCTATGATCCGGCGCGCATTCACTACCTGATCACCTGGCAGCCCGCCCCCGACACCTTCTCTGCGCTCGCGCACCTCAAGGTAATCCTGTCCTACGGGGCGGGGGTTGATGCGCTGTTGCAGCATTCGCACCTGCCTGATGATGTGCCCATTGTCCGGTTCGTCGATCCCGATCTCAGCACCCGCATGAGTGATTACATCGTCGCCGAAGTGACCCGGCACCATCGGCTCGATAGTCATTATCGCCAGGCACAGTCAAAGCGCGACTGGACAGAGGTTTTTCCGCGCCGCGCTGATGAGATCTCTGTCGGCATTATGGGGCTGGGGGCCCTCGGCCGCGATGCTGCGGAAAAACTCCTGGCGCTCGGCTTCCGGCTCCGTGGCTGGAGCCGCGGTGAGAAGACAATCGCGAATATAGAATGTTATGCCGGCCCCGATGGATTCGAGGCTTTTCTCTCAGGTACGGACATTCTTGTGAACTTGCTGCCACTCACAGCGGAGACGGCGGGGTGCCTCAACAGGACCCTCTTCAGCCGCTTGCGCAAAGGCATGCTGCATGGCGGCCCCGCGATTATCAATGCGGCGCGCGGAGGGCATCTCAATGAATCCGATCTCATCGCCGCGCTCGGCGACGGCACGCTCGGCGCGGCCAGTCTTGATGTGTTTACTGCCGAGCCTTTGCCCAAGAGCAGTCCTCTATGGGACACGCCGAATTGCTATCTAACGCCACACATTGCCGCGGTCTCGAGCATCGCCGCCCTCGCCCGCTACTTTGCGGAAGTCATCAAGACCCACGAGGCCGGGCAGCCACTTCCCAATCTGGTGGATCGGGACAAAGGCTACTAAGTCATCTCGTTGTCGAGCTCCAGTTCCCAATACTGACCGTTGAGGTCAGTGCCGAACGAATGATGCCGCTCCTCTGCGACCAGTTTGAACCCAGCGCGCTGATAGACGGTTCGCGCGGCCACAAGGCAGTTCTGGGTCCATAGCGAGATGCGCTGATAGCCCGACTGGCGTGAAAACCGTACCGCCTGATCGACCAGCGTGTGCCCCAACCCCTGGCCGCGTGCGGATGGCTCGACATAGAGCATGCGCAGTTGGGCAACTCCCGGCCGGTCCGGCGCGGGCAGGATGAATATCGACCCAACGATTGCGCCGTCCTGCTCCGCCACCCACAACGCTTTGGGTGGCGTGTCTACGGCCTCCTCATATTCAGCATAAATGCGTGCGATCAGGGCTTCGAATTTGCCATTCCATCCCTGCTCCTGATTATAGAGCGCCGCCTGACGATGGATGAGCCATCCCAGCTCGCCAATGCGCGGTGAGCGTAACACAATGGGTCCGCGCGCGGCATCTCCCAGCAGCCGCGATATGTCGTGCATTGCAGCGACCAGGCTGCGTCGATCCGAAGCGCTCAATTGGGTCAGGATCTCCCGCGCCGCGCCGTCGCTGCGGGCATTGAGATCGGCACACGCCACCTCTCCGGCTTCGGTCAGTGATAGCAGCGTCGCCCGGCCGTCTTCGGGATCAGGCAAGCCACTCAACACGCCGGCATCAGTCAGGCGCTGCACGATACGGCTGAGCTGCCCGCGGTCCATATCCAGCGTTTCAGTGAGCGTGCGGGCGGCAACCGGCTGTGCCTTGCCCACTTCATGGATAACACGCGCCTCAGCCAGCGGAAAATCGCTTTGCATCATCACATCGCGCAACACGCCGATAATGCGGGTGTAGAAGCGGTTGAACTGCCGGATCGCGGCGATCTGGGCGTCGATTTCAGCCATAAGTGCACTCTGTCAATTTGATTGTACTTTGCATCTTTATTGTTGATTTTGTCAACTATTCATCGCGGCGATACGATCAGCATTCAGCAGTTACGGCTCAACCGTAGCGCTTCTTTAAGACAGCATAGACGGAGCGAATACCCTGATCGGTCCCACCGAAACTGCGGCCCGCCCGCGCTTCGGGTGCCCAGCCATAGATGTCGAGATGCACCCAGTCCGAAGCGTTTTTGACGAAACGCTGCAAAAACAGGCCGGCCACCGGTGAGCCGGCCATGGGGTTGGAACCGATATGATTGAGATCGGCGATACGTGAATTGAGCAAACGGTCATAAGGCGCCCAAAGCGGCATGTGCCACAGAGGATCATCCCATTCGAGGCCTGCCGCGACCAGCTCCGCCGCCAGCGCATCACGCGTTGCGTAGACCGGCGGCAGTTCCGGCCCAAGGGCGATGCGCGCGGCACCGGTCAGTGTTGCCATGTCGACGATCAGCTCCGGCTTCTCTTCATCGGCAAGCGTCAGGGCGTCGGCAAGGATCAGCCGTCCTTCGGCGTCGGTATTGCCGATCTCAACCGTCAGGCCACTGCGCGACAGCAGCACATCGCCAGGCCGGAATGATGACGCGGAGATGGAATTCTCAACCACCGGCAGCAGGACCCGCAGGCGCACCTTGAGCTTGGCATCCATGATGGCATGGGCCAATCCCAGAATATTTGCCGCGCCACCCATATCCTTTTTCATCAGCGCCATGCCCGATGGCGGTTTGATATCGAGACCGCCGGTATCGAAGGTCACCCCCTTGCCCACCAGCGTGATCTGCGGATCGGATTTGCGGCCCCAGTTCAATTCGATCAGCCGCGGCGCTTCGGCGCTCGCCCGGCCCACCGCATGGATCATGGGGAAGTTTTCTTTCAAAAGATCATCACCCGCTATGACCTTCACCGTCGCCTTGTGCGCCTTGGCAAAGTTGCGAATCTCGGCCTCAAACGCGTCCGGACCAAGATCATTTGCTGGTGTGTTGATAAGATCGCGGGCCAGATAGGCGGCATGCGTCAGCCGCCCCACTTCACCGGCATCAGCCGCAACCGGCAACTCCAGTTCCACGGAGCCATTGCCTTTGGCATAACGCTCGAACTTGTAAGCGCCGAGCTGGAAGCCGAGGGCGGCACGCGTTGCATCACCAAAATCACCTGCCAGCCGATACGTGCCGGCATCGAGTGCGGCGGCGGCGAAGCCGGTGGCAAAAACCGGACGGTCCGCCTCTGGTCCGAGCCCAAAGGCAAAGCCTGCGCGGCCACCTTTTGCGTCGGGCAGTGGCAGCAAGCGCCCCAGTTGGCCATCGAAACCGTTTGCCTGAATCCACTTAATTTGCGCAGCATCTAATGGCGCATCAGCGACGCCTCCTGCGCCAATGCAGTGAACCGGAATTGTGGCGGACGCATCCTTTTTGGGCATCGATAGTCTCCTGACTGTTGACGCTGGTTTAGCCCGCTGCTGTCCACCACGCAACACGACAGAGGCATACGCTCTTAACCAGCTGTTAGGGTTAATGAATTATTGAGCGAAGGGATTGCGGATATACGCAGATATCCGCGCCCTGTCCGGAGACCATGCGTGCCGCGCCACACCGTTCAACCTGCCCGATTTTTCCGCGCCACGCTGCTCGCCGGGGTTGCCGCGCTGGCACTATCGGCTTGCGCAAGTAACCGGATTTCGAGCAGCTCACCGGACTATTCGGGCCTGCCGCAGGCTGAAGCCCAGGCCAATCTGGCGCAGCTTTCCGCGCGCTATCAGGCCAATCCGCGTGACAAGACGACAATAATCCGCTTCGCCGCAGCGCTCCGTGCCGTGGGGCAGTCAGGTCAGGCAGTGGCGGTGCTTCAGGAAGCGACAGCTGCCTATCCGGGCGACGTCACCATCCGCATTGCCTATGCCAAAGCGCTCGCCGCTGATGGAAAATTCCAGCAGGCGCTCACCGTCGTTGAGGAAGTCATTCAGCCCGATCGCCCCGATTGGAATGCGCTTTCTGTCAAAGGCGCGATCCTCGATCAGATGGGACAGCATGGCCCCGCGCGGCAGCTTTACCAGCAGGCGCTGTTGATATCGCCGGACAACGCTTCACTTGAAGCCAATCTCGGCCTGTCCTACGCCATGACCAACGATCTCGCCCAGGCAGAAGCGCATTTGCGGCGCGCCACGCAGATGTCCGGTGCATCGACTCAAATTCATCAGAATCTGGCACTGGTTCTGGGCTTGCAGGGCAGGTTCGATGAGGCCCGTGCCATTTACGAACGCACGCTGCCGCCCGAGCAGGTTGCTTCGAACATGGCCTATATCCGCGCGCTCCTGACCCAACAGAACCGCTGGGACATGATCAAAGACGCCGAGTAGGCATCCTCGTTTTCAAACATCAGGATGGTTTACGCATCTCGTGACGTCTCAGGCGTCAGGACAGGGTCCCGCCATCGCCGAACACCTTGAGCAGTGCGGGCGCCATGATAACGATGAACAGCACCGGCAGGAAGAACACGATCAGCGGCACTGTCAGCTTCGGCGGCAGGGCGGCGGCTTTCTTTTCGGCTTCCATCAGGCGCGCCTCGCGGCCTTCGACAGCCATCACACGCAATGACGTACCAATCGACGTACCATGCTTTTCGGACTGAATAAGCGCCGTCATCACGGCGCGCACACCATCGAGATCGGTACGCTTGCCCAGATTCTCAAAGGCCTTGGAGCGGTCTTCAAGAAAGGACAGTTCCGCATTGGTCAGGGTCAACTCTTCAGCCAGTTCAGCGCTCTGTTCGCCGATTTCCTTGGCAACGCGTTTGAACGCGTGCTCAATCGACATGCCCGCCTCAACACACAGAAGCAGCAGATCGAGACAATCGGGCCAGGCCGATTTGATCGATTTCTGACGTTTGATGATGCGGTTTTTCAAAAGGATCACAGGCAGATAGGAGCCGGCAAGACCTATGGCAATCGCATAAAGGATCGTCATGTAGAACGGATTGTTCGGCGCGACGATCAACCCGAGATAGACCAGCGATGCGATGAACAGAATGACCGGGGTGGCGAACCGCAGGAACAGATAGGTCGTCAGGTGCCCCTGTCCGCGATAGCCGGCCCGCGCCAGCTGATCGACCGTATTCTGGTCGAGAAAAGCCTGCCGCAGCGAAAACCGCTCGACGACGGTCTTCATATAGTCCTTGGACTGCATGCCCGCCCTGATGGAAGCCTTACTCTCGTTGGAGGCCCGCATGCGCGCCATTTCCTCGGCCCGCATCTTCTCGCGCTCCAACGCCACGCGCTTGATGCGTTTGCTCATGTCGCGCTTGTCGGTGAACTGGCTGCCGATGGTGAACACCATGGCGGCGGCCGAAACTGCGGCAAGAACGCCGAGAAGGAAATTGATATCTGAAAACCGGTCGATCAGGTCCATATGCCCACCTCTAGAAGTCGAACTGGATCATACGGTTCATGATGAAACCGCCGGTGAACATCATAACTGCCGCGACCCCGAGGCAGATGTGGCCCATGGTTTGCTCGAACAGCGGTCCGAGATAACCGGGACTGACCATGGTCACCAGACCGGCAACGATGAACGGCAACGACCCGATGATCATGGCCGATGCCTTCGCTTCCGACGACATCGCCTTGACCTTAGCTTTCATCTTTTTGCGATCACGCAGCACGGTGGCAAGGTTGCCCAGCGCTTCGGACAGATTGCCACCCGCTTGCTGCTGCACGGTGATGACGACGACGAGAAAATTCACTTCCGGCAATGGCACCCTGTCGTGCAGCACCAGCACGGATTCTGTAATCGACTTACCGATCGACTGTTGTTCGATCACGCGGGCGAACTCGCTGCGGACCGGTTCCTTGACCTCTTTGGCCACAACCTTGATGGAATCGTTGAGTGGCATACCCGATTTGACACCGCGCACAATGGCTTCAACCGCATTGGGCAGCTCATCGAGATATTTCGCCTGATAGCGCTTGCGGCGGAAATTCACCAGCCACATGGAGGCGACATAGGAGCCAGTCGCGGCAAGGACAGCGGAAATGGCGAAGTGGATTTGGAAGATGAACAGGACCACAAACAGGCCAATGCCGACAATCACGGTGTTGCGGATAAACGCACCAACCGAAATCTTCATGCCGGCCTGGAATATCCGGTCGCGCAGGCTGATCCGCTTTTTCTTCTCCAGCGCTTCCTGCTGGGTTTTAAGCGCCTGCTGAACGGTCTTGCGGCGGCTCTCGCGATTGCGCACTGCAACAGCGTTGGCCCGGTTCGCCTGGATGTCACCCTGCAGTGCCTTGCGGCGCTTTTCCGCACGGTTCGAACCTAGCAGCGACGGTGCAAAGGCAAAGCCCAGCGCGCCTACCGAAATAAATGCCAACAATGCCATAACGAGAGGTGACATTCAGCGTTCCTAGTTCTTGCCCATCATCTGGTTGTGCTCTGTGTTCGAGTTTTCGAGCGCCTGCACCAGGTTGGGTTCTTCGTTGTAATAGCGGGCCCGCTCAGTGAACTGCGGCTTGGTGATACCTGTCGAGTGGTGCTGTCCGATCAGATTGCCCTGCGCGTCCTCGCCGGTGATGTCGTAAAGGAACACGTCCTGGGTCACGATGACGTCACCTTCCATGCCCAACACTTCGGTGATGTGCGTGATGCGGCGCGAACCGTCACGCAGACGCGCCGCCTGCACGATGACATCGATAGACGACACGATCATTTCACGAATCGTGCGCGAGGGCAGCGCATAGCCACCCATGGTAATCATGGATTCAAGACGGCTGAGCGCCTCGCGCGGAGAGTTGGCGTGCAGCGTGCCCATCGAACCGTCGTGACCGGTGTTCATGGCCTGGAGAAGATCGAACGCCTCCGGGCCACGCACCTCGCCGACGATGATGCGTTCGGGACGCATACGCAGACAGTTCTTAACCAGATCACGCATGGTGATCTCACCCTCGCCCTCAAGGTTGGGCGGCCGGGTTTCAAGACGCACAGTGTGCGGTTGCTGCAGCTGAAGTTCAGCACTGTCTTCGCAGGTGATGACGCGTTCGTCTTTTTCGATGAAACCGGTCAGGCAGTTCAAAAGCGTCGTTTTACCCGAACCCGTACCACCCGAGATCAGGACGTTGGCGCGGACCCGGCCCAGAATACGTAATACCTCGGCGCCATCGGGCGAAATCGATCCGTATTTGACCAGTTGCTGAAGGGTCAGCTTGTCTTTTTTAAACTTACGGATGGTGAGGGCAGCGCCATCGATGGCCAGCGGCGGCGCAATGACGTTCACACGAGATCCGTCGGGCAGACGCGCGTCACAGATCGGTGAGCTCTCGTCGACGCGGCGGCCGACCTGGCTCACGATCCGCTGGCAGACATTCATCAAATGCGCGTCGTCACGGAAACGCACATTGGTAAGCTGCACGCGGCCGGAGACTTCGATGTAGGTTTTCTGCGAGCCGTTGACCATAATATCGGCAATGTCATCGCGGGCCAGAAGCGGTTCCAGCGGCCCGTAGCCCAACACGTCATTACAGATATCCTCGAGCAAATCCTCCTGCTCGGCGATCGACATGACGATGGATTTGAGGGCGATGATTTCGGCAACGATATCGCGGATTTCCTCGCGCGCCGACTGGGCATCCATGGAAGCCAGCTGGCTGAGATCGATACTGTCGATCAGGGCCGAGAAAATGGTCGATTTGGTCTGGAAATAGGAATCCTGGCGCCCGCTATTGTCGGCAGCGACAACCTCTTCGGTAACCGGTGTCTCAATCGCTTCGGTGAACGGAGAGGGATGCGGTTTGCTCTTGTCAACGGCTTCAGCAGCAGCACCACCGCCGCCGGCGCTATCCTGCGCCGGAGCGGGTTCGGAAGGCTGCGGTTTTGGCGCCGCAGGTGGCGCGTTTTCCGTGTTACCGCCGAAACTGGTCCGTTTGCCAAACATCTACTGATCGCACTCCAGCCGCTACGCCCGTTTGAGCAGTTTGGACAGGCTGGGCAGCTTCAATTTGCCGGCACGTCCCGCCGCGCCGTAATCCGCCCGCCCTGTGATTTCCATGCCAATCTGCCGATAGGCTTCGTTTGCTTTATGGTTCTGCGCCACTTCCGCGATCATCTGGCCGTTGTTGGCCGCCGTACCGAACACGGCGGGATCGCACGGGATTTGCGCAATCAGGCGGCACTCGATCGATGTGGCGAACTCTTCCGAGGCGATCTCGGGCCGTTTGGCCATGCCGACCCGGTTGAGCACCAGTAGCGGCTCCGATTCTGCCGGGCGCAGCGCCTTGATGGCATCTGCGAGCGTTTTGGCGTTGCGCAGGCTTGCAAGGTCCGGCTCGGCCACGATGACAATTTCATCCACAGCCGCCAGCGTATGCCTGACCCATGATGTCCAGGTGTGCGGCAAATCGAGAAGCACAAGCGGCACGCTTTGCTGGCTGATTTCGACAATCTGTTCGAAATCGCGTTCCTTGAAGTCGTAACCTTTTTCCAGTGTGACCGGTGCGGTCAGCAGGTTGATGTGGTTCGCCGCCTTGGACATCAAACGATCCAGCAGCACGGCGTCCATTTTCTCGTTCGCAAAGACCGCATCAGCCAAGCCATGCGGCGGATCCTGATTGAAATTGAGCCCCACGGTCCCGAATGCCAAATCCATATCGAGCAGCAGCACGTCTTGACGCACACGGTCGGCAATCGCCCAGCCAACATTGTGCGCGATGGTGGACGAACCGGCCCCGCCCTTGGCGGAGAAAAAGGCAACCGTGCGCCCGATCGGCGCCGCACCTTCGGCAACAAACAGTTCGGAGATCGCCCCGACCAGAGAGGCCGCGTTGGTGGGCAGCACCAGATATTCGGACACACCGAAACGGATGAGCTCGCGATACAGCAACACGTCGTTGACATGACCGAGCACCACAACGCGCGTCGTCGCATCGCAGACTTCGGAAAGGCGCTCGAGCGCCGTCAGAAGGTCCTGTCCGGTTGCTTCGGTTTCAATGATGATCAGGTTCGGCGTCGGGTTGGCCTTGAAGGTCTCAATCGCACCGTTGATACCGCCATTGTGCGTCGTTAACGCGACCTTGGACATGCGCCGGTCCAGCGTCGCAGCTTCAACAAGCTCCGCTGTTTGCGGCTGTTCGCAAAACGCCTGAATCGTGATCCGCGGGATCAGACGCGCACCCGCGCTGACATCCCCGGCGTCCATTCCGCTATATCCGTCCTCGTTCGACATCACTTCCACTCCTCCGGATCACATCCGGCTACTTTCAATCTCTGGCCCAACACCTAGTCGAGCACAAACCCGACCGAACCGTGCAGGCTGGCCGATCCAACGCCATTGCCAACACCGTAAAGCTTCTCCATGTGCCCAAGGAAAATCGCCTCCGCGTCACCGGCAAAGACCAGCTTGTCGGTTGGCAGTTGCTCTGGGGCACCAACCGAGGCCAGAACCGGCGTCACTAGGATGAGCAGTTCGGTCTGTGAGTGCACAAAGTCGCGCGACCGGAACAACGCACCGAGGATGGGCAGCTTTTCGATGCCCGGCAGAGCGTTGAACTGCTGGCGCACCTTGTCTTCAATCAGACCGGCAATCGCCAGTGTCGCCCCGGACTGAAGCTGTACGCTTGTCTTGGCCTGGCGCTCCTTGGTCGCCGGGATGGTGATGCCACCGGCAGCAAACCCGCCTTCGGTCGTCGGCTCGGACACTTTGGTGTCAACGACAAGGCCGATAATCCCGTTGGATTTGACGGTGGGCGTGAATTTGAGATCGACGCCGAAACGCTTGAACTCGAAAGTCACGACATTCTGGTCGACACCCACCGGCACGGGGAACTCACCACCGGCCAGAAACTGCGCTTCTTCGCCGGACATCGTGGTCAGGGTCGGCTCTGCAAGGGTGCGCACCGCACCGCGGCGTTCAAGCGCCCTGAGCGTGGCGTTGATGGCGAGGTTGCCCAGATTGACCCCGGCGGAAACACTGTTGGTTGAAATCACGTTGGACGCACCGCCGATACCCGGCGTGTTGATCAGCCCGGTGGACAGGCCACCCGCCGAGAACGAGGCATCAAGATTGATGCCCAGCTGCTTGACGGTTTCACGCGAGACTTCGGCCACGGTCACCTTGAGGGCCACCTGCTGCGGTCCCGCGACATTGATCACGCTGACAACACTGTCCGGTCCGCCGCCGAACTGACCGGCGATCTGCGCTGCCTTGGCGGCGTCATCGCCCGAAAGGACTGTCCCTGACAGCACGATCCGGTTTTCGTGGCTTTCCACCTTGACGCGCGAACCGGGCAGAATCCGGCGAATGGTCGATTCAATACCGCTGGAATCAAGGCTCACGGAGACTTCGAGAACACTCAGCCGGTTGCCGTTAGAGTCAAGAAACAGAATATTGGTGTCGCCCGGCGTATTGCCCTGGATGATCGCCCGGCGTTTGGAGCGCATAATCGCTGCAGCAATATCCGGCGAGGTAACGATCACTTCGGCCGCATTTGCGGGCAGGTCGACGATCAGCGATTTATTGAGCCCCACATGAACATACTGGGTTGCGCCGGTCTCGGCCTGCGAGATGCGCATGTGGCTGGCCTGTTGCGCAACCGACGGGGTGGCCGGGGCAAGTGCCAGCATCAGTCCGGTGAAGCCCGCCAGCCCGATGGACCTGAGCACCCGCATGGGACGGGATATTGGCGATTTCGCTGTCATTTTTTGCATCATCACGTCTCTGGTGCTCATTCAACAGGTGTCGGGTTGGGGGGCGCGAAAGGTTCTTCGGACGGCCGCGGTACAACCGGCAGGTTTTGCGATTGCGGCGCTTGCACAAAATTCTCGAGTTGCGAGTCAAACTGATCCGGCGAATAGACCACCGGCTCGGTTTGCACCGGCTGATTTTCGCCGGTGACCGGCAGTGCTGACGACATTACGCTCCGCTCCTTGCCAAAACGGATGAGGCGGACCGTTGAGTTGTCCTCGTCTTCAAGCAGCTGTTGCGGCCGATCAGCAAAGTCAGCGACAGACCGCAAGACCAGCGAGAGACTACCAACCTTGCCGGCATTGACGATGACTTCCGACTGCTCCGGGGTCAGTTCCAGCGTCGCGATGGTTGCGCGGGAAAAGGTCTGAGTGTTGGGATCATCCGATTCTGGATCTTCAACATCACCAGTCCGGCCCAGTTGCCCAAGGCGCAGCCCGATGGCAAGCACCTTGACGTTTTGCAGAATGGTCTCGGAAACCTGACCCTGGGACGATTTACGGCTCAGGACCACGTCGACCCGGTCGTTCGGCACAATGAACCCGCCAGCACCGGCCTCGGCGCTGACGCCGATCGATACGCCGCGCATGCCCGGGGAAAGCACAGCGGACAGATAGCCCTGATCGACCCGGGCGAGCTTGGCTTCACGCAGGGGCTCACCAGCAAAGATTTCAAAGCGCGCAACCGCACCGGTCAGCTGATCGACGGCATCGGGCACGGCATTGATGGTCACATATTCGGGCCGAACGGCGCCTTCGGGCCATTCCTGCCACTCAATGTTCTGCGGGCTCAGCCGTTCACCAACGCCGACAGGCGCCGATGCGACGAGGATCTGCATGCGAGCTTCTTTCTCGACTTTGGTGACTGTGGCCTGTTGCGGTTGCGGCGCGTTACCGCGCGTCGCCAGAAACGCAGCAACACCGCCTGCCAGCAGTGCGACCAATAAAAGCAGAATACGCGCCGGTCTCATTACAAACTCCGAAAAACTCGAGAGTGGGCAATATGCCCAATGTGTTTGAGCCAGTTTGGCGGCAAAGGGTCAAAGTTTGGTTAACCGGGCCTTTTAAAAGAGAGTTAACAATAAGTTACTTCAAATTGTTTGAAATCCGCTTAACCGGCAAAATGCGTAAAAGTCACGGATTGCGGGTAAACCAGTAACCCGCCGACCGCCAGGGCAATACCGTACGGGATTTTCCTGACCTTGCTGTGCAGACGTTCGATCCACTCGAAACGGCTGAGATAGGGCGACATTGGCAGCAAGCGCAGGCCAAGTATCACGAGGGTCAGCACCCCGCCGGCAAGCGCGGCGTAAATCAGATAGGTATAAGTGATCGGTGTCCCGAGCCACAGCGCTGTTGCCGCAGCGAGCTTGGCGTCTCCGCCACCGACCCAGCCGAATGCGAACAGCGCAAAGGCAACGACGAGCACAACCAACCCGGTCAAAAGATGCGCCCCGAATTGCTGCAACGGCATGCCCATGATCAGGGCCATGACGACAAACCCGGCAATCAACGCCAGAACAACACGGTTCGAAATCCGCATTGTCAGCAGATCGGAAGACGCCGCGAAGGCCATGAGCGCCGGGAAAATGATAAGCAGGATAAGATTGAACATGGGCTGGCAATCCGTATGTCATGCGCATCGCGTAACGCGACACAATTGACTTTGTTTCAGCGTACCTGGTGAGACTTAAGATTACGCAAACAAAAAGGGAGGCCGAAGCCTCCCTTTCCGATAGTCATGTAGCCTTGCTTTACGCAGCGACGGCATTGCCGAGGCTGGTCGAGATGCTGGTGAACAGCGTCTGCAGGCTGTTGCCGAGGGCAGTTGCCGCGGCAATGATACCAACCGAAATCAAAGCGGCGATGAGGCCGTATTCAATTGCGGTGGCACCGGACTCGTCTTTAAGAAAACGTGTCATAGTCTTCATGATATATGCTCCTTGCTCCACGTCACCGAAGTGACGGCTTTGTCCGACACGTCACACATCGAACATCGACGGAACCTAGTGAGCACATATTGAGATACTCTTAATCGGATAGCTACAATATGAAGCGAAGTCCGGCAATTTTCACATGATTATCAGTAGGTTAAAGAGGGGTCACCTGAACGCTCATACCAGACCATACTCTCATTCAGCTATGTATATATGGAGCCGCAGCGCTTTTTGCATGCCGGCGATATGATCACGCACATATAAGCAGATGCACAGGCTGCAGACCGTTTGCCAAATATTCACCATTCCCGGCAATGATCGGTTCACTATTGATCAGTCCCCCGGGTGTTTTCATGTTTGACCGTTTGTCCCGCATTGCCGTTGTCGCCCTCATCTTGAGCCTTCCGGCCATCGCGCAGCCCGTGACTGCCGCAGAGGGTGCGGTACTGGTCAATGCCAATCAGGCCCGGATCCTCAGAATCAATGAGCCGGCGTCTACGGTTATCATCGGCAACCCCGGCGTCGCCGATGTCACCATCCAGGACCCGCAAACGCTGATCCTGACCGGCAAGACGTACGGGCAGACAAATCTCATCGTGCTCGACAGTGCCGGCAATCCGATTGCCGACACTTTGGTCGAAGTTGTTCGCACTCAGGCGGACGTTGTGACTGTTTTTAACGGCCAAAGCCGTGCAACGCTGTCCTGCGAACCTGATTGCCAGCCCACAGCTACGCTTGGGGATGATCCGTCGGTCACGGCGCAGGCATTGAGTTCGGCGTCTCTGATCGAGGGTGCGGCGCAATAAATAGAACCGCCGCATACCCATTAACCGGCGGTTCACCAAGCGACGGGTTTGTGCTTCAAACCGCCCCACTTCTAACATTGATTTAAGCGCTTACTCCCTAATTGTACGGTGAAAGAGCCGACAGGTAGACGCGCAATGCGGCATGCAGAATCGAGACAGAGAACGGGATTCATCCGGGCCATACGGCGCCGGGTCCGCTTCGCGCGCGATGAGCGCGGTGCGACCGCTGTCGAATTCGCGCTTCTGGCGCTGCCCTTTTTCACTGTCATCGGTGCCATTATCGAAACCGCCATCGCCTTTCTGGCGGCGCAGGTGCTTGAGAGCGCGGTACACGATGTCTCGCGTCTGATCCGCACCGGACAGTCGCAGCCCCCAATCACCACACCCGCTTATGACGCAAATGCTTTCCGCACCAAGGTATGCGAACGCGGGTTTGGGTTGTTCGACTGTAGCCAGCTGAAAGTGCGGGTCCGCGTTGTCTCCAGCTTTGCAGCGTCCATGACCAGTTTGCCAATCGATCCCGATACGGGCGACTGGTCCTTGACCGAGAGCTACTCCAATGGTGACCGCAATGAGATCCTGATTGCCGAGGTCTATTACAAATGGCCGTCTGTGTTCAATTTCATGGGCTTCAATATCGGCGATACCGCCGATGGCAAAAAGCTGCTTGGCGCCGCCCGCGTCTGGCGCAACGAACCGTTCTAGGAGCCCAGCATGTTGCGCGCCATTCACAGGACATTCGTTGGCTGCACCCGGCGCCTCTTCGGTGATCGCGAAGGGGCGGCCATCGTAGAATTCGCGCTCATCATGCCACTACTGCTTTTTTTGTATCTCGGCACGATTGAAGCCAGCCGGCTGATTTCCTACGACCGGCGTTTGACCAACATCGCCGCAGCACTTGGCGATCTCGTCGCGCGCTCCAAGGGCGACATTACGATGGCCGAGCTTAACGACTATTTCACCGCCGCCGCAGTGGTCATTTCACCGATGCAGGTCGCCGATCTGAAGCAGACGGTGACCTGTGTCTATGTTGACGAAAACGGTGTCACCAATGTCGAGTGGAGCTATGCCTACAATGGCGGCACCGTTCACACGGTTGACACGACTTATCCTCTGCCATCCGAGTTCATCACGATCGCCAAAGAGCAGTATGTGATCGTCTCGATCGCCGAGATGGAATATGAGCCGCTCACCACCTATGTGTTTGACCCAGGGCTGCAGCTCAAGGGCGAATATTATCATCTGCCGCGCTATGGCGCTTATTTTGAGGTGATCTGAGGGCCGTCTACGCCCCTTGCACTAGTGGCACGAAGGTGCGATAGCCCGGGGGTGTTACCCAGCCGCCGGAGCCTCATCCATGACCACTGAACTTGTCCCCGTCTTCGATCTGGGTGGCGTCTTCATCGACTGGAACCCGATGTATCTTTTCCGCAAACTCTTCGATACCGAAGAGGAGGCGCAATGGTTTCAGGATCACATCTGCACTCTCGACTGGAATCTGGAATTCGATGCCGGTGACATTTATGCCGAAGGCGTTGCCAAGCTGATCACCCGGTTTCCGCGCTACTGGCGCGAAATCCAGGCCTATGATCTAAGATGGCGCGATACGATCGGCGGGCTGTACGAGGGCACCATCGACATTCACGACGAACTGATCGCTGCCGAGATCCCAACCTTCGCCATCACCAATTTCTCATGGGAGAAATGGGTCTCGATGCTGCCCGAATGGTCATTTCTGGAAAAGTTTGATGGCGTCGTGGTCTCGGGGCTCGAGAAGCTGGTCAAACCCGACCCACGCATCTATCGCCTGTTCTGCGAGCGCTATGCGCTGGCCCCAGAAAGCTGCGTCTTTATCGATGACAGCGAGCCCAACATCATTGCCGCCCGCAAGTTCGGGATGCACACGGTGCATTTCAGCTCACCGGAACAATTGCGCGGCGAGTTGATCGGGCTCGGACTGCCGCTGAAGGCGGAATAGACATTGGCTCAATCTGGGCGCTAAAGCCTTCGCGCATAGCGCTCAGGCGTTCGATCCTCAAATTGCTCCACCGGAGCAATTTGCCCCTTTGGGTCGGCTCTTACTACTTCGTCCCGTACATCCTGTCACCCGCATCACCAAGTCCGGGCACGATGTAGCCATGATCGTTCAAGTGGCTGTCTACCGCCGCCGTCCAGGCCGGGACATCGGGATGCGCCTCGTGCAATTTTTTCACGCCCTCAGGCGCCGCCAGCAAGCACAGGAAGCGAATATGGGTCGCACCACGATCTTTGAGGCGCTGGATGGCGGCAATGGCTGAATTGGCCGTTGCCAGCATCGGGTCGACCACAATGATCAGCCGGTCATCAAGGTCTGACGGCGCTTTGAAATAGTATTCGACCGGCTGCAGTGTCTCGGGATCACGAAAGAGGCCAATATGGGCAACACGGGCTGCGGGCACGAGGTCGAGCATACCTTCCAGCAGTCCATTGCCGGCCCGGAGGATAGAGGCGAACACCAGCTTTTTGCCCTTGAGCGCCGGAGCCTTCATCGGCTCCAGCGGCGTCTCGATATCGATGTCCTCAAGCTCAAGGTCGCGGGTTACCTCATAACAAAGCAGATGCGAAATTTCGCGCAGTAGACGGCGGAAACTGGCCGTTGATGTCGCTTTGTTGCGCATGATGGTCAGCTTGTGCTGCACCAGAGGATGATCGACGACGGTGATATTTTGCATGAGACGCCCCAAAGCCTACTTTTTTAAGACTCGTTTTTTATAGAAAACTGGTCCCATGCGCGCCCGGCGTCAAGCCAAGCCAGTGCGCAACCGTCTCCCCGATATCAGCAAAAGTGTCGCGCAGGCCAAAGGTGCCGGGATTGAGTAACGGCGAGAACATCAGAACCGGCACCTGTTCGCGGGTATGATCGGTTCCGGTCCAGGTCGGATCGTTACCATGGTCGGCCGTGAGCACCAGCAAATCGTCGGGCCGCATCGCCGCGATCATCTCGGGCAGGCGCATATCGAACTGCTCGAGCGCATTGGCATAGCCGGGCACATCGCGGCGGTGGCCATATTCCTGATCGAAATCGACAAAGTTGGTGAAAATCAAAGCGCCGTCATCGGCCATTTCCATGGCTTCGAGCGTCCGGGCAAACAAGTTCATATTGCCCGATGCCTTGATTTTGTGCGTCACGCCCTGACCGGCATAGATGTCCGATATCTTGCCGATGGCATAGACTTGCTTTCCAGCGGCTTTCGTGCGGTCGAGTAGGGTCGGCTCCGGTGGCTTGATGGCAAAATCCCGGCGGTTGCTTGTGCGTTTGAAATCAGCCGCAGTTTCACCGATGAAGGGCCGGGCGATGACACGGCCGATGTTCAGCGGCGCTGTGTGCTTGAAGACGATCTCACATAGATCGTAGAGGCGTTCGAGACCGAAATGGGTCTCGTGCGCAGCGATCTGGAACACACTGTCAGCCGATGTGTAGCAAATGGGCTTTCCCGTGCGGATATGCTCCTCACCCAAATCCTCGATGATCACCGTACCGGACGCATGGGTGTTGCCCAGAATACCCGGCAGCTCCGCTTCTTCGACAATGGCCGTGATCATGTTTTCAGGGAAAGTTGGCGTTTGCTTTGGGAAATAACCCCAATCGAACGGCACCGGCACCCCGGCGATTTCCCAATGGCCAGACGGCGTGTCCTTGCCGATGGAAACCTCGCGCGCCGCACCCCAGTAGCCCGCCGGTTGATCGGTAAATCCGGGTGCCAGTTCCCCCACAGAGAGCTTGCCCGCCGCACCCAAACCGAGCTTGTCCATGTTAGGCAGATTAAGAAGCCCGGACCGGATATCTTCCCGGTCACCACGGCCATCGGCGCAGGCTTCGGCGATATGCAAAAACGTGTTGGCGCCTGTGTCGGGTACACCATCGTTGAAGAATTTGTGCGCATCCGGCGCACCGCCGATACCGAAACTGTCGAGAACGCAGAGAATGGCGCGTGGCATCAGCTGTCTCCGGGCATGATTGTGTCGGCGATCAGGGGATGGTCTTCGACATCGCCACGCATCTCATAGGCCTCGATAAGGCGAGTGGACGCCTCGGCCGCGCTGGTCTCATCCCGGGCATGAATGCGGGCGATAGGTGCATTAGGGCCGACATCGGCACCAATGCCCACCAGCCGGTCGAACCCGACCGCATAATCAATTCTGTCCGATGGCGTGCGCCGCCCGCCACCGAGCGCCACAACGGCCATGCCGACGCCGCGCGTGTTAATCGCAGCGATTTTGCCCGCACGCCGTGGCAGCACATCGCGCACGATCGGTGCCGTCTCAAGATGCGCATCAAGGTTCTCAATGAAATCTGCAGGACCGCCGAGCGCACTGACCATCCGGGAGAATTTCACCGCCGCTGCACCGGTTTCAAGCGCTTCAGCACAAACGGTCCGCGCGGCCTCCATTGCCCGTTGCCGTCCAGTCAGAACAAGCGCTGCAGCGCACAAATCGAGCGTGACATCCAAAAGCCGTGGATCACGGTGGGTGCCTGTCAGAAAGTCCACTGCATTGCGCACTTCAAGTGCGTTCCCCGCAGCGCTCGCCAATGGCTCGTTCATATCGGTAATGAGTGCGCCCGTTTTCACCCCGGCACCGTTCGCAACTGTCACCAGGCTGTCGGCCAACTCGCGCGACTCCCGCGCTGTTTTCATAAACGCCCCCGACCCGGTTTTGACATCGAGAATGAGCGCATCGAGACCGGCAGCAAGTTTTTTGGACAGGATCGAGGCCGTGATGAGCGAGATATTTTCCACCGTCGCAGTGACATCACGAATGGCGTAAAGCGCCTTGTCGGCAGGTGCGAGATCGGCGGTCTGCCCGATGATGGCACAGCCGACCTCGGCAACGGTTTTACGGAAGAGCTCATTATCCGGCGCGGTAGTGTAACCGGGGATCGCATCGAACTTGTCGAGCGTACCACCCGTATGCCCCAGTCCGCGCCCGGAAATCATCGGCACAAACACGCCGCAGGCGGCAAGGATTGGCGCCAGCATCAACGAAACGTTGTCGCCCACCCCGCCGGTCGAATGCTTGTCGACCACCGGCCCTTCAAGTTCGGACCAGTTTAGCGTCGTGCCGCTATCGCGCATCGCCTCGGTGAGCGCCACCCGCTCATCGATATTCATGTGCTGAAAATAGACCGCCATGGCGAAGGCCGCTGCCTGCGCATCGGTGACGGTGTTTTGCGCAAACCCTTCGATAAATCGCTTGATTTCGTCTGGCGTCAGCACCTCGCCGTCACGCTTCTTGGCGATCACTTCCTGGGGGAGAAAAACCATGATCGGCTCTAAAGCTTGTGCAAACGGACAGGGGGCTTTGGCGCGCGGGCGATAACTTTCTTGAACTCAAGATCGAGCTGCACGCATTTCACCCACCAGCCAGAGGTTTTGCCGCCTGGGTAAAGGTCGTCTGGCAACATCGGTTTGACCGCGGCAATGATGTCGGACGGTGTCATGCCCGGAGGTTCACTCGGCAACACCTTCATCATGGCATTGTACATCGCATCATATTTGGCCTTGTCCACATTGGTGATGTGGTCCGGACTATTGATGTTGCGGACTTCGATTTTCTCGCTCATGACCCCATCCCTCACGCCCCATAAGGCACCCAGATATTCTTTACCTGCGTCGCTTTTGACAAGAAGTAGTTCCCCTCAAGCGCCGCCTTGTCTGCCCAGTCGATGGCTTTGCCATTGGTCGTCCAGACCTGCTTCAGATTGCCGATGGACGCTTTTTCCATCTCCGTCGACCAGGCCTGATTGCCGCAGAACCACAGCGCATCAACGCCGTCATGCTCCGCCAGAACTTTGGCCAAAGCAGGGTTGTCACCTGTGACAATGTTCACCACGCCACCGGGGACGTCTGACGTTTCCAGCACCTGATAGAAATCGGTCATCGACAGCGGGTGTAATTCTGAGGGTACCAGCACGACCGTGTTGCCCATGGCTATTGCCGGGGCGAGCATGGACACCGAGGCAAGCAGCGGGTTCTCATTAGGCGCAGCAATACCGATCACCCCAATGGGTTCGTTCATCGCCATAGCGACGGCACGCATGGGCACATTGTGTACCGCCCCGTCATATTTGTCGGCCCAGCCGGCAAAGCCGAACAGGCGCTCGATGCTGAGATCAACTTCCTTTTTCGCTACTGCCGCCGTGACGCCGGTCATGGCGCGAATGCGGTCGGCAAATTCGGCTTTGCGATAGTCGAGATTTTCACCGAGATAGTAGAGGATCTGCGCCCGCAAATGCGCCGTGGCGTTTCCCCAGCCCAGCGCCTTGCGCGCAGCCTCGACGGCGTTACGGATGTCCTTGCGGTTACCGTCCGAGACTTCGCCAAGGGCCGTACCATCCGGTGCGATGACAGTACGGGCGTAACCGGAATCCCCGCGCGCCTGCTTGCCGCCGACATACATTTTTGCCGTGCGGTCGATGCCTGAAGTTTCGAAGCTTTCGATCTTGTCCGCGGACTTGGCCGGGGTGGCTGGTTTGAGCTTTTTCTCAAATGCGGGTTTGAGATAAACACTCATCCCCTCCTTGCCGCCCTCACGGCCAAAGCCGCTTTCCCGGTAACCACCAAACCCGGCAGCGGCATCGAAGGCGTTGGCACAATTGACCCAGACCACACCTGCTTTGAGGCGCGGCGCGATATCGAGGGCGAGATTGATGTTCTCGCTCCAAACAGTCGCCGCCAGCCCGTAACGTGTGTTGTTAGCCAGTGCCACCGCCTCGTCCGGCGTGCGAAACGTCATCGCAACCAGGACGGGACCGAAAATCTCTTCGGTCACCAGTGTGTGTGCGGGCGAGACATCGGTCACGAGGGTCGGCTTCAAAAAGCAACCCTGGTTCGGCAGCGTACCATCCGGCGCATAGATCGTGCCGCCCTCTTTCGCACCCTTGGCAAGTAAATCCTGTACCCGTTCCACCTGCACCGGCGCGATCATGGCACCGATATCAATCGCCTTGTCGAGTGGATCGCCGACGCGCAGTTTGGCCATGCGCTGCTTGAGTTTCTTGATGAAGCGCTTCTCGATGCTCTCCTGCACCAACAGCCGTGACCCGGCGCAGCAAACTTGCCCCTGATTGAACCAGATGGCATCGACAAGCCCTTCGATGGCGCTGTCGATATCAGCATCCTCGAAAACGATGTAAGGCGACTTGCCACCCAGTTCGAGCGACAGGCCTTTGCCGGATCCGGCAGTGGCTGCGCGGATAATCTTGCCGACCTCGGTCGAGCCGGTGAAGGCGATCTTGTCGACGTCAGAATGATTGACCAGCGCCGCACCTGTGTCGCCCTCGCCCGTGACGATGTTGACGACGCCGTCCGGCAGACCGGCCTTGACGCAAATCTCGGCAAAGAGCAGTGCCGTCAGCGGGGTGAACTCTGCCGGTTTCAGCACTACAGTATTGCCTGCCGCGAGCGCTGGCGCGATTTTCCATGCCAGCATCAGAAGCGGGAAATTCCACGGAATGATCTGGCCGCAAACGCCATAGGGCACATGCTCAGGAAACTCCCGATCCAAATGCTGCGCCCAACCGGCATGGTGATAAAAATGCCGTGCAGCAAGCGGGATATCTGCATCGCGACTTTCGCGGATCGGCTTGCCATTGTCCATAGTCTCAAGGACGGCGAAGAGGCGGCTTTCCTTCTGGATCAGCCGGGCGATGGCATAAAGATATTTGGCGCGTTCAAAACCGGAGAGCGCCGACCATTTTGGAAACGCGGCGCGGGCGGATTTGACCGCCTTGTCGACATCGGCGGCGGTGCCATCGGTGATATCGGCAAGCTTGTCGCCGGTCGCCGGGTTGTTGCTGGCGAAGGTCTTACCGGGCTTTGCGAACTTGCCATCGATGAAATGGCCGAATTTTCCGCCATGACTATCGAGCCAGGCGAGCGCCGGTGCCGCACCTTCAGGTGCCGGACCCCATTCGAGAGTATTGAAGATGGTTTCGATCTTATTCATGGCGATGTGCTCTTAAACCATGGGTTGCCGGTAATCCGCCGCGTAATGCCCGGTGGCGTTGTGCTCAAGCTGCCGCTCGATATCGGTCAAAAGCGACGACGCGCCAAACCGGAAGAGGTGCGGCTGCAGCCAGTTTGTGCCCAGTTCCTCTTTCATCAGCGCCATATATTCGAGCGCCAATTTGGCAGATGAAATGCCACCCGCCGGCTTGTAGCCGATCTCGATGCCGGTCTCCTCATGGAACCAGCGGATCATACGGACCATCGCCAGCGAGGTCTGCAGATTGGCGTTGACGCTTTCCTTGCCGGTCGAAGTTTTGATGAAATCGGCCCCCGCCAGCATGCAAACCAACGACGCCTTTGCGACATTGGTCAGTGTAGCCAACTCGCCGGTACCCAGAATGGTTTTGATATGCGCATCGCCACAAGCTTCGCGCATGGCTTTGACTTCATTGTAGAGGCCTTTCCAGTCGCCGGTCAGCACCTGGCCGCGCTGGATGACGATGTCGATTTCCTTGGCGCCGTCTTTCACTGAAGCCTTGATTTCATCGAGGCGGGTTTTGAGTGGCGCAAGGCCATGCGGGAACGCTGTTGAGACGGCGGCAACGGGAATACCGGACCCCTTGAGCGCGTTGACCGCCGTTTTGACAAAGGCATGATAGACGCAGACCGCGCCGGGCTTGATATCGAGATTTTGCGCGCCGAGAGCCTCAAGCACGTCAGTCCGCACCGGATGCAGCGCCTTGGCACAGAGCCGTTCGACACGGCCCGGCGTGTCGTCAGAATTGAGCGTCGTCAGATCGATCAGGGTGATAGCTTTTAAAAGCCAGGCCGCCTGCCACTCTTTCTTGACCGACCGGCGTGCACCGATGGTCGAGGCCCGGCGCTCCAGCGCCGAACGGTTCATCGAAATGCGTTCGACCCAATCGAGGTCGAGATCAAAGCCGGGATTGCGCTGATGCGCATTGCCCGGAGCGGCATCGCCGACAACACGAAGACTCATAACTCCTCCACCAGCGCCGGAATGAGGCGCATCATTTTTTCAGCGCCTTGTTTTGCGACGCTTTTGGTGTGTTCGTGACTGATCTTTTCGTCCGAGAGCCCGGCACCCATATTGGTGATCGACGAACAGGCCCAGACCTTGAAGCCGAGCATGCGGGCAAGGATCACCTCGGGCGCGGTCGACATGCCAACCGCATTGGCGCCGAGGCGGATCGCCATCTGGATTTCGGCCACAGTCTCGAAACTGGGGCCAGAATACCACAGATAGATGCCATCCTTCAAAGCAATGTCGAGCCGCTCGGCAATAGCATGGGCTTTGGTGCGCAAAGCCGGATCATAGGCATCGACCATATTGACGAAACGCTTGTCGGTCGGCTCGCCGATCAGCGGGTTCATGCCGGCATAATTGATGTGATCAGAGATCAGCATCAGATTGCCCGGTGGAATTTCGGTGTCGAGCGATCCGGCAGAGTTGGTTAGCAGCAGTGTTTTGGCACCGAGTTCCGCTAACACCTCCAGTGCCGGGCGCATGGCGGCAGCGTTGCCATGCTCATAATAGTGTTCGCGCCCCGTCAGGATGGCGATGCGCTTGCCGCTCATCGTGCCGATCAAAAGGTCGCGGCCATGGCCAGAGACACCCTCCGATGTCGCGCCATATCCGGGAAAGCCTTCGAGATCGGCATAGGGGACAGTGACCTTGTCTGAGAGCAAATCGCCAAGGCCGGAGAGGCCGGAGCCGAGCACCAGCGCGGCATCAATAGGATCGGTTCCGGCGGTATTCTGGACAATATCGAGAGCGCTCACTTCGCCGCTCCGAGATGATCTGGTCCGAAAGAGTGCGGCAGCAATCCCTCAAGTGTCGTCACCAAAGGCTCACCCTCGACGCCATGGGAAATAACCGTGACATCAAGCGCTGCAAATTCGCGAATACGCTGGCGACATCCTCCGCATGGGGTGACAGGGTCCTTGCCCGGACCGGTGACATAGATGCGCTCGATGCGTTTGGCTCCGGCGCCGATCATCGCGGCTATGGCCGAAGCTTCGGCGCAATTGCCCTGCGGATAGGCGGCATTCTCAATATTGCAACCAGCATAGATGTTGCCGTCATCGGCCAGAATTGCCGCACCCACTGCAAAGTGTGAGTAGGGGACATGAGCGTTCTTGCGGACCGCTTCGGCAGCCGCGTACAGTTTTTCATCTATGTCCGACATTGTTTTAACGTTCCTTGACGTAGGGCACGCCGCCAGCCTTGGGACCCACTGCCTTGCCGATAAACCCGGCCAGCAGCACCACGGTCAGCACATAGGGCAGCGCCTGAATGGCCTGCACCGGCACTTGACCGATTAGCGGCAACTCGGTGCCCTGCAAACGGATCTGCAGCGCATCGAGGAACCCAAACAGCAAGGTCGCATAAAGCGCCTGCCAGGGCCGCCATTTGGCAAAGATTAGCGCCGCGAGTGCAATATAGCCCTTACCGGCAGTCATGTTGTTACCAAAGCCCGAAGACAAGGCGATGGAGAAATAGGACCCCGCAATGCCGGTCAGAACACCGGTGATCATCACGGCAGTGTAGCGCATCCGGTTTACCCCGATTCCTGCCGTATCGACGGCCTTTGGATTCTCTCCCGTGGCGCGCAGGCGCAAACCGAAGCGGGTGCGGAACAGCACCCACCACGTCAGCGGCACCATGGCGAACGCGACGTAAACGAGGATGTTGTGACCCGAAATCAATTCGGCATAGATCGGGCCGAATATCGGCACGCTGGACAGCTGATCCGCAAACGGGAGCGTAATGCCCTCGAACCGTCCCCCTTCCGGCAAAGGTGGTGTGCGCCCACCTTGGCGGAACCAGTTCTGACCCAAAAGGATGGTCAAACCGGCAGCGAGGAAATTGATGGCCACGCCGGAAATGATCTGGTTGCCGCGGAAGGTAATTGAGGCGAGCCCGTGGATGCCGGCCATGGCCATGGACACCACGATCCCGGCCATCAGCCCCAGCCAGGCATTCTGGGTGACATAGGCGACGCAGGCGGCACCAAATGCACCCGCCAGCATCTTGCCTTCGAGGCCAATGTCGAACACACCCGAGCGTTCAGAATAGAGACCGGCCAGACAGGCCAGTAGCAGCGGCACGGTCAACCGCGTCATCGAATCGAGCAGGAAGATGGAATCGTTAAAAAGGCCCATAATTCACCCTACCTGCCATTCTCGGTCACGGGTTTCGCGTTCAGTTCAAGCATGGTGAACAGTGCTGAAAGCGGCCCGCGGAATATACCCTCCATCGCACCCGTGAACAGGATCACCAGCGCCTGAATGACGATGATCATCTCGCGCTGAATGCCCATCATGAACGACAGTTCCTGCCCCCCCTGATAGAGGGCCCCGAACAGCACCGCCGCCAACCCGATCCCGACGGGATGGTTGCGGCCCATCAGTCCCACCGCAATACCGACAAAGCCGTAGCCAAAGACGAAATCGAGCACGAGGCGTTGCTGCACGCCCAGAACTTCGTTGATGGAAATCATCCCGGCCATCGCGCCGGCAATGGCCATGGCGATCATGATCATGCGCGAGTTGGAAATTCCTGCATATTGCGCCGCATCGGGGTTCAGTCCGAGGGCGCGGATCTTGTAGCCAAGTTCGGTGCGCCAGATGAGGATGTAGGTGAATATCAGTGCCGCAATAGCGACGAACAGCATCACATTGAGTGGCGCGTAACCGAAATAGTCCCAGAATTCGCGCAGCTGCGGCATGCGGCCAGCAGCAACCACCGACTCCGATTCCGGTGCCATCTGCCCCACGGGCTTCAGCACCCGGTTCAAGAGATAGACCATGATCGCCGCAGCGATGAAATTGAACATGATGGTGGTAATCACCACATGGCTGCCGCGCTTGGCGGCAAGATAGCCGGGAATGAACCCCCAGAGTCCGCCGATCAGACCCGCGCCAAGGATCGCGGCCGGCAGCACCAGGATCCAGTGCGTCTGATCGAGCGCCAGTCCGACAAGTATCGCGCCAAGACCAGCGATATAGGCCTGCCCCTCCGCGCCGATATTAAACTGTCCGGCATGCGAGGCGATGGCAAATGCCAGCCCGGCGAACACGAAATTGGTGGCAAAGTGCAGCGTGTACCCCAGTCCCTCGCCATAGCCGAAAGCGCCGTAGATCAGGATACCTACAGCCTCGAACGGGTTCTTGCCGATAACAGCAATCACGATACCGGAGACGACAAAGGCCAGCGTCAGGTTGAGCGCGGGAATGAGGATCAGATCGGCCCAGCGCGGGATCGGTTGACGTACGCTCATTCCGCAGCCTCCTTGCCATCGACCCCGGCCATGAGCAGACCAAGTTCACCTTCGGTGGCAGTGGCCGGGTCGGCCTCGCCGACAATATGCCCGTCGAACATCACCAGGATGCGATCGCTCAATGAACGGATTTCATCCAATTCCACCGAGACAAGCAAGATGGCTTTGCCCGCATCACGCATGGCGATGATCTGGTTGTGAATGAACTCAATGGCGCCGATATCGACGCCGCGGGTCGGCTGCCCGACGATCAACACATCATGGTCGCGGCTCATCTCGCGCGCCAGCACGATTTTCTGCTGATTACCACCGGAGAAATTGGCGGTCTTTAAACGGCAGTTCGCCGGACGCACATCAAATTTCTCGATCTGCTTTTTCGCTTCATCCCGACAGACCTTGATATCGAGAAAGGGCCCCTGTCCCCACTTGTCGTCATCCTGATAGCCGAGCAGGGAATTCTCCCATTCCTCGAAGGCCATGACCAGACCCTGCTCCTGCCGGTCTTCGGGCACGTGACCGACCCCGGCCAACCGCACCCTCGCGGCACCGTCGTCGCCCTTGATCTCGACGGGTTTGCCATTAATAAGGATTTCGCCCGATGCCGGTTTGCGCATACCCGCGATAGCCTCGAGTAGCTGCGATTGACCGTTGCCCGCCACACCCGCAATGCCGACAATCTCGCCGGCGCGGACATTGAACGAAACGCCTTTGACGCGCTCGACGCCGATCTCGTCCTTGACCACCAGATTGCGCGCCTCAAGTTTGACGTCACCGGGTTTGGCTTCACCCTTTTCCACCCGCAAGAGAACCCGGCGGCCAACCATGAGCTCAGCCAGCTGTTCAGGATTTGTTTTCGCGGTCTCCAGCGTGTCGACCATAGTGCCCTGACGCATCACCGAAACGCTGTCGGTAATCGCCATGATTTCGCGCAATTTGTGCGTGATCAGGATAATGGTCTTGCCCTGTTCCTTGAGTGTTTCAAGCACGCGGAACAGATGATCGGCCTCTGAGGGGGTCAACACGCCGGTCGGCTCGTCGAGAATGAGAATGTCGGCGCCGCGATAAAGCGCTTTCAGAATTTCAACACGCTGCTCCTGCCCAACGCTCAGATCCTCGATAAGCGCATCGGGCGGCACGTGCAGTTCGTAATCTTCGGCGAGCTTTTGCAGCTCGGAGCGTGCCCGGTCGAGGCTGGGCTTTAACAGCCCGCTATCCTCGACGCCGAGAATGACATTTTCCAGAACTGTGAAATTTTCCACCAGCATGAAATGCTGATGGACCATGCCAATGCCCAATTGCAGGGCATGGCTGGAATCGTTGATTATGGCGGGCTTGCCGTTGACCCGGATTTCACCGCTGTCGGCGGTGTAGAAACCGTAAAGGATCGACATCATCGTGGTCTTGCCGGCGCCGTTTTCGCCGACAATGCCATGCACCGAACCACGCTTGACCTTCAGGTTGATATCCTTGTTGGCGTGTACGGGTCCGAAATGCTTGTTGATGCCTATGAGCTCAATGGCCCAGTCGGAAGCAGCGGCCGTCTCCGGCCGCTGCTCTTGTGTCTGATCAAGATCAGGCATGGTGCCGCCCCACCATTACTAACTACATGACCGGGCAGGTGCTGTCCGTGGTGTAGTCATGGACCTCGATTTCTCCGGCAACGATCTTGGCGGAAATATCCTCCAGGGTTGCCTGCATTTCATCGGTCACCAGATCTGCGTTGTATTCATCAAGTGCGTAGCCGACACCATCATTGGCGATGCCCATCACCTCGATACCGTAGGTGAAGGTTCCGTCCATGCCGTCCTGGAACGCATCCGCAACCGCCACGTCGACGCGCTTGACCATCGAGGTCAGCACCGAGCCGGGCTGGATGTAGTTCTGATTGCTGTCCACACCGATGGAGTACTTGCCTTCGTCAGCTGCAGCCTGCAACACACCGATGCCCGAACCGCCAGCGGCGGCATAAACAACGTCTGCACCGCGGTTGAACTGGGCTTTGGCAAGTTCACCTGCGGTCACCGGATCGTTCCAGGCGGCCGGGGTCGTGCCGGTGTAGTTTTCATAAACTTCGGCGTCGGCATTGATGTATTTCGCGCCCTGGGCATAGCCACAGTAGAATTTGTGGATGAGCGGAATGTCCATACCGCCAACGAAACCGACCTGGCCGGTTTCCGACTTCATTGCCGCCAGTGCGCCAACGAGGAATGAACCGGTGTGCTCGTTAAAGACAACCGAACGGACGTTCGGTGCGTCAACAACCATGTCGATGATGGCAAAGTTGGTGTCGGGGAACTCGGCAGCAACTTTCTCAAGCGCAGCGCCCCAGGAGAAGCCCGGTACCACGATCGGGTTTGCGCCACGGCGGGCGAACTGGCGGAGGGCCTGCTCACGCTGGGCGTCATTCTGCAATTCCAGATCAAGGAAGGAATTGCCGGTTTCCTCGGCCCAGCCGGTTGCACCGTTATAGCCGGCTTCGTTGAAGCTCTTGTCGAACTTGCCGCCAAGATCATAGATGATCGCCGGCTCGGCCAGCGCCGTTCCGGCCATCAGTGCGCCAAGTGCAGCGCCTGCAGCCAAAATACCGGCGCGTGCGGCAAAGTCTTTTGCATGAATGGTGGATTTCATAATCTTATTCTCCCTGTGCTCGTGACGGGTGGCAACAACAGTTGCCGGGGATGCACCCGCGCGACGATAGACCGGGATTGAACCGCGCAAATCGGCAGCAAGCAAGAGGAAAAAGCCAAAATTTTTGACCAAGTGTTCAAAAAATTGGCTCAAATCGTCATAATGGCCCCGCCCGCCGCCTCGGCATCGGCTTTGTCATGGGTCACAAGCAGCGCCGGCAAGTGGCGCCGGCGCACCTCCGAGAACACAAGATCGCGCACCGAACTGCGCAACGCGGCGTCGAGCTTGGAAAAAGGCTCATCGAGCAAAAGTGCGTGCGGCGTGGCAGCGAGCACCCGCACAAGGGCCACACGGGCCTGTTGCCCGCCAGACAGGGTTGCCGGATCGCGATTAGCACACTCAGCCAGATTGACGGCGGCCAACAGGTCTAGCGCCCGCTGACGCCGATCTGTACGGCCGCCACCGGGTGGCAGCGCATACATGAGGTTCTGAATAACCGAGAAATGTGGAAACAGGAGCGGGTCCTGAAACAGCATGCCGACCCGGCGCTGGTCTGACGGCAGGTCGGTGATGTCTGTTCCATCGAGACGAATTCGGCCCGTACAGGCAAAGGCTTTGGGTAAAAAACCCGAAATCGCATTGAGCAGTGTCGATTTCCCCGATCCGGACGGGCCCATAAGCGTCAGAATTTCCCCTGGCGCGAGGTGTGCATCCACCGAAAGCAGTGGTGCGCCATTGAGCGTGATGACGATATCATCGAGGTACAGCCCCTTATCCGTCACTGTCCGAACCCCGCTTTCAACTGACGCCGATTACGCCACAGGAATGTTGGGATTGCTGCGGTCAACGCGAATATCAGAAGAGGCAATAATGTCTGCATAAGCGCATATGAGCCGATCAGCCGCCGGTTGCCGCCGCTCGCCAGCGCCACCGCTTCGGTCGTGACTGTGGGTTGCCGCCCCGCGCCCGCGAGAAGCGTTGGTAGATATTGCGCGACCGAGATCGCGAATCCCAATGCAAAGGCCGTCAGGATAGGGCGCAACAATATCGGTAGGCGGATTGTGAACAGGGCCATCGTATCGCTCTTGCCCAACAGCCGCGCAACCGCAAGATAGCGCGTATCGAAGGCGTTCCAGGGCTCGGAGAGGATCAGGTAGGTATAGGGCAAAATGAACACCAGATGCGCGGTCGTCACCGCCAGAATGCTGCCATCGAGTCCGTTCCACAACAGCCATACTGACAGACCAACGAGGAACGCGATCTGGGGAACCAGCAACGGCAGATAAAGGATCAGCCGGGCGAAGGGCGACAGCGCAATTTCGCGCCGGTATTCGTTTTCGAGGCAGGCGATGGTCAGGATGACGGCGATCAGGGCCGCCGACGCACCAATCGTAAATGTTCGTCCGACAACCGACCCCAGCATCGCGGCTTCGCGTATCCAGGTCACTGCGGTCAGAGATTGCGGCCAGGTCGCGGGAAACCGCCAGACGCCGGAAAATGACCACACCGCCATGAGGCCGATACCGGCGAGCATCATGAAGGCAACAATCCAGATGGACAATGCTGCAAACGCGCGCAAGGGAGCGTCAGAACCGAACCGGTGCCCACCAAGGGCGATGCGCCGTCCCAGATGTGCGACAATCCTCTCCCCCACCCACCAGGTGCCAAGCGCCGCTAGGGTCAACAGCAACTGGATCAGTGCCGCTGCGGCCGCAACAGAGCGCATGCCAAGATCGGGATCGGACATCCAGCGCAATATCCGGACAGAGAGGAGTGGTGGCGTGTTCGGTCCCAGAATGAGCGCCACGTCGACAACCGCGCCAGCAAAGGCGATCACGGCAAACACAGGCAGCCGGATTTGCCTGTAAACGCCGGGGAAAATCGCGGTCAACCAGGCCCAGATGCGGCCATATCCCATGACCCGTGCCACCTGATGCCGCCGCGGATCGGTCTGCGGCAGCGCTGCAACCAGAACCAGAAACAGAAACGGGACTTCTTTGACCACCAGCCCAGCCAGCAGCGCAAAACCGCCGGGATCGTTGAGGATCAGCCAATCCGGAGGGCGGATGAAACCCGTCAGTTCCGGCGACACCAGGCGCATCAGAAACCCCGACGGGGCGATGAGAAAAGCAAGGCCGAATGCCGCCGCTGCATGCGGCATGGCAATCACCGGCTTGAGTGCCGTCAGCGCCGCGCCAAATGCCCGCGTCCCCGAATAGGCCGCAGTGAACAGAACAACAATGCCGAGCGAGATGAGCGCTGTTGCCGGACCCAGCCAGTAGCCGAGCCAGATCGATGTGCCAATTCCCGGTTCCGCCAGCACGGCGCGGAAATGATCAATCGTGAAACTCTGCTCACTCAGCAACAGCGAAAAGCCGAACGCCGGTCCTATGATGAACGTCAGCCCGGTGACGACGGGTCCGACCAGAAGGCCGATCATCAACCAAGGCGCAAAACGCAGCATCAATCAGGCGTTCATTGTTAACGAGACGGCGGCATTCGCCATAACGCAGCCCTTCACCACGCTAACCCGCGCCGTACCGGCGGGCCCACTCGTCTTCGAGCATTTCCATCCAGCTGGTATCGGGTTCGCTGAGCGCCTTGCCAAGTTCGCTGGCGCTCAAAGTCGCCGGGCCGCTTTCAAGCGCATCGAACAATGCCTTGCCGGCAGTGTCGAGCTTGTCATAGCTCAAAACGGTTGGGTCACCCCACACCGCCTCATCGGCCTTGCGAGCCTGTGCCTCGGGCGACAACAAAAAGTTCGCCACCACCATCGCACCCGCCTTGGCGCTGGCATTGAAGGGAATGGCAACGAAATGCGCATTGCCGATAGACCCGTAATCCATGACGAACGACCGGACCGTTTCGGGCAGCAATCCTTCATTGATCGCGGAAGAGGCCTCGCCGGGATTAAAGGTCATGGCGATAGCGATTTCACCATCGGCAAGCAATGTTTTAAGATGGGTCGTATCGGACGCAAAAACCTGCCCCGAACGCCACAGATCGGGATGAATGCGATCGAGATAGTCCCAGATCGGTTGGGTGACCGCTGCAAACCTGTCCGGATCAACCGGTTCCGCAAGAGTTTCAGGGTCTTCAACCAGCCCGTAAGCGAGCTGTTTCAAGAAGGTCGAGCCGATAAAATTGGGCGGTGCGGCATAGGTAAACCGGCCCGGATTTTCTGCCACCCAGTCAGCCAGCACCTCAAGATCGGTCGGCGGCGTTTCGATTTCGGCACTGTCATAATAAAAGGTCAACTGCGCCGTGCCCCATGGGCTCTCCTGCCCATCCACCGGGGTAGTGAAATCCATGGTCAGGGTCGCTTTGCCCTCTGTGTCGGCGAGCGCGTAGTTGGGTAACTTCTCCGACCATGGGTAATCCAACAGCAGGCCCTCGCGCTTCATGGCGGCGAAATTTTCGCCATTGATCCAGATAAGGTCCACCGCCCCATCTTCTGTGCGCCCGGCCGCCTTTTCGGTGAGCACGCGCGAGACGGCGCTGGCTGTGTCAGACAGCTTCACATGATTGAGGGTCACGCCATAGCGTTCAGCAACTTCCGCCCCGGCCCAGGCAATATAGGCGTTGATGTTCTCCGCCCCGCCCCAGGCATTGAAATAGACCGTCTGGCCGTTGGCTTCGTCAAGCACAGCGTCCCAGTCTGAGGGATCCGGATCGGCAAACGCAGCGACGGTCCACAAGGAGGCAAATGTGACAGGAAGGGCAAGAAGAAAACGGCGGGAAAACATGGGGCTGTGCGCTTTTTTATTGAAACTGACCCACTTGATGCCTCCCGGACGCATCAAGGTCAACTCAAGTCCCATCAAGCGCAAGTGATCGGGTTATTGGCTCTCCTCATGCAACGGATGTACGCCAACACCCATTGCTGCCGCAAAGCGCTCGAAAAACCGGTCGATGACCGATTGAGCGCTTTTGCCAATCAGCGCACGACCCATACTCATAATCCGGCCTGATGCCCCGCCGGTGGCGGTAAATGCCAGCTCCGTATTCTCACCACTGTCAGCCAAGGCGATTTCCGCTTCGCCATGCGCAAGACCCAGCAATCCACCTTTGCCGCGCCCACTCAGTGTGTAGCGTACGGCTGGATCGATATCTTTGAGAAACAATTCCCCGGAAAATACCGGTTTTGCAACGCCGAGATTGACACTTACATCGGCCTCAAGCGTGGTGTCGGACACCCAGTCAATCCGGCTGCAGCCGGGGATGGCCGCTTTGAGCACAGCGGTATCGTTGAGCGCCGACCAAACCCGATCGCGGGGCGCTTCAAACAGATATCTTCCGCCAAATTGCATCCACTAGCCTTTAACTGCGTCATTTTCGCACCAATATTTGTAAAATAGGCGTGGGAGTCTGCGGTTACAATTGCCAGATCGGCAAAGTGCCGGAATCAATAGCAAAAACGAGTCTGTAAGGGATGCGCAACATGGCGACCGATGTGATGGATAAACCGCTGCAGTATCTGGACAAGGCAGTTGCCTCGATCCGTGAAATGGGCTTGTGGCCGGAACAAACTGAAGAGCAGCCGATTACCGGTCTTTTGCAGGAAATCACCGGGCTCGATGAAACCCGTGTCATTCTGATCGGGCGCACACTTTCGCAGGCCTCAACCTTCAACGAGGTGGTGCGCACTGAAATCGCGGCAATGAATATCGGTGAGCGTTACGAGGACATCACCAAGGGGTTTGACAGCATCCGCGACGACGCCAAGGGGCTTGTCGATCAGCTGGATGATGGCAAGCTCGACTTCTGGGAACGGACCTCCAACGTCTGGATGAAGGTCACGCGTGGCGACATCGCCGACCGGTTCAACAAGATTCGCGACACCTATCTTGCCGTCACCCATGACACCAAGGATCAGGTGGATCGCGAGCACCGCATTCTCGAAGCCTATCGCGATTTCCGCGGCGCCCTGAAACAGTCCGAAGTGATGGCGCTGGAAGTGCTGCAAAAAGCCGAAGCCAAGTTGCAGGAGCGCAAGGATGCGCTCAATGCCGCCTCCAATCAGGTTGCAAATTTCGCCGATGGCACACCTGCAGAACGCGCCCGGCTCGAAATGGCCCGCGACGAACGTTTGCGTGAGATGCAGAATGAAGAGCGGCGCTATCAGATCGCCAAGGATCTTAGCGACAATCTCACAATCTCTTACAACACATCCGAAGTCATCATGGCGCGCCTGATGCAAACGACCAACGCCAAGGAGCGGGTCTATCAGCAGTCGATTTCGTTCTTTTCGACCAACGAGACCGTGCTGACAGCTCTCTCGGCCTCGTTCACCGGCATGTTCGGCCTACACGAATCCACTGAAACGCTGAACGCGATGAAGGAAGGCATGTCGAAATCGCTCGAGACCCTCAGCGAGATCGGCGACAAGGTCGGCGAGGAAGCGATCAAGGCCGGTTACGGCCCCACCATCCGCGCTGACGCGGTCAAGAGCCTGGTGGATTCAGTGGTCAACTTCCAGGAGAAATCGCGCACCATCATCAATGAGATGCGTAAACTGTCGACCGAAAATTCAGCTGAAATCCGCGATGCAGTGGAGGACGGCAAACGCCGTCTCGCCAACCTCGCTGCCGAAGGCAACGCGCTGCTGCTTTCGGAAAAGCAGGGATAAGGTCTAACGGGGGCTCACTAAGCGCTTGGCCATGTCAACGCCAATATCGGGAAAATCGCTGCCGCTTGACGATGTCATGCTGGCCATGGACGTGGTCGACACGCTGAGGCACCGGCAGGATCTCGCAACGCGGGAGCTGAACGCCGCCGGGCGCGAGCAACAGCTTATTGAGCGGCTGCGCGATATCTATCACCAGCAGGGCATCGATGTGCCCGACCACATCCTCAAAGAAGGTGTGTCGGCGCTCAAGGAAAGCCGGTTCGTCTACACCCCGCCCAAAGGTGGTCTCGGTGTCGCGCTGGCCCGCCTTTATGTCAGCCGCAAGGTCTGGGGCCGCTGGGTCAGTGGTCTTGTGCTGGCGTTGATCATTGGCTGGGCGGGTTACCAGTTCGGCTATGTGCCGCTCAAAGCCGCTCAGGAGGAAGCGGCACGTATCGAGCTTGCTGAAACGCTGCCTTCGAACATGGATGCCCTCTACGATACGATCTATGAAGAAACCAAGGTGCAGTCTGCGGTCGTGATGGCCGAGGATTTGCGTACCCGAGGCAAACGCGCGGCTGCTGAAGGCGACCGGGCCGGTGCCGAAGAAGCCATCGCCAATCTTTCGGAACTGCGCGATACCGTCCGGCAGGATTATTCGCTGCGGATCGTCAATCGTGAAGGGGTGCAATCGGGCTTCTGGACCTTCCCCGAGATCAATACCGAGGCCACAAATTACTATCTCGTCGTCGAGGCACTGGATGACAGTGGCAACACGCTGACCCTGCCGATCGAAAGTGAGGAAACGGGTGAAACCGAGCGTGTTGATATATGGGGACTGAGAGTCCCCGAAGAAGTTTATGCGGCCGTGGAAGCCGACAAACGTGACGACGGCATCATCCAGCGCAATATTGTGGGCCGCAAGGAATATGGCTTCATTGAAGTCGATTATGTCGTGCCGGTTCTCGGAGGCGCGGTGACGCGATGGTGACATGCCTTTAACCGGTCCCGAAGCCCTCAGATCGCTCGATGAGGCGGTGCGCGATATCCGCACCGAGGAGAATGACATCGCCAAGCGGCTCGCCCGTTCCGGCGAGCGGGTGGCAAAGTTGCGTGACAGTGAGATGGAGTTTTTGCGTCAGCTTGCCGCGCTCAGGATGAGCCCCGATGTGCGCGACGATCTGCAGGGCCGGTTAAGCCGGGCAGAAGAAGACGCGCACGAACTGCTCGCCCGCCATGCCGCCGATCTGGAAGCAACCGAATCTGATCTCAAAGCGCTTGACGCCAAGATTGCCGGCAAGGCAAAGGCGCGTACCGGTCTGCTTGAGGAATTGGATGCGGCACAGTCCGAGTTAAGAGGTTTGTCTGCGAAAATCGCCAAGGCGGTGGCCAAGGATCCCGCCTATGAGGCCAAGCGCAATGAAGCTGAAGAGCTGGGCCGTATTGCAGATGAAAGCCTGCACAAGACCGAACTGGCGGAAACCGATCGAGAACAAAAAGGCAGGCCCTACCGCGAGGACCCGCTCTTCATGTATCTTTGGGAATCCGGGTACGGCACCAAGAATTACACCGCCAACAATCTGATCAAATGGCTCGATTCCCTCGTCGCGCGCATGGTGCGCTATCATGATGCGCGGCCCAACTTTGCCATGCTGAATGAGATCCCATTGCGGTTGCGCGAACATGCCGACTATCAGGCCGAGCGCGCCCGGCAGGCCGAGGCGGAGCTCGACGCGCTTGAAGAAGCAGCGATAGATGCCGCTGGCGGCAAGCCGCTGCGCAACGCGCTCAACGCGGCCCAGGCGAAAATTGAATCCCTCGACAGCGAGATGATGGCGCTTGAAGACGAGCGCGACGAATTGGCCCGCGCTTACCGGCATCTGGTCGAAGGCCGCGACCCGGCCTTCTCGGACGCGCATGCCGGTGTTGCTGAGGCCCTCAGCCGGCAGGACATCGCGACACTTGTTGCCGATGCCCGCCAGACGCGCACGTCAGAAGATGATGCGCTCGTCGAAAAGGTCGACGATATCCGGGTCCGTATTGAGGAAGAAAACGAGGATACGGCGGAAGCCAAAGCGCGCCTCAAGGTACTGGCGACCCGCCGGCAGGAGCTTGAGGATATCGAGTGGGAATTCAAGAAATCCCGCTACGACGATCCGCGTTCGACCTTCCGCGATGACGGGCTGGCCGGGGACATGCTCGGCGAGTTTCTGCGCGGCGCCATCACGGCAGCGGTCTATTGGGACCAGTGGCAAAAAAGCCAGAGCTGGCGTCCTGGCACCACCGACTGGGGCGGCGGTTTCGGCCTGCCTCGTTCCGGCCGCGCGCCCCGGGCCCGCAGGGGCAGCATAAACATACCAACTGGCAACCCGTGGGGCGGCTCGTCCGGCGGATTCTCGCGCCCGCGCACAGGGTCTCGCGGATCGCGTAAATCCGGCGGTTTCAAGACCGGTGGCGGATTTTAGGTTTATCCGAACACACTAGCGCCGTTGTCCGCACTGCCCACCATTTGCCGGAACCCGGCAAACAGTTCGCGGCCCATGCCGTGATGCTCGGAGCGCAAATCCTCGGTCGCTGGCGTACGGGAGAAAAACTCACGTTCGTCGCCGATGAACTGCAGCGTTCCGGCCTCCGCGTCGAGGCGAATGATGTCGCCATCGCGGATCTTGGCAATCGGACCACCATCCATCGCTTCAGGCGTCATATGAATGGCGGCAGGCACCTTTCCCGAAGCACCCGACATACGCCCGTCGGTCAACAGCGCGACTTTGTGGCCGCGATCCTGCAACACACCGAGCACCGGCGTGAGCTTGTGCAATTCGGGCATGCCGATGGCACGCGGACCCGAGAAACGGATCACGGCGATCATATCGCCATCAAGTTCACCCGCCTTGAATGCCTCCTGCAACCCGGCCTGAGAGTGAAAGACCCGCGCCGGGGCTTCCACCAGCCGGTGTTCGGGTTTGACGGCGGAAATCTTGATCACCGATTTGCCGAGATTGCCCGAGAGCAGTTTCAGACCGCCGGTTTTGGCGAAAGGCGTTTTGACACCGGTCAACACTTTGGGTTGCCCGGAGTCCTTTGGCGACGGCTCAAAGGTCAGCTTCTCATCGAGATATTTGGCCTCAACGGTATAGGCATCGAGCCCGGTGCCCCAGACCGTTTTGACGTCTTCATGCAGATAACCGTCTGATAGCAATTCGCGGATCAAAAAGCCCATGCCACCGGCGGCGTTGAAATGGTTCACATCAGCGATGCCATTGGGATAGACCCGCGCCAGAAGCGGCACCGCATCGGAGAGGTCCGACATATCCTCCCAGGTCACCTTGAGACCCGCCGCCGCTGCTATGGCGATCAGGTGCAGCGTGTGGTTGGTCGACCCGCCCGTGGCGTGCAAACCAACCAGCCCGTTAACGATGGCCTTTTCATCAACGATGTGGCCGACCGGTGTATAGTCATTGCCTTCTGCAGTCAGTGAAAGGGCACGGCGGGCGGCTTCTTTCGTCAGGGCTTCGCGCAGCGGGGTACCGGGATTGACGAAGCTTGCGCCGGGCAGATGCAGGCCCATGATTTCCATGAGCATCTGGTTGGAGTTGGCTGTGCCGTAAAAGGTGCAGGTGCCGGGCGAATGGTAGGATTTCGCCTCGGCCTCAAGCAATTCCGGCCGACCCACCTTGCCTTCCATATAAAGCTGGCGCACCCGCGCCTTCTCGTCATTGGGCAGACCGGATGGCATCGGCCCGGCGGGCACGAAGACCGCCGGCAAATGCCCGAAATTCAGCGCCCCGATCAGCAGCCCGGGCACGATCTTGTCGCAGATGCCGAGATAGACGGCGCTATCGAACATGTTGTGGCTGAGGGCAATCGCGGTTGCCATGGCAATCACATCGCGGGAGAACAGGCTGAGATCCATGCCCGGCTGCCCTTGCGTTACGCCATCGCACATGGCGGGCACGCCACCGGCGACCTGCGCTGTTGCGCCGATTTCGCGCGCCGCCTGCTTGATCAGCGCCGGATAGGTCTCATAGGGCTGATGGGCCGAGAGCATATCGTTGTACGATGTGACGATCCCCAGATTGAGCGCGGTGTCACCCGCGAGTTGCGCCTTGTCGCCGGGTGCGCAGGCGGCAAAACCATGGGCGAGATTGCCGCAACTGAGCGTCCCGCGGTTCACACCCTTGGATTTCTGGGTTTCGAGACGGTCCAGATAGTCGCGACGAGAGATTTCGCTCCGCGCCGCAATGCGGTCGGTTACCGCCTGGATTGTTTTATGCACAGGCATTGGCACTATTCCTTTTCGCCGGACCGGGTCAGGTTTATTGCAACCGCAAAATACCCGGTCCAAGTTTTATGTGGTCGCGCGTTCGAACCGGAAAACCGGTGCCCACTTTTCCTGAACGCACTCCATGAATTCAGGAGGTCAGGGACACCAGTAAACATTAACAGGTCTTGCGCTTTGGCGCAGGACGGCACGCACCGGCATGTCGCTGACCGGTCCTTTTTCAAGCGCGGTTTCCAGCGTTTCCGCTTTGGCATCTCCCTCGATATGCAGATAGAGGCTGCGTGTGTTCAAAAGATGCGGCAAGGTCAGGGTGATGCGCGGCTCGCCCGCACCGGGTGCGCGAATGGCCAGTGCCGGTCCTGCATTATGCAGCGCCGCATCGAGCGTATCTCCGCCGGGAAAGAAGGACGCGGTATGCCCGTCATTCCCCATGCCGAATATCACGGCATCGAAAGGGTGCGGTACGGACCTTTGCAGATCACAGCTTTTGGCCACCTGTTCCGGACCCGGTGCGTCACCCCCCGAATAGAGCGGCACGAATGCCGCTTTGGCCGCCGGCCCCTGCAACAGGTTGGCTTTCACCAGCCGCGCATTGGAGCGGTCGGAGGTGTCATCCACCCAGCGTTCGTCGACAAGCGTGATGGTAACGTTTGCCCAGTCGATATCGTCGCGCGCCGCCAGCGTTTCAAAAAACAGGGCTGGTGTCGAGCCGCCGGACACGGCCAATGACGCCGCACCCCGCTCTGCAAGCCCGGCTTTGAGATCAGCCGCGACGCTGTCGCTCAACGCCGATGCCAGTGCCGCCTTGTCTTGATGATGATTGGACTTCAGCATCAAAAATCGCTCTCTTCATGCCAGGTGCGGCCATCGCGCTCGATCAGCGCAATCGAACCGGTTGGGCCCCAGGTCCCGGCGGTGTAAGGCTGCGGCGCTTCGGTTGCAGCGTCCCAGGCTTCACGGATCGGATCGATCCAGCGCCAGGCCGCTTCCAGTTCGTCGCGGCGCATAAAGAGGGTCTGGTTGCCGCGCACAACATCGAGCAGCAGCCGCTCATAGGCTTCTGGCGTCCGGTCCTCGAAGGTGTCGGCGAAGCTGAGGTTCAGGTGCACTTCGCGCAGGCGCATGCCGCCGGGACCTGGATCCTTGATCATCATGAAGAGCTTGACGCCTTCATCGGGCTGAAGCCGGATTACCAGCTTGTTGGCGCGCGGTGCGCCCTCGGCCCGGTCGAACATGGAATGCGGAATGTCGCGGAACTGAATGACGATCTCGGAAACGCGTGTCGCGAGCCGCTTGCCGGTGCGGATATAGAACGGCACGCCGGACCAGCGCCAGTTCTCGATTTCCGCCTTGAGCGCCACGAAAGTCTCAGTGTGCGATCCCTTCTTGTCATCCGGCAATTCATCCTGATACGAGGCGACCGACGTGCCTTCCGAACTCACACCGCGATACTGGCCGCGCACTGTTGCCTTATCGACAGCGCTGCCGGTGATTGGCTTGAGCGCCCGCAACACTTTGAGCTTTTCGTCGCGCAGGGCATTAGCCTGATCGGAAGCCGGCGGCTCCATCGCCACCAGACACAAAAGCTGCAGAATATGGTTTTGCACCATGTCGCGCAGAGCACCGCTTTCGTCGTAATAACCGCGGGTACCGGCACCAACACTTTCGGCCACGGTGATCTGCACATGGTCAATATGGGCCGAGTTCCAGACCGGTTCGAACATGGCGTTGGCAAAGCGCAACGCCAGAAGGTTCTGGACCGTTTCCTTCCCGAGATAGTGATCGATGCGATAGACCTGATCTTCGGAAAAGACCTTGGCCACTGCATCGTTGATTTCAACGGATGACGCCAGATCATGCCCCAGCGGTTTTTCGAGCACCACGCGGGCGCTTTTGCGCCAATAGCCCTTGCCGGCCAGATAGTTGCAGATCGGCTCGAAAATGTCCGGGGCGACGGCCAGATAAAAGGCCCGGGTCACCTCTTCTTCGTCACGCAGCGCGCCTTCGAGTTCGGCCCACCCATCCTTGTTGGTGACATCGTTGGGAATGTAGGAGAAGCAGGAGACAAAGCGGTCAATGATCTCCTTGTCCTGATAGTCGGACTGCACGAATTCGGTCACTGCATCGCGTGCAACTTCCTGGAACTTTTCGCTGGTCCATTTCGAACGCGAAACACCGATAATGTGCGATTGTTCGTCGAACTGACCATCCTTGAAGCGATAATAAAGCGCCGGGATAAGTTTGCGGCGGGTAAGGTCACCGGTGGCGCCGAACACGACATAATCGAACGGCTGGACCGGAATAATGCGGGAGCTGGACATTAAAGGCATGTCTCCTGTTGAACGGGATCAGGCGGCGCCAAAAAGCTGGCGCGCCAGAAAGACGGCGCCGTAAAGGGATTCCGGTTCGTCTTCGATGATAAAGGTGCCGAACCGCTCACGCAGTTCAGGCATGAGTGAGTGACCGACCCCACCGACAATGGCCAGCGACGGCGTGTTAATTGAATTGAACCAGTCCACATATTCGCCGATGGCCTGCAACTCGAATTCAACAAGATCGGCGGCAACGGGATCGCCCTTCTTGTTATACTCGGTGATCCATTTGGCGAAAGCGCCATAATCAGCCGGTCGCGCCGGCACGTTGCGATCGAGCGTTTCGCCCGCGTCGAGATATTTTTTGGCTTCAGCGCGGGCGGCGGGATTGTCGAATGACCAATCCATCATCTTTTGCCCGTCATTATCGAATTCGGCCATGACGGCACGTGTGAGGTCAGATGCGGGGATCAGGCCGTCATGCGCCAGAAGGCTGCGGCGCAGCAATTCACGCCCCCAGATGGCACCCGACATGGTGTCCCCGACATGAAATCCCCAACCACCAATCTGGTAGCGCTTGCCCTCGACAAGCGCCATGGCCGCCGAGCCCGTGCCAACAATCATCACACCGCCATCGGCATCCTCGTGTGCACCGGCGCGGGCGATATCGATGTCGTCGTAGACTTTGACATTGATAAAGGGAAATTCGCGTTTCTCGAAAGCGCGGCAAGCCGATTCCAGACGCCCGCCCGCAATGCCGAAACACGCAGCAGTGTTTTCAGCCTCGCTGATGTCGATGCCCGCCTTTTCAAACACGGAGGGGAGAAGGCGTGTGATGGATTCATACGCCGCATCGCCGTTCCTGACCTGAAGATTGGACGCTTTTTCGATCACGTCTTCGGCCAGTGTGTTCAGTTCAGCATCGGCGAGACGCATGCGGCACTTCGTGCCACCGCCATCAACACCAAGATAGTATTTTGCCACAGGCGCCCCCATCGGTCAGGCTGCTACGGGCTTCGGATAGGCGGAACATAGAGACAATTGCACCGGTGCGAAAGCCCTCTAAACCCTTATCTCGCATGGGATTCGGCGGTTTTCGGCTTTGCATTCGTATGCAAGCGACAGTGCATGCGAATGCATGGCCGCAGCACGCAATCATATGGTAGGCTGCTACCATGAACGGGCATTTTCTCATTCTCGGCGGCGCGCGGTCGGGCAAGACCGCATTAGGTGAACGGCTGGCGATGTCGCTGGGCACGGACCCGGCCTATCTCGCCACAGCCGAGGCCCTTGATGAGGAGATGCAGGCCCGCGTCCAGACCCATCAGAACCAGCGCGCCGGGCGTTTCACCACCATCGAAGAACCGCTTGAGTTGCCTGAGGCGCTCACCGAGGCCGTTGCGGCGGGGCACGATGTGGTGCTGGTGGATTGCCTGACCCTCTGGGTCTCCAATCTCCTAGGTGCCGAGCGCGATGTCTCGGCGGCAACCGAAGCTCTGGCAACCACATTGCAGCAGATCGAATCCGCCCGCATCGTCCTGATCTCGAACGAGGTAGGACTGGGCATCGTTCCCGACAACGCGCTGGCCCGCAATTTCCGGGATCTGGCAGGCTGGATGCATCAGCGTTTGGCGACCGTTTGCGGCAACGTCGCCTTCGTCGCCGCCGGATTGCCAATGACGCTCAAAGGCGCACTGCCGGAGCTTGGACCAGGTTGCTAGCGCGCCACCGCTATGCGGGTGAGCTTGGCAGCAAGCAGCAGCCAGGGCGCCAGGTGGAAAAACAGATCGAAAATATCGACCGGTTTGACCAGCGTGCCCTGCACCAGCATGCGCACTTTTTCAAACAGATGCGGTTCAGGCATGAACGGGGCCAGCCCCAAGGTGAGCGCAAGTAAGACCGCCATGGTCAGGGGAATGGAATCAAGCCAGGTCAGCATTGTGTGTTACCTTCTATATATTAGTTTTCTCTAATATATAGAAATTCCCAATATGGCAAGAGGCCGCCGGTCAGCTCAAAAGGACGGCAATACCAAACCCGATACAAGCGACCACAGCGCAGATAATCATTGCCCGCTCATAAAGCTTGAGTGCCGAGAGAATATCGAGTGCATCAAGGTCGCCCCGGCCATTCCCCATTTTTGGCAGATCAACTGTTTCCCCGTCATAGGCGCGTGGTCCGCCCAGTGACAAACCGAGTGCACCCGCCATCGCCGCTTCCGGCCAACCCGCATTTGGAGACCGGTGTTTTGGTGCATCACTGCGCGCTGTCTGCCAGGCCCGCCCCGGCTGCGCACCGGGGGTCACATAGGACGCTGCAACAAACAGCAACGCGGTCAGGCGCGCCGGAATCCAGTTCGCCACATCGTCGAGCCGGGCCGCGGCCCAGCCGAAATCCGCATAGCGCGCGCTACGATGTCCGATCATGGAATCGGCGGTATTGATCGCCTTGTAAACGGCGATGCCCGGCAATCCGAAGATCAGCAGGTAAAAGAGCGGCGCGACAAGTCCGTCGGACGTGTTCTCCGCCAGCGTCTCGACCGCGGCGCCCGCAACACCGGCATCATCGAGTTGGGTCGTATCGCGGCCCACAATATGCGCAACCGCCGCACGGCCCGCGCCAAGCGACTCCCCCAGAGCGCTCGCAACATCATAAACCGCGGTGCGCAGCTGCTTGCCGGCGAGCAGGCTCGATACAAGGATGCCCTCAACAATCCAGCCAAACGGGATTGTCCGCAAGATTATCGACAATGTGCTTGTGATCAGAAAGGTGCCGCCGACGAGGAGGACCAGGGTCAAAATACCCGCCGCCTTGCGGGTGGCCGGGCTTTCTTCAGGACTGTTGACCGATGTGTCACTCCAGTCGATCAGCCGCCCCATCCACTGCACTGGATGGCCGGCATAGCGTTGCAGCAAACCGGGATAGCCGACGAGCCATTCGACGGCGAGAGCAACGAGTGCGACAGCGAAATTCATCTATTGGCCAGAACCGGTTCAGCAGCGAGTGCAAGGAAAGCGTCGAGGTCGAGGTGTTTCTCCAGATGATCGGCCAGCGCGTCAAGAGTTTCATCGACCGAATGTTCATAACTGAAGTCGGGATTGGTCCGTGCGCCGAGACGGCTGAGAAACGCAGCCCGGAACCGGTCGGCGGCAAATAGCCCGTGCAGATAGGTCCCCATCACATGCCCGTCCAGCGACATTGCCCCCTCATCTTCATCGCCGATTTTGGCGAAAGGTCGGCGGCAATCCAGCCCGTCTGTCTTGCCCATATGGATGTGATAGCCGGTCAGCGCCTCGCCTGAAACTGCATCCACGGCATTTTCAACGCGTAGCTGTTTTTGCGGTTCAAGCACTGTGCCGACGTCGAGAAGGCCCAGCCCGTCTGTTGTACCAGGTGCCCCCTCGATGCCAGCCGGATCTGCAATTGTGCGCCCGAGCATCTGGTAACCACCGCATATCCCAAGGATCGCACCACCGGCACGCAAATGTGCGCGGATGTCGATATCCCAGCCCTGGGCGCGCAAAAAGTCGATGTCCGAACGCGTGGATTTGGACCCGGGCAGAATGATCAGATTGGCATCGCGCGGCAACGGCTCGCCCGGCGGCACCATCTCGACCCGGACACCCGGCTCGGCCCTGAGTGGATCAAGATCGTCAAAATTGGAAATGCGCGGCAGGCGCGGCACAGCGATCAGGAATTCATAGGGTTCATCCGGCGTCTGCTGATCAAGCGCCAGCACATCCTCCGCCGGCAATTTTGCGGCGGCAGGGAACACCGGCACCGGTCCGAGGCAGGGCCGCCCCGTATGAGTTTCGATATAGTCGCGGCCCTCATCGAAGAGGGACACATCGCCCTGAAACTTGTTGACCAAGGAGGCCACAATCAGCCGCGCATCCTCGCGTTTGACCACCTCGAATGTGCCAACAATCGCGGCGATCACACCACCGCGCTGGATGTCGCCCAGAAGCACCACCGGCACGCTGGCACTGCGGGCAAACCCGAAATTGGCCAGGTCGTTTTGCCTCAGATTGATTTCCGACGCACTGCCCGCGCCCTCGACCAGCACCAAATCAGCCTCGTCCACCAACTCGCCGAACGCTTTCATCACCTCAGGCATGAAACGCGCCCTTGTGGCGAAATAGTCGCGGGCACTCATAGAGGTGACGCGCTTGCCGCGCACGATAACCTGCGCCCCTGTTTCCTGCTCCGGTTTCAGCAACACCGGGTTCATCGCCGTCACCGGCTCCAGCCCGGCGGCGCGCGCCTGCAGCGCCTGCGCCCGGCCGATCTCGCCATGATCCACCGTCACGGCGGCATTGTTGCTCATATTCTGCGGCTTGAACGGCGCGACATTGATCCCGCGCCGCGCATAGGCCCGGCAGAGACCCGCCACCAGCAATGATTTGCCGACATCGGATCCGGTCCCCATGATCATCAGCGCCTTGGCCGTCATTCGCCCCCCGCATCGATAATATGGGCGTACGAGCCGCAGACCTTACCGATGGCGAGGCCCATCGGTGGCAAGCGCTTGCCGGTACTGTCGGTGGCGGTGAACAGATGCTGTCCACTGCTATCGGTGCCATCCTGCTCGGAATAGTGAAATTCATGTCCGGCAAGCGTGCGCGCAAAGGGCAGCGGCCCCTGATGGCGCAATTGCCGGTAGCCCAGCGCCCGGCGCGGACGGTCGATCTTTGTGGCATGCGGCAACAAACCGGTCATCGCGTGCCGATCACCCTCATGGTCTGTCAGTGTGCTGCCAAGCACCATATAGCCGCCGCACTCGCCGTAAATGAGCGCCCCCCTGTCCCGGGCATCTCTTAATCCCTGCCGGAAATCCCGCGCCTCTGCAAGCGTTCTGCCGTGCAGCTCGGGATAACCCCCGGGAAGAAAGACCGCATCAGCGTTTTCGGCCGGTTTTTCGTTGTTCAGTGGGGAAAAAAAGCTCAGTTCCGCACCCGCCTGATACCAGTCCTCAAGCCAGTGCCGATAGACGAAGGAAAACGCCGCATCATACGCGATGGCAATAGTCTGGCCGAGTGGCGGGAGCCGCCGCGCATTGGCCGGTGGCTGCAAGGATGCCGCCATGGTATCGAGCGCGGTGAAATCGAGCCGCTCGCCCACTTCATTGGCGGCGGTGGTAATGATGTCTTCAATCGCATCGACTTCGCCGGGTTGCGTAAGGCCAAGATGCCGCCCGGGCACCTCAAGCGCGTCGTCGCGATAGAGTGCGCCAAGGCAAACGATACCGCGCGCCGACAGCGCGTCGCGCAACATCCGTTCATGGCGCTCACTGGCCACCCTGTTCAGCACCACACCGCCAATGGTCACATCATCACGGAACCGGGCGAACCCTTCGGCAATGGCCGCAACCGATTGCGCCATATGGCTGCAATCGATCACCAGCACCACCGGCAAGTGCAATTGCGCCGCCAGATCGGCGGTGGTCCCGCCACCGCCTGCCGCACCATCAAACAGGCCCATGACCCCCTCGACAATCAGCCAGCCAGTATCGCCCGCCTGCTGGTTTGCAAGCGCCAGCAACCGGCGCGGGCTCATGGCGTAGCTATCAAGATTGATCGCCGGACGCCGGGCGGCGCGGGTGAGAAATTGCGGGTCGATATAATCTGGACCTGCTTTAGCCGGCGCGACATTGAACCCGCCATCGGCCAGCGCACGGCAAAGACCCAGCGTGACCAGCGTTTTGCCCGATCCCGAATGCGGTGCCGCGATGATCAGGCCCCTAGCCAAACCGGTTCTCCCGCTGTGATGCCTCGTACCAGCCCAAAACCTCGCGATAGTCGCTGACCGGGCCAAGCACGACGATAGCGGGGGTCGGGATATCCTCAAGCTGGGCAAGGGCCCCGGCTTTACCCAATGTCGAGACCATAACCGACTGTTCCGGCAAGGCGGCATTGGAGACAATCGCCAGCCGGTCAGCAGGATCGCGTCCCGCTGCCAACAGCTTGTCGGCAATCGAGGCGAGATGTTTCACCGCCATATACATGACAATGACCGGCGCAGCGTGAGCGGTTGCCGCCCAGTCCACTGCCTGCGGCACGCCACCGGTTTCATCATGGCCGGTGAGGAAAATCACCGCATGATTGGTGTCGCGATGGGTCGCGGGAATGCCTGCATAAGCCAGTCCGCCAATTCCTGCGGTAATACCTGGCACAATACGGAACGGGATGCCCGCTTTGTGCAGCGCACCCGCCTCCTCACCGCCGCGTCCGAACATAAACGGATCACCGCCTTTCAGACGCAGCACCCGCTTGCCCGATTTGGCCAATTCGATAATCCGCAGAGAAATGTCAGCCTGTTTGGGAGACGGTTTGCCGCCACGCTTGCCAGCGTGGATTTTCTCCGCCTTCGGATTGGCCATCTCCAGCAGGGCCGGATTGACCAGTGCGTCATAGACAATCACATCGGCCTGCCCGAGGGCATGATAGCCCAGGAGCGTCAGCAAGCCCGGCGCACCAGGGCCGGCACCGACCAGCCACACGGTGCCGGGTTGAAAGATCGGCATATCCACGTCATCAAGCCGGGCGAAATGTCCCTTTTTTGAGAACAAACGGGTCCACCAGCCGCTCATGCGAATCCCCTGTTCGGATTTACCTTCGCACCGTATAAGTTACGCACACTATGGCCAATCCACCTGACGCAACCGCGCTCCGACGCGGCTGGACCACCGGCGCCTGCGCAACCGCGGCGGCGAAGTCGGCGGTGTCGGCGCTGCTCGGTGGTGGGTTTGAGGACCCGGTGTCCATCACCCTGCCCGGTGGCCAGATACCGGCCTTTGCCCTGGCGCATCAGGCCGCGGGCGAGGGTTGGGCCGAGACCGGCATCATCAAGGATGCAGGTGACGACCCCGATGTCACCCATGGCGCGACGATCATCGCCCGTGTGGCACATGGCACCAAAGGCAGCGGCGTGACTTTTGCCGCCGGTCCCGGTGTCGGCACCATCACCAAACCAGGCCTGCCGCTTGGGGTTGGCGAACCGGCTATCAATCCTGTGCCGCGGCAAATGATGACAGAAGCGATAGGCGCGATCTGCATGGCGCAAGGCGTTGCCCCCGATATCGTTGTCACCGTGTCGGTGCCCAAGGGCGAAACCATTGCGCAAAAAACCTGGAACCCCCGCCTTGGCATTGTCGGCGGCCTCTCCATTCTCGGCACCACCGGCATCGTTATTCCCTATTCCTGTTCGGCCTGGATTCACTCCATTCATCGCGGTGTCGATGTGGCACGAGCGGGCGGATTGACCCACCTCGTTGGCGCCACCGGTGACGCTTCGGAACGCGCGGCGCGGGAGCGGTTGGGTTTGAGTGACGACGCCTTCATCGATATGGGAGACTTCGTTGGCGGGTTTTTGAAATATGTCCGCACGCACCCGGTCGACCGCGTCACCATCGCCGGCGGTTTCGCCAAGATGAGCAAACTGGCGCAAGGGGCGCTCGATCTGCATTCGGCGCGCGGCACTGTCGATCTCGATGCGTTGGCGGACATGCTGCAAACCCTCGGCGCTGATGCGCAGCTGATTGACAAAGCCCGAACGGCCAACACCGCCAATGAAGTGCTGACGCTGGCCCGAAATGCTGGTCTGCCTCTGGCCGACACCGTTGCACGTGCTGCGCAGGATGCGGCAAGCGCGATCGTTAGCAGCAAGACCAAAATCGCCATCCTGATCACCGACCGCACCGGCACCATTGTCGGGGAGGTGGATTGAATGAAGATCCTGATATTCGGCGGCACCGGCGAAGCACGCGACCTGGCCAACCGGCTGGTCGACGAGGGACATGACGTTACAACGTCGCTGGCGGGAAAAACGCTGGAGCCGCTGCTGCCGGAAGGGTTCGTGCGCACCGGCGGTTATGGCGATATAGCGCGGCTGCGCGCCTATATCCGCGAACAAGGGTTCGGCCTGATTGTCGATGCTACGCATCCGTTCGCTGAGACCATGTCCGGGTCCATCGTCACAGTTTGCGAAATGCTGGGCCTGCCCCTGATCCGCCTGTGCCGCCCGCCCTGGGAGAAGCCCGAGGGCGCTGAATGGATCGCGGTCGACAGCGCCGAAGATGCCTATCGGCAACTTCCCGAAGACGCGGTACTGCTCGACACGACGGGACAAAAGTCTCTTGGTTTTGTTCCCGGGGCCAAATTCAAACGCATCATCCGCTTGATCGAAAAGCCCGATCATCATGCTTCGGGCCATGACACCATTATCCTCGACAGGCCGCCCTACACCGTTGCCGGTGAAACAGCGCTGATGCGCGAGCATGGCGTTACGCATCTGTTGAGCAAGAACGCAGGTGGAGACCAGACCCGCGCCAAAATCGACGCGGCGGCGGCGCTTGGCATTCCGGTGTTCATGGTGCGCCGCCCGGCGCTGCCGGACGTTGCGTGCGCGGTTGAATCTGTGGATGAGGCCATCGCGGCACTTCACGATTTGAGCTCCGGCGTGCGCTGAGCCTTCTTGCCCTTGTTGCGCAATACATGGGCAAAAGCGGAATCATAAAGGCTGCTGTCGCGAAACCGGGTTTCGCCGAATACCGCACCGACGAAAACCAGTGCCGTGCGGGTGATTTTCTCAGCCCTCACCTCCGCCCGCATGTCTTTGAGGGTTGTGTGAATATATTTCTCATCCGGCCATGTGGCGCGATAGGCGATCACCACCGGGCAATCCGCGCCGTAAAACGGCGTCAGCGCTTCCTCGACATATTTGAGATTGCGTACCGAAAGGTGGATCGCCAGCGTCGCTTTCGACTGCCCGAGAATTTCGAGCTGTTCCCCATCCGGCATTTGCGATGCCTTGCCCGCCGTCCGGGTCAAAATCACCGTCTGGGCGATCTCGGGCAGGGTCAGTTCGGTCGCGAGTTTTGCCGCCGCTCCCGCAAAGGCCGGCACACCCGGAACCACCTCATAGGGTATATCCAGGTCGTCCAGCCGCCTCATCTGTTCCGCGATGGCCCCATAAAGCGACGGATCGCCCGAATGCACGCGGGCAACGTCCTGCCCCTTTGCATGCGCTGCTTCGATCTCGGCCAAGATTTCGTCGAGATGCATGGGCGCGGTGTCCATCACTTGAGCATCATCAGGTGCCGCGGCAACGATCTCTTCGGGCACCAGAGAACCTGCGTACAAACAGATCGGACACCGCTCGATGAGCTTCAACCCACGTACCGTGATGAGATCAGGCGCTCCGGGACCCGCTCCGATGAAATAGACGGTCATATGTCGCCCCCTGCTTTTTTCGCGTATCCACGCGGCGTGAAAGCCGCGATGTCACCATCGCCGCGCGCGAAAGCCTGTGACTGCGTGGAGCCGAAAAGAACGATGGTCATCATGTCGACCTCAGCGGGATCAAATTCGGCAAGCGTCGTCACCTTCACCGACTCATCGGACCGGCAGAGGCTCCTGGCGATGACAACCGGACACGTCTTCATGCGGTGTTTTTGAAAAATCGCCGTCGCGGTTTCTATGAGATCGGTGCGGCGCAGCGAGCGCGGATTGTAAAATGCAGTCACGAAATTACCCGCCGCAGCCGCTTCGAGCCGCTTCAGAATATCCTCGCGCGGCGTCAAAAGATCACTCAAGGAAATGCAGCAGAAGTCGTGCCCAATCAACGCCCCGGCGCGGGCCGAGGCCATCTGGAAGGCGGAGATGCCTGGATGGCTTTCGACCACCACGCGCTGCGCTGCGTCGCTCAAAGCGCGATCACCCTTGGCAGCCAGAAGTTCGAACACCAGCGCCGCCATGGCATAAATCTGCGCATCGCCGGAGCAGAGGAGCGCCACGGGGCGTCCGGTCCCGGCTAGCTCCAAAGCATGACGCACCCGGTCTTCCTCACCACCGAGAGGGAACCTATGCTCGATCTGATCCGCGCGCAGATCGGCAGCGAGATCGAGATATAGGTCATAGCCGACCCAGTCTGTTACCGACTGCAGTGCAGCAATCGCCGAACCGGTGCGCTGCGCCGCTTCGCCCGGCCCGATGCCGACCAGATGCACAGCGCCGCGCGCGCGTCCAAGAATCGCGGGATCGATGGGAGTGGCAGCGCGGCCAATCGCGCAGGTGGCGCGTTTGGATTTCCGCTTTTCGACAAGCAATGCACCCGCCTTCAGCGCCGCGGCCTCGGCGACACCCGGCGTGCCAACCTCGGCTTTGACCAGCTCCGAGGGGTTGGGCAATCGTTCGGCTTCTTCCGCAAGTTCAGCGGCTGAGAACAACCGCAGCGGCACACCGAAATGTGCTGCCACGACATTGAGCGCATGTTCATCAGCTTTAAGATCAATGCTCGCAATCGCCGCAAGGCTCTGTTGCGCCAGTCCCGCTTCTGCCAGTGTCGCCTCCAGCAACTCGATAAGTTCCTCAGGGTCTGCGCCCCGCTCACATCCCATCCCCGCGACAAGGGTTTTGGGATGAAACACAAGCCCATTGGCGTCGGTCCGATCGGTCACTGAAATCGCCACCGTGCCATTTGCCGCAATTGGGTACCCCGCCTCGATCAGCCAGGGCGCATCGCCATCAAGTGCAATGCGCTCGCCATTGAGCACCGCCGCCATCGCCGCTTTGGCCGCATCGGGATCAGCCAGAACATACCCTTCGGGTGGCTCATCGAGACCGCGCAGAAAATGGCTGTCGGATGCCGTTGTGATCGCTGCCGTCGCGCCAACGGCGCCAGCCACCTCGCGCGCCATTCTATTGGCGCCACGATGCCCGCCGAGCAGCGGCACCACATGCCGTCCGTCAGCCGAGACGGCCAGCACCGGTGGTTCCTTGTGCTTGTCGCCAATATGCGGCGCCAGAATGCGGATCAGAATGCCGCTGGCGCAGATGCCGATAATCGGCACCCCCTCGGCAAAAAGACGCGGCAACAGCTCGCGCGCGCCTTCGCCCGCCGGTCCGCAGGCATGCACGCGCCCGCCGGTGATTCCGGCCAGTTGTGCTGCCAGCGCAGCGGCTGTCGTGGTGAAAATGATGATGGCCGGCGGTGGGCCAGCATGCGTGCCGTCATAGGGTTTGGGCGATCCACTCATGGGGTCCAGCCTTCCTCACCCTTGTAGCAAAGGATGGTCGCAAAATAGGGGCGCGCATCGCCGAAATCGCGCAAGCGGGTAATCCGTTGCTTGGGCCCGGTGGCATGTTCAATAATCATGGCAGTATCGGCACAACCAGTCTCTTCAAGCAGCCTGCGCACCCGATCGAAATGCCGCCCCACCTTGATGATGGCAACAGCCTCTGCACCTTCAAGCTCGCGGCGCAATTCCGTGTCGGGCAGTGGCGCAGGCAGAACTTTGAGAATTTCATTGCGCGCTGCCAGCGGACGGGCAATCGCGGCAGCCGTTGCCGTCAGCGATGTGATACCGGGGATCACCTCGACGTCTGCACGGTTCGACAAACGCGCAAGCACATACATGGCCGAGCCGTAGAACAGCGGATCGCCTTCGCACAAATAGGCCACATCCCGGCCAGCATCGAGATGATCGCCAATCGCCGAAGCAAGAGCATCATAGGCCGCCTGTGCCGGTGCGCGCTCCACCTCCATGGGGATGTCGACCGGCAAGTGCATTGCCTCCGGATTGACATGGGTCTCAGCGATCCGAAAGCTCATGGATGGCTCGCCCGCCTTTTGCGGATAGGCAATGACATCAGCCGCACCGAGTACCCGCACAGCTTTGAGCGTCAGCAGTTCGGGATCACCAGGGCCCGTACCCACCAGATACAATCGACCCCTCATGTTTTCACAACCTGCCACTGCAGCACTGCCATGCGCGGGCGCATGACGCGTTGCGCACCGATCTGGTCGAGCACGGAAATTTCGATGCGGGTCAGTGTGCCGCCATGAATGGCCTGCCGTTCGATCAGGGCCGCTTCTCCATCCAGCGTTACGGCATTTGCAACAAGCCGCCCGCCCGCTTTCAGCGCTGCCCAGCACGCTGTGAACACCGCCGGATCAGCAACACCGCCACCGAGGAAAACAGCGTCAGGTTGCGCCTGACCGGCAAGTTTTTCAGGTGCCGAGCCTTCGACAATTTCCAGGTCCGGGGCGCCAAGTCGCAGCGCGTTCTGGCGCATACGCGCGCAGCGTTCTGTATCGCGTTCAAAACAAATGGCGTTAGCATCACGTGCTGCCCGCATCCACTCGATCCCGACAGAACCGCTGCCCGCCCCAACGTCCCAAAGCAACGCGCCGGGTACCGGTTGCAGTCGCGCCAGCGTCATGGCGCGGACATCGCTTTTGGTCAGTTGCCCGTCACTCTCAAAGGCGCTGTCGGCCAGGCCGGGAACTGGCGGCAGAAGCGGCGCATCCGCATCAGCTATGCAATCGATGCCGAGCACATAAAAATCGCCGATAGCCTGCCCCATAGCTTCACTGGCGGGGAAGCTGGTGATTTTTTCCTCCGGCCCGCCAAGGTTTTCGAGCACACTCAACCGGCTTTGCCCGAAGCCGCGCGACACCAGCATATCGGCGACAGCATGAAGCGTTGTCGCATCACTCGTCAGCGCCACGATGCGGTTGCCGGGCAGAATATGCGGATGCAGTTTTTCCGGCGCGCGCGCATGCAGCGAAAGCTGCACGCAATTTTGCATCGGCCAGCCGAGCCGTGCCACGGCAAGCTGGAACGAAGACGGCGCGGGGTGGATTGCAAACTCTTCAGGATCGAGATGACGCCTCAGGGTGGACCCGATGCCGAACCAGTTCGGATCGCCACTGGCAAGGATCACCGCCCGGCGGCCACGCAAGCCCAACGCCTGGTCGATCATCGCCTTAAGCGTCGGTTGCCAGACAACACTCTCGGCGTCCGGATTGATCTCGTTGACCTCTGCGATATGCCGCTCGGGTCCGGCGATCACTTCTGCGTTCGCGATCAGATCGACGGCAAATCCCGACAATGCCGCGCGACCCGCCTCAGTCATGCCGATAATATCGAGCCAATTACTCATTGCGCCATCCCGAGGCCAATGGCGTTGAACGCGGCGCTGGCCATAGCTGACCCACCCCTGCGGCCTTTGATCGTGACGAAGGGCACGCCCCGGCTGTTTTCGGTCAGCGCCACCTTGCTCTCCACTGCACCGACAAAACCGACCGGCGTCGCAATGATCGCTGCCGGGAGTGGTGCACCAGCATCCAGCATTTCAAGAAGATGGAACAGTGCCGTCGGCGCATTGCCGATAACAATCACCGCACCGGCCAGCCGGTCAGCCCAGAATTCCACGGCTGCTGCCGATCGTGTAGTTCCCAGTTGCGCCGCTCGGACCGGTATGCGCGCATCATTGAGCGTCACGATTACTTCGCCACCCGCAGGGATCGCTTTCGATGTGATCCCGGACCGCACCATCTCGCAATCACAAAACACCGGCGCGCCTTGCCGCAGCGCGTTTTGAGCCGCCGGGACAAGTTCCGCATGCGCCGCGAAATCATCGATCAGATCGATCATGCCAGAAGCGTGCACCATACGGATCGCCACATCGTGCAGTGATGCGGGCACACTATCGAGCCGGATCTCCTCCCGGATCGTTGCAAAACTTTGCGCATAGATGGCGGCGGGATCGCGTAGATATTCCATCCGCTATCCCTTTTTCAGCGTCACCGGCCCCATAGGGTGGTCCGCGTGCGGATAGGGGTGGTGATGATGGTCGTGGCTGTGGGCATGCCCGTGATCGTGAGAGTGATCATGGTCGTGACTATGGAGCGGCGTAAATGGCAGCCCGTGTTCTTTGCAGAACGCTTCATCGCGGCACGACGCATCGCAATCGCCTTCACACGGACAGTTCTCCAACCCGCCGCCAATGCCCTCGACATGATGATGATGGCTCTCCTGCGCCAGCCCGACTTCCACCTCGAAGCCCAGCACCTGCTCGCGATATTTACACAGCGAACAGTTCATCAGATTTTCGCCTTCAAGCATCTCGCCTATCCTGTCGAGGAAGGTCTCCACTACCAGCTCATGGTCGTTGAGATAGGGCGCTTTCAAAAATTCGATGTCCGGATACTGCGCGGCCGCCGCATCGACGGCAGCGTAGATGCGTTTGACCAGCACCCCGGTGAACAGGAAATAGGGAAAGACGATGATGCGCTTGAACCCAAGCCGTGCCGCTTTTTCAAGCGCCGGGGCCACCAGCGGAAAGGTTACACCGGAATAGCTGACTTCACCCCAGCCATAGCCCATGCCCTCCCACAGCATGCGCATGACCTTGGCGACATTGGAATTGGCGTCGGGGTCGGAGGCCCCACGCCCTACGACCATCAGCAATGTGTCGTGCCGGTCGACTTTACTGCTCGCTGCCACTTCCGCCTCGGCAATGCGATCACCGGCAGCCCGGATCATTTTGAGGTCGACACCAAGCTCGCGCCCGTAGGTGATGGTGATGCCGTGCTGAGCGGCATAGGTGTTGAGCACAGACGGGATATCGTTCTTGGCGTGACCGGCGGCGAACAGCATACCGGGTTGCGCCAGAACGTGGCTCACACCTTTGGCGCGCAACTTATCGAGCCCGAAATGGATCACCGGGTCGGCGAATTCCAGATAGCCATATTCGACCGGCGTATCGGGAATTTTTTCTCTGAGATGCGTGGCAAGCCGGGCAAATTCGTCGACGGCACGCGTATTGCGGCTGCCATGTCCGCACAGCATGATGCCGGTATCAGGCGGAAGTTCATTGAAATCCATGATGACCTACCTCGTCTTCTGTTGAAGGAGGCAGAGTCCCAAAAAAAACCTGTTGCAGCTCCGGCCTTGGCCCCCTGTTTGGGTCAGCCGCACCGGACTGTCTTTCAGTCCCTAGAGGAACGCTGCTTGATAATGACCCGTTCTAACGGGCGAGCCGGGAGAGGGTCAACGATTCTTTGGCGGCGCAACGCTGTCGCGTACGATGAGATGCAGTTCTTTTTCGACGACCCGCTGATCACCGGCTTCCGGTGACCGCATCACATCGAGCAGCAAGGCCATGGTGGCGGCCCCAATATCATGCCGCGGCTGCCGCATGGTCGTCAGCGCCGGCACATAGTGCTCCGCCAGAACGATGTCATCATAGCCCACAATTGAAAAATCCTGCGGCACCCGGATACCCGCCTCGTGCAACTCGGCAATCGCCCCCATTGCCAACTCGTCATTGGCGCAGAACAGGGCTGTAGGCTGATCTTCCAGTTTGAGCATTTCGCGCACCGCCTGGCGGCCGGAGGGAGAATGGAAGCCACCCTTGAAAATGAACCGGTCATCCACCGTAAGCCCGGCTGCTTCCAGGGCAAGGCGGAAACCGGCCTCGCGTTCACCGGCAACTGCAAAATCGGGTGGCGCCGTGATGTGGCCGATCTTTTTGTGCCCGGCATCGATCAATTGCTGGGTAATGATGCGCGAGGCCTTGCGGTTGTCGATTAAAACATGCGGATAAAGCAGATGATTGCGTTTTTCTGAAAAGCCGACCAGAGGCGGTGTCCCGCTGTAGATTTTCTTGAGCGTGTCGTAATCGTCTTGCAGGATTTCGGCCCCATCGAGCACAATCACGCCATCGACACGTCCCGACCGCAACCGGTCCGTCACATCTTCGCTAAACTTCTGGCCTGGGGGTGTTGATGAAATGATAACGCTGTAGCCATGTTCCTCGGCCTTGCGCTGCATGCCCTCGAAAACCTCGGAATAGTAGATGGAGCCGATATTGGCGACCATGGCGAGGATATTGTGGGTCTGACTGACCTTGAAGCTGAAGGCGGTGGCGCTTTTGACGAAATTCAGTTCGGCAATGGCTGCAACGACCCGCTCACGGGTCTTTTCGCTGACACGATCAGGAGCGTTGAGAACACGCGACACCGTTGCCGTCGACACACCGGCGCGGTGCGCCACGTCGGAAATACTCGCGCGTTTCATCGCTTAAAAAAGACCAAAACGGCCCCATCCCCTCAATGGCTCTTGATCAAGGCGTTGGAATATAGGCGGTTTCAACACATGCGGCAAGTCGAGCGGTTCGCTGGTCAAACCATCAAAAATCCGAGGATTTACCGGTGTTGTGCCAGCGACTGCGCACCCAAGCCTGACGACAGGAAAAGCGTCTGCGCGCGCTCCCGATCCGGATTGAACCGTGCCAGCAAGGTGCCAAGATGCACAAGGGGTGGCGCGGTCCGGCGACTGCGCATGGTGGTGTCAATGACAGGCTGCACTTCCGCCATATTGTCGGACGCGACCGTGCGGGCGCGCTGCGCCAAACCTGAGGGCAAGCCATAGCCACCGGCAATGAAGGGTCCAACTACCGAGATATGGGCGGTGGAATCGATCCAGTCCATTTCAATGGCGGCACCCCCCGGTTCGCGTTCGATCAACACCACATCGGCATTGTGTAGCGCCTCTTCGGGTGTTGTTGCCGCTGTGACCTTAGCAGCGGTGAGTTTTCCGATCCGCCGCGCCCGATCGGCGGCAGCAACGGGCCTGTGGCTGAATATGCGAATTTCAGAGAAGGATCGGACCTCCAGGGCCGCTGCAATTTGCGCCGCAATCAGTTCTCCGGCACCAATGGCTGTCAGCACGCGGGCGCGCCGCGAGGCCATTGTCTCAATCGCCACGCCACCCAGACAGCCGACTGCGAACTGATCGATCGCAACATGCTGGTCGTGGTGGTTTTCATCATTACCATCGGAACGGGCGGCTTCACGCACCAGTGCAGCCCGGATCTTGGCCATAGTACCTGTATAGTCCGGCGCGGTGCCATTGGCGTGCGTTCCGGCGGCATTCTTGGACGCGCGCGGCATGGCCGTCCCGTATGGATTGTGTGCTTGCCGGGTATTCATCGCCACCTAAACTGCCGCGCATCGCCGTTTTCTTGTAAAAACCGGCAACGCCACGGGCATAATCCTCCGAATCTCGGCCTTTATGCTTGCATGGGAGAAGTTGCCGGTTACATATTCCGGCCATGCGGACTTTTATTCTCATTTTCATCTTGTCGTTAACCCTGTCCACGCCTGCGCAGGCCTGGGACACCTATGCCAACGCCAGATATGGCGCCACGGCCAGTGTGCCAGACGGCTTCGAACCGGCCGGTCCCGAGGCGGCAAACAGCGATGGGCTGATCTTCAGATCAAAGAACGGGGCTTTGCTGACAATATTCGGTGCCGATGTGCCCGGCGGCGATTTTGAGTCTTATGTCGCCGGCGCGATGGATTTTGACCGGTCCTATTCCGGCTGGACGATTACCGGCAGCTCCATCACGCCTGACTGGGCCGAATATGCGGGCAATGTCGGTGGGCGGCAGTTGCGGGTGCGGGTATTGTCGTCCTGCGGCGGCCGGCATGCGGTGTCTGCGAAGTTCGAGTACAACGGCAATATGAATTCAGTCGTCTCGCGCGTCTTCAAGTCATTGAAAGCCGGGCCGGCGCGGTCATGTTGATCAGCGGCGTGTTTTCGGTAAGAGTGCAGGTCATGTCTGCGGTACGAAATTGCGGTAACTAAAGGGACTGGCTGACATTTCCAAGCCAATCGCCGGGGGCAGCGATGCGGTATAACAAACTGGTTTTAGGCCTTGTTGCGGCACTGACCCTCGTCACCACGAGCGGTCTGGCTGCCGATATCTTTTTCGAAGGCCGCTACGTCAACCAGCGCTATGGCTATGCGCTCGAACTGCCGGGCGGGTTCGCGCTGACCGGGCTGGACGAGGCACGCGGGGAAGGTGCACAGTTCGCTTATCCCGAAGTCAACGCCGAACTGCAAGTCTGGGGCGGCAAGGTGGACCGCAATCCACGTGCCGATCTGGAAGTGATCCGCACAACGGAAACCGAAGCCGGGTGGCAATTGGACCGTACCGAATACGGACCGGATGGCGTGACGATTGAGGGAGAGCGCGGCAACCGCAGTTTGGTTCTGCGCTATGTCAGCATGTGCGACGGGACGACATACGCCCTTTACCGCCTGGAATATGAGGCTGATGACTACCCCAATTTCGCGTTTATCCGAGGCAAACTCGAACAGAGTTTTGGTGCGATCCCGGAACAGCGCTGCCGGTAACAGGCCCACGAGAAGGTTCGCCTAGAACTCAATCCCCGCCTGCGCCTTAACACCATCCCGGAACGGGTGCTTGATCATGGTCATCTCCGTCACCAGATCAGCGACCTCGATCAGCTCATCCTTGGCATTGCGGCCGGTGACGATGACATGGGTGTCGCGCGGCTTGTTTTTAAGAACGTCGACCACCTCGTTGATATCGAGATAATCATAGCGCAGGCAGATATTGAGCTCGTCGAGCAGAACCATCTTGTAGTTCTCATCGGCGATCATCTCCTTGGCCGTCGCCCACGCCGCTTCCGCCGCGGCGATATCGCGGGCGCGGTCGGCAGTCTCCCAGGTAAAGCCCTCGCCCATGGCCTTGATGGTCACTTGGTCGGGAAATTTCTCCAAAATATCGCGCTCGCCAGTGCCCCATTTGCCTTTGACGAACTGGACGATGCCGATCTTGAACCCGTGGCCCAGCGCCCGGAACACCATGCCAAACGCAGCAGTGGATTTGCCCTTGCCCTTGCCAGTGTGAACGATGACAAGGCCCTTCTCCTCCGTCTTGGTGGCCAGAATCTTGTCACGCGCCGCCTTTTTCTTTTTCATTTTCTCGGCGTGATAGGCGTTGCGCTCTTCCTCGCTCATCAGGTCGGTTTTTTTGGGTTTGCGGTCTTCACTCATTCAACAGGCTCCTCCAGATGAGCATACGCCGTGTTCGATTTCGGCGTCCAGAACCCACGCTCCATCGCTTCGCGAAACTTGGCCAGCAACTCATCATAACCGTAGGCATTGTTGTTGCGAATGAACGCAGCAACATCCTCATTCTCGACAAAAGCCTCGAAGGCCAGATCAAAATGGTGGGTCTTCACCGCACCGGTCGTCGCGGCGAAGGCGAACATATAATCGACGGTGGCGATGATCTCGAACGCCCCCTTGTAGCCGTGACGCATGACACCTGCGATCCATTTCGGGTTGACGACACGGGAGCGCATAACGCGTGAAATTTCCTCCTCAAGCGTTCGGGTCAGCGGGCGTTCGGGACGGGAATGATCGGAATGATAGGCAACGGGTTTGTCGCCGGAAAGCGTTTCCGCGGCAACTGTCAAACCGCCCTCGAACTGATAATAATCGTCACTATCGAGAAGATCATGCTCGCGATTGTCCTGATTGTGCAACACGGCATCGATCCGCCCCAGCCGCGCCGTGAAACGATCGCGTTCCGGCGTGCCCGCTGCCTCGGCCCCGTAGGCATACTGGCCCCAATTCAGAAAGGCGTCGGCGAGATTGGTTTTCGTCTGCCAGTTGCCCGAGTCCATCAGCCCCTGCAGACCTGCGCCATAAGCCCCCGGCTTTGAGCCGAACACCCGATGCCCGGCCTTGAGCGCCGCGTCCTTCTCGCTCACCCCTTCAGCTAGCAGCCCAAGCGCTTCGGCGCGCATGCGGGCGGCGATGGGGTTTTGATCCTCCGGCTCATCCAACGCACCTATGGCGCGGATGGCGCGATCGAACAGGGCGATCTGTGCGGGAAACGCATCGCGGAAAAAGCCCGAAATCCGCAAGGTGACATCGACACGCGGACGCCCGAGTCTGGCAAGCGGGATAATCTCATAACCCGAAACGCGCAATGACCCCGGGTCCCATTTCGGCTTTGCCCCGATCAGCACCAGGGCTTGCGCAATATCATCGCCGCCGGTGCGCATATTGGCGGTACCCCAGACCGAAAGCGCAACCGCCTGCAAATACGACCCCTGATCCTGAAAATGGCGGGTGACAAGATTTTCCGCCGATTTGCGTCCCAGTTCCCAGGCTGTCGGTGTGGGGACGGCGCGGTTGTCGACCGAATAGAAATTGCGCCCGGTCGGCAGCACATCGAGTCGCCCGCGCGATGGCGCGCCCGAAGGTCCGGGGGCCACGAATTTGCCGTCGAGCCCGTCGATCAGCGCCTTGATCTCGTTCGGGCCCGAGGCATCGAGCCTGGGGCGGATATGGGTCTTAACGCTCTCCAGCACCGCAAGAGTTGCAGTCCATTCCTCGGGACAGCCTCTGCCGGTAACGATATCAGCTGCGATTGCCTCCAGCCGTTCAAGTGTGTCGCCATGCGTCCGCCAATGCGTATCGCTGACATTTGCCAGCTCGGCTGGCTTCGGTCCGGTCCACGCCTGCCCAAGGTTGGCTGACAGCGGATCGAATCCGAGTTTTAAATCATCGGCAAGTGCGCGAATGAGGGACGCTTCGCCCGGCGCTTCGCCGCGTGGCACCCGCGCCAGCGCCACTGTCAAATCACGGAGCAAATCACCCTCCGGTGTCTTCCCAAAGATATGCAGTCCGTCACGGATCTGCGCTTCCTTGAGTTCACACAAAAACGTGTCGATCTTCATCAGCGCTTCGGCCTCGTCTTCGGGCAGGCCGATATCGGCGTCGAGACGAGCATCACGGGTGAAATCCAGAATGCGCTTGCGCAATCCCTCCAGTCGACGCCGGTCCATACCGGACGCGGCGTAATATTCATCGAGCAGCGCTTCGAGGTCCTTGAGCGGACCATAGGTCTCAGCCCGCGTCAGCGGCGGCACCAGATGATCGATAATCACCGCGCCGGTGCGCCGTTTGGCCTGTGTGCCCTCGCCCGGATCGTTGACGATAAAGGGATAGAGATGCGGCAGCGTGCTCCAAAGCGCCAACGGGTAGCTGGCTGCATCAAGTGCCGTCGCCTTGCCCGGCAGCCATTCCAGATTCCCATGCTTGCCATTGTGGATGAGCGCATGGGCGCCAAACCGATTTTTGAGCCACAAGTACGCGGCACAATAGCCATGCGTCGGCACCAGATCGGGATCGTGATAGCTCGCCTCTTCATCAAGATCATAGCCGCGTGAGGGCTGAAGCATGACGGCGATGTTTCCGAACATAACCACCGGCAAATGGAATCCATCCGGCCGACAGAACGGATCATCCGTCGGATCGCCCCATCGTTCGGTCACCTCAGAGCAAATCTTATCCGGCAGTGTGGCGAACATCTCCCGATAGTCCGTCAATGACAGCACAGCCTGCGAAACCCCGCGCTCCGGGTGCGCATTGGTTGGTCCGGATTGCAGGGTTTCGATGAGGTCGTTGCCATCTTCCGGCAGATCGGAAGTGCCATACCCCGCCCTCGCAAGCGCCTCCAAAATCTCAACCGTCGATTGCGGCGCGTCATAGCCAACGCCATTCGCCAGCCGCCCATCGCGTATGGGATAGTTGGCTAGCACCACGGCGACCTTGCGATCAGATCGCGGCGCACGTCTGAGGCGTACCCAGTTACCGGCCAACTCAACGGCGCGGGCAATCCCTTCCGCATCTGCGGCATAGGTGGCCAGAGGGCACTCTGTCGCTTCGTGCCATTGTGCTTCTTCCTTGTGCCCCACGATCAACCCGCCGATGCGGCCATCAAGTTCAGGCAGTACAAGCTGCATGGCGAGGTCTTTCGCCGTCAGACCTTGAATGTCATCGCGCCATTGCGCTTCGGGCCGCCCCGCCTGGATGAGCTGAACGATCGGCGCATCGGTTTTAGCAAACGGATTCTGCTTGTCCTCAAGCCCATCTAGGCCGAGCGCAAAGCCAGTCAGATTAAAAATCACCTCCGGTGGAAACGCCGCAAAACTTTGCTGCACGAACCGGACGCAGGCACCCTCTTTCAGCGACGAGATCACCAGCGGCACCGGTGCCAGCCCGGCGCGCACCATGGATTTGATCAGGCGGTTGAGCGTGGCCGTTCCGGCGCCTTCCAAGACCGCGCGGTAAAACAGGATCGGAACGAATGCTGGCCGCACTTCCTTCTCCCTTGATGGGAGAAGGTGCCCTGGAAGGGCGGATGAGGGTGACACGGCCTCGCCATGAATATGCGCCAGCGTATCAGCATCGACGACACCCTCACCCGGCCACCACATGCCAAACCGGGGAAACGGGTTCGGCTCGATCTCTTGCACATCGCCGTTCTCGACCAGTGCACGGCACGCCTTCAGAATCAGATCGATATTGTCAGGCCCGCCGGCAGTAAAAAGGCTGTGCAACTTGTGCCAATCAGCCTCGGCAATCGTCGAGCGGTCCAGCAGTACAGGATCGGGATTGGCATCGCCAGGCAGAAACGCCAGTTTGATGTTTTGGGTCGATGCAAGTGTCGTCAGCTCATCAACCCCGTAAGGCCAATAGGCCGGACCACCCAGCAATCGCACGACAACCAGCCTGGCGTGCTGCACGGTGTTATCGAGCCAGGTATCGACAGACAGATTGTGCGCCAGCCGCATCACATTGGCGAGGCGAATGTCGGTCGCACCCGCTCGATCTGCTGCACCAGCCAAGGCCGCCAATTCGCTATCGGCGGCAGAAGCGATAACAATATCCCCCGGCGTCTGGCCGAGGTCGATCGCCTCGCCCTCCTGCTGCATGGCGCCGGCTTGTGCGGCGAGAAGATGCATCAGGCCAGCTCTTTGGCCTGAAGGCTTTCGATAATCGCTTCACGCGCCAGCGGACTTTCGCCGATGACGACCAGGGCTGTTTCGCGCTTTTCATCCGATGCCCATGGCCGGTCGAACCAGACATTGACGCGCGGACCGACCGCCTGGATGGCAAGGCGCGCCGCCGCACCTTCAATGGCAGCAAAACCCTTGAGACGCAAAATGTCATGGTCGCGGATCGCCTGTTCAATCCGGCCAACCAGCACCTCGCGCGACGCATCGGGCGGCAGGCGCAGGGAGAAACTGTCGAAATCGTCATGCTCATGCGGTTCGCCATCATGCTCCAGTTCATGGTGACTGTCGCGGCCCTCGAGATTGTCTTCGGTCGCAAGGCCGAGACCGAGCAATGCCACAGCGTCCACGGCGCCCTGGGTGGCGTGGATGATGCCGGTGCCCGGACGCATATGTTTGCGCAATTCCAACTCGACGAGATCCAGTGCGGGTTGGCTCACAAGGTCGGTCTTGTTGATGACCACAAGATCGGCGCACACAAGCTGATCCTCGAAAAGTTCGCCAAGCGGCGTCTCGTGATCGAGCATCTCGTCGGCCTGCCGCTGGGCATCGACAGCGCTCTCATTGGCGGCGAACCGGCCCTCACTCAACGCTGCCGCGTCAACAAGAGTTACGACACCATCGATGGTCACCTCGGTCTTGATTTCCGGCCAGTTGAAGGCACGCACCAGAGGTTGCGGCAGGGCCAAGCCAGAGGTTTCGATAATAATATGGTCGGGGCGTTCGTCGCGGTCGAGCAGCGCTTTCATCGTGGGGATGAAGTCATCGGCCACGGTGCAGCAAATGCAGCCATTGGCCAGCTCGATCATGTCCTCATCACGGCAGGCTTCATCCCCGCAGCCAGAAAGCACATCACGGTCAACCCCGACATCACCGAACTCGTTGATGATCAGCGCAATACGCTTGCCGTGGGCGTTGGCCAATAGGTGGCGGACAAGTGTTGTCTTGCCCGCGCCGAGGAACCCGGTGATGACGGTTGCAGGAATTTTACTCATTGTGCGTTGCCTCCGAAACGATCATTGAACCAGCCCATGAGTGTTCCGGCAATCAGCCAGAAGATCAGCGATGCGGACAGGGCCGCCGCCGCATAAGCGCTGGCGAGGTGCGCGGGCACCTCGGAGTGTGCATCGCCCGGTTGCGGCGCGCCGGCCAGATGCGGGATGACCGCGATGATTATGCACACACCGATAGCCGCCGGTGTGCGGAAGCGGGCAATCCCGAGTGCTGCCGCACCTGTTGCCAGTACGGTGCCCCACCACCAGACCTGACGCGCCGAAATATCGGCCGCCGGCATGCCTGGCAGCTCGGGTGGCAGACCGAGTGCAGGTGCCAGTGCGAACGCGATGAAACCGCCCATACCCCAGATCACGCCATTATTTGCTGTGATCGGGACACCTGACAAAACAGACACAGCCGCTATCACCAGGGTGAAGCCAAGTCCGGCAAGCGTCGTTGCCAGAACGGTGTACGCCGTGCGTTCGGTGCCATCAGCTGGCGCCCAGGGTTCTTCGGCCTCAGTTGCCTCATCTTCATGCGCATGCGCAGTACCATCATCGTGTGTGTGGACGTCGCCCTCATAGCTCTCCGCCTGCAGGATCAGCGGCACCACGCGCCATTGCTGCACGGCCGCAAGCGCAAGCCCGGCCAGAACGCCAGCCAGCACCGCGGCGAAAAATATCCGCCGGAACAAGTCCATGGTTTTTCTCTTTCCGTTTGCCTAGTGGCAGGGGAAGCCAAAAGCGTGGCGGGTGTCATGGGCGCCATTGTGCACGGCTATGTCGGACGCAAAGCCGATACCGGCAATCAGCGTCAGGCCGATAAACAGCGCCAGTGACCCTGCGATGAGCCTTTGGGAAACGGAAATAGAAGCGGTTTGGGTTGTCGTGTTCATTGTGCCAGCACCCTCCGTGTGCACGATTGATAAGTCGGACCGCCTGGTCCTTGCGTTTGCTGGCAGGTCTCCTGGCTTGCGGTGTCTTTGGCAGACGGATCACCTTCCCGGTTGCCCAGTGGTTTAACGATCCGCCTCCACCGCTCACAGTTGCGGGGGCAGCCATGGTTTCGGTCCCTTTTGGGTACGCCTCACCATGTTCCCTATTAAGCCCTTTGCCGATCAGACTCGGGGCACCAACGGCGGGTAAAGTGACACGCTGCACCATTCCGGTCAACGGCTTGCCGAGGCTCACCAGGAAATTTACCCTGCCGCGGCAAAGAAGAATCAAAGGTGGCGCGATGAAGAAGATTGAGTTTTCCAAAGAGGAGAAAGCCGCCATCGTTGAAAAGATCAAAATCTATTTCGCCGATGAGCTCGACCAGGAGATCGGTTCGATCCCGGCCGAGTTTTTGCTGGACTTTTTCGCCACCGAGATCGGCGGCTTTTTCTATAATCGTGGTCTTTATGATGCGCAGGCGGTGTTCGGGCGCAAGATCGACGATATCAATGACGAAATCTATGCGCTCGAACAGCGCGAGGCGCGGTTGCGATAAGCGACACTAATTGCCTTCAAGACAGGCCTTAAAGCTTGCCGCCATATTCCGGATCAATTCGAAATAAAGATCCGGCCCGTCGTCAAGGTCCGCGCCAAGCGGATCGAGAACACCGCTCCGGGCCTCAGTGCCTTCGATAACGACATTGATCAGACGTGGTGCAAACTGCGGTTCGGAGAACACGCATAGCGCACCAACCTCAGCAATTTTCTCGCGAATCTCGGCAAGGCGCTGGGCGCCCGGCATGGTTTCGGGGCTGACAGTGATGGTGCCCGCTGCCGTCACACCGAAACGGTTTTCAAAATACTGGTAGGCATCGTGGAAGGCGATGAACGGTTTGCCGGCCACCGGCGCAATGGTGGTTTCAACCTCGGTGATCAGCGCATCAAGATCAGCCCCGGCTTGTTCTGAATTGCCGGCATAGGCCGCGGCATTGTCCGGATCGGCCAAAGCCAGCGCCTCGGCAATCTCGTTCACCATGGCCTTGGCATTGAGGGGATCAAGCCAGAGATGCATGTCGATCTCTTGGTGACCATGCTCTTCTTCCGGATGCGCATCGTCATGATCTTCATCATGGGCGTCATCGTGTGCCACGTCCTCATCATGTTCGTGCGTCTCGAACGCACCACCCTCGCGTATATCGAGGGTCATCAGATCGTGGGTTTCCATCAAAGAGACGACCTTCGCATCGGCGCCCAGCGTTTCAATCGCGCCACTGAGAAACGTCTCCATGTCCGGTCCGACCCAGAAAATCAATTCAGCGTTCTGCAATGCCTCAGCATCGGAGGGCCGCAGCGAGAAGGTGTGTGGCGACGCGGCGCCATTCACCACCAGATGCGGCGTGCCGACGCCGTCCATGACGACGGCCACAAGTGCGTGCACGGGCTTGATGCTGGTCACCACGCTGGGCGCCTCGGCCCATGCCGGCGCGACAGAAAGGCTGGATGCCATGAGTGCCGTCACAATTCGTTTCATTTCATACCTCTTGCAATCTAATTAATGTTATACCATTACACTATTCAAATGTTATTCTATAACGTAGTGACTTTATCACCGCAAGAGCGGTCCGGAGCGTTTTTCAATGCATGACGACACCAAAGCAGAACAACTGGTCAGCCTCACCGGGGCGGGCGTGCGCGGTGGTGGGCGCTGGTTGGTGGAAAACATCTCACTGTCAATTTCAGCAAGGGAAATTGTCACCCTGATCGGACCGAACGGCGCGGGGAAATCGACCACCGCGAAGCTGGTCACAGGTGTGCTCAAACCCTCGACCGGACAGGTTGTGCGTCAGAGCGATCTCAAGATCGGTTACGTCCCGCAAAAGCTCACCATTGACTGGACGCTGCCACTCACCGTCAAGCGTCTGATGGGGCTGACGGGCCGGTTTACCAATGCCGAAATCACCACGGCCTTGGACGCTGTCGGGGCCACTCACCTTCTCAACGCCATGGTGCAAAATCTCTCCGGCGGTGAATTCCAGCGTGTACTCCTGGCCCGCGCCATCGTCCGCAAACCGAATTTGCTGGTGCTTGACGAACCGGTGCAGGGCGTCGACTTTGCCAGTGAGGTGGCGCTCTACCGGCTCATCGCCGATATCCGCGACACGACCGGGTGCGGTGTGCTGATGATCAGTCACGATTTGCACGTGGTCATGGCCGATACCGATCAGGTGATCTGCCTGAACGGCCATATCTGCTGTCAGGGCACGCCGGATATGGTCGCTAAAAGCCCCGAATATCTCTCAATGTTCGGAGCACGGGCATCCGATTCCATCGCGGTCTACCAGCACTATCACGATCATACCCACCTCGCCGACGGACGGGTGCGCCATGCCGACGGTCGCATTACCGAAGGGCATGACGATCACGACCATCACGGGCACGATCATGCTTGACGATTTTTTCACCCGGGCTTTGATCGCAGGCATCGGACTGGCACTTGTAGCCGGACCCTTGGGTTGTTTCGTCGTCTGGCGGCGCATGGCCTATTTTGGTGACACCATGGCCCACGCGGCGCTGCTCGGTGTCGCGCTCAGTTTTTTGATGGGCATCAACCTTACCGCCGGGGTCTTCGCCGTCGCCGCGCTGGTGGCCATGGCGCTTTTGCTGCTGCAACGCCGCGCTGGCCTGTCATCAGACGCGCTGCTGGGCATTCTCAGCCACGCGACTCTCGCGGTGGGGCTGGTGCTGATCTCGTTCATGAGCTGGGTGCGGATCGATCTGATGGGGTTCCTGTTTGGTGATATCCTGTCGGTCAGCCGCATCGATATTCTGGTGATCTATCTCGGCGGCGGCGTGCTTGTCGCATTGCTCGCCTGGTTCTGGCGCCCGCTTCTTGCTGCGACGGTCAGCCCCGAACTGGCGGAAGCCGAAGGTCAACGCCCCGAGGCCATGCGCGTCCTGCTCATGGTACTGATGGCATCGGTCATCGCCATCGCCATGAAGCTGGTTGGTGTCCTTTTGATCACCTCGCTGCTCATTATCCCCGCCGCAACCGCGCGGCGCTTGAGCGCCACACCGGAACAGATGGCGGTGTTCGCGGCCATCCTCGGCGCGTTGGCTGTTGCCGGCGGGCTGACCGGATCGCGCACCTGGGACACACCGTCCGGCCCCTCGATTGTCGTGGCCGCACTTGTGTTGTTCCTTATCTCGCTTATCCTGCCGGTTACACGCCTCAAGGGAGGAATCGATGTCCGCAGGCAATGATCTGACCCGCAATCAATCGCTGGTGCTTAATCGGCTCAGTCATGCCGAAGGTCCGATGAGTGCTTACGATATTCTGGACACGCTGCGCGAGGAGGGCATCCGGGCGCCGCTTCAGGTCTACCGCGCGCTCGACAAACTGATGGAGCGCGGACTGGCCCACCGCCTTGAAAGCCTCAACGCCTTTGTCGCCTGCGCCGAACCGGACCACCGGCACACCGGCCTGATCGCATTCGCGATCTGCGAGACATGCGGGCGCGTCGATGAGTTTGCCGACAAGGTGGTCAAGGAACGGCTTGAGCTTTGGGCCAAAACCGAGAAATTTGCTGCCCGCCGCACGGCAGTTGAAATCCGCGGCACCTGTCATGACTGTACGGCTGCGTAACCGGCCAAACCCCATTTTACCGATAATCATCATCAGCTAATTGCGGCCTTACCCTACCATGTAGTAGGTTATTTCGATAAGGGAGGACTTCCGTGGACACAAAATTCGGCGTCGGCATTGTCGGCGCGGGCATGGCATCGACACCGCATATCCTCTCGCTCAAGGATCTGAGCGATGTGATCAAGGTCCGCGGTGTATACACGCGCACCCCGGAACGGCGCGAGACCATCGCAGCGGAACATGGTTGGCAGCCCGTCGACAGCTACGACACGCTTCTGGCTGATGACGGCGTTGATGCGGTAATCATTCTCACCCCGCCAAACCAGCGCCTTGAACTGGTGGAGAAGGCGGCCAAAGCGGGCAAGCACATCTTCATGGAAAAGCCAGTGGAGCGCACCACCGCTGCGGCCAAAAAGATTGTCGCCGTTTGCGAGGAGGCCGGCGTGCGCCTCGGCATCACCTTCCAGCACCGGTTTCGCGAAGGCGCGCTCAAACTGCGCGAACTCATGGCGACCGATGCCCTCGGGGATCTGGCGACGGCGTATCTCGTGGTGCCATGGTGGCGTTCGGCTGAGTACTACGATGAGCCGGGTCGCGGCACCTTCGCACAGGATGGCGGTGGCGTGTTGATCACGCAGGCTATCCACTCCCTCGATCTATTGTTGAGCCTCACCGGACCGGCGGCGCGCGTGGCGGCAATGTCGGGCACCTCGGCACTGCATGATATCGAGGTTGAAGATTTTGTCGGTGCCGGGGTGAAATTTGCCAACGGTGCGCTCGGATCGATCATGGCAACCACAACCGCTTTTCCCGGAGAACTCGAATATATGGTGTTCAACTGCACCAAAGCCTCTGCGACATTGAAAGGCAGCGTGCTGACCGTAAACTGGCACGATGGGCGCACCGAGACCTTTGGCGAAGAAGCCTCGACCGGCGGTGGCGACGACCGTATGGCGTTCCCGCACGACTGGCACCGCATGCAGATCGCGGACTTCGTGGACGCGGTGCGCCATGATCGCGATCCAGTCTCCAATGGGCAGACGGCATTGCAGGTACACGCACTCATCGACGCGCTGCTGAAATCGGCAGCGGATGGCAAGGAAACGAAAGTGGAGCAGCAATAATGGCTGACAAGACAATTACAGTTGGCGTTCTGGGGATCGATCACCGGCACGCGTTCGGCATGCTTGAAGGCATGATCAATGCCGGGTGCACGGCCAAGGCCTGGTGGACAGCCGAACCAACCAAAACGCGCGAGGGATTCGTCAAGCGTTTCGCCGATGTGCCCGAGGTCGATGACAAGCAGGCGATCCTGGATGATCCCGAAATCGACATGGTGCTGATCGCGTCAATTCCCTCCGACCGGGCCGAGCTCGCCATCGCGGCCATGGAGGCTGGCAAGGATGTGATGGTCGACAAGCCCGGCTGCGTCACCTTCGAGGAGCTTGATCGCATCAAGCAAACCGTGGCGCGCACCGGGCGCATCTGGTCGGTTGATTTCTCCGAACGGTTCGAGGTGCCCGCTGTTGCCAAGGCCGCTGAACTCATCGCCGAGGGTGCGATCGGAAAGGTGGTGCAAACCATCGGACTCGGGCCGCACCGGATCAACATCCCCTTGCGCGATGACTGGTTCTTCGAGCGCGAAAAGTATGGCGGCATCCTCGCTGACATCGGCTCCCACCAGATTGATCAGTTCCTCTTTTTCACCGGTTCCGAAACTGCCGAAATCGTCTCTTCAACCGTTGGCAACTATGCCAATCCCGATCATCCTGGGATCGAGGATTTTGGCGAGATATTGCTGCGCTCCGACAATGGCCACGGCTATATCCGTCTCGACTGGTATACGCCCGATGCCCTGCCCAACTGGGGTGATGGGCGGCTGACGATCCTCGGAACCGAGGGCTATATCGAGCTCAGGAAATATGTCGACATCAAGGGCCGCGAGGGCACGGGACATTTGTTCCTCGTCAACAAGACCCGCTACGACTATATCGATTGCTCCAAAATGCCGGTGACCTATTTCACCCGTCTGTGTGCCGATATTCGTGACCGCAGTGAAACGGCGATGGTCCAATCGCACGCTCTTGAGGTGACACGACTGGCGCTGGAAGCCGAGCACAGCGCAATACGACGCGGCAATCTGAAATAGGGTCAAAGACAATGGCTTTGAAAGTCGCCACACTCAGCTATGTCGTGCGCGATTATGATGAAGCCATTTCCTGGTTTACCGGCAAGCTCGACTTCGCGCTTGTCTCGGACGCCGATCAGGGGGGCGGCAAACGCTGGGTCGTCGTCGAACCAAAAGATGGTGGCGGTGCGCGGCTGTTGCTGGCCAAGGCCGTTGGCGAGACACAAAGCGCCGTCATTGGCCATCAGGCCGGCGGGCGGGTGTTCCTGTTTCTTGAAACCGATAATTTCGACCGCGACCACGCCGCGATGCAATCCAAGGGTGTAAATTTCCTCGAGACGCCGCGCGCCGAGCCATATGGAAAGGTCGCGGTGTTCGAGGATCTCTATGGCAATCGCTGGGATCTACTTGAGCCGAAGCCCTAGAGTGTTTTCAGGAAAAGTGGATACCACTTATCCGGTTCGAAAACACGACCACGCAAAGACTTAGAGCCAACGTTTTGATTCCATCAAAAGGTGAACGGCTCTAAGCCATCTCCGCCTTTTTCGCCAATCGTGTGCGGATGCTCTCGACATCGGCGCGCGGCGTCGCGGCGAAAAGGGTCTTGGTGTAGTCGTGCTGCGGGTCGCCAAACACCGCATCACGGCTGCCATACTCCACCACCTCCCCGAAATACATCACCATCACCTCGTCGGCGATGTAGCGCACCACCGACAGATCGTGGCTCACAAAGACATAGGTGAGGCCGAACTCATCCTGCAAATCCGCCAGCAGATTGAGAATCTGCGCCTGCACGCTCAAATCGAGAGCCGAGACCGGCTCGTCGAGCACCAGCAGGGACGGGTTGAGCATCAGCGCCCGGGCAATGGCGATACGCTGGCGCTGACCGCCTGAGAACATGTGCGGATAGCGGTTATAGTGCACCGGATCCATGCCGACTTTTTCCAGCATCGCCATGGCAAGATCACGCCGTTCGGCAGCGGACTTGTTTGTGTTCAATAGCAGCGGCTCGGCCAGCACATCGCCGATCTTCTGGCGCGGATTGAGCGAGCCATAGGGGTTCTGGAACACGATCTGCACCTTGCGGCGCAGCTCCGGCGTTACCGCTTTTTTGCTGATATCGATGGGAAACCCGTCAATATAAAGTTCGCCTGAAGTCGGTGCGTCGATCATGGTGAGGATGCGGGCAAGTGTGGATTTGCCGCAGCCGCTCTCCCCGACAATTGCCAGCGTCTTGCCGGCTTCGAGGGAGAAACTTACACCCTTGAGGGCGTGCACGGTTTTTGCCGGGGCAAAGACCGAGCCTCTGGAAACGTAATCACGGGTCAGGTTGCGGGCGTCGAGAACAGCGCTCATGCGTTGGCCTCCCCATCGACGAAATCGGCAACCACCGGCAGGCGGTCTCCCGTGGCGTTCTCCGGCAAAGCCGACAATAGCGCCCGCGTGTAGCCACTTTGCGGTTTTTCAAATAGCGCCAGCACCCCGGCCTCTTCCATCTTGCGGCCCTGATATTGCACGATCACGCGATCCGCGGTTTCAGCGACCACGCCCATATCATGGGTGATCATGATCAGGCCCATGCCGCGTTCGGCCTGCAGGCGCATCAACAGATCAAGGATCTGTTTTTGGATGGTGACATCGAGCGCCGTTGTCGGCTCGTCAGCGATCAGCAGCTTGGGCTCGCAAGCAATGGCCATGGCAATCATGACGCGCTGGCACTGGCCGCCGGACATCTGATGCGGGAAGGCCCCGAGCCGCTCCTCGGCATCGCCAATTCCCACGGCATGCAGGAGTTCGATCACCCGTTGGCGGCGCGCCTGACTTGAAAGATTGAGATGCGTGCGCAGCACTTCCTCGAGCTGAAAGCCGATTGTGAAACAGGGATTGAGGCTGGCAATCGGCTCCTGAAAGATCATGGCGATATCCTTGCCGATGATCTTGCGCCGCGCATCGTCGGACAGCGCCAAAAGATCGCGGCCCTCGAATTCGATCTTATCGGCGGTGACTGTGGCTGTGTTAGACAGTAGTCCCATCACCGCCAGCATGGCTACCGACTTACCCGATCCGCTCTCCCCCACAATCGCAAGAACCTCGCCCGGATCAATACGGTAAGACACCCCATTGAGTGCAACAAACTCACCGGCAGATGTGTCAAAGCTGACGCGTAGATTTTTGATCTCGAGCAAGGGCATGCGGCTATTCTTGCGCCCCTTCCATCTTCTCGATGCCGGCCCGGTTCATCAGCGCTTCAAGCTGCCCTTCGTACCAACTGACCGAGTCGTTGATATTGTCCGAAGTTAGCCCACCGAAAGCGTTAACGGTCTGGAAGAGCCAGACACCGGTATCTTCATCGCTGAACATCATGCCCCAGGGCTCGTTGCCGTTCCAGTCAGCCATCAGGGCCGCGATATCACTCTCAAGTTTGCCCAGAGAGGCAGTGAGCGTAAAATGCTGGCAATCGGTGCCATTGTCACACTCATAGAAATTGACGAAATAGTGCTGCTTCGGATTGGTGATTTCAAGATAAACGCCTTCATCGTCATCACCGGATTTGATCGTACGGTGATCGGCTGCAATCACTTCGGCAACCGTGGATGGATCACCTGCATTGATAATCGCATCCTCAGCCAGAGCCGGCTGCAGGCATAGCATCACGGCTGCTGATAGCGGCAGAAATGCGGACAAGCGTAACGTATGCAACATAATCAATTAACTCCGTTTGAGTTTGGGATCGAAGGCATCACGCAGCCCATCGCCGATCAGATTGACCGCAAGCACGGTGATCAGAATGGCGAGGCCGGGGAACGTCACCACCCACCAAGCGCGGAGAATAAATTCACGCGCCTCGGCCAGCATTGTGCCCCATTCCGGCGTCGGTGGCTGCGCGCCCATGCCGAGGAACCCCAGCGCCGCCGCATCAAGGATGGCAGCTGAGAAGGACAAGGTCGCCTGCACGATCAGAGGGGCCATGCAGTTTGGCAGGATGGTCTTGAACATCAGCCGCAAATGCCCGGCACCGGCGACCTTGGCCGAAATAACATATTCGCGGCTTTTCTCGGCCATCACGGCGGCCCGGGTCAACCGCGCAAAGTGTGGTTGATAAACGATGGCAATGGCGATCATGGCGTTGATCAGCCCCGGCCCTAGAATGGCGACCAACACTAGCGCCAGCAGCAACGAAGGGAACGCCAGGATGATGTCCATAACCCGCATGATGAACGTATCAACCCAGCCGCGGAAATAGCCTGATATGAGCCCGATCATCGTGCCGCCGATGACGGCGATGGAAACCACGAACACACCGATAAAGAGGGAGAAGCGCGACCCGTGGATCAGCCGCGAGAGGATGTCGCGGCCCAACGGGTCGGTGCCGAGAATGAAGGTTGAGCTGCCACCCTCCTGCCACATGGGCGGGGTCAGCAGTGCATCGCGATACTGATGGTTGGGGGCATGCGGCGCGATGAGTGAGGCGAAAATCGCCACAAGGATCAGCACCACAAATACCCATAACCCGATCAACGCGCCCCTGTTCTGGCGGAAATAGTGCCAGAATTCGGATAGCTCCGCCATCCGGCTCTGGGCAGCGGTGACGGGGAGTACCTCAGCGGTTTTGGAAGCTTCGCTCATATCCGCCTCACTGATGCCGGATACGGGGATTGATCAGCCCGTACAACAGATCGACGAAGAGATTGACCAGCATCACCAGCCCGGCGATGAGCACCAGACCACCCTGCACCACCGGATAGTCGCGGCGCGAGATGCTGTCGAGCATCCACTTGCCGATCCCCGGCCAGGAGAAAATTGTTTCGGTCAGAATGGTACCGGCCATCAAGAGCCCCGTCTGCAGACCAATGGTCGTGATCACCGGGATCAGCGCATTTCTTAGCGCATGCACGCCGATGACCTGCGAAGCGGGCAGGCCCTTGGCGCGCGCGGTGCGCACATAGTCTTCGCCCAGAACCTCGAGCATTGCCGAGCGCGTCTGGCGCGCAATGACCGCAAGCGGAATCGTGCCAAGCACAATTGTGGGCAATATCAAATGCTGCACGGCAGAGGTGAAGGCGCCCTTTTGCCCCGAGAGAAGAGCATCGACGGTCATCAGGCCGGTGACATTTGGAAAGAAGTACAAAAGCGAGATGCGGCCCGAGACCGGGGTCCATCCCAGAATGCCGGAAAAAAGGATGATGAGCAAAAGCCCCCACCAGAATATCGGCATGGAATAGCCGGCCAGCGCCGTGCCCATGGTCAGCTGATCGAAGATCGAGCCACGTTTGACTGCCGCGATAATGCCAAACGGGATGCCGACAGTCGCGGCAAAAAGCATGGCAAGGGAACTGAGCTCGAATGTCGCCGGAAACAGGGTCAGAAACTCGCCCAGCACCGGACGCTTGGTGGAAATCGAGTTACCGAAATCACCCTGGAACAACCCAAACAGATAATCGAAATACTGCACGATGATCGGCCGGTCATAGCCGAACTGCACCAGCAGTTCCTGATAGCGCTCCGGCTCCATGCCGCGCTCGCCCGCCAGCAGCAGAACCGGATCACCGGGCAGCACACGCACAAAAGCAAACGCAACGATGGTGATGCCGATAAAGGTCGGCACGATCAGTGCGAGTTTGGAAAGAAAAAACCGGAACATGGCCGCTTCTGGATAAGGAAGGGGCGCCCTTGAAGGCGCCCCAGTCCGACTTGGAGGTTATTCTGCGATATCGACAGCTGCGAAGTGGTGGCCGCCAAGCGGATCCATCACATAGTTGCTGACTTCAGACCGCATCGGCATGAACACAACCGAGTGCGCGATGGTTGCCCACGGCGCTTCACGTTTGAAGACTTCCTGGGCTTCTTCATAAAGCGCGGTCCGTTCGGCCTGATCGGAGGTCACCTTGGCCTTTTGGATCAGTGCTTCGAACTCGTCATTGCACCACTGGGCACGGTTGGAGCCGCCCACACCGTCACAGCCAAGCAGCACCGCAAGGAAGTTGTCCGGATCACCATTGTCACCCGTCCAGCCCAGCAGCACGGCGCCGTCGCGGTCGACTTCCGAGGAACGGGCGAGATACTCACCCCATTCGTAGGAGACGATTTCAACGTCAACGCCGATTTCGCCGAGGTCGGCCTGCATGACTTCAGCCATGCGGCGTGCATTCGGGTTGTACGGACGTTGAACCGGCATGGCCCAGATATTCATCGACAGATCAGTTACGCCTTCAGCCTCAAGCATCGCTTTTGCAGCTTCAGGATCGTAGGGATCGTCTTCGATGGCGTCATTGTAGGACCACATGGTGGGCGGGATCGGGTTCTTGGCCGCCTGGCCTGAGCCCTGGAACACCGCATCGAGAATGGCCTGCTTGTTGATGGCCATGTTGAGCGCTTTGCGCACATTGGCGTTGTCAAAGGGCGCCTGCTGGGTGTTGTAGGCAAGATAGCCAACATTGAGACCCTGCTGTTCCATGACGGTGATATCGGCGTTGGCCTTGAGCGATTCAATGTCCGCCGGTGCCGGATAGGGCATCACATGGCATTCACCCGCTTCAAGCTTCTGGCGGCGCACAGCGGCGTCGGTGGTGATGGCAAACACCAGATCATCAATCGCCGGAACCGTGCCCCAATAGTCGTCATTGGACGCATAGCGGATCACCGCATCCTGCTGATAGGCGACAAACTGGAACGGACCTGTGCCGATCGGATTCTGATTGAGGCCGGCAAGGTTGCCCGAGCTCTCAAGCTGATCCGCATATTCCTTTGACAGGATGGAGGCAAAATCCATGGCCAGATTGGCCACAAACGGTGCTTCAGGCCGGGTCAGGTTGAACTTGACCGTGTAGTCGTCAACCTTTTCAACCGAGGCGATCAGATCGGGCATGGACATGCCGTTGAAATATTCCCAGGAAATCCCGGCGGTATACTCATACCACGGGTTTTCGCTGTCGCGCTGACGCTCGAACGAGAAGATCACGTCGTCCGCATTGAAGTCGCGGGTCGGCGTGAAATAATCGGTGGAGTGGAACTTGACGCCTTCACGCAGATGGAAGGTATAGCTCAAACCGTCTTCGCTGACGTCCCAGCTTTCGGCCAGGCCGGGCTGTACTTCGGAGGTGCCGAGCTTGAATTCCACCAGCCGGTTATAAAGCTGCTTGGAAGACGCATCGAATGTCGTCCCCGAAGTATAAGGGGCTGGATCGAAACCTTCGGGCGAACCCTCGGAACAATAGACAAGAGTTTTAGCCGAAGCCGCACCGGCCAGAGTTGCCACGAGCGCGGTCGCGGTGAGCAGAGATTTCACCAAACGCATGATAATTAATTCTCCCTGATGCATTTACGCCATCTGACATGAGGCCGATGGCTTGGCAGGCAGGAAAGCCTTTTTTAAACGCGTGCGCAACAGAGAATTTTACCAATTGGTCAAAACTATTGACCTATACGTCAACCAACACTATGCGCGCTAAATCCCGCTTTTCGGGGTGTTGGAGCGCGATTTCACGCCTATCGGCTGAAACAGGATACCGGCAAAAAAAATTGTCGCACCCGGCAACAGGATTGATCCTTGTCAAAGCATTGCCTATTCCGGGCGCGCAATTTGTGGCATCAATTCAGAGAGGGAGGCGTGCAACATGCCCGCAGATGCCGTACCATTTGTCGCCGCGATTGCCATCGCATTTAGTCTTTTCTCGGTCGTCCTCGCCTGGATGTCCATCATCGCCAAATAGGTGCTAGACCGCCAGATAACCGCCATCGACCGGTAGGATCGTTCCAGTGATGAACCCGGCCAGCGGCGAGCACAAAAACAGGACCGGTCCGGTGAGATCATCCGGCGTGCCCCAGCGTTTCATGGGCGTGCGTGACAGGATCGCCGCATTGCGTTCCGGATTGGTGCGCGCCCCTGCCGAGAGCGGTGTCTCGATCCAGCCCGGTGCGACAGCATTGACGCGAATGCCCTCCGCCGCATAGGCGATCGCCAGTGATTTCGTCAGCTGGGCGACGCCACCCTTCGACGCGGAATAGCCAGGCGCAAGCCCGCTTGCGGCATAGCTGAACATGGAGGCCGTGTTGACGATGGCACCGCCATTGGCGCCGAGCAGTGGGCGGCATGCTTCGCAAAAACGCATCGTGCCGGTCAGGTTGACCGCAAGGACTTCGGCGAAAGTCTCGGGTTGAAACTCTTCGGCCTGACGGATCATACCGGCACAGTTGATAAGCACATCGAGCCGGGATAACCCGGCAACCAGTGTCTTGATCGCATCGGCATCGCGGACATCGTTTTCGATAAATTCCACGCCATTTTCAGCAGCTGACCGGGCCGCCGTGAAAGCCGCATCCGCAATCCCAGTTGCCGTGACCTTTGCACCCGCCGCCGCGAAGGCGTTCGCGATCGCCAGGCCGATACCTGAGGTGCCACCGGATACCAGAACGGCCCGGTCCTTGAAATGGGGCACAGCCCAACCGTGGTCAGAGGTCATCGGATGAACTGATCTACATAGTCAGCACCAAGTCCGTTTTCGGCATAATGCTTGCGGCACATGTCGATCTTGGTGAACACATCCTCGATACCGATCTGATTGTTATCAGCGTCAAGATAGATCATGCAGCCTGAGATATTGAAGAAGGTGATCATCTCTTCACAATCATCGGGCACGGTCAGGGTGTGGACTTCACCCGGCGGCTCGAACACGTACGAACCGGTTTCGGCGACCCAATCATGTTCGAGATATTTCCAGCGTCCGCGAATAACAAAACCGTGCACGGCTGCGGGATGCAGGTGCCGGGTTAGGATCCCGGATTTGCGCACGCGCAAAAGATTGCACCATTGCCCGACCCTTGTATTGAGCATCAATGGCCGGAACCAGACATTTTCCGCCTGCGGCACCCATACACGTTCGTCCTCGGGCAATGCCGTCACGGCGATCTCCGCCGCCGCCAGCGGGTGTGCCGACCCGTTCATCTGATCATACATGCCGCCCTCTCCTTTCGTTCAGGCAGCATGATTACGCAGCCCGATGGGCGGCGGCAAGACGTGATCAGATGGAAACGCTTCTAGCGGCAGGCCGCGACCGGTTCCCACAATTCGATGGCGTTGCCTTCAGGATCATGCACACGGGCAAACCGGCCGATACCGGGGTCATCCCATTCGTCAGGACGCGTTTCCGCTTCAATTCCCGCCGCCGCCAGTTTGGCGATCATCTTGTCAAGATCATCAACCCTGAAATTGAGCATGAATTGCCGTTCGAACGGGAAATAGCTGGTGTCGGCGCGAAACGGGGCAAACACGGTGTTGCCTTCGCTCTGCCGCCAAAATCCGTCACCACCGCCAAAACCGAAATGGGTGCGATACCACTCAGTCAGCGTCTCGGGATCCTGTGCGCGAAAAAAGATGCCGCCAATTCCAGTCACGGTCGCCATTGCGTCCTCCAATGCGCTGAAAGGAATTCAGTGCATGAAAGGTTAGCGCCCAATGCACGCGGCGTCGAGCGGATGACCCGAATTTTACCGCCAAGTTCAGGCGGGCACGGCATCCTCTATGCCAAGGCGGGTCCGCACTGACATGCGCTGCTGAACAAGGTCGGCAATCGTGTAGTGCCCCAGCGCCTCAAAGAACGCATCCAGAGCGGTATTGAGCGCCCGGTTCAAATCGCAGTTGAGCACCAGCGGACAGGCAATGTCTGTGCTGTCGAAACACTCGGCCAATGCGAAACTGTCCTCGGTGATTTTAATGACATCGAGAAGGTTGATCTCATTGGCAGGGCGCGCCAGACGGATGCCGCCATTGCGGCCCCGCAAAGTCTCAAGCATGTCATTTTCGACCAGCGGCTTGATCAGTTTAAACAGAAACATTTCTGAAATCGCATAAGCACGCGCGACATCACTCACTCGGCAAAGATTGCCGTCATTTGCAGCACAATACATCAGCGTGCGTACTGCATAGCTCGATTGTTTGGTTAGTCTCATTTTGTACGCTTCCGGCTCGATACAAATGAATACTGGCTATGTTTCGCCGAGCATTAGACAAAAGAAGATTGCCTAACAAGACCGGAAACCACCGGATTTTCGGCTGAAACAGAGCATTTCCGAATTCCGCCTTATATTTCAATTTGCTAAAAAACGGAATATATCAAATTGATAGATTAATTAGCTGTGTGAAGCTTATGTGACAATGGCAAATGCCGGGATTTCGCCCATCATCATTTGGAGCCGCACGTGCAACGGTGCCGATTCGAACGACGCGGATTGGCGTCATGCAACCGCAGAATACCGGTACCGATGTATACAATCAGGCACGGCAACAGGCCGTCCCGGAGCGCATCCGGAACGGCCTGTCAACAATTCGATTGATCAGTGGCGCGGTGCCGTTACTCGGCGTCTTGCGCCTGCAGAACCTGCACGAAATGCACCATCGCCTCTCGGACATGCATCAGGCGTGCCCGGGCGTTGTATTTCTGGTCCAGTGATGCGCGGGTATCGCGCAGCTTGGCCTGCTCCACGCTGATCGCTTCGTCCAGCTTGGCCAGCTGGGATTCGATCGACTGAATGTCGGCGCGGTGGCGCGACATCTGATGATCGAGCTCGTCGGTCGGCTTGGGGTCGAACCCGCGGCGCGTCGCGGCGGCCTGCTGTCCGGCAACTTCCGTTATCGAACGGATTGCCAGTTTGCTGGTGGCGTCTGCTTCATTCGCTGCGCTGGGAGCTGCGGCTGCCGGCTTATTGGGTGCCGGATTTGCTGCCGCTTCGCGCTCGCTTTCTTCGCGCAGTTTCTTGATAGCACTATCGAGATCCATGTGATCCTCCATGGGTGTACCGTCCGATCGGCGCCGGGCACATGGCCTGGCCGGTTAACACAACCGCTGGAGCCAATACCGAAAGCCGCTTTTTGACGCCTCTTTCCGGTCGCGGCTCCAACACCGCCCGAACAGCTACTAAAGCTATTCAAACATCTTTCCCCGGGGTGGCAGGGAAAGCTCTGATGTCCTAATGCCCCAAAAACAGCCTGCCCGAAAGCAATTGGCTAATTTTTAGTTAACATAAGTCCTTAGCAAATAAGGTAAAAACGCTCAAGCAAAACGAATCACCCCCAAATTGCGGCAATTTCGGGGAATTTGACATTGATTGTGTCAAGGATGAAAGCGTGGTTATGCACGCGTAAAATTGTCGGTTCAAGGTTTATTGAGACAGATTGCTTTGCCTCGGAACACCGGAAACCTGCGTGTTAACAAGAGGTTAACAGTATGGCCGTTGGGCTGAATCGCGGCGTGAAAACTGGCGTGAAGTCCGGATACCGGCACATTGGTCTGAGTAACACCAGGCGGCTGCCGTGCCGGTCAGCTTGGATCAGCTCCGAACACAGTAACGCCCAAATTGGTGTCTCGGGGCGGCAAAAGAGGCCAAATAGTCTGACCGCGAAGTGTCGGCACCCGGTTCAACCCTCGATTTCCTCACGCAGGAGCTCCAACTCAAGCCATTCGGTCTCTGCCGCTTCGAGCGCAGCCTCGGCGGTAGACAATCCCTCCCCGGCTTTTGCAAAAGCGGCGGGATCGCGCGCGTAGAGATCGGGATCGGCCAGCTGCTTTTGCAGTGCCGCGATCTGTGTCTGCAACTTTTCGATTTGCCCCGGCAAAGTCTTGAGTGCGTGCTGCTGGTTGAACGAGAGCTTCTTGCGCCGCTCCGATGCAGGTTTGGCCTGCGTGTTCGCTTTGGGTTTGGGTTCCTGAGACTGCAGCACCGGCGCAACCGTATTGCGTCCGCTTTGCCGTACCATATCGGAATAGCCGCCCGCATATTCGGTCCAGCGCCCTGCACCTTCAAAAGCCAGGATCGAGGTCGCCACCCGGTCGAGAAAATCACGATCATGGCTGACCACAATGACCGTCCCCGGATAGTCGCCGATCATCTCCTGCAGCAGGTCGAGGGTTTCAAGATCAAGGTCATTCGTCGGCTCATCGAGCACCAGCAGGTTGGAGGGCAGCGACAAGGCCCGTGCCAGCATGACCCGGGCCCGCTCGCCACCTGACAGGCGTGATAGCGCCGTACCGGCCTGTTCGGGCGCAAACAGGAACTCTTTCATATAGGAGATGACATGACGGCCCTGCCCGTTGATCACCACCTGATCGGTGCCACCACCTGTCAGCGCGTCCTGCAAGCTGGTTTCCGGGTCAAGACTGGCCCGTCGCTGATCGAGGCTGGCCAGTTCGATATTGGTGCCCAGATTGATGGTGCCGCTATCGGGTGCCAATGCGCCGGTCAGCATGTTGATCAGCGTGGTCTTGCCGGCGCCGTTCGGACCGATAATTCCGAGCCGGTCGCCACGCATGACGCGGATATCGAGATTGGCAACAATGGTGCGATCACCATAGGATTTGCTCAGGCCCTCGGCATCGATGACGATCTTGCCCGATGTCTTGCCCTCGGCAATCGACATCTGCACCGCGCCGGTGCGGCTGCGCTGATTGGCGCGTTCACGCCGCAAGTCCGCCAGCTCATTCATGCGCCGCACATTGCGCTTGCGCCGCGCCGTCACACCATAAGTGACCCAATGCTCCTCGCGCACGATCTTGCGGTCGAGCTTGTGGCGCTCGGCATCTTCTTCCTCGAACAGTTTGTCGCGCCAGGCCTCGAAGGCGGCGAACCCCTGCTCGAGACGGCGCGAATGCCCCCGATCGAGCCAGACAGTGGCGCGGGTCAGTTCGCTGAGGATGCGCCGGTCGTGCGAGATCAGCACCAGCGCCGATTTCAACGATTTGAGTTCGGCTTCCAGCCATTCAATGGCCGGCAGGTCGAGATGGTTGGTCGGCTCGTCAAGCAGCAGGATATCCGGTTCCGGGGCCAAAGCCCGCGCCAGCGCCGCACGGCGCGCTTCCCCACCTGAGAGGGATGCGGGATTTTCCGTGCCATTCAAGCCGAGCTGCTCAAGCAGATATTGCGCGCGATAGGCCTCATCCCCCGGGGCCAATCCATCCTCGACATAATCGAGCGTGTTGGCGAAGCCGCTGAGATCGGGCTCCTGCGGCAGATAACGCAGGGTAACGCCGGGCTGCAAAAACCGTTCGCCGCTATCGGCTTCAACGGCGCCCGCCGCGATCTTGAGCAAGGTCGATTTGCCCGACCCGTTCCGCCCCACCAAAGCCACCCGCTCACCGGCCATCAGCGACAGGTCAGCCCCCTCCAGCAGCGGCGTGCCACCGAAGGTCAGGTGAATATCGGTCAAAGCCAGAAGCGGCGCGGGCAAAATGCAATCCTTGAAAGACGGGGTTATCGGCGGCAGAGCCATGTCAGGAAATACCGAAAGGTGCAAGTGCGCCGCTCAGGCAGCATTTGGGCGATCAGTCGAGAAAAACAGAAACCCGGTCAGCCTGACCGCGCGCATCAACAACGGATAGCGTTACATAACCCGGCCCGTCCGGCGTCCAGGCCTGTTCGCGCCCGAACCCGCCCTGATCGAACGGGGCGCCATTGGCGAAATAGGTGAAGGGCGGCACGCCGTTGCGCACCTTGACCATCAGCGGCACCCCGCCGCCATCCCCTAGCCCCAGATCGACGGCAACGCCATTGGCGGGGAAGGCGATCTCCGGCGGTGGATCAGCGCTTATGATTGCTGCGTCCGGATGGCGGAACCGCTGCAAGGGTGCAGGCAGCTCGGCATTGGCGACCAGAAACGCACCATCCGGCGCGGGTTTGACGCGCGTGTTTGATGTGCCGAGCCGGTCAAAAGCTTCAAACAGGATTGGCGCCGCTGAGGCGATACCTGTCAGCCCCGGTACCGGCGAGCCGTCCGGCCGTCCGGCCCAGACGCCGACAACAGTCTCGCCATCGAACCCGATGGCCCAGGCATCGCGATAGCCATAGGAGGTTCCGGTCTTGTAAGCGATCCGGCCTGGCGACCCGTTGATGGGCGGCGCCACATCGCGCAGGATATCGGCGACATAATACGCCGCGACCGGATCAAGCACCGGCGGTCCTTCGTCGCCCTCAGGCGGCAACACCGTGTCATGCAAAACAACCGGACGCCCTTCGCGGGCAAACGCCGCATAAAGCGACACCAGATCCTTCAGCGTCACACCGACGCCACCCAGCCCCATGGCAAGGCCTGGCGCCGTGTGGCCAGGCAGAACCGCCTCGACATTGGCCCGCCGCAACCGCGCCGTCAGCCGTGCCGTGCCCACCGCATCGAGCACGACGATAGCTGGGATATTGAGCGATTGCGCCAGCGCCTGCCGGATAGAGACCGTACCCCGGCTGAACCCGTCGAAATTGACCGGTACATAAGCGTCGAACGCCGTCGGCCGGTCCTCGATCAGGCTTTCGGGGTGCGCCATGCCAAGCTCGAAGGCGAGACCATAAATGAGGGGCTTCAGCGTCGAGCCGGGCGAGCGCAGCGCCAGCGTCATATCGACATGACCATCGCTCTCATCGGCAAAAAGTCCCGGGGAGCCGACCGAGGCACGGATTTCACCGGTCTTCAAATCGGCAGCAAGGATAGCCACCGAGACTTTCGGATCGATTGCAGCAGCGCGCTTGGCGCCCAGCGCCTCCAGCGCACCTTGCAACCGGGCATCAATGCTCAATGGCACGATCCGCGCATCCGGTGCCGCTTCAACCGCACGCCGCGCTGCATGCGCAGCGAGCATCGGAAACCGGCGACGTGCCTCGGGGATCGGTTCGGTCTTTGCTGCGTCCGCCTGTTCCCGGCGCAACAGCCCGGCCGTCACCATCCGGTCCAGCACCCGATCACGCGCTTCCCTGGCGGCTGCAGAATCTCGGTCCGGCCGCCGCGCCTCAGGCGATTGCGGCAGGGCGACCAGCAGGGCCGCTTCCGCCGTGGTCAGTCGCGTCGGTTCCTTGCCGAAATAGGCGAGGCTTGCCGCACGCACCCCCTCAATATTGCCGCCATAGGGCGCGAGGGTGAGGTAGAGCGTCAGGATTTCGTCCTTGTTCAAGGTGTCTTCGAGCGCGTGGGCATGAACCATCTGCCGCAGCTTTGCTGAGAGCGCCCGGGTCGGCGCGCCTTCGATCAAACGGGCTACCTGCATGGTCAGCGTGGAACCACCCGAAACGGGCCGCCCTCCGGCCTGAACGAATTGCCCGACCGCACGGCCCATTGCGCCCCAATCGATACCCTCATGGGCGCGGAAAGATTTGTCCTCATAGGCGATCAGCATGTCGATCAGCCGCCGGTCGACCTGATCGAGGGTGACCGGCAAGCGCCAGCGGCCATCAGGTGTGGTGAACGGCCGCAACAATGTGCCCGTCCGGTCAACGACAAGCGTCGAAACCGGCAGGGTGTCCACCATCGGCACCGGCGGCAGCCCGGCGGCGATGTTATCAACGACAGTGCGCACATAGATGCCGCCGCCCGCACCTGCAAAGGTGAACGCGAAGGCACCAGCCAGCACCGGGCCGGCAAACCGCCGGCTGAAGCTGCGCAGCCGGCCTGTCATCAGTCTGCCGGCGCAATGACGACGGTGCCACCGCCGGTGTTGGCGCGTTGTTCGGGCCGGTACATGTCCTCAACTGTCGCCCCCGGCAGGGTGAACGTGCCCGGCGACACCGCCCGCACCATATAAGCGCTCGAGAAGCGCTCCACCGGTGTGGTGTAGCGGAAGGCCGCCAGATAGCTGTCCGTCCGTGCTTCGGAATGTTCCGGCGTGGAGACCGAAAGCCATTTCAGATCGCCCACACCCGCTCCTGCACTGAGATCCGGATTTTCAATTTCGAACCCGGCGGGCAGCCAGTCGGCCAGCATATATTGCCCCGATCCCAGATTGGCGGCGGAAGCCTGCAACAAGACCACGAACCGGTCGTTTTGCTGTACCGGTTCCGTCACTGGATCGAAGGGCGTGCCATCGAGCCGGTAGAAGGTGCGGCTGAGCTTGAACCCATTGGCATCCGCTGCCGGCGGCGTTCTTGGTACGCCGGTCACCGAAATCTTGAGTTCGGTTGGGCGATTGCCATTATTGGCAATCGTCACCGGCGCTACGGTCAGTTCGCTTTGCGTGAAGCGCCGATAGGCCGATTCCTCATGCGGTTGATCGTCGACAGTTATGCTCTGAAGCTCCTGTCCGCGTCCCGCCGCAGCGGCGGCCAAAAGCGTCCAGGCATCTTCCTGCGTCGAGGTATAGGTCTCGGCATCGCGCAGTTCGCCGAGCCAGCCCGTTAGTGCCGGCAGATCGAGACCGGATGGAATGAACTCCGCTGCCAAAGCCAACACGGCTGCCGCATCGCGCAGTTGCGAGCCATAGTCGGTCCGCCAGCGGCGCGGATCATCAGCCTCGGTGAGGCTGGCAACCGCCGCCTCGAATGCCGATGCCGCCCGGGATTTGTCGCCATAAAGCGCCAGCGCTGCCCCGATTTGTGCCTTGGCCAGTGGCGTGCCGAAATTATCGAGCCGGGCTTCATAATAGTAACGCAGATCGCCAATCGCCGCTCGTCCCGCACGGGCCGAGACATAAAGCGCATAGGCAATATCCTCGCCCCCCGCATCGAAATCGGACGCATATGAAAGCTGGTTGGCAATCGCATCGAGCGCCCGCTCAAGCGCAAGTTGAGGCACGTCATACCCTTCGGCTTCGGCGCGGATCAGGAAGTCCGTGACATAGGCATCAAGCCACAGCGCCGTATAATATTCGTTGGCACTCCAGAGCCCGAAACCGCCGGTGGAGGTCTGCTTGGCAAGTAAGGCCTCAATGGCATCTTCGATCCGCTGATCAATGTCGCTGGCAGAACCCATGTCGAGCATGGAAGCCACTTCTGCCAGATACAGCAACGGCAGCGCCCGGCTGGTGATCTGCTCGGCACAGCCATAAGGATAGCGGTCAAGCTTGATCAGCAATTCAGGCACATTGAGCCGCGCCAAAGGTCCGGCGGCGAGGGTCAGCGATCCCGCATTGGGGATCATCCCTTCAAACCGCGCTGCATCTAGAGTGATGCTTTCACCGGGCGCCAAACCAATGAGTTCACTTTCAATGACATCCGGGCTTGTGGGCCGGACACCGATTGGCAGCTCTTTGACGAGTGCATCGCCGCTCGGATCGATCACCGTAACACGCATCTTGTCGGTGCCGATCTCGGCCCCGACAAGATCAAGGTCCAGGGCTGTTCTTTCGCCAACCGGCAGATCGATTTCGGTTTCCGCTGCACTTGTTGTGAGACCGTCGCCAGTGTCGAGATCGACCCGATAGGTGCCCGGTTCGCCCGACACATTGTTGACCTCAACCAGCAGCCGTGAAGCATCATCAGTCCTGAGGAACCGCGGCGGGCTGAGCGTTACAACGACCGGGTCGCGTACCACGGCATCATATGAGGCATGCCCCACGGCATCTTCAGTCCAGGCTATAGCCATCAGCCGCACAGTGCCGCTAAAGTCCGGAATGTCGAAATCGACAGTGGCTTCGCCATTCTCATCGAGTGCAACAATGCCACTATGCAGCGCCACAAGCACCGAAGTCGCGGGCAATGAGCCCGTGCGCGCCGCTTCGCCGTCACCGCCCGAGCGCACCGCGCCGGGCAGGCCCTGATTGGGATCGATCAGGCGGCCATAAAGATCGCGCAATTCCATCCCCAGCCGGCGCTGACCAAAATACCAGCCATCGGGATCGGGGACAGGGAAACTGGTGAGATTGAGGATGCCAAGATCAACAGCGGCAATGGCGACATAGGCGGTCTCGCCCGCTTCGGCATTACCCAGGGACACCGAGACCGGCAGGGGCTGCCGCGGCGCGGAAACTTCCGCAGCGTCCAGCGTAACATCGAGCTTGCGGTCACCCGGATCGACATCGGCATAGGCCAGACCAAGGGCGCGGGATGGCATGCGTTTTTCATCAATGTCGGCTGGCCGGAACAGGGTCGCGGTCACGTAGGCGCCCGGACCCCAATCATCTGTCACCGGCAGCTCGACCGTGGCGCCGCCTTCTGGCACCTCCACCGCCTGCATGTCGATAATGCGATTGTCGAGCACCATGACGAGTGCGGTACCGGCAAACTGCGGCGTCAGCCGCAACTGGGCGACATCACCGGAACGATAGGCATCCTTGTCGAGGGCGACATCCAACTTGTCCGGCGAATCCGACCCGGCCTCGGCATAATAATAGCCGGCATAGGCCTCAAGGCTTGAGGCCGTAGGCCGGGCACCACCAAGATCAACTTCGATCCGGTAGCGGCCCCAATCCACATCGGCACTGATCACCGCGGGCGCATCGGCGCTCGTATCGATCGTGCCGTCACGCACAGGGTGGGTCGTCGTGATCGGCTCGAACTTCCAGGTGCTGCCGTCGCGATACCATTGATAGCAGGTTTCAACCCGTACCAGCCTCCAGTCGAGATCTTCGGCTGCAATCTGCGCATTGTCCGGCGAGACGGTGATCACCTCAAACGCCAGTTCGCCCTCACCGGGATTTTCAACTTCGCGGATACCGATCCGTGTATCCGTTGCTTTCACGGGCCGGGAGAAACTGCGCTCCACCGAGCGGCCGTTCACATCCACAAGCCGCATGATGATGTCCGCGGTCAGTGGCCGCGTTGTCGCTTCAAAGGATGGCAGATCAATCGTAACCAGCGCATCGCCTGAAGCATCGGTCCGCGCCACTGTGCCGAGTTCAAGGCGGTTGGTGCGGGCGGTGTCGTCATGCCGTCCAAACGTGTAGCCGGGGAAATCCGAAAGACCGGTCACCGGCCGCAGGATAGTGTCCGCTTCAATGGCAAGATCGGGTGCGGTTGTGCCGTAAAGATATTTCGCCGCAACCGGCACTTCGGTGGGTTCATCAAGTTGCAACGGCGCTTCATCCGGCATCAGATCAAAAGCCAGCCGCTCCGGCTCAAAATCCTCGACCAGCACCGTGAGGTCCGCCAGCGTCTCACCCTCGGGATCGGCATTGAGCCGAATATGCCAAGCCCCACGCATGGCGTTACTGGACAGAACCAGTTCGGTGAAATAGGCGCCCGCGCCCTGATCGCTCAAAACCAACTGCCGGTTGATCACCCCATCAGGGCGCTCCAGCGTCAGTGTCAGCGGCAGGCCGGTGACAGCCCTGGCCTGCACATCGCGCAGCAGCGCCGTCACGAATACGCTCTCGCCGGGCCGATAGACCCCGCGCTCGGTGGTGGCATAAAGATCGAGCGGACCGGGTGCCGGGCGGCCTTCGACACCGCGATCAGAAAGATCGAAAGCGGCCCGGTCGATATCGAGAAACGCGTAGTCGCCTTCTGCAGTCTCAACCGTGATCAGTTGCGGCGCATTTCCGCCGGTGCCGCGGCTCAACCCCGGCGCAAAAGCAGCCTGCCCGCTGGCATCGGTTGTAGTCTCGCCCAGAATTTCATTGTTGATCGCCACCAGCCTGACCGTTGCGCCTTCAACTGGTGCGGCGCTCGTCAGCGAACGAATAAAGGCATGCACACCGTCATCGCCACTGAGCACAGAGACGCCGAGATCGGTGACGATGAACCATTGCGTCGCCAGTTCTTCCCAATATTCGGTGTCGGCACCCTTAATCTTGGCAGTGATCACATAGGCGCCGGGCTGGCCCGGTGGCAAAATGCTGTCAACGAGTACATTGGTGGTCACCAGCGTGTTGCGCGCACCCGAGGCAAGATCAATCTCGCCGCGCCAAACTTCTGCCCCGCTTTGATCGGCTATGGTTTCTGCGGCATAGCTGTCGAGAGTTCGTCCGATCGTGTTGTTGCGCACAGCGGTTGCGATCGAGCGGTCGCCGATCCGGTAAAGTACCGCTTCTGCGGTTTCCGCATTGACCGAGGTGATCGGCAGACCGCCACTCAGTCCGCCGGGCATGACATAGGCATTGTTGGCAAAGCCAACGAAAGGTGTCCGGTCCGGCACATAAAGCGACAGATTGACGTCCGACTGCAGAACCTCGCCCTCGGCGGACGGCAGACCCGCGCGGAAGCGCAATTGATAGCGGGTGCCATGCTGCAATCCGGAGACGCAAATGCGGCTGTCGCTGGTCTCAACAGCAGCACGCGGCGTGTCCTCGACCACCACATAGGCGGACAAATCCGTTTCCGCCCCCGGTAAAGACTCGGAGAAATCGGCACAGATGCGCGGACTTTCAGATTCCGCCTCAACGATCTCATTGGTGATGCGGAACCCGTGCTCGGCCACCGCCTTGTCGAGCTTGGCCTGCAAAACCGCATCGTCAACGAGCGCAATGCTGGTGCGATAGGTCTTGATGGCCTCGCGCCACATCTCGCGATAGCTCAGCGCATCAGCCAGCAGGCCCAATAGTTCAGCGCGTTCACCCGCACCGTCCATCTTCAGAAAGGCTTGCAGGGACGCACTGGTGGCCAGTGCCGCGAGATCATAGGTCCGCTGGCGCTCACCCTGTTCCGAGGTTGTCGCCGCGACGGCAAGTGCTGCTTTGGCCAGCCGTGTCCACACTGCGGGATCGCCATTCGCGATACCGAGTGCCTGCCGGTAGTCGATGATCGCCACCTCGGGATTGGCAGCTGCCATGGCATCATCACCTTGTGCAACCAGTTCGGCATAGCTGGTGGCGGGCGGTGGCGGATCGCTCTCAGCCAATGTCTGAGCGAGATTTTCCGACGCGATAATCAGATTGCGCGCCTCAAACGGTAACTCGTCAATCCGCGCATTGATAATCGTGTCAGCGTCCGGCGCTGTAACAATGATACCCGACAGCGCGCCATCGAATGGTGTCTGGTTGCCGGCAGCGCTTTTGAGAAAACACCAGTTGGCTTTCTGGTTGTAGGTGAATGCCTGACAGGCCCGGTCACCAACACAGGCCGCCTGACAGGCGTCCTCAGTCACTTGTTTCAGGGTGGCAAAATCGGAACCGGGCAGGTCGGTCCCCGGCAACAATGTCAGCGAGCGCTCAGCGGCCGACCCGGCGGCAAGACCCAAAAACAGCCCGGCACCAAGCCCGAGCATCCATCCCAAAAGCCGCCGCATGACCCCTCCCAATACCGCAATGATTGTCCTCAAAGACTATACTTGGGGGCGATCATGGTAAAGTTGGGGCCACGGCTGAGCGCACCGGCGAAATTCATCTCCAGTCAGTCGTTGCGGACTTAGTTTGCGGGGCAACCCAACGCTTCAAGCTGTGCCTTGACGCCATCCTTGGTGCGTTGATCGTGATTGGGATTGGCCTTGAAGTCGGCCCAGGTCTCATTGGTATCAAGCGTTCCGTTATTGTCGCTGTCGTACCAGACCGTGCAATTCTGAATCCAGAATTCGAAGCCATAGACCTCATAAGGTCCACTGCGTTCCGCTTTTTCCATATCATCATCCTCGCGCTTGAGGCGTGAGCTGATTGGGTGGACTTTTTTGAATTTTGCCGCTGCTAGACCTGAAACGGGGTCACGCCGGGCCCGCGTCCGATCTGCACCTTGGGAGGTACATTAGCATGAAATGCTGGGTTTTGGGGAATGACTGTGAGTGAATGAGAAATCGTGGACATTAAGCCATTCGACCATAGGTCTCATGGCCTTCCTGCACTCGAAAAGCTCCACTGGAGCTTTTCGTTGGCTTCACCAAACGTTTGGAAGTGGCGGAGAGAGAGGGATTCGAACCCTCGAGACGGGAACACCGCCTACACACTTTCCAGGCGTGCGCCTTCGACCACTCGGCCATCTCTCCTTGCCAGCCTCGCCAGTGCACCAATGGGTCACCGGTTCGTCGGCGGCTCCGAGTTAACCTCTTGTTGCGCGAAGGGCAAGACCCTATCGCCATGAAACTGTCATCGCGCGCGATGAAGGTAAACACACAGCAGACTTTGCGGCACCCGATCACGCCGCGTTGGCGCGGTTTTGAGTGATTGTCATCATGGCCGCGCTTGCCACGGCGGGTCGGGGCTGGCATGAAAGCGGGTATAGGTCCTTCTCCGTCGCCACCGGAGCGGACCGGTGCGTTGCGGCACGTAAAAGGTTGAACATGAGATATATCGCGCGCGTATTGGGCACCTGGTTTCTGGGGCTCGCGCTGATCTTGCTGATTGTGGACGGCACAAGGTCTCTTGCGGCCAATGCCGTGGTGATGACGCCGCTTGCCGACAGCTGGCAGAGCGTACACACCCCGAGCTGGCAGGTGGTTTATGACGGCGTTGCCAACGCCTTGCCGCCCATATCGGGCCAGTTTGCCGATCTGGTGTTCAGTTGGCCGGGATGGATCGTTTTTGGTGTACTCGGCATCCTGTTTGCCCTTGCCGGACACAGGCGCGCCCGTGTCGCCTATGTCGAGACCTTTTAACGGCTACCGATAAGGAGAGACCCCATGGGGTTCATACTGGATGTGCTGCGCGCCCTAATCCGCATCATTGCGACCGCGAGCCTTTTGCTCGGCCTTATGATGCTGGGTTTCTTTGCCGCTGTTATGGTACGTGCCGGCGATGGTTTGCCCTCACAGGTGCTCGGGCAGGTCTGGTTTCAAAACGATCCGTTTGCCGTTCTTGAAAAAGGCCCGTCAATCCAGCTGGTTCAGGTGTTCTTTGAGCGCAAGCTGGCCATGCCGGTCTTGTGGGACCCGGTTATCCTCACCATATTGAACTGGCCAAGCTGGGCGGCGCTTCTGGCCACCAGTGCCGTGTTCCTGATCATCGCGACCATTCTGTTCCGGATCACACGCCGCCGTCGCGCTCGCTGATAGGAGAGACCTGATGTTCTTTACGTCCAAGCCTATGACCCTGCCCGCTGAAAGCGAAGCCTTGCCCGGACGCGACACCGCCATGCCGGGCATCGGCACCCACTTCGTCAATGGCGCGCAGCTCAAAGGGCCTTACCCCGAAGGCGCGGAAACCATCTATTTCGGCATGGGCTGTTTCTGGGGCGCCGAACGGTTGTTCTGGCAAACAGAAGGCGTGCTGGTCACTGCCGTTGGCTATCAGGGCGGGTTCACCCCCAACGCCAGCTATGACGAGGTCTGCTCGGGCCGCACCGGCCATACTGAAAGTGTCATGGTGGTGTTTGATCCAAAGGTGGTCAGCCTCGAAACGCTCCTGAAAATCTTCTGGGAAGAGCACGATCCCACCCAGGGCATGCGGCAGGGCAATGACCGCGGCACACAGTACCGGTCGGCAATCTACAGCACGACGCCGGAACAGGCCGAGATCGTGACGACCAGCCGCGATGCCTATGACAGCGCCCTGAAAGCCAAAAGGCTCGGTCCGGTCACCACAGAAATCGCACCGGCCAAACCGTTCTATTTCGCCGAAGACCCGCATCAGCAATATCTGGCCAAAAACCCTATGGGCTATTGCGGCCTGCAGGGGACCGGCGTCAGCTGCCCAATCGGCACCGGGGTTGCGGCTCATTGAGCCTGTTCACCCGGGAGGCGTTCGAGACATTCATCGCCGCTCTTCCGGCGGTTGAAATCGTCCATCAGTGGGGCGATGCGTCAGTCGGCAAGATTGGCGGCAAGATTTTCGCGATCTTTTGGCCCGATGCCGCCAATGGTGTGGGCGGCATAGCCTTCAAGTGCTCGGATACATCGTTTCAGATGCTGCCCGAACTGGATGGCGTCATACCAGCGCCCTATCTTGCCCGCGCCAAATGGGTGCGCGCCACTCCGGGGTCCGAGCTTAGCGATGATGACATACGCGCCTATATCACTGAGGCCCATCGGCTGATCGGGCTGAAGTTGCCCAAATCCACCAGGGAAAAGCTTGGGCTGACCTGACGCGCTACAGGTGCACCCTGTAAAGCTGCAGGGTAGCACCATCGGGGGTGATTTCTTCCAGCCAGTCCGGCAGATCACCGGACGCGAGATGTTTGGCGAACGTGTTCGTATCCCCGGTTTCATATCCGCGCATTTCCGGTAGACCGTCACAAGTGACAACCAGTGTAAGTGACCGCTCTGAGGCAATCTCAAGCGCCGCTTCGGCTGTGCCGGAGAAAAAGTTCACTGTCGCCAGCATGCCCTCGCTGTTGCGGTGATAGGGTGCGCCGACGACGACATGCGGCGTGAACGCCAATAGATGCGCGCCAAGATCAATCGGCGCCATGATGGCTTCGGTGCTACCCCTTCGCAGATCGGCAAACGCATCGGGCAGCAGACAGGCATGCCGGGCATCGATCCTGCGCTCCGAGGTTGATTGGTTGCCAGAAACGGTTTCTGGTTGCGCCACCAAACCGAACGGCAGCAAGACGGCCGTGACGGCGACGGCGATGAACACCCCCGCGAAAACCAGCCACGCACTTACAAGCTTGCCGGCATCGGCAAGGCGTCGACTATCGAGGTAGCGTGCCCGCATGGCAACGATCAGCCAAGCCCCGGCAGGGATCGCCAAAGGTGCTGCCAGTCGTCCGCCGCGAATTTGCAGGCAGGTGACGAGGAATCCAAAGATCAAGAACACACCGAGGATCATCCATTCGACGCGAATCCGATTTTCCGTATGGCGCACGCACCAGAAAATCACAGCAAGCGCCGCAATCAGTGGCGTCATGATGGCGATGGTGACACCGGGTACGGCGATGATGCTGGACCAGACCGGTTTCGCCTCGGCGATGCGCGGTACCCAGTTTTCCTTGATCCAGGGATCGAGTTCGGCATAGGGCCCGCCCAAACATTGCGGGTATAGCGCAATGAGAATGCCGAGCGTAACGACGCCGGCGCCAACCAGCGCGACAAAGCGTGTTGTCCGGCCAGCCAGCGGCAACACCGGCAACGCCGCAAAAAGAGCTGCCACCAACACACCTGCCAGCACATAAGGCGCCGATAGCGCATCACAGGCCGGTTGCAGCCAGTTTTGCGGTGGTTGGGCGATGGCAAGATGCACAGCGGTTGCCGCACCAAACGCCAGCCCGAAGGCGCGCATCATCGGTGCCTTGTCGGCATCGCTGACCCAGATCAGTCCGAAAACGAATAACGCTGCGGCAATGGCGGGTAGGCTCTCGGTGCCGATCGCCAGTGTTGTCGCAGCAAGAATACCGGCCAAGGCCGCCGCGCGCATACTGGTGTATGCCGCGATAGTGGCACTCGCCAAAGCGGTCACCAGCACGATCTGCACATTGTGATGATCGATCCGCCCCGGCGTGAATTCGGGCAGCATGGCCAGCGACAAGACCGGCAGCACGATGCCGGGCAACACTGCGCCTTTACCAACCAGGCGCACGGATAAACGCGCCGACAGGATCAGGAAGATCAAAAGCAGGATCAAGGGCCAGAGGACCACAGCCACCGTCTCAGCGAGGTCACCCGCCAAAGGCCGCAACAGCAACATCAGCCCGGCAATAGGCAGATCCACGAGACGCGACCAGTGCAGTTGCGCCCCAAACGGCGTGTTCAAACGATGCTGGCTGATATCGAACCAGCTTTGCCCGGCAAGAAAGTCCCGTACGACAGCAAGCCGCATGGCGTCGTCGGTATCAAGGATCAGCGGCACGACACCATTATTGTAAATGGTGCGTACAATGACTGCAGCCGCGATCAGAGCCCAGAAGCCGAAGATGAGAATCCAGTCGCGGCGGCGCAAGCCCCCTTCATCGGACAGGGCGGGATGGTCGGTCATTGATCAGACTCATAGGCATAAAGATGGATGACCTCTCCCGGCGGGGTGACATCGGTCAGCCACACAGGCAGGTCGCCATTGACGATCCGTTCAAAGAGCGGCTGCTCCGGTCCGGGCACAAAATCGGGATTGGGTTTTTTCAGACACAATGCCAGATAGGTCACACCACGCCGGTCCAAAATCTCGCGGGCCGTCTCCTCATCCGCATCCATGAACACCAGCGTGTCACGCATACCTTCGGCATCGCGATGGTGTGCAGATACCACGACGGCATGATGGGTGAACCCCACAAATTGCGGCCCGAGATTGGCATGCACCATGAGGGTTGTCGGCGGCAGATCCTGCAAATAGGCGTAGCTTGCCGGCTGCAGGCAATCGCGCGCCCGCACCATATTCGGCCGATCCTCGAATTCGCCCCGCACAAGCTCTCCCTTGGGTGTCAGATAGGACATGCCAAGCATGGCCACCGTACCGGCATAGGCCAGCCAGGCGCCGAACAGGAGCAGCATGTCGGTGACTTTCTTCCCCGCGAGATAGCGGTGGCGTGCGGTCACGATCAGCCAGGCGCCAGGTGGCACGGCGAAGGCCGCTGCCAGCCGCGCTCCGCGTATCTGAAACAAAAGGACCGCCGCCGACAGCACGAAGAAACCGCCAATGATCAGCCACGCTGTCCGGTCACGCCGGTCAGTGACCAGCCGCGCAATCAGGGCACCGAGCCCCACCGCAATCGGCAGGGTCATGCCCACGGTTAAGGAAGGTGAATGCATTAGCGAGGCCCAGAATGAGAGTACCTCGCTCGATTCCGCCAGCCAGACCTCCATCAGCCAGGGATCGAGATCGGCGTATGGCCCGGCAAGACAGTGCGGGAAAAGACCAACCGTCAGACCGCTTGCAACACTGCCAAAAAGCGCTGCAATTCCAAGTCGCACCGCGCGGCTTTTGTCCGCCAATGGCAAGTAGGTCAGCCCGGCCAGTGCCAGACCGGCGCCAACTCCACCCACCGTGAAGGTGATCGACATGGCATCACAATAGGGTGTGAACCAGTGTTCGGGAGGTAGGGTGATCACCAGTCCAACTAGCGTTGCGCCGGCGATGCCAAAACCGAAATTACGGGTTGCTGTGCGGTTGGCCGGATCGACGACGAACAAAAGCCCGAATGCGGCAATCGTCGCGACGACAAACAACAGGCCTTCAATGCCGATGACCATGGACAGGGCTGCCAGAAGTCCTGCGGTCCAGCCGTGGCGCGCGTCTGTGGTCGCGGCAAGGGTTGCCATCGCCAACCCCAACGAGATGAGGATCTGAACATTGTGATGATCGATGCGCCCCGGCGCGAACTCGCCGACAAGACTGAGCGACAAAAGCGGCAACACGACGCCGGGAAGAAGGCCTTCCTGTCCAACGAGCCGGATACAGAGTTTCGCCGATAAAACCAGCAGCACCGCCAACAGCATCAGCGGCCACACATAGGTCGCTATGATGTCTGCGCCAGCGCCAAAAAACGGCCTGAGGACAAGGATCAGCGCTGCGATGGGTACATCGATCAGCCGCGACCAGTGGATGGATTGGCCGAACGGCGCGTTATAGCGCTGCTGAACCGTGTCGAACCAGTTCTGTCCATTGAGAAAATCGCGCACCTGGCTCAGGCGGGTCAGGTCGTCATAGGATAACAGGAAATGGGTAATATCGAGGTTGGTGCGAACACGCAGCAATACCGCGGCCGCGCTTAGTGCCCAGGCCAGACCCACCGCAACCCAGAAGGTACGGCCCGCTACCGGTTGTGCGCCGGTCTTTGCCGGAGTGTTGGCACTCACTGCGTGCTCCCATGACCATCTGTCAGGAGCGGTTTAGAGGACAAAGTTTAAGGCCGGTTGAATCGCAAACGGGGCACCCATGCGGACGCCCCGTCTCTTGTTTTCTAATCTTTGAAGCCGTTTATGCCTTGGGCTGCGGCACGATGCGCAGATAGGGCTTCACCTCATTCCAGCCGTTGGGGAATTTGGTCTTCGCCTCGTCGTTGGAAACGGCGGGTACGATGATCACGTCTTCGCCGTCTTTCCAGTTGACCGGGGTGGCGACCTGGTGCTTGGCGGTGAGTTGCAAACTGTCGATCACGCGCAGGATTTCATCGAAGTTGCGGCCTGTCGATGCGGGATACTCGATCTTGAGTTTGACCTTTTTATCCGGCCCGATCACGAACACGGAGCGCACGGTCAGCGTGTTGTCGGCGCTGGGATGTATCATGTCGTAAAGACGCGCCACCTTGCCCTCGGGATCGGCAATCAGCGGAAAGTTCAGCGCCGTGCCCTGCGTTTCCTCGATATCGCCAACCCAGCGGTGATGATCCTCGATAGGATCGACGCTGAGGCCGAGCACCTTGACGCCGCGCTTTTCGAACTCGGGCTTCAGCTTTGAGGTATAGCCAAGCTCGGTGGTGCACACAGGGGTGAAATTTTTCGGGTGCGAGAACAGGATCGCCCACGATCCATCGATATAGTCGTGAAAATGCACTTCGCCTTCAGTGGTTTCCACGGTGAAATCCGGGGCGGTATCGCCAATCAGGACAGCCATTGCAAAACTCCTTTGACCTATGGACCCTGTAACTGACCTAAAATATGCGCCCGCAGGACGCTTTTTTCAGCCGCAGCAGTGAGAATGTTTTTTTGTTTTCGCGTGGCCGTGGGCAAGCTGTGCTCCAGAGTGCCCGGGCGGCGCAAATTGGCTTTTACTTGCTGGAACCGGGCACCCCTTCTGTCCAGGTCACATCAGCCCCCGAAAGCGGCACGACAGAAATCGACATCTTCGCTGATCCTTCGTTCACCTGCCGGCTGTGTGACATGTAGACGAGCGCGTTATGCGCCTCATCGTAGATGCGTTTGACGACAAGCGATTTAAAAATGAGCGAGCGGCGTTCCTGAAACACCTCTTCTCCGTTTTCATCCAGATCGATGTCGCCAATGGTAATTGCACCTGTCTGCACGCAATCCACCGAAGAGTTGGACGGATCCTCAAACCAGTTGCCCTGTTGCAGGCGGTCTATGAGCGATCGGTCAAAATAGGCCACATGGCAGGTCACGCCCTGAACCTTGGGGTCCGCGATGGCATCGATGACAATATCATTGCCGATCCAGTCGACACCGACACGTCCGACTTCTTCGGCCTTTGCGGGCGTCAACCCGAACAGAACCCCGATCAAAAGGGCAAAGGCGGCCATCACGCCAAATTTGGCGAAAACCTTACGCATGCTGGATCTCCGGTTAGCCTCAATCCGCAAAGATGTGGGGACCGGCGTGCCGCCAAACAAGTGCCGGCACATTTTATCACATCAATGCCCGGTGTTGAGACGGCCAAGACGCAGATTGTAATCGACCGCGACACCATAGCTGGGGTCGGATGGATCGGGTTCGACCAACTGTCCGGCGCGTGTCAGCAACGCCTTGCAGTCCGGTGACAGGTGCCGCAGCTTCAACGTTGTGCCATGAGCCTGATATTTTTCCGCCAGCGCGTCGATGGCCTGCAGGCCGGAATGATCCACCACCCGGCTTTCGAGAAAATCGATAATCACTGTGTCTGGGTCTTTTTCGGGGTCGAACAATTCGTTGAAGCTGGCCACCGAGCCAAAAAATAGAGGCCCAAAAACCCGGTAGACTTTGACATTCTTGGCCGTCGGTTCGTTGACCGTCGTTGCCCGCATCCGCGTCGAGGCATTCCAGGAATAGACCAGCGCCGAGATGATGACACCAACAACCACTGCCGTGGCGAGGTCGGTGGCCACCGTGACCGCCGTCACCAGAACAATCACCAGCGCATCGGACCGCGGCACACGCGCCATAATGGTGATCGACCGCCAGGCGAAGGTGCCGATCACAACCATGAACATGACGCCGACCAACGCCGCCAAAGGTATCTGTTCGATCAGGCCCGACGCAAAAATGATGAAGGCTAAAAGAAATAGCGCGGCGGAAATCGCGGCCCAGCGTGTGCGCCCGCCCGATTTCACATTGATCATCGACTGGCCGATCATGGCGCAACCACCCATGCCGCCGAAAAAGCCGGTCACGACATTGGCTGCGCCCTGTGCCACGCACTCCTTGGACGCACCGCCGCGCGTGCCGGTCATCTCGGAGACAAGATTGAGCGTCAACAGCGATTCAATCAGACCGATTGCGGCAAGGATCAGCGCATAGGGCAGAATGATCTGCAAGGTCTCAAAAGTCAGCGGCACCATGGGCACATGGAATTGCGGCAACCCGCCCTCAATGGAGGCCAGATCGCCAACCGTCCGCACATCAAGCCCGAAGCCGATAACGATGCCGCTGACAATCAGGATCGACAAAAGCGGTGCCGGAACGAATTTTGTAATCGCCTTTGGCGCGAACTGGATGACAAGCATGGTGAGCAGCGTCAGCCCGAGCATCATATAGAGCGGCATACCGCTCAGCCATTCCCCACCGGACACACCATGTCCGGACACCTCGCCGCCAACCTTGAACTGGCCAAGCTGGGCGAGGAAAATCACGATCGCCAAACCGTTGACGAACCCAAGCATAACCGGGTGCGGCACAAGTCGGATGAATTTGCCCCAGTGCATCACGCCGACGACGAGCTGAATCAGGCCCATCAGCACCACGGTTGCGAACAGATATTCGACCCCGTGATCGGCAACCAGCGACACCATCACCACCGCCAGTGCGCCTGTGGCACCCGAGATCATGCCGGGCCTGCCACCGAATACCGCGGTGACGAGGCCAATTGTGAAAGCGGCATAAAGCCCCACAAGCGGATGCACCCCGGCGACAAACGCAAAGGCCACCGCTTCGGGTACGAGGGCAAGCGCGACGGTCAGGCCGGACAGAATATCGATACGAAGCTGCGCCGTTGAGGGAACGGCAAAGCCTTCGCTGTTCGCGGCGATAAGGCGATTGAGCACGGCAAAATCCAATGAAGTTCAGGGCGCGGCAAGCGCGCAACCATTTGGGAGGAACGATTCAGGCAAGCGTTTAGAGTGTTTGTCTGCCCCGGACAAGGGCCTTAGAGCCGATCGTACTAATTGCCGAGGTCCGAGCGTTTGAACCGATGCTCAAGCCAGCGCACACCGAGCGACAGGGAAATCGTCATCACCAGATACAAGAACGCGACAATATTGTAGGTCTCAAAAAACTTGAATGTTGAAGCCGAATAGACTTTGCCGAGCTGGGTGATGTCCTGCACGCCGAGCGCGGAAACCAGTGCCGAATCCTTGATCATCGAGACGAAATCATTCCCATAGGGCGGCAGGATGGTGCGGATCGCCTGCGGTGCGACAATATGGCGGAAGGTCTGCCAGCGGTTCAGTCCCAGCGCTTCCGCCGCCTCAACCTGACCACGGTCGACCGCCTCGATCCCGGCCCGAAAGATTTCCGACAGAAACGCCGAGTAGGCGATCATCAACGCGATGATGGCCCGCCAGGTGAAATCGAACTGGCGCACACTCATCTCGCCAATCCAGCCGGCATCGGTGAGCGGCGCAATAACCCAGTTGACCACACCAACGAACCAGGGCGCACCGACAAAGGCGATGTAGAACAACAGGACCAGGATCGGGATGCCGCGAATAATCTCGGTATAAAACGTCGCGACTTCTTCGAATACCCTGTTGCCCGATGTGCGCATCAACGCCACCACCAGCCCCAGCAAAGAAGCAAGGACAAACGCCAGCGCGGTGACATATAGCGTTGTGCCGATGCCGATTGTCAGGGCGCGGAAAATCGTTTGATAGCCCTCATCGGCAATAATCGTCCAAAGGGTCAGGACAAAGAGCAGCACGATGGTCAGGAACCACCAGGGCAGGCGTTTTTTCGGTTTTGGGCGGTGTGCTGAGGAGGCAGCCATGGGGTGTGTCCGGACGGGGTGCACCCCCGCCCGGAAAGAGGCCTATTGCGCGGCGTTGTATTCGAAGAACCACTTCTGATTCAGCGCATCGAGTGTGCCATCGGCTTCCATCGCTGCCAGCGCTTCATTGACCGGTTCCACCAGATCGGACCCGGGCGTGAAGATGAACCCGAACTGTTCGGTTCCCAACGCATCACCGACAACTTTGAACGCGCCGGGATTGGCGCCGATATAGCCGTTGGCCGAAGTCTGATCCATCAGGACCATGTCGACATCACCAGACTTGAGAGCCTGCACCGAAGCTCCGAACGTCTCGAACAGCTTGATGCGCGGATTGGCCTCATCCCCATCGAGGACCTCATAGACCGCGACGTAGAAATTGGTCGTACCGGCCTGGGCGCCGATCAGTAGGTTTTCATCGGCACTGAAAGCGTCGGGGCTCGAAATCCGCTCCTCGTCGGCGCGCACCAGCATGAATTGCTGCGAAGTCATGTAAGGATCGGAGAAATCAATCTGCTCGGCTCGCTCCTCGGTAATGGTGATGCCGTCCATCCCCACCTCATACTGGCCGTCGCGCACCGCCTGGATCATCACATCCCAACTCGCCAGTTGCCAGTCGACATTGGCATTGAGACGTTTGGCGATCTCGTTGAACGCGTCATATTCCCAACCGATGCCCTCGCCGGTCGCCGGATCGGCAAAGTTGAGCGGCGTGTAGGCGTTTTCGGTTACAGCGACAATGGTGCGGCCACCAAGGTCCGGCAGATCCTGCGCCACGGCGCCAGTGGCGAACCCGGCAGCGGCCAGCAGTGTGGCGGCGATTTTGAGTGTCTTGTGCATGAGATTATTGCTCCCTGAACGAATGCGCCCGCCGCACCAAAAAGCGCAGCGGGCGGATATGGAAAGACTAAAGTTTAAAACGCTTCGTGTGAAGCGCGCATAACTCAGGCCTCGTCTTCAACCGGAGCATCCGGGCCGTTCTTTTTCACTGAATCAATGCAATTCTGGGCGCTGGCCTTGGAGGTATAGGTTTCCGAGATGACCATCGTCTCGCCGTTGGAGGCGACAAAGCGCACAAAATGCTCACCGTTCTTGGACGGCGCGATTTCGAAGTGATACCCCGATGCATCTTCGCCCTTGTCGAGATCGGCCACAGGCGCACCCGGAGCGTTCTTCTTGATCGAGTCGATGCAATTCTGGGCGCTGGCCTTGGAGGTATAACTCTCCGACCAGACCATGATTTCGGAATTATAGACGAACTGCGCACCGAACTGACCGTTCGCCCGGCTGACGATCTTGAATTTATGGGCCATAAGTCCCGTCTCCCTTGGATTCAACTCCAGAATTTATTGGACAATCGGGACGTAAAGGCAAGTGCCGGACGTCTCCGGCAACGTTCTGCCCACAAGGGGAAACGCTTTCACACGGGTCGACGCTAGGCAGTTTTTTTGGACAAGCCTTTGGTATGTGAGCGGTAAAAACTGGCGAATGCCCGGCTGCTCATCGGTCTGGCAAGCTCGTATCCCTGCAGGGTCGTGCAGCCCAGTTCCTTCATGATCCGGGCATGGTCCATGGTCTCAATGCCCTCGGCCACCGACTCGATGCCCATGGCGGCGCCGATATCGACAATGGATTTGACCAGCTTGCGCTGGGCTTCTGAATCCACGGTGGGTTTGACGAGCTGCCGATCGATCTTGAGCCGTGTGGGCTCGAGCTTCATCAGGCTGACAATCGAGGCATATCCGGTGCCGAAATCATCGATTTCCACTTCTATGCCAAGCTCCTTGAGCTGGTCGATATTCCAGCTCACCACATCGCCGCTTTCATCGAGAAAAATCGATTCCACAAGCTCGAAGGCCAGGGTGCCGCGTTCAAAGTTCATTTGCTTGAGCTTGTCGATGAGCAACTCGTCCTGCAAACGCCGGGCGGAAACATTGACCGCAACACGCGGCACGTTGACACCGCGCTTATGCCAGCGTTTGAGCTGATCGAGTGACTGGGTCAGAATAGCCGCGTCGATTTCGTGCATGACGCTGAGATCCTCGGCGATGTCGACAAAGGCGGACGGCATCAGCAGTCCCTTTTCCGGGTGTTTCCAACGCGCCAGCGCTTCTACGCCTGTGATCTCTAATGTCGTGGCATCGAACTGCCCCTGATAGTAGGGAATAAAATGTCCCTGCTCCAATCCGGTCAGGATCTCGTCGGCAACACGTTTGGTGCGCACGGCAGCCGCATGCAAATCGTCGGAGAACATCCTAAAGCCATTCCGGCCCTCATTCTTGGCGCGATAAAGCGCGATATCGGCGTTGACGAGTAGCTCTCGCGGGTCGTTTCTGTCGTTGGTACAGCAGGCAATGCCGATACTGACGCCGATCCGGCATTCGCGGCCCTTGTACATTGCCGGTTGCCGCATCCTATCGACAAGCCGCTCGGCCAGTGCCGCGAGGAAATCGGAATCGGCATCAGCCAGGCAGACAATAACGAATTCATCGCCACCGATACGGGCAACAAAATCACCCTTGCGGACATTTTCCCGCAGGATTTTGGCGGCATGCATCAACATGGCGTCGCCTGCGGCATGCCCGAGCGTATCGTTGATCTGTTTGAAACGATCGAGGTCGATCTGCAACAGACCATAGCCGCTCTTGGCGTCAAACCCGAACTCGCTTCGCCCGGACAGGATTTGATCGAGATAACGGCGGTTTGGCAAACCCGTCAGTGAATCGTGCAAGGCGTTGTACTCGATGCTCGCCTTGGCGGTCTCAAGTTCGGAGTTGCGCGCCTCGCTCAGAAGTTTGGCGCGATGCAACTGTTCGGTACGCTCGACATCCTCGGTAATGTCCCAATTGGCGCCAAGGATGCGCTGGCTGCCGTCCGATTCACAAATAACAGATCCCATCGCCTTGATCGTGCGCACCGCTCCATCAGTGTGCACAACACGGAACTGCGAGCGGTAGGGTTTGAGATTGTTAATGGCGTCATAGAATTCTTCAACTGCGCGCTCCACATCATGTGGATGCAGACAATCGCGCCAGGTCTTGTAATTCACGTCACCTTCGGAGGGTACGTCGTAAAGTTCACGCATGCGCCGGTCCCAGAAAAGCCGCTCATTGGACAAATCGTTTTCCCAAACCCCGACCTGCGATGCCTCCAGCGCCAGCTCAAGACGCCGTGACACACGTTGCAGCGCAATTTCGCTTTCATGCAATTCCCGAAGATGCCCGTAACGTTCATTCAACAGGCCGCCGACCACCAGCATCGGCACCGCTACGAGCAATCCGGCTAACAAGGCAAACCCGCGTATGGTCCAGACATTGTCCGGCACGGCGGTCCAGCCGCCCTTCGGCGTCGCCGCGATCTGCCAGGTACCGTGCGGCAGAACGATTTCGGCTGTGACGGGGTCACGTTCAAGGATGGCTTCACTTCCATAAAATAACGGCCCGTCTGCCCCCGTCCCATCCTTGCCGCGCAGCGCCACATCGAATGGCAAGTCGGCGGTCAGGCCGCTATTGGCATAGAGGCGCTCGGTATCGACAACTGCGGAAACGATTCCCCAGAACGCACCCCCCTGTTCGGTGGAGGTGAAGACCGGGAACCTGCCGATGAATCCGGTCCCGCCCTGAACAAGGTCGACCGGACCGGCCATGACCAGTTCCCGCGAGTCACGAGCCTGCAATGCAGCGGCACGCTGGGCGTCATTTATACGATAGTCGAGACCGATCGCCGATTCATTTCCCTGCATCGGGTACATTTGCGCGATGACAAGATCAGGCGCACCGGCAACATTGCGCAACTGATGCGTGCCGGAGAACAGTGAACCGGCTAATTCCGCGAACCGCGCCTGATCGATATCGGGCTCGGTTGCGATTGTGGAGACAAGGCCGCGCACAAGCTGGATATTGGCGTTGATATTGCCCTCAAGCCGCGCGCGGATCAGGCTGACCTTGTTCAGAACCTCAGTGCGCTCGCTTTGATGGAAAACACGCTTGTTCTGCCATTCCGCAAATATTGCGCCAGACACGACGACAACCAGCGCGATCAGCACTGGAATGAATGACGGCTTGAAAAACTTGTGTCCGGCCTTGCCGGCACTGTTTATCGAAATCACCTGACTCTGCCCCGGTCTGACGCACCTGTGCGTCAAAGATGGGCCCAAGGCTAGGGAAAACCCGTTAAACCATGATTGAAGCCGCCTGTGCGACGGTTTCACGGGCTGGAAAGCGGTCAACAGGGTAAACGGGCCGTTTATATTCCGCCTATATCGATACTGCTCACGGCATTGCGATCAGCATTCCGTGCATGATTTCAGCAGGTTCGCCGCATGGTGACGCATGCTGGCGGGTACGCCTCACGCACCACGCGAGCAGGCGTGAACAGGTGTGACGCGCATGTGCACCGCATCCGGGCCTAGGCTGGTGCCGGTGGCCGACCCTCGGCTGCCACAACCACACGGAGGTTTGGGGATGCATAAGCGTATTATTCACACACTCGCGGGCGCTACAGCGCTGACAGTTCTGTCGCTCGGTGTCGCGACACCATCTTTCGCCGCCAGCGCCATGTGCGCCGACGCAGCCATGAAATCGGACGACATGATGGCCGATGACGCCATGATGAAGGACGATATGGCGGACGAAGAGATGATGGAAAAAGATGACATGATGGAAGGCGATGATATGGCGGGCGACGATATGATGTCGGATGACGCCATGGAAAAGGACGACACGATGTCTGACGATGCCATGATGGAAGACGACATGGCCGAAGACGATATGATGGTAGGCGATGACATGATGGCGGACGATATGAAGTCCGACGACATGATGATGGCCGACTACACCGTCAAGGCGGGTGACTCGCTGTGGTCGATCGCTGCGGAAACCCTTTGCGACGGCGATAAATACCACATGATCGTCGAGGCCAATATGGACATGCTGGGCGATGGCATGATGATCCATCCCGGCCAGGTGCTGCATATTCCGGGCGATTGATCTTTCGGGTTCGAGGCGGCTGTGCACTACATGCATTTGCCGCCACCCGGCCCCTTGCCCTTCAGCCGCCGATCTGCGGGCGTTCGAACCTGAAATCGCTCCACCGGAGCCATTTTGCACCGGGGTATTCCCGACGCCGGTCATCACTCCAATGAAATAACAACCCGTTCGTTCTTCTCGTGATCATCGACGGTCAACAGTGTGCCCTGCGCCTCGGGATTTTCCGACAATCGGACCAGTTCATCGAGATCAATGCCTTCCTCGTGCAGCTTGGCCGCGGCCCTGTTCGGGATCAGATTGGCGGCGATTTTCAGAATACCGCCGGGAATAGTGACCGTCGTCGCAGGGTCGGCGCTACCATGTTTATAGACCCGGATTTTGAGATTGCTCATCTTGTGACGTCCTTTCACCTGGCACAGCTGGGAGTTGCGCGCCATTGCCACGCACAGTGCACCTGTAACAGCCGTCCCGCCTTGATGCCGATCAAGGGTCGGGTACGACAAGCGGCCCGACAGACATCTGTCTTCGGGTTTCAAAGAGCGGCATGGAGCGCAAAACACTTCATCCGATTTTTTATTGTGCGAAGCGCATTGCGCTCCATGCGGCGGGATTTTTGGCCGGGGCGCGTAAGCTGATCCATTCTTCACACCCGGTGTTGCCACCGGCGAGGATACGAGGTCACCCGTCTCAGCGGCCTCCGCCTCGGCGACCCGAGGTGGACCTGTCTGTCGCTATTAGAGTGGTCCGATGGTCGAACCGAATTGCCGGTTCCCACCAATTCTGACCATCCTCCTGCTGACCGTTCGTCGCGACCACGCTCAGTGCAGGGCGATGGAGGGAGTGTAATGCGTGCGGAGGGGGCGTGGATAAGTTTATTGCACGTCTATTAAATGCTAATGTCGTCAATCTAATTGGGCGCCTGATTTTTGAACGATGCAATACACCTTTTTTGTTGACGAATCTGGTGACGCAGGAATCAAGAAAGTAAGAAACCAAAATTCTGGTGGCGCATCTCGTTATATGACAATTGGAGGTGTACTAGTTCCGAACAATCAATGTTCGAAAATTCGAGATGAGCTTGCCTCGCTCGCAACCATTTTCGGAAAATCCGAACTTCACTGCAATAAACTCAATCACAACCAGTTGGTAAGATTTTCGACCTGCATTTCGAACCAGAGAATTCTGTGCTTCGCTGTTGCTTCTTTTAAAGGCACGCTAGGCAGTTACTCTCAGGATATCGATCGCAATCATCAATCGTATTACCACAAGTGCCTTCAGTATCTTTTTGAAAATTTGGCCCGGGCTGCCCAAGAATTTGATATCGAGGCCGGGCAAATTGATATCGCTATTGAGTCTGGCATCGTAGACATTGGCCCTCTCAAAAAATTTATCCGCTATTGTCAAGAAACGCCGACCGACCCTCGAGCTTTAGTACTCCGGGGTATTGATTCCAATCGAATTACATCAAAGGAAAAATTCGAAGAATCACTCCTCCAACTCCCGGATTTGATCTCCCACTCTTTATTCAGATGCTTGGAGCAAACCGATGGAAACTACGGTGTGCTGGAGACCAAATATCTTTCGGTCCTGAAAGACCGGTTCTACCACGACGCTAGAAGCGGATTGATTGTTGGCTGGGGTATCAAGGCTATTCACAGTGTTGGGCAACTACAAGTTCCACTGGAAATGATGAGGTATCTCAACCAACTCACTGTTACGAAAATAGGTTAGTCTTGTAGCATAAGGTAGTCGCTTCTCCTTCCACACACTCAGTGTCACCACCGGGCTTGACCCGGTGGTACATGAGCGCTCTCCATACGATTATGAGGGCGTGGGTCTACATCATGGCGAACAAGCCGCGCGGCATTCCCTATGTCGGTGTCACCAGCGATCTGGTGCGCCGGGTATGGGAACATCGCGAAGGCGAAGTTGAGGGGTTCACCAAGGAGCACAGTTGCAAGATGCTGGTTTGGTTTGAGGAACACGACACAATGCTCAACGCCATCCAGCGCGAGAAGAATATCAAGCACTGGAGCCGGAAGTGGAAGATCGAGCTGATCGAAGGGATGAACCCCAAGTGGGATGATCTCTGGTGGGAGATTACCAAGTGAGGGTCGGCACTGTGCTTGCTGTGCACCGGGGCTGTGGTTGCTGTGCGCCGCCACCCACCCCACTCTCAATGTCACCCCCGGACTTGATCCGGGGGTACATGCGATGGATCAATTCGGTGAGTGGGCGTTGGGTGCGTTGTGTTCTCCCTGAAAACATGCCCCCTATCCTGCGTGGCGGACCCCTCATGTACCACCGGGTCAAGCCCGGTGGTGACGCCGGTGGGTGAGGTGAGCCTTCGCACAATTACCGACTCCTGTATCTTCTGAACTCCGGAGTTCCGGGGGAGTTCCGGGGAGTTCCGGCGACAGTGTTCTTATTTCACTTTATTGCCTCACCGTCGCCCGAACCCCACCTACAACGCATTCATCCCGCGCTGGATCAGTTCGCGCATGAAGCGCTGATAGGGTATGCCGCGCTTTTTGGCCGCCGCCTTGACGGCGTCGAGCTGGCTTTGCGGCAGGCGCAGGCTGATCGAGGCGTTTTTGCTCTCGAACTCGAAATTGATCGGTTTGAAACCCGACAGATCAAACTCGCTGAGATCAGCTTCTTCGACGAATTTTTCGGCCGCCGCGTCGGTCTTGAGCGGCGGTAGTTTTTTAAGCTTTTGTTTGGCGCTCATAGCTGGCGATCTCCTTTTCATGCATGTAACGGGCCGACAGAGGGCGGATCAAAGTGCCGTGGGCGGACTGCCGTAACGTAAATACCGCGAAAACATATCGGCTTGCATCATTGCGGCCGATGGCCCGCAGCCGCTCCTCGCTTTGAAAAGGGTCCGGATAAATGGCTGGGCCATTCTTAAACACCGCCTCTATCTCGGCTTGCGACAGGCCATGCTTGCCGCATTTGGGCCAATTGCCGTCATCCCAGTCAAAGCCCGCAATCTTCATTCAGTTAGTATATGTATTTGCATATACAATTGCAACACAATTGGCGGGCTCGGTCGGCGGGCTCCTCATGGATCCTCGGGTCAAGCCCGAGGATGACGAACTGAGGGGACTCATTTCCACCGCACACAGCAAAAAGGGCGCCGCAAGGGCGCCCTTTCCGTGTGACGGGGAGGAGATCGCCGCGCTTACATGCCCGGCATAATTACCTTGTCGATGACGTGGATGACGCCATTGTCGGTCTCGATGTCGGCGGTCACGACGTTGGCGTCATTGACCATCACGCCATTATCGAGATCGATGGTGATGTTGCTGCCTTCAACGGTTGCGGCCGTCATGTCGTCGGAGAGATCAGTCGACATCACTTTGCCGGCCACCACGTGATAGGTGAGGATCGCGGTCAGCTGGTCCTTGTTCTCGGGCTTGAGGAGGTCCTCGACTGTGCCCTCAGGCAGCGCGGCGAAGGCGTCATCGGTCGGTGCGAAGACGGTGAACGGGCCCTCGCCCTTCAGCGTTTCAACCAGGCCTGCAGCCTGCACAGCGGCGACCAGTGTTGTGAACGAGCCGGCTTCAACTGCGGTGTCGACGATATCGGCTGACTGCGCCTGTCCTGCGAGGCCCACAGTCATAAGTCCAGCGATTGCAAAAGTCTTGATATTCATCAGGTTCTCCGTGAATTGCATGTGTTGGTCTTGAATTTCGTGTGTCTCGCTGCGCAGCGAATGACAGGGTTACGCGGCGCGATTGCATGCAGATCAGTGGGAACCGGTTTTTTGACTTCACATAAATTTCAAGCCGGATTGACCGGCAAAAGTGATCCAAATGCGAAGGGTCACTTTCACGTCGCGCCGCTTAGACAAAGCAAAAAGGGGCGCCGAAGCGCCCCAAGTCTCATCTTTCTTAAATTGTGCGGGTGGGTTGGGAGACAAATGTCACCCCGTTCCCATCACCTCTAGCCGAGCACGATGATAAGGCAACAGGCGAGCAAGGCGACGTTGACCGGGGTCATAGTGTAGCGTTCGGGCAAACTGCGGGAGATACCGTTGGCTAGCGTGCCGAGCGCGAAAAAGACTGTGATCACCCAGGCACCGATGACAGCGATATTGTCCGGCAGCCCAGCGACGAGGCCGGCGCGGCTCCACATGACGGTGATGAAAACGGCATAAATTGCAAGCGCAACGACACTGCCGATGCGCAATCTCTTCGGCAATACCTTGTGCTGCCCGCCCCAGACGAAATGTCCCAGCGGCGCACCGGCAGCCACTGCCACCTGCAATACCGCCAATCCGGCGAGGATGAAGGCAAAAACATATGCGGCAATTGTTGTCATGAAATCCCCCGCGCTTTTAAAGTGCCTTTTCTACCTATGGCAACGGGGTTGGAATTATAAGCGAAAGGGCGCCAATCGGCGCCCTTTCCCCATAAGTTGCATGCAGCCCTTTTTAAGCCGCCTCGCCCTTGTCAGCTTCAGCTTCAGCTTCTGCCGCCGCGGGTGTCAGCACCAGTCCGGCATCGCCGGCATCCACAATCACGTGCATGCCATCGGCAATCTCGCCGGCGAGCACCTGATCGGCCAGCCTGTCCTGCACCTCGCGCTGCATGACCCGCTTGAGTGGGCGGGCTCCGTAAGCGGCGTCATAGCCCTCATTGGCCAGCCAGTCGCGGGCGGCCGGGGTCAGGGTCAGCGTGATATCGCGGTCGTGCAGCAACTTGGTGAGCCGTGCGAACTGGATATCGACAATGGAGCCCATGTCGCCGCGGGCAAGGCGGTGGAACAGGAGGATTTCATCAACACGGTTGAGGAACTCGGGCCGGAACGAGGCCTTGACCACGTCCAGCACCTTGCCGCGCACCAGATCCACCTCTTCGCCCTCTTTCTGCTCGGCAAGATATTCGGAGCCGAGGTTGGAGGTCATGATGATCAGCGTGTTCCTAAAATCGACCGTGCGGCCCTGCCCGTCTGTTAGGCGGCCATCATCGAGCACCTGCAACAGCACGTTGAAGACATCGGGGTGCGCCTTTTCGATCTCGTCGAACAGGACCACCTGATAGGGCCGGCGGCGGACAGCTTCGGTGAGCACACCACCCTCGTCATACCCCACATAGCCCGGGGGCGCACCGATGAGGCGGGCGACCGAATGCTTTTCCATGAACTCCGACATATCGAGCCGAACCATGGCCGCCTCATCATCGAAGAGGAACTGCGCCAGGGTCTTGGTGAGCTCGGTCTTGCCGACGCCGGTGGGGCCAAGGAACATGAACGAGCCGATGGGCCGGTTCGGATCCTGCAACCCGGCACGGGAGCGGCGCACAGCTTTTGAAACCGCGGCCACAGCTTCGGCCTGGCCGATGACACGTTTGCCGAGTTCTTCTTCCATGCGCAACAGCTTGTCGCGTTCGCCTTCGAGCATCTTGTCGACGGGCACGCCGGTCCAGCGGCTCACAACCTGGGCGATATGGTTGGGAGTTACCACCTCCTCAGCCAATCCGCCTTCGGTCGGGGCATCGTCTTGTGCCTCTTCGGCAGCGGCGATGCGCTTTTCAAGGTCGGGAATGACGCCATAGGCCAGCTCACCCGCCTTGGCGAGGTCGCCGCCACGCTGGGCGATTTCAAGCTGCGAGCGGGCCTGATCCAGCTCTTCCTTGAGCTTGGTCGATCCGGCCAGCCGTTCCTTTTCCGCCGTCCAGCGCTGGGTGAGCGCACCGGCCTCTTCCTCAAGATCAGCCAACTCGGCTTCAAGCTTGGTGAGCCGGGTCTTTGAGGCGTCATCGGTCTCTTTCTTCAACGCTTCACGTTCGATCTTGAGCTGAATGATGCGCCGGTCGAGTTCGTCGAGTGCTTCGGGCTTTGAATCCACCTGCATGCGCAACCGTGCCGCTGACTCGTCCATCAGGTCGATGGCCTTATCAGGCAGGAAGCGGTCGGTGATATAGCGGTTCGAGAGCGTCGCCGCCGAAACCAAAGCGCTGTCGGAAATGCGGACGCCATGGTGGAGTTCGTATTTCTCCTTGAGGCCACGCAGGATCGACACCGTGTCTTCCACAGTGGGTTCGTTGACGAACACCGGCTGGAACCGGCGGGCCAGTGCCGCGTCTTTTTCGACATGCTTTTGATATTCGTCGAGCGTCGTGGCGCCCACACAATGCAGTTCGCCACGGGCCAATGCGGGCTTGAGAAGGTTCGAGGCATCCATCGCCCCGTCCGCCTTTCCGGCACCCACGAGCGTGTGCATTTCGTCGATGAAGAGGATGATCTCACCATCTGCCGAGGTAACTTCACTCAGAACGCCCTTCAGCCGTTCCTCGAACTCGCCGCGATATTTCGCACCGGCAATCAGCGCACCCATGTCGAGGGCGAGCAGTGACTTGTTCTTGAGGCTTTCGGGCACATCGCCATTGACGATACGCAGGGCAAGGCCCTCAGCGATGGCGGTTTTACCAACGCCCGGTTCGCCGATGAGTACCGGATTGTTCTTGGTGCGGCGGCTCAACACCTGAATGGCGCGGCGGATTTCCTCGTCACGGCCGATCACCGGGTCGAGCTTACCCTCGCGCGCATCCTCGGTCAGGTCGCGTGCGTATTTTTTGAGAGCATCGTACTGGTTTTCAGCCGAGGCGCTGTCTGCCGTGCGGCCCTTGCGGATCTCATTGATCGCATCATTGAGCGCGTTCGGGGTTACACCCGCAGCACTCAGCGCCTTACCGGCATCTGTATCCTTTTCGATGGTCAGGGCAAGCAACAGCCGCTCGACCGTCACGAAACTGTCGCCAGCCTTGTCCGCGGCTTTTTCAGCCGTATCGAACAGTTTGGCGAGCTCGCGGGACAAATAAATCTGCCCGTTGTCGCCCGAAACGCTCGGGATCTTTTTCAGCGCCGCTTCAACCCCTGCGCGCACTTGCGCCGGATTGCCGCCGGACCGCTCGATGAGGCCGGAGGCCAGACCCTGATTGTCATCCATCAGCACTTTGAGAAGGTGCACGGGAGCGAATTGCTGATGGCCCGCCCCGAGAGCCAATGTCTGCGCACTCTGAATGAAACCGCGTGCACGCTCGGTATATTTCTCGATATTCATATCGACCAATCTCCTTTTCTCGCACGACCCGTTGCCCATTATGGCGCAAGCGAACCGCCGGAAGCCTGGTTTGAACGAGGCACCTGCCTGGCAGCGTGCCTCTCTTCATAAAGAGATATGGTGCTGGATTTCTAAATGAAAAGAGGTAAACTTCCCGCGCCGGCCCGACATGTATGATTGATTGGAACGAGGATACTATGGGTATCGGCGAAATCCGCACACACGGCATTATTCTGGGCACCGAGCGTTTCGAGGCGTGTGTCGCCTTTTATCGCGACATTATCGGTCTGCCGGTCTGGTTCGAAAAAGACCATCTGGTGTGCCTGAGGTTCGGCAATGGTTATCTGATGGTCGAAACTGGTGGCGTTGCGCGCGCTGGCCGTAAAGCCAACGCGGAAAACCCCACAATAATCCGCTTCAACGTTGATGATGTGCGTGCCGTGGCGGCGCGCCTTGAGGCCAAAGGTGTGTCTGTCGAGGTGCGGCAGTTCGAGTGGGGCTTGATCGGCAACTTTTTAGATCCCGACGGGAATGTGTGCGAACTGAAGAATGCGGACGATCCGTTTTTCAGTTAGCGCCGGGGAATAGGTTTGGTTTGTTCGGCCATAGGTTGCTGTGTGTTGGACGCTGCAGCTGGCGGGGCGCCCGGAGCCTACGGCACCTGCCCTCGCGTTCGCAAGCTATCGGCGATTCACTGGATCGCCGATTTGTCGCAATGCGCCAACCGCTTGCTCACTCCGCGGCCGCTTGACCGTCAGTCAGGAAAGCGGGCAGATCATTGACATTTGGCTTGGACGCTGCTGACGCATCTTCGCTGCTGCCATTGGCTTCGCTGGCGGCTGTCTCGTTCTGCGGTTTGCGGCGCGGGCGGCGTTCACGCGGCTTGCGGCGGGGTGCATCGGCATCCTCGTCCGCAGTATCATTGGCTTCCGCCGGTGTATCCGCTTTGGCGGCTACCGGTTCAGACTTGCCATTACCGCTGGTGCTCTGCACCTCGTCGTCATTGTCATCATTATTGTCCTGCGACGGCTGGTCGTCATTGCGCTGCGGCATCTGCGCCTGCGCAGCAAGAATGATGCGATGATAATGCTCGGCATGCTGGAGATAATTCTCCGCCATGACGGAATCGCCTGAGGCCTGGGCGTCACGCGCCAGCTGACCGTATTTCTCGGCAATATGCGCTGCATTGCCCCGGATCTTTACGTCCGGACCGTTGCTTTCGTAATTGCGTGAGAGTGGATTGGAGTGCCTGCGGTTGTTGCCACCACGGCCCCGCGAGCGCTTGTTCTGATTATTAGGTCTCATACGTTGCTACATTGCTCTTTTTTGTTTTGCGTCGGACGCCTGCAAAAAGGCGGAGTCCGTCCGACAGATACCCCGTGTGCAAAACACGGCCGGTTAGTCTCGGTTGAGCGTCAACTAACTGTCTTTCGGTCCCTGCCCCTGCACCTGCCTTGCGATCCTTTTGGGGATCAGTGCGTCGCCTAACGGCAATGGGGATTAAGAGGGTGGTCCGTCACAGCGTGGCATCCACGCTGCCTGACAGCAAGGGCAACCTATATGCTTCGCCCCCGCTTTCCAAGAGAAAAATGCCGATTTCCGCGCAATGTCGCAAGATCGGGTTAACCCATTGCCAACAGGGCGCGTTCAATGCCTGCCAGGTCATGATGCGTTTCAACACGGTTAAACCCGCTGGCGCGCAGCAAATCGGTGACCGCTGCGGCCTGGTTATATCCCACTTCAACGCACACTGCTCCATCCGGCAGCAGGTGGGCCATGGCATTGTCGGCAATCTCGCGATAGGGAACCAGTCCATCCGGCCCGCCATCCAGCGCCAGCATCGGGTCGTGCTTTTGCACTTCCCCGTCGAGATGCGCGATTGCGTCTTTCTCGATATAGGGCGGGTTGGAGACGATGAAATCGAACCCGTCGCCGAGTGTCAGACTGTCGAACCAGCTCCCCGGCTGCAGCGTCAGCCGATCCATGACCCCATGCTGACGGGCATTGACCTCGGCCTGCGCCAGCGCCTCCTGACTGAGATCAATGGCCACCGCCCGGGCATTGGGCAGATGCGCCAGAAGCGCGATCACGATGCAACCGCTCCCGGTGCCCATATCCAGAATGCGGGGTGCGTGGTGTGACTTGAGGCGCTCGAGCCCAATATCGACCAGCAATTCGGTTTCAGGGCGTGGCACCAGCGTCGCAGGGTTGAGACCGAAGATCAGGCCGTAAAATTCTTTCTCGCCGAGAATACGGGCCACCGGCTCTCCCTCGAGACGCCGCGCGGCCAGAGATTCGAGACCCTTAAGCTGTTCCGCTGTGATCTTATCATGTCCGTCCGCGGCAAGCGCTGCATGGTCGCGGCCCAGCACTTTGCCCGCCAATAGCCGGGCATCAAGCGCCGGTGTTTCAAGTCCGGCAGCGGCAAACCGGTCGCGCACCTGCCGCCAGGCGCTCCCGATAGTCGGCATCGTGCCTATCCTTCCGCATCCATGGCCGCAAGAAGTTCGGCCTGGTGCTCGGTAGTCAGGGCCTCAATGAGCTCATCCAGCGCTTCGCCCTCAAGCACCTTGTCGAGTTTGTAGAGTGTGAGATTGATCCGGTGATCGGTCACACGTCCCTGCGGATAATTGTAGGTGCGAATCCGCCCCGACCGGTCGCCGGACCCCACCTGGTCGCGCCGGGCCTCCGAGCGCTCATTGGCCTGTTTTTCGCGCTCCATCTCAAAGAGCTTGGCTTTGAGCGTTTTCATCACATTGGCGCGGTTCTGGTGCTGGCTCTTTTCCGAGGACACAATTACGATCCCTGTCGGGATGTGGGTCAGGCGCACGGCGCTGTCTGTCTTGTTGACGTGTTGCCCACCCGCGCCCGACGCGCGCATGGTGTCGATACGCAAATCCTCGGGCCGGATTTCAATGTCGATATCCTCGGCTTCGGGCAGCACGGCCACTGTTGCCGCTGAGGTGTGAATACGGCCCGAGGCTTCGGTTTCAGGCACACGCTGCACCCGGTGCACCCCGCTTTCATATTTCAGTTTGGCATAAACGCCGGACCCGGTGATATTGGCGATAACTTCCTTGTAGCCGCCCACTTCGCCCTCGCTTTCGGAGACGAGGGACACTTTCCAGCCCTGCAGCTCGGCATAGCGCTGATACATGCGAAACAGATTCCCCGCGAACAGCGCCGCCTCATCGCCCCCCGCACCGGCACGGATTTCGACAATGACCGAACGATCGTCCGCGGCATCCTTAGGCAGCAACAAAAGCCTGATTTCATGCACCAGTTCTTCGCGTTTTTCGCCCAGCTCCTCATATTCGATTTCGGCCAGCTCCCGAAGCTCGGCATCCTTTGAATAGAGCAATTCCTTGGCGCCCTCATAATCGGAGGTGACCTTGTGGTAATTGCGGATAGCTTCAACCACCGGCTGCAGCTCGGCATATTCCTTGGACAACCGCACGAACTCTTCCGGATCGGGATTGGCGGCCAGCTGCGCCTCGAGGGCAACAAGGTGCTTCTCGAGCGCATCAAGTTTTTCTTCCGGCAAGTCAGCCATGACAGTTGGTCTTTCGCAAAAAATTGGATGCGGGCGCTATATAGGCAGGTTCTGGCGATCAGCCAACTCTGTTAGCAAATCGCGGATGGTGACGCCATTCGCGCCGTCCGCCAGAGCCGCCTCCACCGCCTCGATAACCGGCTTGAGATTGAGCGACAGGATCATTTCCTTGATCGGCCCGATGGATGACGGTCCCATGGAGAGCCGGGTCATGCCGATGGCCATCAACGCCAGCGCTTCGATGGGACGTCCGGCCAGCTCACCACACATGGTCACCGGCACGTCATGCGCCTTGGCACTGGAAACGACATGGCGAATGGCCCGCAGGCGCGGCAGTGCGATGGGGTCATAATTGCGGGCGACACGCGGATTGGCCCGGTCGGCGGCGGTCAAGAACTGCACCAGATCGTTGGAGCCGATAGAGACGAAATCGGTCTCAGGCAACAACCGGTCAAGTTCGAACAAGAGCGAGGGCACTTCCACCATGGCGCCAAGCTCAATGCGTTCGGGCACAACCGTGCCGCTACGATTGAGGCGCTCACGCTCTTTTTCAACCACCAGCCGCGCATGCCGGAATTCGGAGACCTCGGTTACCATCGGCACCAGAATTTTGAGCGGGCGGCCCTCTGACGCCTGCAACAGCGCCCGTATCTGTGTCCTCAGCAGCCCGGGCCGATCCAGCGCCAGCCGCAACGAACGCCAGCCCATGGCCGGATTTTCTTCCGCCATGGAGCGCATATAGGGCACGACCTTGTCACCACCAATATCAAGCAGGCGGAAGACGATGGGCCGGTCTCCGGCGAGGGTCAGGGCTTCCCGGTAAAGGTCAACCTGTTCGGAAAGCCGCGGCAGCTTGGAGGCGATCATGAACTGCAATTCGGTGCGGAACAATCCCACACCCTCGGCACCGGTCTCATCAAGCGCCGGCAGATCGGCCACAAGACCTGAATTGTGTAAGAGCGTGATCGGCACACCATCGGCGGTGATGGTTGGCTTATCGCGCAACTCGGCATAGTGGGCCTGGCGCTTGGCGCTGAGCTTGACCTTCTCGGCATAGGTTGTCTCGACATCAGGGGGCGGCCGCAAATGCACTGTGCCCTGAATGCCATCGACGATGATATCGTCCCCGGTCTCGCACAGTGAGGCGATGGACCCAGCCTGCCCCACCGCTGCCAGTCCCAAAGAACGGGCAACAATGGCCACATGCGCTGTGGCCGCGCCTTCTTCGATGACGATGGCCCGCAACTTCTTGCGGTCATATTCGAGCAGTTCCGCCGGCCCCATATTGCGGGCGACGACAATGGCATTGTCCGGCAGCTCCTCCCGGCTGACCGGGCCGCCGTCGCCGGTCAACACCCGCAACAGACGGTTGGCAAGATCGTCGAGATCATGCAGCCGGTCTCTGAGGTAAGGATCAGTCTGGCGCAGCATGCGGGCGCGGGTGTCGTTTTGCACCCGCTCCACCGCCGCTTCAGCCGTCAGGCCGTTATCGATGGCCTCATCGATCCGCCGGACCCAGCCGCGATCGTTGGCGAACATGCGGTAGCTTTCCAGAATATCGCGATGCTCGGAGGAAAACTGCATGTCACCGCGATTGAACAGATCATCAATCGACATGCGCATCCGGCGGATGGCCTTGTCGAGCTTGACCTTTTCTTCATCGGTATCGTCGGCAACGAAGTTTTTGACGATGACACGCGGATCGTGCAGCACCACCTGCCCAAGAGCGATACCTTCGGCAAATCCAACGCCTTCGATGGTGCGCGGACGTCTGAGGTCAATATCAGAGCCCGGCTTGATCAGCGTGTCGAATTCGGCGGTCGAAAGCATTTCGGCGAGAATGGTCGCCGTTGTGAGCATGGCCTCGGTTTCGTCCTCGCCATAGGCGCGCATCTCTGCGTCCTGCACGACGAGCACGCCAAGCGTCTGCCCGGCGCGCAGCACCGGCACACCCAAGAAGGCATGGAACGGGTCTTCCCCCGTTTCGGGGCGATAGGCAAAGCCGGGATGCGATGTCGCATCGGTGAGGCGCAAGGGCTCGGCCTCGGAGGCGATGCGGCCCACAAGACCCTCGCCGAGCCTCAGCGTGGTCATGTGCACAGCTTCGCGTTTAAGACCGTGGGTTGCAAAAAGCTCCAGCGCACCGTCGTCGCGCAGAACATAGAACGAGCACACATCGGCCCGCATGTTGTCCGCGATCAGATCGACGATCTTGTCCAGGCGGTCCTGAGAACCCAAAGGCTCTGCCAGGGTTTCGCGCAACTGCCGCAACAGCACGCGCGGCCCGCCCACAGTACTGGGCATCATGGTCCCTCCGGCCGGCTCCCCACCGGCTGATGATAAGTGGCTTTGCCTCTACCGGTCTTTTACGCGCCGGTTTTGTCGAGACCGTAATAAGTATGCAGGGCCCGGACCGCAAGTTCCGCATATTCCTCTTCGATGAGAACGGAGGTCTTGATTTCCGAGGTTGTGATCAACTGGATGTTGATTCCCTTGTCCGAAAGCGCCTTGAACATGGACGAGGCCACACCAGCGTGACTGCGCATACCCACCCCGATGACCGACACTTTCGCGCCACCCTTTGAGCCGGAAATACGCTCGTAATCGAACCGGTCACCCGCTTTCTTGATGGCGGAGATCGCCTTGTCATATTCGGCATCGGGCACCGTGAAGGTGATATCGGTGACCCGCCCATCGTCCGATACGTTCTGGACGATCATGTCGACGATGATGTTTTCGTCCGCTAGCGCGCCGAATACGGCGGCGGCGACACCGGGCTGGTCCTTGACACCCCGGAGCGTGATCTTGGCCTCGGCCTTGGCCAGCGTGATGCCGGAGACAATCTGCTTTTCCATGATTTCATCCTCATCGCATACGAGCGTGCCGGGCACACCCGGTGTGCCATCCGGCGCCAGTTGCGGCGCGTCGGGTTCGTCGAAGGTGGAGCGGACGCACAGCCGCACCTTTTGCGCCATGGCCAGTTCCACCGACCGGATCATCAGCACCTTGGCACCGAGGGACGCCATTTCCAGCATTTCCTCGAAACTGACCCGGTTGAGCCGCTGCGCCTTTGGCGCGATCCGGGGATCGGTGGTGTAGACCCCATCGACATCTGTATAGATATCACACCGGTCGGCCTTGATGGCCGCGGCAACTGCAACCGCGCTGGTATCCGAGCCACCGCGTCCCAGTGTCGTCACCCGGCCGGATGGCGCAACACCCTGAAAACCGGTGACGACGCAGACCATGCCCTGCTGCATCCGGTCTTCAAGCAGCGTGGGATCGATATTGGTAATCCGCGCCGCGCCGTGGGCGTCATCGGTTTCAATCGGCACCTGCCAACCGGCGAACGACCGGGCCGGCACACCCATTTCGCTTAAAACAATGGCCATAAGCCCGGCAGTCACCTGCTCACCCGAGGCGACAACGGCGTCATATTCGCGCGCATCATGAATGGGCGCGGCTTGACGGCACCAGGAGACGAGCTGGTTGGTCTGCCCCGCCATGGCGGACACAACCACGCAGATCTCATTGCCGGCGTCGGCTTCGCGCTTGATATGGCGCGCCGCCTGCCGGATGCGATCTATGTCGCCCACCGACGTGCCGCCGAATTTCATCACGATCCGCGCCATACTGATCCTTGCTCGCGCGCGGGGCGTATCGTCCCCGCAATGTCCGGCGCTCCATTGCCACAAAGGTGATCTAACTGCAACTGGCAGCTTCTGCGCAACCGGAAGCCGATGGACGCTTTGACGCGCTTGACAAGCCCGTGTGCCGCGCCAATTGTCGTTCTGAAATCAAGGATACCTTCATGCCCGCCACCACAATCGATGACAGCGAAATCGCCCATTTTACCGCCATGGCCGAGGAATGGTGGGATCCTTCGGGCAAATTCAAGCCGTTGCACAAGTTCCAGCCGGTGCGGCTCGCCTATATCCGCGAGCAGGTGCTCGAACATTTCGGGCGTGACGGCACCAAGCGTTATCCGTTTGAGGGCCTGACTTTTCTCGATATAGGCTGCGGCGGCGGCCTTTTGTGCGAACCGATGGCCCGGCTGGGCGCAACCGTGACCGGGGCCGATGCGTCGGAAAAAAACATCAAGATCGCCCAGACCCATGCTGAACAGAGCGGACTGGAGATCGATTACCGCGCCACGCCCGCGGAAACGCTGGCCGCCAATGGCGAACAGTTCGATGTGGTCCTCAATATGGAGGTGGTCGAGCATGTAGCCGATGTGCCGCTTTATCTCAAAAGTTGCGCTGACCTCGTCAAACCCGGCGGGCTGATGTTTGTTGCCACCATCAACCGGACGGCAAAGGCCTTTGCGCTGGCCATTGTCGGGGCGGAATATGTGCTGAGATGGCTGCCCAAAGGCACCCACTCCTATTCGAAGTTCCTGACGCCCGAGGAAATTACCTCACATCTCAAGCGCCATGGCATGTCGCTCAAGGACAAGAGCGGGGTCTCCTATTCGCCTTTGCAGGACGAATGGCGCAAGAGCCGCGATATGAGCGTCAATTACATGCTGCTGGCAGAGAAACCGGCCTGATGGCTTTGACGCCGGAACAGGATATTGCCCTCCTCCGCCGCACGGTTGCTATCGCCGCCGAGGCACGCGCAACCGGAAACCACCCCTTCGGCGCCCTGCTGGCCGGACCGGACGGTGACATCCTGATCGAGGCCGGGAACGCCTTCTCGACCGAAAAAGGTCCGGGCCATGCCGAGAGCCTCGTCGCCCGGCAGGCGGCTGTGAACTACGAACTTGAGTTTCTGGCGCGATGCACGCTCGTCACCTCGGTAGAGCCCTGCGCCATGTGCTCAGGCGCGACCTATTGGGCCGGCATCGGAGCGCTGGTGTTCGGCATCACTGAGCGAAAGCTGCTGGAAATGACCGGTGACAATCCCGAAAACCTGACCATGGACATGCCCTGCCGCGATGTCTTTGATGCCGGGCAACGGGACACCGAGGTACGCGGCCCCTATCCGGAGGTTGAGGCCGAGATTGCCAAGGGGCATGAGGGGTTTTGGGGTTAGCGTTTTAGGCTTTGGATGGCCTCGTCTCTTTTTCTCCCTCCCCCTTGTGGGGAGGGTGGCCCGTCAGGGTCGGGTGGGGGTTGGCGCAAAGCGCCGCCAATAAAGATATGTTTCAGCACACAGAGACGAGAGTGATCTGTTCAGACCGAAGATGTTTTGTGTGCCCTGCGGGCAACCCCCACCCTTGATCCCTCCCCACAAGGGGGAGGGAGGGGCGGGCTGCGATTTCCTGACAACGGTCGAAATTGCGCAGTGCGCTGCACTATTACCGCGCACCTTCTCCCACGAGGGGAGAAGGGAAGTGCGTGCCTCACGGCATCTTTTGATCCCAGTCGTCCACCCGGCCGCCATGCAACACCTTGTCGGATTCATTGAGCCGGTCGGATGCCGTCATTGCCTGGTGCCAGTAGGGGTAAAGTAGCGGTGGCTGGCTAACGCGGTCGAGGCGTTCTACTTCTTCCGGCGTGAGTTTCAGGTCGGCGGCCTTGATATTGTTCTCAATCTGCGCCTGATTGCGCCCACCGATGACGACTGACGTGATGGTTGGCCGCTGCAGCGCCCAGGCCAGCGCCACCTGCGCACCCGATGCGCCATGCGCCTCGGCAACCGACATGATGACATCGACAATGTCGTAGAGCCGTTCCTTGTCGCCAATCGGCGGTTCCCGGAAGCCGATGGAGTGGCGGGTGCCACCCTCCGGCGCGGAATCGCGGCGGTATTTTCCGCTCAAAAGCCCGCCCGCCAGCGGGCTCCAGATCAGAACGCCAAGGCCCTGATCGTGGGAGATCGGCAACAATTCATATTCGGCGTCGCGGCAATGCAGCGTGTAGTGGATCTGTTGCGAGACAAAGCGCGCCTTTGTGCGCTGATCGCTGGCGGCCAGTGTCTTCATCAAATGCCAGCCGGAAAAATTCGAGCAGCCGACATAGCGCACCTTGCCCTGCTCAACGAGCGTGTTGAGCGCATCAACCATTTCTTCGACCGGTGTCAGCCCGTCCCATTGATGCACCTGATAAAGATCGATCACGTCAGTGCGCAGCCGTTTCAGGCTCGCCTCGCACTGCGCGATGATATGATGACGTGACAGGCCGCGATCATTGGGCCCATCGCCCATGGGAAAGCGCACCTTGGTGGCGATCAGCGTGCGCGCCCGGCGCCCGTTTTCGCTCAACAACTCGCCGATGACTTTTTCGGAACTGCCATCCTGACCATAGGCGTTGGCGGTATCGATCATGTTGACGCCCTGATCGAAGCAAAAATCGATCTGCCGCGCCGCGCCCTCTTTTTCAAGCGATCCCCACGCCGCGCCGATACCGGTGCCGAACGGTACTGAGCCCAGAACAATTTCCGAGACTAAAAGGCCGGAACGGCCCAGCGAACGATATTCCATGATGATCCTCCCGAACGGAATTTTTGAGGGTAAGTTGACCCCGCGCGCCCGCACAATGCAAGCGACGTTTAAGGCTTACGGTTTTCGAAGATCAGTTGTGTTCTTCAGGCAGGTTGGGCAGCGGCATGAAATCGATGCCGTCTTCGACGAGACCGGCAACCTCGTCACGGGTGGCTTCGCCGTAAATGCCGCGCGGTTCGGTCTCGTGGTCGTGGATCTTGCGCGCCTCGGTGGCGAACTGATCGCCAACATAATCGGCTTCTGAGGTGACCTTTTCCCGCAGCGCCTTCATTGCCGCCCGCAATTCAGCTTGCTGCGGATGTCCGATGGACAGCGCGACCTTGTCCGAGGATTTGCGGCTGACGGCGGGGGCCATCAACGCCTTGTTGACATCGGTCGACGAGCAGATCGGACAGGTGACAATGCCCTGCTTTTTCTGGGTGTCAAAGGCCGCTGCGTTGCGGAACCACGCATCGAACTTGTGCTCGTTTTCACAGGTCAGCGAATACTGGATCACTGCAGTTTCTTCCTTTCAGACCAACCTATTATGACCGACTTTGGTTAACGCTTAGCGAAAACGGACGCCTGTTGGCAAGGGCCGGCACCCGTCCCCGCGCATCACGAACTTTATCGGGGTCAATATCAGCCAGAATAAGACCCGGCTTGTCGTCATCCTTATGTGCGATCACCTCGCCCCACGGTCCGATAATCATCGAGTGTCCCCATGTAGAGCGCCCGTTTGCATGCCGTCCGCCCTGCGCGGCCGCAATAACGTAGGACCCGGTCTCAATCGCCCGCGCCCGCAACAGCGTCGCCCAATGCGCCTCCCCAGTTGGTACCGTGAACGCGGCTGGTACGGACAGCACCTCTGCTCCCGCTTCGGCCAGCATCGCGTAAAGAGATGGAAAGCGTACATCATAGCAAATGCTCATGCCGAGACTGATATCGCCCACATGCGCCAAAACGGCGGCATCTCCGCCCTCATAGGTGTCGCTTTCACGATAGGGCCGGTCGCCCGGCGGATCGGCATCGAACAAATGTATTTTGTCATAGGTCGCGATGCGTGCACCGTCCGGTCCGAACAGCACCGAGCGATTGGCGAACCGGCCATTCTCCAACGCTACGGCCATGGAGCCAAGATGCAGGTATAACGCGTGCTCTTTTGCAATATCCGCGCAAGCGGCAACAAACGGATCACCCGCGAAGGGCCGGGCGACTTCAGCAAGCTGCGCCCGGTTGCCGGCAAAGGCGATACTGACTTCGGGCGTCAGCATATAGTTCGCCCCCGCCTCCGCAGCGGCAACCGCATGGGCTTTGATGGCGGCGATGTTGTGTGCCGGGTCGAGACCCGAACACATCTGTGCCGCGGCGATCCGTACCGGTGAAGCCATCAACCCTCGGCGAGAAGTGAATCAAGTTTGCCGCGCCGTTCAAGCGCCGCCAGATCGTCATAGCCGCCGACATGGGTGGACCCGATGAATATCTGCGGCACGGTGCGGCGGCCATTGGCACGCTGGGTCATATCGGCCCGCAGCTGCGGGTCGAGAACCGTGATTTCATCAAAGACCACGCCCTTTTCGGTCAGGAGCGCCTTGGCGGCGTGGCAATAGGGACAGGTGGGTGTCGTATAGACATCAATTTTGGGCATCGAATGCTCCGCAATAGGGATTTTCCCTTTATATGGGGGTTTCCTCGCCGATGACAACGCGGGCAAAGCTGATGACGTCGATTTGACCGGCACCGGCTTTTTTAAAAGCGCGGGCAACCGATCTGACGGTCGCCCCCGTGGTGATGACATCATCGACGATCACAATCCGGCGGCCCGCATAAGCATCCAGTGCGACGCGATCGACGTCAAAGGCACCCTGCACATTGCGCTGCCGCTGGTCGGAGGTCAAACCGACCTGCTGCCGGGTCGGTTTGCGGCGCATGACCAGTTCGGGGGCAACATCGAGATCGCGGAGGTCACCGAGCGCCCGCGCCAGTTCCAGTGCCTGGTTGTAATTGCGCCGCCATTGCCGCCAGCGATGCAGCGGCACCGGCACCAGCACCGGACCATCATCCAACAGTTCCGCACAGGCGCCGAGCATTATCCGGGCGCAAAAGGCGGCCAGATCCGGTCGGTCGCGATATTTGAACCGCCCCACCAGCTTGCGCGCCATATCGGAATAAAGCACTGCCGAACGGGCCCGGTCGAAAGGCGGCGGGTTGGCGATCGCCTCGGCGGAGCGGGCCTCGGGGCCAAGCACGACTGAAAAGGGTAATCCCAGCACCGGGCAGAGCGGCGGCGTGATCGGCTGCAATTGCCGCCAGCATGGTGCGCAAAGACCCGCCATGTCAGAGACCGGCGCCCCACAGCCCGGACAGACCGGCGGGTAGAGCTGATCGAGCAGAAAAGCACAAGCCTGCCGCCCCCAATCGCGGGTGCGGGCCATCAACGAGACTTTGACAGGTGTGATCTGGTTCTCCATAAGCCAGGCATAGTGCCACGCGATCAAACCGCTGTCGCGCGGGATCGCACAACCTGTTGATAGCTTTATGGTCACCACGCCACCCCGCATATTCGATCGGCCGCTTACCGCCCGGCGACTTGCCGCACGGCGCACCGGATCGCCCGATTTTATTACCGATTTGGTCATCGCCGATCTCGCCGACCGGCTCGACCCGGTCACGCGGACCATATCGAAAGCGCTGATCATGGGGCCGGATGCAGAAGTACTGCCCGACAGTGGCCGGACGGCCAACGGCCCCTTCACCTATCAGCGGCAGGCAACGCTTCTCGATCCGCCGGGTGGGACCGCTCTGAATCCCGATCATTTGGAGCTGCCTGACAGCGGTTATGATCTCATCGTCTCGCTGATGGATTTGCAGCTGATCAATGATGTCCCCGGCTTCCTGACGCAGATCCGCCACCATCTGGTGCCTGATGGTCTGTTCATGGCCGCAGCGCTTGGCGGCGACACACTGACGGAGTTGCGCAGCGCCTGGCTGACTGCCGACGCGGCGCATAGCGGCGGCGCGGCAGCGCGGGTGGCGCCGTTTATCGATATTCGCGATGCCGGGGCGCTTTTGCAGCGTGCGGGTTTTGCGTTGCCGGTCACTGATCTCGAAACCCACACCGTGCGCTATGCTGACCCGCTGGCGCTGATGAACGAATTGCGTGCCTTTGGCGCTTCCAACCCACTGTCGGACAGGCCTTCACAACCTGTCTCTCGCAGTCTTTTGCTCAAAGCAGCTACCGCCTATCAGGATCAGGCTGCCGACCCCGACGGACGGGTCCGCGCCACGCTCGAAATTGTCTGGATGACGGGCTGGGCACCGCATGAAAGCCAGCAAAAGCCTTTAAAGCCCGGCAGCGCTGAACATTCACTGGCCGAAGCGCTTAAGGTCAAGAAGGACTAGGTCGCTCCCGGGTCAGAAACCCGGGTTTGCCAAGCGGCAATTTTCCCTCTTGCTGCATGTAACATTTCCATGATACTGAACTATATGGTTCAGTTTTCACAAACTCAATTCGACGCCTCATTCTCAGCGATTTCCGACGCAACACGGCGCGGAGTCCTTGACCTATTAGCGCGCCGCAATGCGTCGATCACGGAGCTTGCCGAGCGCTTTGACATGACCCTGACGGGCATGAAGAAACATATCGGCATTCTGGAGCGCGCCGGACTTGTGATGACCGAGAAAGTCGGGCGCGTGCGCACCTGCAGCCTTGGGCGGAGTCGGCTGGAAGCCGAGTCGGAATGGATCGAAAACTATCGACAGCTTTGGGATGCCCGTTTCAACGCGCTGGACGAAATAGTCGATGAGCTCAACCGGAAGAACAAGACCGGCAGAGACAAGTCATGAAGAAGGAACACCGATGGTGAACAAGAAAACGCAGGTTGAGCGCAAGTCGGATCGCGAGATCGCCGTCAGCCGGACATTTGATGCGCCGCCACACATCGTGTTCGAGGCCTGGAGCAGACCCGAACTTTTTACGCGCTGGTGGATGCCTAAATCCCTTGGCATACCGATACGGTCCTGCGAAATGGATGTGCGCACTGGCGGCACATATCGCCTCGAATTCGGTGAGGACGCAGAGAACAGCTGGGCCTTTTTCGGCAAATACACAGAGGTTGTTCCCAATGAACGGATCGTCTGGACCAATGAGGAAGACGAGAACGGTGCGATCAGCACAGTGACCTTTGAGGACAAGGGCGGCAAGACACGCGTCACCTTCAGTGAAGTCTATCCCAGCAAGCAAGCGCTCGAAGAGTCTCTGGGTGCAATGGAAGCGGCACCTGAACAATTTGATCAGCTGGACGCACTTCTGGTGGAGATCAATACCAGACAGACATAATCTGATGTTGGAAACTGCCGTGGCAGTTGCGAATTCTGTCTTCAGCCGCTGATTTTTTCAGTGGCACCGTCAACCGCGGCCTTCAGGCCCTCGGAATCCGAGCCGAACAGGACCTGCAGGCTGTTGCCCGCCAATGTGAAAGCGACGATGCAGGACAGGGCGATCAGTGCGCCGAGCAGACCATACTCGACGGCAGTTGCGCCGCTCTCATCGCGACCGAAGATTTTCACGGTGTTGGTCAACCGCTTCATCTCGCACCCCGAATATCACAACAGATCGCACAAAGGCGCGATCAAGGGTTCGTCTGCCGGGGGCATGGGATAGTCGCGCAAGGCCTGCGGACGCACCCATTTAAGGGCACTATGCTCACGCGGTTGCGGCAACCCTTGCCATTTCCGGCACACATAGAGTGGCATCAAGAGGTGAAATTTATCGTAAACATGGCTAGCAAAAGTCAAAGGTGCGAGGCAGGCCGTCTGCGTGGCTATGCCAAGCTCTTCTTCAAGCTCCCGGATCAGCGCCGCTTCCGGGCTTTCGCCCGGTTCGATCTTGCCGCCGGGAAACTCCCACAAACCACCCATGGCCTTGTTATCCGGACGCTGGGCAATGAGAACACGGCGGTCGGCGTCGACCAAGGCGCAGGCGACGACCAGTTGCATCTGCATCAGGCCTGATCCCGGTTGCTGGGGCGGCGATAGTGATAACGATAGACAACTTCGAACCCGAGAGACTTGTAAAGCTGCACCGCCGGGGTGTTGTCGGCAACCACCTGAATCGCGGCCCAGCCGGCACCATCCGAGCGGCTCCATTCCAGCGCCGCCTGCATCACCGAACGGCCATAGCCCTGCATGCGTACGTCCTCGCGCACAACGACGTTGAGATAAACGCCGATACCGTGATTGTTGCTGGTCAGCGCCGCTGCAGCAGGTGCACCCTTCTCGTCATAGACGAGTATGCCGGTGGCCGGGACTTTGATCTGGTCCAGCAACGCCTTTAGCGCGGCTGTCGTCTCATCCCCATAGCCGCTGATATGCACCTGGGTTTCGTACCAGCCCGGATCTGTCGCCGCGAACAGCTGGTATTTGTGCTTGGGCGCAAAAACCGCGCCCACCGGCATCGCCATCACAAGGCTCGGCTCGAACGTCGCCCACCCGTCCAGATTGAGCGCCGAGACTATACCAGCGCCGGCCAGGGGTGTGACGCGAAATGTCGGGGTGACACCGTGCGTCTCCGCCCATTTCGAATAGGCCTCAAGCCGGGCCGCGGCGTCCTCATCGTCGCTCGGGTCCAGCGACTGGGCCGAGTTAGCGCGCTTGGTGTAGCCATTGGCCCAGCGCCAGATCCAGCCCTTGTCGGTTTGGGTTTCCAGTGCCGGCCAGGCACTCAAAAAGGCCTGCTCAAGTTGCAAAATCGAGGGACGCTGCACGTCAGCTCCGATAATCGGCGTTGATGGAGATATAACCGTGGGTGAGATCGCAGGTGTAGACCGTCGCCGCCCCGTCACCCAAGCCCAGATCGACTTTGACGGAGATCGCGTCGGACTTCATATAGGCGCTCGCGGCAGCTTCACTGTAGTCGGCTGCGCGCGCACCGTCCTTTGCCACCTGAATGTCGCCGAACCAGATATTGAGCCGGTCGCGATCCGCCGGTTCACCCGCCTTGCCCACGGCCATGACGATGCGCCCCCAATTGGCGTCTTCACCGGCAATAGCGGTTTTGACCAGTGGTGAATTGGCGATCGATTTGGCGATCCTGTCAGCGCTCCCGTCATTCTCGGCGCCCACAACTTCGATAGTGATCAGCTTTGTGGCGCCTTCACCATCTCGCACCACCTGCATAGCGAGATCGAACAGCACCGATTTCAGAGCGGTGCCAAAGGCCTCAAGGCGCGGATCGTCTGGCTCGGTCAGCGGCCTGACGCCTTTTTTCGTCGCCTGTCCGGTGGCGAAGGCCAAAAGAGTGTCAGAGGTCGAGGTGTCGCTATCGACCGTGACGGCGTTGAAACTGGTTTTGACATGAGTGCCGAGCAGCTCCTGCAGAAGCGGGGCGGAAATCGGCATATCGGTGAACACAAAACTGAGCATGGTCGCCATGTCCGGCGCGATCATGCCCGAGCCCTTCGCAATCCCGGCGATTTCAACGGCGACACCATCGCTGTTAAAGGTGGCCGTCGCCACCTTTGGGAACGTGTCGGTGGTCATGATCGCCTTGGCGGCATCGAGCCACGGGCCATCGTTCACGCGTGCCGCACAGTCTGCGAGTACGCCGCGGAACTTGTTGCCATCCAGCGGTTCGCCGATGACCCCCGTGGAGGCCAGAAAGACCTCGTAGGGCTGACAGGCGATCGCTTCGGCTGCAATGTCTGCAGTCAGCTCTACAGCCTCGCGTCCCTTGAGCCCGGTGAAGGCGTTGGCATTGCCCGAATTGACCACCAGGGCCCGAGCCTGTCCGCCGGGCAAATGCGTCCGGCACCAATCGACCGCCGCCGAAGGACATTTCGAGCGGGTCAGCACACCGGCAACGGCCGTGCCGGGGTCAAATACCGCCAGCAGAACGTCGGCGCGGTTCTGATATTTGATTCCAGCTTCAGCCGTCGCAAACCGGACGCCGTCTATGACAGGCAGATCGGGATATGAAGACGGCGCAAGCGGTGAAACCTGCAGTGCCATTTAGTTCTGACCTGCCTCAAAGGTTGCAATCGCTTCGGCGATGGCGTCATCGGCATATTCAACATCGGCTTCAGCTTTGAGAGCCGCCGTGATTTCGTTGAACTTGTCGGCAAAGACCTTTTGCTGCAGCTGGTTGGCTACCTGCTCAAAGGGCGGCGGCGTGCTTTCGCGCTTGTCCTCGAGCTTGATGATGTGCCAGCCGAACTGGGACTGCACCGGCTCCGACATCGCACCTGTTTCGAGCGCAAAGGCGGCCTCCTCGAAGGGCGGCACCATCTGACCGCGTCCGAAATAGCCCAGATCCCCGCCATTCTGTGCCGAGCCATCAATGGAATTTTCCATCGCGGCGACTTCGAACGGCTTGCCGGCTTCAATTTCTGCGCGGATCGATTTGGCGTCTTCCTCATCGGTCACCAGGATGTGACGGGCACGGACTTCTTCCTGAGGGGTGAAGCTATCAACGAATGCGTCATATTCGGCGCGCACATTTTCCTCGGTCACGACGCTACCGACCTTGTCGGCAAGATAGGTGCGGCGCAGGGTCCGGTCTTCGAGGTAGCGCTGGCGGCGCTGGAATTCGTCGCTATCCTGCATGTTCTCGGCGCGCGCGGCATTGGCCATGACCCGCATGTCGACCATCAGCTTGATCAACAATGTCCGGCGGTTTTCCGGCGCGACGGAGGCCAGTTCCTGCCCCAGATCCTCGGCGACATAGGCCACATCGGCTTCCGTAATGTCTTCGCCGTTGATTGTTGCGACCACGGCATTCGGGTCGATCGGCGCGGCGGGTGCGGTTTCCTGTGCCAGTGCGTGCGGCACGACAGCGCTGAGCGCCAGGACCAGCGCGAGCGGTTTCAAACTGGAAACCATCCTTGTGGCGACCGGTGTGCGGGTATTCTTTGACATAATAAAACTCTCCTTGCATGCAGTGCAGCCCCCGCAACACTGTTGGCGGGGGAGGTTTGACACATCTGAGCCAGCGTTGACAAGACAACGGCCCGCTCTTACATGTCCTCACGCTTGAGTGCGCGGTCGCGGAGACCTGATCCGTGGCCTGCCGCCGCCGGTTTTGGACAGTTTTTCGCGCCGGCGCACAAAAATGAGGGATTATCTCCAAAGATGGTTGTTGCATCGATCGCCCGGCGCATATTCGGCTCCGCCAATGACAGGCGTGTGAAAAGTTTCCAACCCAAGGTGGATGCCATCAATGCGCTCGAAGCGGAGATGGAAAAGCTCACCGACGATCAGCTCAAGGCGCGCACCGATGAAATGCGCCAGCAGGTCGCCAACGGCGCCAAGCTGACCGATGTCCTTGTTCCCGCCTTCGCCACCGTGCGCGAAGCAGCCAAGCGCACCCTTGGGCAGCGCCATTTTGATGTGCAGCTCATTGGCGGCATGGTTTTGAACGAGCGCGCCATTGCCGAAATGCGCACCGGTGAAGGCAAGACGCTGACCTCGACGCTGGCCGTCTATCTCAACGCCCTCACAGGCAACGGCGTGCATGTTGTCACTGTCAATGATTATCTCGCCAAGCGCGACGCCGAATGGATGGGTCAGATCTACGGCTTTCTGGGACTGACGACCGGTATTGTGATGCAGGACAGTTCCGACCCTGAGCGCAAGGCCGCTTATGCCGCCGACGTCACCTATGGCACCAACAACCAGTTCGGTTTCGACTATCTGCGCGACAATATGAAATATAGCCGCGACCAGATGGTGCAGCGCGGCCATGCTTATGCCATCGTTGACGAGGTCGACAGCATCCTGATCGACGAGGCCCGGACGCCGCTGATCATTTCCGGTCCTTCAGAAGACCGGTCCGAGCTCTATCAGACCATCGACAAGATCATCCCCATTATTGAGGAAGGCGATTTCGAGCTCGACGAGAAGCACCGGTCCGCAACCTTCACCGATCAGGGTATCGAGAAACTCGAAGAGAAGCTGACCGCGGAAGGCATTATCAAGTCCGAGTCGCTTTACGACATCGACAATGTCTCCATCGTCCATCATCTCAATTCCGCGCTGCGGGCACACAAGCTCTTCCAGCGCGACAAGGACTATATCGTCCGCAATGACGAAGTCGTCATCATCGATGAGTTCACGGGCCGCATGATGCCGGGGCGGCGTTATTCGGAAGGCCTGCACCAGGCGCTCGAAGCCAAGGAAAGTGTCAAGATCCAGGCCGAGAACCAGACACTGGCTTCCATCACCTTCCAGAACTATTTCCGCCTCTATGACAAGCTGGCCGGCATGACGGGCACCGCGGCGACGGAAGCCGAGGAATTCGGCAACATCTACGGGCTTGAGGTGGTGACCATTCCTACCAACGTACCCATCGCCCGTATCGATGAGGATGACGCCATCTTCCGTACGGCAGAGGAAAAATTCGAGGCCATCGCCGAACAGATTCATGAGGCGCAGAAAAAGGGCCAGCCCGTTCTGGTTGGCACAACCTCCATTGAGAAGTCGGAAGTTCTGGCCGAGATCCTCAACAAGAAGAACGTCAAGGATATCAAGGTTCTCAACGCCCGCCACCACGAGCAGGAAGCGCAGATCGTCGCCGATGCCGGCATGCCGGGCGCGGTGACAATCGCGACCAACATGGCCGGTCGCGGTACCGATATCCAGCTTGGCGGCAACCTTGAAATGCGTGTCTGGAACGAAGCCGAGGGCCTCGAAGGTGATGCGCGCGAGAAAAAGATCGAAGAGATCAAAAAGACCATCGAAGCCGACAAGCAGAAGGCGAAAGATGCCGGTGGCTTGCTGGTGATCGGCACCGAGCGGCATGAAAGCCGCCGTATCGATAATCAGCTGCGCGGCCGTTCCGGCCGTCAGGGCGACCCCGGCCATTCCAAATTCTATTTATCGCTTCAGGACGATCTGATGCGCATCTTCCCCATTGAGCGCATGGACACCATGCTCGAGAAACTGGGGCTGGAAGATGGCGAGAGCATCACCCATCCCTGGGTCACAAAAGCCATCGAGCGGGCGCAGGCCAAGGTCGAGGCGCGCAACTTCGATATCCGCAAGAACATCCTCAAATATGATGATGTGATGAACGATCAGCGCAAGGTGATCTTCGAGCAGCGTCTTGAGCTGATGGATGATGACAGTGTTTCCGACACAATCGGCGACATGCGTCATGACGTGGTGGAAACCATCGTCGGCAAAGCCTGTCCGGACCGGTCCTACCCCGAGCAGTGGAACACCGAGCAACTCGACGCCGCCGCCAAGACCTATCTCAATATCGAGATCGACTCCAAGGCTTGGGCGGACGAGGAAGGCATCGACACGCAGATCGTCACCGAGCGGATCAAGGATGCCGCTGACGCCTTCATCGCGGCCAAGGCGGCCAAGTACACGCCCGACATCATGCGGCAGGTGGAAAAATCGGTGCTGCTGCAATCGATCGACGGGTTGTGGCGCGAGCATCTCGTTACCCTCGACCATCTCTCCAAGGTTGTCGGCTGGCGCGGCCTTGCCCAGCGCGATCCGCTGAACGAGTACAAGCAGGAAGCCTATGAACTGTTCAACGGCTTGCTCACCAGCCTGCGTGAACTTGTGACGACGCAACTGGCACATGTCGAAATTCAGATGCGCCAGCCCGAAGCCCCGCAAGCGCCCGATCCGAATGAACTTGAGGAAGTGCATATCGATCCCACAACCGGGAAAAACGAAGTGGCCTCAGATGCGCCTGCAGGACAGCTGACTGAAGAGCAGATGCGCACCACCCGCCGCAACGACCCCTGCCCCTGCGGTTCGGGCAAGAAATTCAAGCACTGTCACGGGGCGTACTGAGCGGATTTGGGGAGCGCCGATTGTGAAACAGGCGATCAGGCGGCTTGCAAGCTTTCCCGTTCAGGTTCTGCTCTGGGTGTTTCACAGCCGCCCCGGCCACAAGCTGCGGCGGTTGTTTGAAGACAATAAACTGACTAACGATCTAAGGCGCCTGCGCAATCGCGGCATTGATCTCAACACCATCTACGACATCGGCGCGAATGAGGGTAGCTGGACCGGCGTTTTCAGCAGTCAGCTCCCGCGATCCAAATTCTTCCTGTTCGAAGCCAATCAGGCCCACGCGCCTGCGCTTGAAAAAACCGGCTATCCGCATTTCATCGCTCTGCTGTCGTCTTCCGAGAAGATGGTGTCCTTCTATCAGGCCGATTCCACCGGCGATTCCTATTACAAGGAAAACACGGCCCGCTATGCCGAGGTCACGCCAACAGAGCGGCAGGCGACAACGCTCGACAAACTGGTCCGGGAAAATAACCTCCCGCTACCCGACCTTATCAAGATCGACACCCAAGGGTCAGAGCTTGATATTTTCGAGGGTGGGCAAGACACGCTGGCGCATGCTGCGCTCGTCTACATGGAATGTCCAACCGTCGCCTATAACGCCGATGCGCCGCACATTCAGGACTATCTGAGCGGCATGCAGGCGCATGGTTTCGTGCCGTTCAATGTCTATGAAATTCACCGCAAGGCTGAAGTGTTGGTGCAGCTCGATATCCTGTTTGTACGCAAGGACATACTTTTTCGCCTGTTCCCGAAAGCGGCCGCGACCTATACGGCGCTTTAAACACAGTCTACATTCCCAGATACGCCTGCAGACCCTTGAGATCACGTCCCTCGCCATGCGGGGTCACGCCATAGGGATCAAGCACATTGCCGGCGCGGTTGACCCAGAAGGTTTCAAACCCGAACCAGGTCGCCCCGCAAACGTCCCAGCCATTTGATGACACAAAGACAATCTCTTCGACCCGCACCCCGAATGCGTCCGGTGCAAGCTGGTAGGCTTCGGGTGCTGTCTTGAATTTTTTAACCGCATCGACGCTCAGAATATGTTCGAAAAGCCCATCCATGCCAGCGGCTGACACGGCGCTTTCCAGCATTCCGAGTGTACCATTGGAGAGGATCGCCAGCTGGCAGCCATTGTGTTTGAGCGCTGAAAGCACCTCCAGATTTTCGGGAAAGGCGCTTAGCGCTTCATACTGCGCCATAAGCTTTGCGATGGCAGCGGGCTTCGCCTCAAGTTTAAGCTTTTGCAACGCGAAAACGAGTGCATCTCCGGTAATGGCGTAAAAATCGCGATACTGCCCTGACAAAGTACGCACGCGGGTGGCATCGATCTGGGCGACGCGCCAGATGTCGGCGACTTTCGCACCATTGCCGGGATAAAGCTCTTCTGCCAGCGCGCCGACAGAATATACATCGAATAGGGTGCCATAGGCGTCGAATGCGATGCAGCGTCCCATGATGCTGGCACTCCTTTTGTTTGCCGGATCATCCGTACACTACACCCTTGCAGGATTACCCTCAAAACTGCACCGAATTTAGCGAATAGCGCGCATGTGCCGCTTCAATTCAGGCACCGAACCGTCTAGGCAATAGAGATGGTCAAATGGATGCTCATGCGGGCCCGACGGGATGGCTTGCGCAAGACACTGGAAAATGCGCCTCGGCAACTGGTTGGCGAGATTCGGTTCCTCGCTGCCAAATTCTCCGGCGCAAAATCTGTCCAGTCTGTCTACGGCCCGAGATTTTCAGCCAATTATGAGGACGCGACGTTCCGGTTCTACATAAACGGGCACTATCATCCATTTCTGTCCGACACGCTGAAAGGTCTCGAAAACCCCTTCATCTTTGTCGATGTCGGCGCCAATCAAGGTCTTTACGCGCTTGTGGCGCAGTCAAACGCCTGTTGCCTGGAAGCACACGCCTATGAACCGGTCGCGTCAACCTTCGAGCTGCTGACGAAAAATGTCCATCTCAACGCGGCCGACAAGGTCACGCCGCACAATTGTGCTGTCAGCGATGTCGATGGCCCCCTGTCGATCAGCTACCGTCCCAGACATTCCGGCGGGGCAAGAATCTCTGATGAACGTGACGGATTTCTGCAAGCCACGATTCAAGGGGTTAGTGCACAAACACTCGACCGGCATATTCCGAATAGCGACGCACGCGATATTTTCGTCAAGATTGATACCGAGGGGCATGAGCCCATTGTTCTCGCCGAACTGCGCAAGGCCGCACTGTGGCGTCACGTGAAGTATCTTTATTTTGAAGCCGACAACAATCGTCACGAAACCCGGCCCATCGTGCAGGCCCTTGAACAAGAGGGTTTTTCCGAAGTCTGGCGCACACCGGACCGGACATCGCATTTCGATATGCTGATGGCGCGCTCAGGGTAGATCACGGCAGGATTTTCAACCGGTTTCGCGACGCTTCGTACCATGACCGCCAAAGCGACACACACTCGGTTGAATATGGCATCGGGATCGCGCAAGACTGGACGCGACAAGGGAGCCGCTTTTGACCTACGAACAAATCACGCTTTTCATTCTGATCGGGCTTGTGCTCGCCGGTCTGTTATGGGGCCGTTGGCGTTATGACCTGATCGCGTTCACGGCGCTTGTTGCCGGGGTCGCGCTCGGCGCTGTGCCTGTGCACGATGCCTTTTCCGGCTTCGGGCATGAGGCCACGATAATCGTGGCGCTGGTGCTGGTCGTCTCCGCCGGTCTCAGCCGCTCCGGAGCGGTTGATCTCATCGCCCGGCTTGCGGTTTCCAAGGGACGGGCGCTCGGCCAGCATATCGCGCTGCTCGGTACGGTTGGCGGCATATTGTCCGGGTTCATGAACAATGTGGCGACGCTGGCGCTTTTGATGCCCGTCGACATCCAGGCCGCGAAACAGGCGGGGCGCAGTCCGGCCCGATCGCTGATGCCGTTGAGTTTCGCAACGATATTGGGTGGCCTCGTCACACTGATCGGGACACCGCCCAACATCATTATCGCCTCCTACCGCAACGAGGCATTGGGGGCACCCTTTGCCATGTTCGATTTCGCGCCTGTGGGGGCAACCGTCGCGATTGTGGGCCTTTTGTTCGTGGCGCTCATTGGATGGCGGCTCATTCCGCAACGCGCCGGGACAGACAGCCCGATACAGGATCTGCGGGCGGTAGGCGACTATGTAGCTGAACTCGTTGTCGGCGAGAAATCCAAGGCCATCGGCCAGCAGGTCCGCGATCTCGATGAGGTGGCGGATGAAGCCGATTGCGCCATTCTGGGACTGGTGCGCAATGGTGCCCGCATGCCCGGCCGTGCACGGCGGGCCGAAATCGCCGAAAAAGACCTGCTCGTGGTTCAGGGCGATGCCGAAGCGCTCAATGCCCTTGCCGGGGCGCTCGGCCTCAAATTGCAGGGCAAGGCGGGACAGATCGCCGATCTTTCTTCGGATATGACATTGACTGAAGTGGTGGTCAGCCGCGACAGCCGGGTGATCGGGCGCACCGCCAACCAGGTGCAGATGATGCGCGCCGAAGGTGTGTCGCTGATCGGGTTGAGCCGCATGGGCAAGACCATCCGCGAACGGGTGCGACGCACGCAATTGCGCGCCGGTGACATTCTGCTGCTTCTGGGCACAGACGAAGCCATCAAGGACGTGTCGACACGGCTGGAGTGCCTGCCGCTTGCCGGTTCGGGCGTATCGCTGGTACGGCACGAAAAGGCCTGGGGTGCCATCAGCATGTTCGTCGGCGCAATCGCCATCGCCGCCATGGGCTTCCTGCCATTGCCCATCGCCCTCGCCATGGTGGCCATCGGCATGGTGGTGTTCGACATTCTGCCCCTGCGCGAATTGTACGACACCATTGAATGGCCGGTGATCGTTTTGCTGGGCGCCATGATTCCCATCGGCGCGGCATTGGAGAGCACGGGCGGTACTGCAATCATAGCCGGATGGCTGGGTGATATGACAAACGGGCTACCGGCCTGGGTGGCCATCCTCGTGATACTGGTGGTGACGATGACCTTGTCCGATGTGCTCAACAACACCGCAACCGCAGTCATTGCAGCGCCAATCGCCATTGATCTGTCGCGCACCCTCGGCGTCAATCCGGACCCGTTCCTGATGGCCGTCGCCATCGGCGCCTCCTGCGCCTTCCTGACGCCCATCGGGCACAAGAACAATATGCTGATCCTTGGGCCAGGCGGTTACGCGTTCGGGGACTATTGGCGCATGGGCCTGCCGCTGGAGATCATTATCACCGCGGTGTCGGTGCCGATGATTATGCTGATCTGGCCGCTTTAGGACCGGTCCGCGCGCGGGGCTGGTTGCGGCGCATTCGGATCGGGTGTGCCGCTCGCTTGCGCTTCGCCACCGAAGAGGCTTGAGAAGAAGCCGGTCACAGCGTTGGTACGCTCCGAGACGACCTGGTTGAAGGCTTCGCCACGGGCCTTAAGGGCTTCTTCACGTGCCGCGGCAGCTTCGGCGTCGGCAACACGCTGGGCTTCTTTTTCCTTGAGCGCGGCAACTTTGACGCGGAATGTTTCTTCATCGAGCAACTGCTTGGCTTTCACTTTCGCCATCAGTTCAGGTTCACTCGAGTCTGCCGGACAAGCTCCGGCGGCATTCAGCGGCCCACCAGCGGGGTTGAAGACATAGCGTTTCTCGCACACATCCCACTCGGGCACGCGCCGGGAAATCTCGAACGCGTCATAGCCTTCCTTGAGATTACGCCAGAAATCGATATGCGGGCTGTCATGATGCTTGGCGAGATTTTCCGGTGTCATGCGAAACGGGAAGATCTGCATCTCGAAGGTGCGCTGGCCTGCTTTGAACGCTTCACGACCAAGAGAAAAAATCTCGGCGATCTGTTCGTCCGTCATGGCGTAGCAACCGCGCGAGGAGCAGTCGCCATGCACCATCAGGTCGGAACCGGTCCGGCCGTGCACGCGATCAAACTTGTTCGGGAAACCGGTGTTGAAGGCGAGATAATAGCTGGAACGCGGGTTCATCAGGCCCGGCGTGATCGAATAAAAGCCTTCTGGCGACTGCCGGTCGCCTTCCTTGAACTTTGGTCCAAGTTCACCTGACCAGCTGCAAATCTCGTAGGTCTTGAAAAGCTTGTAGGTGCCGTCCTTGGTGCGCTTCCACACCTCGAGCGCCGATTCTTCCTTGTAGATGCGCACCATCATGGCTTCGCCGGGGGACGAGTTGATGGATGTCAGCTTCAGCTTGACACTGTCAGACAGTGGCTGCAGGTGACGCGTATCACCTTCCACCAACCCGCACGCGGCGAGGGTGATGGCAAAAACCAGGGCTGCGAGGCCTTTGAGTGCTGTGACAAGAAGTGCGCGCGCCATGTGCGTCGTCATCCCGCCTTAATGCGACATGATTGTGGTCATAAACGCACTGATAGCGCTGCATGATGAATGGTTCATTAGCAAAATGCTGCCCGCGGTGGGAAAATCGGTCACAAGCGTGTGAGACATCAGGTCAGCGTTCTGCCGATATCCATGAACTTTTTGCGCCGGTGCGCGCGCACCGCGTCACGATCCATGTCGCCGGGAAATTCCTCCAGAAACTTTGTAATCGCATCGCCGGTCGCGGCCATGACCGCCTCGTGATGCCGGTGCGCGCCACCTGCCGGTTCGGGAATGATGCCGTCAATCACGCCAAGGCTCTGAATATCCTGCGCGGTGATTTTCTGTGCCGCGGCCATGTCGGCGGCGCGAGCTGCATCCCGGAACAGGATCGAAGCGCCGGCTTCGGGTGAAATCACCGAATAAACCGCATGTTCAAGCATCAGCACCCGGTTGGCACAGGCTATGGCGATTGCACCGCCCGAGCCGCCTTCACCAATGACGATAGCCAAGTTCGGCACACCCAGTTCAAGACATTTGTCTGTGGACCGGGCAATGGCTTCCGCCTGCCCGCGTTCTTCGGCACCAATGCCCGGGTAGGCACCGGACGTATCGACGAAATAAAGCACCGGCAGATTGAACCGGTCGGCCATATCCATGATCCGCACCGCCTTGCGGTATCCCTCAGGTCTGGCCATGCCGAAATTATGCTTTAGGCGGCTTTCCGTCGTCGCGCCCTTTTCCTGGCCGATCACCGCGACGGGTTTTCCCGCAAACCGCCCGAACCCGGCCTGAATCGCCGCATCTTCAGCAAATTTCCGGTCGCCGGCCAGCGGCGTCCATTCGCTGATCAGGTTGGAGATATAGTCGGAAAAATGCGGCCGCTGCGGATGGCGCGCGACCTGGGTTTTCTGCCAGGGTGTCAGTTTTTTGTAGATGTCGAGCAGGGCTTCTTCAGCCCGCGTCTGAAGACGCGTGACTTCTTCATCAATGGAGACGGCCTCATCATCGGTGGCAAGCGATTTCAGCTCCTGGATTTTTCCCTGAAGCTCGGCCACCGGCTTTTCGAAATCGAGATAAGTCTGCATGTACGCCTAATATAACTGGTGATCGCGCGGGGTGCTATCCCCGTTCAAAGTGGCTGGAAAGTGGCGATTGGCGTGCGTCAAGTCAAGAACCTGCCGCAACTTGCGCCCGCTATTCATCATTCAATGGATGCGCTGTGCTCACAAGGTCCCGCAACCGTTCGTCGAGCACATGGGTGTAGATCTGGGTTGTGGAAATATCGGCATGCCCCAAAAGCGTCTGCACGATCCTGAGGTTGGCCCCGCCCTGCAGCAGATGGCTGGCAAAGGCATGGCGCAGCACATGCGGCGAGACCCGCTCCGTGGCAATGCCCGCCCGGCCTGCCAGCGCCTTGAGATCACGAGCAAAGACCTGCCGGTCGAGATGACCCGATTGCGTATTGGCGGGAAAAAGAAATGGGCCTGGCGGCACGATTTTTAGCCAGGCCATCAGCGCATCGCGGGCGCCGTCATTAAGCGGCACGATCCGTTCGCGGCTACCCTTGCCTGTGACCGTCAGATAATGCGCTTCACGCATGACGGCGGCGCGGGGCAAAGACACAAGCTCACTCACCCGCATGCCGGTGGCATAGAGCATTTCCAATAGCACGAACAGACGCTGCGCATTCATGCCGCTCCGCCTCCCCGGACGGGCGGCAGAGGCCTCCTGCGCGGCGGTGGACAGCAAAAGATCGACCTCGCCCACCGAAAGGACCTTTGGCAGTGACCGGCCGCTTTTGGGTGTTGCGACAATGCTTGTGGGGTCGTCCTCCCGCACCCCTTCGGACGCGAGGAATTTGTGAAACTGGCGCACCGCACTCAAGCGCCGTGCCGCCGAACGGGCGGACATGCCCTGCTTGTCGAGGCGCACCATATAGGCGGTCACATGCTCACGCGCTGCTTTCTCCGGCGCGGTATGACGGGTGGCGAGAAAATCGAGATAATCATCAAGATCGCGCCGGTAGGCGGACAGGGTGTTATCGGCAGCGCCGCGTTCAGCGCTCATCATCTCAAGGAAATTTTCCAGATAGGCAGCGCCTTGAGCCATTACTGATCTTCGAACAGATCTCGGGCCGGAATACGCACGGTGACATCTTTTTCGTTCGGTTCGACAAACACCGTCAGCGCAAACATCGCGCCATAGGCGAGACCTGCCAGAAACAGCAGAACAATGATAAACCGAATTAGTGTGGGCATGGGTGTGGCCTTTCCCTCCGCCCCTTTTCCCCGATTTGCACGCTGCAATCAAGACGTCGCGCCGCTTGACAACAGGCCTGCGTCCCGCTTCAAGCAATCGCGACCGATTATGGAGCGGAGCTGTTGGCGCAAACGAAATCGCAACATCCCGATGCCGAAGCCAGTGCGCTGTTGCAGCTCACCGGCAAGCGCCCGCTGGTTCTCATCGGCATGATGGGGGCGGGCAAGACTACGGTTGGACGCCGTCTTGCCACCCGCCTGGGGCGCAAATTCATCGATAGCGACGCCGAAATCGAGGCCGCTGCGGGGATGAGCATCACCGAATATTTCGCCGCGCACGGCGAGCCGGAATTTCGCGCCGGTGAAGCCCGGGTCATTGCCCGGCTGCTCGAAGAAGAAGACATCGTGCTGGGCACCGGTGGCGGCGCCTTTATCAATGAAGATACGCGCGCCCTGATCAAACAGAAGAGTATTTCGATCTGGCTCAAGGCCGATTTCGAACTTCTGTTCGCCCGGGTGTCGCGGCGGGCCACACGCCCCCTGCTCAAAACCCCGAACCCGCGCCAGACCTTGCAGGATCTTATCGATGCGCGCTATCCCATTTATGCTGAGGCTGACGTAACCATCCAGTCACAGAATGTGCCGCATGATGTCGTTGCACAAAGCATCATCGCAGCGCTCACGGAATATCTCGGCAGCACTGCTGACAAGAAAGCCTGATCCATGTCCAATGATGTGACCAAGGTCTCCATCGCGCTCGGCGAACGGGCCTATGATATCCTGATCGGCGCGGGCCTGCTCGAGCAGGCCGGGACGCTGCTCGGTGAAAAATTCCCAGGCGCGCGCTATGGCATCATTACCGATGAGAATGTGGCCGGTGAACAGTTGAACCGGCTGACCACCACCCTTGATGCAGCTGACCTCTCTCACGCCTTGATCACGGTGCCGGCCGGAGAACGCTCAAAGAGCTTTGCAACTTTTGAGCAGGTGGTCACTGGCATCCTGGATGCCCGACTGGAGCGCGGCGATGTCATTCTGGCACTCGGTGGCGGCGTAATCGGTGATCTTGCCGGATTTGCTGCAGCCGTGGCGCGGCGCGGTATGGCGTTCGTGCAAATGCCCACATCGCTGCTTGCGCAGGTGGATTCCTCGGTTGGTGGCAAAACCGGGATCAATGCGCCGCAGGGCAAGAATCTCATTGGCGCGTTTCACCAGCCCAGACTGGTGCTCGCTGACCTCGACACGCTCAAGACGCTGCCGGAACGGCAATTCCGCGCCGGCTATGCCGAGGTGGTTAAATACGGGCTCATCGATGATGAAGATTTCTTCTTCTGGCTTGAAGCCAATCGCGCAGAAATATTCGATGGTGGCCCGGCCCGGGCGGAAGCCATCGCACGGTCCTGCGCGGCCAAAGCGCGCTTTGTGATTGCCGACGAAAAAGAGGGCGGTGCACGGGCCTTGCTCAATCTGGGGCATACGTTCGGGCACGCGCTTGAAAAGGTCACCGGCTATTCAGACAGGCTGCTGCATGGCGAAGGTGTCGCCATCGGCTGTGTGCTGGCACATCAGTTTTCGGCCCGGTTGGGCCTCGCCCCATCTCAGGATGCGGTGCGCGTGACCCAGCATTTGCAATCTGCAGGTCTGCCCACCACATTGGCCGATATTCCCGGCGATCTTGCGCCGACCGATGCGTTGATGGATGCCATCGCGCAGGACAAAAAGGTGACGCGCGGCGCGCTGACCTTTATCCTGACGCGCGGCATTGGTCAGGCGTTTATTGAAAAGACGGTCGACCCGGATGCTGTGCGGCAGTTTCTTGAGGAGATGCAGGCCACGTGAGTGTATCGATTTGGCTGACCATTGGTGGTATCGCCATCCTGTTGTTTTTAAGCGGCTTTTTCTCCGGCTCGGAGACCGCGTTGACCGCGGCCTCGCGGGCGCGTTTGCACGCACAGGCCCGCAGTGGTTCCAAACGCGCCGCGACGGTGGAAAAGCTGACCGATGACAAAGAACGACTGATCGGTGCACTGTTGCTCGGCAACAATCTGGTCAACATCCTCGCCTCGTCGCTGGCGACCAGTGTGTTGATCGCCTTTTTCGGCGACACCGGTGTTGTCTACGCCACACTGGTGATGACCCTCGCGGTCGTCGTGTTCGCAGAGGTGCTGCCCAAGACCTGGGCCATCAACCAGCCTGACGAGTTTGCGCTCGGCGTCGGCCCGGTGGTGCGGCCGCTGGTGGCGGTTCTTGCCCCGATCACGCTTGCGGTACAGGTATTCGTGCGCATGGTTTTGCGCCTGTTTGGCGTCAAAGCCGCCGATGACCGTTCGGGCTATACCGGGCACGAGGAAATCCGTGGCACGGTTGACCTGCTGCACCGCGAAGGTGAAGTGGTCAAAGGCGATCGCGACATGCTGGGCGGCATTCTCGATCTCAAGGATCTTGAGGTCTCCGACATCATGATCCACCGCACCCGCATGCTCGCACTTGACGCGGATTTGCCCCCCGAGCAACTGGTCAATCAGGTGCTCGACAGCCCCTATACGCGCATGCCGCTTTACAAGGACGACGTGGAAAACATCGTCGGCGTTGTCCATTCCAAGGACGTGCTGCGCGCTATGATCCGTGCCGAAGGCGACATGTCGAAAATCAACGTCATGCGCCTGGCTTCTAAACCCTGGTTTGTGCCCGACACCACACCGCTGCAGTCGCAGCTCAACGAGTTTCTGAAAGGCAAGACACATTTCGCGCTCGTTATCGACGAGTATGGCGAGGTGCAGGGCCTGTGTACGCTTGAGGATATTCTGGAAGAAATCGTCGGCGATATTTCCGACGAGCACGACATCGTCATTCAGGGTATCACCAAGCAACCGAACGGCGCCTATCTGATCGAGGGCGCGCTGCCGGTGCGCGATATCAACCGGGCGCTCGACTGGAACCTGCCGGACGATGATGCAACCACTGTGGCAGGGCTTGTGATCAACGCGGCCGAGCTGATCCCCGAAGAGGGCCAGCAATTCACCTTCCATGGTTTTCGTTTCAAGGTAACGAAAAAAACCAATAACCGGATCGTTGAACTCAGGGTAACGCCGTTAACGGCTGGCGCTGCGACTTAGTCGGGATCTTTCGGTGTCACCGGGCCGTCGGCGGGCACAACTTCGATGGCGAGGGCGTGCACGCCCGCCTTTAATTCGTCATCAAGCGTTTCCATGATCGCCCGGTGTTGCGCGACGCGCGACTTCCCGGCAAAATGACGGGTCGCGATTCTGACGCGGAAATGGGTCTCCCCCCCTTCCCGCCAACCGGAATGACCATGGTGCTTTTCGCTTTCGTCGATCACTTCGAGAAAGTCTGGGGCGAACTGGCGCTGAAGTTTGTCGGTCATGATATCGCGGACGGGCATGCAAAGGTCCTGTGATTGCGGAATTAGAAAGAGGCTTAGTTAGTTAGTGAAGATGAAACTCGATTCCAAGCTCTTTGACGGGATTCGCGTCAAGCCCCGCAAAGGCGAAGCCCCGAAAACCGAACTGCCGACCTGCGGTTGGGAAGGGTGCGATAAGCCCGGCACTTATCGTGCGCCCAAAAGCCAGGCGTCCAATGGCGAATTTCACACATTCTGCCTCGAGCATGTGCGTGCCTACAATAAATCCTTCAATTTCTTCGCCGGCCAGAGCGACGACGAGATTTCCGAGTTTATGCGCAATGCGGCGCGGACCGGCGAGCGCCCGACCTGGGACATGGGCGCCAACGCCCACGGTGCGGGCAACCCCAAACCGCGCCAGCGCAAAACCCGCGACTTTTCGGGCAAGCGCTTTTCCGATCCGCACAATCTGTTTGCCCGGTTGGCGCGCAATCAGGGCCGCACCAACCCCACCGCCGAAAAAGAGCGCCGGGTGCTTGAGCCGGACCGGCGGGCGCTGGAGGCACTGGGGCTTGAAGGGCGCCGCCCGTCCGATGAAATCAAGGCCGCGTACAAGACGCTGGTCAAGAAACATCACCCCGATGCAAATGGCGGCGACAAGGGGTCTGAAGACCGGCTCCGCGCGATCATTGCAGCCTACACGCATCTCAAACAACGCGGCTTCGTCTGAGCTGCTCAAAACCTGCGGTCATCTGTGGTCTAGGCGCTTGGGAACTGACCTGCTATAGAGCCGCTGGCCTTTTGGCGTTTTCCGAACAACACCAGACCCCCGAGGGGCACCAATTATGACCGAGTTCAACAATTTGCCGGACACCGATTACAAGGTCCGTGACACGTTCGGCATCGACAGCGACATGGTCGTCAAGGGTTTTGCCGAGCGCACCGAGCATGTGCCGCCAATCGACCCCGATTACCTGTTTGACCCCAACACCACTCTGGCGATCCTGGCTGGCTTCCAGTTCAATCGCCGCGTCATGGTGCAGGGCTATCACGGCACCGGCAAATCCACCCATATCGAGCAAGTCGCGGCGCGCCTTAACTGGCCGCTTGTCCGCGTCAACCTCGACAGCCACGTGTCCCGTATCGACCTCGTCGGCAAGGATGCGATTGTGTTGAAAGACGGCAAGCAGATCACCGAATTCCGCGACGGCATATTGCCGTGGGCGGTGCAGAACAATATTGCGCTGGTGTTCGACGAATATGACGCCGGCCGGCCCGATGTGATGTTCGTGATCCAGCGTGTGCTTGAACAATCGGGGCGCTTGACGCTGCTCGATCAGAACCGCGTCATCACCCCGCACCCGGCCTTCCGCCTGTTCGCCACCACCAACACCATTGGTCTCGGTGACACCTCCGGCCTTTATCACGGCACCCAACAGATCAATCAGGGCCAGATGGACCGCTGGTCGATTGTCACGACGCTGAACTATCTGCCGCACGACAAGGAAGCCGGGATCGTTCTGTCCAAGGCCAAGTCCTATGACACCGAGAAGGGCAAAAAGACCCTGTCGGACATGGTGCGGCTGGCCGATCTCACCCGTTCCGCCTTCATCAACGGCGACTTGTCGACGGTTATGAGCCCCAGAACCGTGATCACCTGGGCCGAAAACGCCGAAATTTTTGGCGATGTCGGATTGGCGTTCCGTCTGACCTTCCTGAACAAGTGTGACGAGCTCGAGCGCCCGGTGGTTGCCGAGTTCTATCAGCGTGTCTTTGGCGAGGATCTGCCGGAATCGGCCGCCAATCTGGCCATCAGCGCCTAACCGACTGAAAAAGCAATGGCTCAATTGCCGCGCAACAGACCGAACAAGCCCGATACCACCCAGCCGTTCAAGGCTGCGGTGGGGGCGACTGTGCGCACAATTGCGGGAACGCCGGAGCTTGAAGTTGCCTTCACCTCTGACCGGCCGATCCTGACATCCGACAAGGCGCGTCTGGCCAATCTGCCGCGCGTGCCGACCCTCAAGGATATCGCCATCGCCCGCGGTCAGGGCGATTCCATGGCTATGCGCCTTGCCTGCCATGACACCGAAACCCACCGCCGCCGCACGCCTGCCGACCCTGACGCCAAAGCTGCTTTTGATGCGCTTGAGCAGGCGCGGGTCGAGGCTTTGGGCTGTACCCGCATGCCGGGCATGAAGCAGAATATCGGCGAGGCCATTGAGGACCGGTTGTTCCGTGCCAATTTCGGCGACATCGCCAGCCGCGATGATGCGCCTCTGGCCGAAGCGCTGGGGCTGATGCTCAGACAAAAACTCGCAGCTCTCGACATCCCGCCCTCTGGTCAGCAGATCGTCGATCTGTGGCGTGAAGATATCGAACAGAAATGCGCCACTTCGCTCGACGAGATGAGCGCTGCAATTGAAAATCAGGAGGATTTCGCCAAGGCGGCAAAGCATCTTCTGCGCGATCTCGATCTGATTTCCGAAGCCGATCTCGACGACCTCAATAGCGACGAGCAGGAAGGTGGCGACGACCAGCAGGAACAGCAGGGCGAGAGCGAAGACCAGGCGCCTGAACAGGCACAGGGCGAAGGCGATGCCGCTGAAGCCGAGAGCGAAGAGCAGCCCGGCGAGAGCGAGGATAGTGGCGACGTTGAAGGCATGGAAGCCGATATGGCCGATGTCGAGGATGACGCTGAAACCGATGCAGGCGAGGAAAATCCCAATCCGCCGCCGCAGGGTGATGGCGACCCACGCCTCTCCAACGAATTTCCCTACAAGGTCTTTTCGACCAAGTTCGATGAGATTGTGCAGGCACCCGATCTCTGCCCGCCTGAAGAGCTGGAGCAGTTGCGGTCGCTTCTCGACAAGCAGCTCGAAAATCTGGCTGGTGCTGTGGCCCGCCTCGCCAACAAACTGCAGCGCCGGCTGATGGCGCAGCAGAACAGATCCTGGGCGTTTGACCTCGAAGAAGGCCTCTTGGATACCGCACGCCTGACACGCGTCGTCACCGATCCCATGCAGCCTTTGAGCTTCAAGGTCGAGAACGACACCGATTTCCGCGACACGGTTGTGACACTGTTGATCGACAATTCCGGGTCCATGCGCGGCCGTCCGATCACTATTGCCGCCATCTGCGGCGACATCCTTGCCCGTACGCTGGAACGGTGCGGTGTAAAGGTGGAAATTCTGGGCTTCACCACCCGCGCCTGGAAGGGCGGCAAGTCGCGTGAGGCGTGGCTCGAAGCAGGCCGTCCGCCCAATCCGGGCCGGGTCAACGATATCCGCCACATCATCTATAAATCCGCGGACCAGCCCTGGCGGCACGCAAGGCGTAATCTCGGTTTGATGATGCGCGAAGGATTGCTCAAGGAAAATATCGACGGCGAAGCGCTCAATTGGGCGCACAAGCGCCTGTTGGCACGGCCTGAAAACCGCCGCATCCTGATGGTTATCTCCGATGGTGCCCCGGTCGACGATTCGACCCAGAGCGTCAATCCGGGCAGCTATCTGGAGGCTCATTTGCGCCACGTGATCGAAGACATTGAAACGCGTTCGCCCGTGCAGCTGGTTGCTGTGGGCATTGGCCATGATGTGACCCGCTATTACCGGCGGGCCGTGACCCTGCTTGATGCCGAGGAACTGGCAGGTGCGCTGACGGATGAGCTGGCGGCGCTTTTCGATGAAGAAGCACCCGCAGCGCGGCGGCGGCAACGCTGATGCTCAAACGCCCTGCCCTGATGCTGGCGGGCCTTGCCTTGAGTTTTTCCGCCGCCCAAGCTGACGACATTTCCGTCAGTGCGCTCAAGATCGACCGCTTCAAGGGCGCTCTCGTAGGCGAACAGGTTGACGGGCTGATCTGGCGCGGCGGGCTGGTGCTGACAAGCGATGCGCCGCAATTTGGCGGCCTTTCGGGGATCACCTTCACCGGGCCGGGCCACAAACTGGTTATGGTCACCGACACCGGTCAGTTCGTGTCCGGGCATCTCATTCATGACGAGGCCGGGCAACCGCTGGGGTTTGGCGGTGTTTCGATGGACCCGATCCGCAACTCCAAGGGCGCGGAACTGCCACGCGCCTTTGCCCGCGATGCCGAGGCGGTGGAGACCATTATCCGCGACGGTGTACCCGCCGCCATTCGCGTGGGTTTTGAAAATTTGACCCGGGTCGCCGATTTCGAACTTGAGAACGGCCAGCCCAAAGGCGCGGCGCGGGAAGTCAATATTCCCGACTGGCTCACCCGCGAGCGCACCAATGAAAGCCTTGAGGCGGTATGCATCGCCCCGCCCGCTTCACCGGTTGCCGGTTCAACGCTTTTGTTTACCGAAGCGGCGGAGACGGCAGACGGCTGGGCTGCCTTCATGTTGGGCAATCGTGACCGTGGTGAATTGAGCCTTAGCCGCGCGAACGGGTTCAATCCCACCGATTGCGCCTTCTTGCCCAATGGCGATTTGCTGGTGCTTGAGCGCGGCACTGTGCTGTTGAGCTTCACCATGCAGATCCGCCGCGTCCCCGCCGCCGAGGTGCAACCCGGGCGGGCGCTGACCGGTGAGGTGATCCTGTCGGCGCAGGGCAGTGACATCGACAATATGGAGGGGATCGCCGTCCATGACGGCCCGAACGGGGAGACCCGCATCACCATTGTCTCAGACGACAATTTTAATGACTGGGAGCGCAGCCTGCTCTTGGAGTTTGCGCTGGTGGAGTGAGGTGGGTGCGGGCTAGAGGACGCAACTCAGATCATTCATCTCGCGGGCATTGTCTCCAAGGCGGTTAGCCCAGTATTTGTGGTCACCACGTTGGCTCTCAAGCCTCTGTTCAATGAGTCGCAACTTATCCTCTCGGCTACTTATTTCTGCCTTTATCGCTGCCAATCGAACTGAAATGTCGATCTCCGCAATACGACCGCCATTGGTGGCTGCCTGAACTGCCGTACTTCGGCCACGGCTGAGCCCTGATGCGGCAATGGCGGCAGCTAGTTGCTCCTCCAGCTCGTGTCGTTTGTCATAAAGTCGGCGAAGCTGATTCGAGACATTCTCGCGTTCACGTTCTGTCGCTCCAATCGAAGATTGTACCCTCGACAACTCGTCACGAATCGTCCGGCCAATCCTCCGAAGCTCACGACAGCGCGGCGGATCCTGTTCTCTGTTATCCATAACCGGCTCCTGTTAAAGTTAGTTCCGATTGAGATACGTGAATGATGGCGAACGTGGATAAAGGTGAAATGCTGAGAATCGGAAATCGAGTTGTCCGTTGCGCTTTTGCAGCGCTGCTTCTGGCTGCCTTCAGACCGCATCAAATCCTGGCCCAAAACCTCGACTGGTCGTTCGAAGCACACCCGTATCCCGGCTATGCTCAAATGACTGGCGAAGAATTTGAACTTCGCGGCAACGGACTTGCCTCAGCCGAATCGCCCGCCGAGCTCTGCAGGCTTATCATCTCCAACGCCTTTGACGTGTATAATGACCGTTATCCGGATTTCCGCCGGACCGGCGATGTCGATCAGCGATATCACGCTTGGAGAACCCATCTCAGTCATTTGGATTTGGACGTTATCGGCAATTGCGCCTATACGCTGCCGTTCTACGAGATCATAGAACTCAGCACCCAATTGCGCGACGCCGGCCTCTCATTTTGCGGCCGCGTACGTACCGCGTCGGCAACGCCGTTGGAGACGCGTTTTCAAATCCTCACGGGGCAATTGATCGATCATGTCAAAACTGGGCAAATCGAAGCGGTTGCCGCTCTTTATTCAACGCACGACGCGACGTCCGTCGTGACCCTTAATCCGGACGTGGAATATTGGGTGCGAAGCCGGCTCGCGCTGAGTGATAGGCTGGACCCCGCTGACTGGGACATCAGTCATCTACTACCCAAACTCGATCCCGAGCGCATCGCCTTCCTCGACGACGCCGTGGCGCGCGGTGACTTTTCTGCCGTGGTCGAGACGACCGGGCCCTGCGCTGAAGGGTGAATTCAGGCCGTCGCCAGCCCCGACTTGTCGCCAATCAGCCCGCGCAGCACCCGGTAGGGCACCAGCAGCGCCAGCGCGACGAGAATCTTGACGACGAAATCGCCTGCGGCCAGCGACACCCAGAGCGGCACCTCTCCACCGACACCGAGGAATGGCACCGGGAAGCCGAGCGATCCGTCCTCCATGCCAAAGGCGCTGTCGATGAAGGCGACGCGGGCCGAAAAGGCGATGCCGAAGAACAGGATGGTGTCGAGCACTGAACCGAGCACTGACGAGAGCAGTGGCGCCTGCCACCAGGTGGGATTGGCGCGCAACCGATTGAAGATCGACACATCGAGGAACTGGGCCACAAGGAAGGCCGACCCGGAGGCGATGGCGATACGCGGGGTGGCGAGGAAAATCGACCAGACCACTGCTATGGCGAAGCCGGCCAACACGACCAGGCGGGCGCGCTGCGGGCCAAAATGCCGGTTAGTCAGGTCGGTGACCAGAAACGCCACCGGATAGGTGAATGCGCCCCAGGTCAAAAGGTCGGCAAGGTTGATACCGCCAAGCGTTGCCTGAACCGGGAACTGTACGAGAAAGTTGGATGCGGCCACGACAATGGCCATGGCGGCAATCGCCACCAGAAAACGAGTGAGCATGATCATGCACCTCTAAATTTGCCGCACTTCCGGCATTTGACCGGCGCGGACGTGAAACGAAAAAAGCGGCGCTGTGCGGCGCCGCAATCTTCTAAACCTTACCCGGCCCGAAGGCCAGTACCTTACCCTTAGGAGGCGAGTGCCTGCTTGATCTCAGCCTTGATGCCGCGTGCGCGGTCGGACAGATCATTGTCGCTGGCTTTGAGCAAGAATGCGTCGAGCCCACCGCGATGCTCAACCGAACGCAGGGTTGAGGCCGCGATCTTGAGCTTGACCGGACGCGACAGCGCATCCGAAATCAACGTCACTTTGCAAAGGTTCGGCAAAAACCGGCGGCGGGTACGGTTGAGCGCGTGGCTCACATTGTTTCCGCTCATAACGCCTTTGCCGGTCAATTCACAACGCCGTGCCATGGTCGTATTCCTAACTTGTCGTCACATCGCTCTTCGCTGCGGGACTGCATGCCCCGCCCAAGAGCGGTCATCTTTATAAGAAAAAGTTGCGTCTAAATAGTCAAAGCCCCGCCTTGCGTCAAGCACTACCATTATGCGAGGCGCCGGAATCAGGGCGGCTTCACCAATTGGTAAGCATGTTCATTAATACTCGTGTGAACCCGAAGGTTTCGACCGGATAATTTGTATCAGTTTTGTAAGGCGGAGTAACGCCCAGTGACATTTCGAGTCGACATTGCCGCGCGATGGGTCCGCAGGGCTGCCACCGCATTTTCCCTGATCGCCGCCACCATATCCCTACCCGCCACCGCGAACGAAGCGGATGCCCACGCCAGCTATGTCGTAAGCCTTGGCGGCATCAACATCGCCTCGGTCCGCGTCGGGTTCAAGGATGAGGGTGCAAGCTACGCCATCGATCTTGGCGCCAATGTTTCCGGTGTCGGCTCGCTTGTCGCCTCGGGCACCGCCAAGGCCGGTTCGCGTGGGCATATCAGTGGTAAAGGCTTGAACGCCGATGGGTTCAACCTCACCACCAAAGCAAATGGCGACACCTTCGATGTCGCAGTGCAATATGCCAGCGGCAACGCCACGGGGTTCCGGGTTGATCCGCCGATTGTCAATGAAATCAATCGCGTGGCCATCGAACGCAAGCACCTCAAAGGGGTCACCGACCCGCTCGGCGCGTTCATCCTGAAGGGCGCCGCGCTCGACAAGTCGCTGTGCAACCGCAAGCTCAAGCTCTTCACCGGCATGGAGCGGTTCGACATCCAGATGAGCTTCGCCGATATGCAGACCGCCACCTCAACCCGCACCGGCTATCAGGGGCCGGTGGTGCTGTGCAAGCTGCGCTACACCCCCGTCTCGGGTCATTACACAAGCTCGGAGATGACGGCCTATCTCGCCGATTCGGACCGGATTCTCATCTGGTATGCGCCCTTGGAAGATAGCGGATACTACATCCCCTATCGTGTGTTGATGGGAACCAGCGCCGGTGATCTGTCGATGGTGCTGACCAAGCTGCAATAGCTGGCGGCTTTAAAACCATCCTGACACTTTCGTACAGGGGACCTGTGCCAAATGTGCGGTGTTCAAAAAAACACCGCGCAAGGAGCACTGATATGACGTCCCTACCCCAAAATCCTGTTGTCTGGATCGAGATCCCTGTCACCGACATGGATAAGGCCATGGCCTTTTACGCCGCCGTCACCGGCTATTCCCTGACACTGAGCACTGACGGCCCCAATCCGATGGCGATCTTCGATGCCGCCGACGATGCAACTTCTGTCGCCGGGCATCTCTATCCCGGCAAGCCTGCACCGTCCGGTACCGGACCGACGGTTCACCTCACAGTCGACGGCACCGTCGAAGCGGCCATGGAACGGGTTACGCAGGCGTGTGGCCAGGTGGTTTCACCGGCTATCGAGATCCCGACCGGCCGTTTCGCCTATTGCCTCGATCCCGACGGCAATTCCTTTGGCATCTTCACTGCGAGCGCGTGAACGATTTTGCCAATGAATGGAAACTGAACACACATCTCACAAAGGGTTCAATTCCACCTCGCCATAAGGTCCTCAACGAAACGCCATCGATGAGGGACCAACAATGGCAAAGACAACAAACATTCTGGCAACGGCGCTTCTGGCGCTCGTTGCCGCAACCACCACTGCTTCCGCGCTCGATCTGAAGGCCGGTGGCGAACCCAAGCTCAAAGCCACCAAGATCCAGCTCGGCATCCTGTCGCCGGAAGACAATGTCTGCCCCGGCGATGCCAAACGCCAGGTCTGGGTGTTCACCAACAAGCCGGGCATCATCCCGATTCTGATCGTCCGTCAGGGAGGTGCCGTGGAAGGGCCGTACAATATTGAAACCGTCAAAGGCGCCAACGGGCTGAGCATGGGCACCTGGTCGGATGATCTCAACATCGTCAACCCAATTGACGCGAAGTACAAAGTCGTCACCCCCAACTCTGACGCCGCCAGCAACTGGGTGCCGCTCATCGCGCAGTGCTGAGGTTCGGATCGTTCATTGCAAGCGTAGCGAAGCAATCCAGGGACAGCAGGTTTTGTGCCAGCCGCTTTCTGGATTGCTGCGTACCCTTCGGGCACTCACAATGACGTTGCGGAGCTGATGACACCCGAACTTAATTCCGGCAGAGGAACACCCCGGTCTCCAACGGGATGACAAACACGCCATTCCCCGCATCAAATCCTTCGGCCACAAGGTTTTCGAGCTTCTTCAGCTCCGCCTCAGAGGCATGATCGCCGGGTGGGAACGAGGTGAGATAGTCGAAAAGATCCACCGGATCGGTGACCCGCATTTCGCTTTCGCGCTTGCGCATGGTCACAGAATCGAACGCCCGCTCGAGCAACGGCGCACCATTTTCGAGCGTGAAGTTGATGACAGGCTCGTCGGGCAGATCGAATGCCGCAAGCCGGATCAGGTCGGCGGACCGCATCGTGTTGCGCCCATTGGTCGAGACCACGGCGATACCACCGGGTTTGAGGACACGCGCGATTTCTGTCACCGCCGCCGGCTGGTCATCGGCGTGATAGAGCATATGAAGCGCGAACACCCGGTCAAAGCTCGCATCAGCAAATGGCAGAGCACAGACATCGGCAACAATGCCTGCCACGCGATCCCATTTTCCAGTTGAGCGCACGCGCTCGGACGCCTCGCTGACCATGCCCTCGGATTGATCTGCGAGGGTGATGTCCAAGCCATCTGGCAGCTGATCCTGCGCCGCCTCCCAGAACCATCCCGCGCCGCAGCCAATATCGAGAATGTGCGCGCCTGATGTGACATCGGCCTGTTGCGCCACCCAGCCGAACCAGTCACCGCTGCCGTACTTGGTATGCAGGTTTGCGCGTTTGGCGAGCTTGGCACTGTCCTTGTACTGATCGGTCGCGAGATAGGATTTTTCTGTAAATTTCTGCTCGGCCATCTCATCCCTCCGGTGCAACGCGGCATCCCGTTTTGGAACGTCAAAATCTTTTTGGTAAAAACCTGACGCAAAAATCGCCCAAATCCGGGCATCCAAATCCTAACGGCTAAAAAAAATCGTCACCAGAAGAGTTATCGGCTGGTTCAGATTCGGACCGCGAATCGAAGAATTAAGACAAATTTTACGAAGGTGAACAGCTGGACACACAAAAAAGTGCAAATTTCTCAGTGATTTGGGCCTCTTGGGGCTTTTGCGCGAATCGGCATACCAGATCATGTAGAGAACAAATCACGACTCAAGCGAAAACGCCGATTCGCCCCTCTTTTGTTCTCTTTTCGTACCGAATGTGAACTTGTACGGAGATGCTTGCTCTCTTATGTGCCGCTATGAAACAATCGCTTATCTTCGGTAAGAGACCCGCCCCGTGAACGCCCCCTATTCCTATCAGTCGCAGCATGCGCTCAAAGCGATCCTGGGGCCCACCAATACCGGTAAAACCTACTACGCGATCGAGCGGCTTTTGGCGCATCCCTCGGGCATGATCGGCCTGCCATTGCGGCTCTTGGCGCGCGAGGTTTACCAGACCATCGCCACCCGCATCGGCGAGCATGCCGTTGCGCTGGTAACCGGCGAGGAGCGGATCGTGCCGCCGAAAGCGCGCTACTGGGTCGCGACCGTCGAGGCGATGCCGCTCGACATTCCCGTCGAATGCATGGTGATTGACGAAGTGCAGACCGCGACCGATTTCACCCGCGGCCATGTGTTCACCAACCGGATTTTGCATGCGCGTGGCCAGCGCGAGACGTTGTTGCTTGGCGCGGCGACCATGGCGCCCCTGATCCGCAAGCTGTTGCCGGATGCGGAGATCATTGACCGGCCGCGCCTGTCTGACCTCACCTGGGCGGGGTCGAAAAAGATCACCCGCCAGCCACACCGCTCGGCGCTCGTCGCCTTTTCGGCGAAAGAAGTCTACGCCATTGCCGAACTCGTCCGGCGCGAACGGGGTGGCGCGGCGGTGGTTATGGGGGCGTTGTCGCCCCGGACCCGCAACGCCCAGGTCGATCTCTATCAGAATGGCGACGTTGATTTTCTCGTTGCGACCGATGCCATCGGCATGGGGCTCAACCTCGATGTGACACATGTCGCCTTTGCCGCCGACACCAAGTTCGATGGCCGCCAGACCCGGCCCTTGAGCGCTGCGGAAATCGGCCAGATCGCCGGGCGCGCCGGGCGTCACACGCGTCCGGGCACCTTTGGTGTGACAGGCCGCGCTGATGCTTTCGACGAGGAACTCATTGAGCAGCTGGAGGCCCATGCCTTCGCGCCGGTCAAGATGATCCAGTGGCGCAACACCGATCTCGATTTCGGGTCGCTCATCAGCCTCAGGGATTCCCTCGATATGGTGCCGGACACGCCGGGGCTTACCCGCATCCCGTCAGTCACCGACCAGCAGGCGCTTGACTATCTGGCGCGCGGGTCGGCGGGCCTTATGGCGCGGGAGGAGACGGCAGTGCGTCTGTTGTGGGAGTGCTGCCAGATACCGGACTATCGCGATATTTCACCGGCCCAGCACGGCGACATAATATCGCGCGTTTACGCTGATCTGATGAACCATGATAAAGTTGACGCTGACTGGATTGCCGAGCAGGTGCGCTTCTGCGACAATATACAAGGCGATATTGACACTTTATCGAACAGAATCCGTCAGATACGGACCTGGACATTTGTCGCCAACCGGAGGAATTGGCTAGAGGACCCCACGCACTGGCGCGAACGCACCCGCGATATTGAAGACCGCTTAAGCGATGCATTGCACGAAAAACTGACCCAGCGTTTCGTCGATCGCCGTACCAGTGTATTGATCCGCCATTTAAGAGACAGACGCATGGCATCACCCGAAATTAACGACAAGGGCGAGATATCGCTCGAAGGCCATCTGATCGGTTCGATCGAAGGCTTCCGCTTTACACTCTCAAAATCCGAAGGAGAGACGGACGCCAAGGGCCTGCGCACCGCAGCCGCCAGCGTCGTTGCGCCCGAGATTGTCAATCGTGCCCAGCGGCTTGCCGGCGCGCCGAATGAAGAGCTGGTGCTGTCCACCGACGGCACCATACGCTGGCGCGGCGAAGTGGTGGCGGAACTGGCCGAAGGCGATGATATCTTTTCGCCGCGTATTCTTGTGCTGTCCGACGAGAGCCTGTCTGGTCCGGATCTTGAGCGTGTACAGGACCGGTTGAACCTGTGGCTCAAGCATCTGATCAACACCCAGCTCGAACAGATCATGGCGCTGAGGGAACCGGCGGAGCTTGAGGGCACCGCCCGCGGCGTTGCATTCCAGCTGGCCGAGCATCTGGGGCTGATGCCGCGCGCTGATATCGCCGATGACGTTAAAAGCCTCGATCAGGACGTGCGTGGCAAGATGCGCAAGCTCGGCGTCAAATTCGGCGCCTATCACATCTATCTGCCATTGAGCCTCAAACCGGCACCGCGTGAATTGGCGCTGATCCTCTGGGCGTTGAAGAATGGCGGTGTGCGTCAGCCCGGGGTCACTGATCTGCCTCATATCATCCTTTCGGGACGCACCTCGTTCGAGATCGACCCGGCCATCAACACAGCGCTGTATGAAATTGCAGGCTTCAAGGTTGCGGGCAACCGCGCTGTGCGGGTGGATATTCTGGAACGTCTCGCCGATATCATACGACCGCTGATCTCACTTGATCCGAGCCGCGTTGAAGGTGAAGCGCCGCCGGGGGCCGCGCCCCGCAACGGCTTCCGCGTCACCGTGGAAATGACATCACTTCTTGGCTGCGCCGGCGACGATTTCGCCTCGATCCTGAAATCGCTTGGCTATCGGGTCGAGCGCACGCCTATCGAGACGCCTGCACCGCAACCAGCCGCAGCGGAGGAGACCGCCGATTTGGCCGCACTTGATGGCGCGACTGCCGAGGAAATCGCCATCCCCGCCGGTGAGCCGCAATCATCTGATGCCGCCGATCTGGCCGGGGCGGAAATGCTCGATGGCATCCCGGTGTCGGAGCTCACCTCCAACAACGCGCAATCGGGCCCACGGCCCGAAGCGGACACGGAAGCCGAAGTGGCGTCCGAACCGGCGGAACCTGCCGAACCGCAGTTCGATGAAATCTGGTTCCCAGGTGGTCGTCGTCCCGACAACCGCCAGCGTCCACACGGCAAACAGAACCGGCAGCAAAAAGGCAAGAAACGTTTCGACAAGCAGCGTCCTGACAAGCGCGGCCCCAAGCCGAACCGCAACGACAATCAACGTCCACCGAAAAAGGACAAGCCGATCGATCCGGATTCCCCCTTCGCCGCGCTCATGGCGCTCAAGACCGGGGACAAGACGTGACGGACAGCCGTCAGCGGCTCGATAAATGGCTGTGGTACGCACGTATCGTCAAATCGCGGACCCTGGCCCAGAAACTGATTGAAAGCGGCGCTGTGCGGGTTGATGGCGTCAAGACATCGAGCCCCAGCCGCCAGATCGGCGCCGGCGCGGTGCTCACCTTTACCCTGCATGAGCGTTTGCGTGTTCTCAAAGTGAACGACCCGGGCACCCGCCGCGGCCCCGCTGCCGAAGCGCAAACGCTTTATGAGGACATGAGTCCGGAACTGCCGAAAAAAGATCCGCTCTTTCCCGGCGCGGCCAAGCGCGCTCCGGGGGCCGGTCGGCCGACAAAAAAGGAACGCCGCGCCGTCGATGCCTTGCTGCGCGGTGAAGGGTAAGAGCGGGAAACACGCAGGATTCCGCTTAAAATCGCACCAAAAGAAACCACTTTGCGCCGGAACACGCCAACGCGACAAATCGTGCTCCTTATCCGGCTTGCCCATCGGATCAAAAACGTTTAGCAACCTTTGCGCATCATGATGCCGGGCCGTCAGTCCGGTTCATCCAGCCAACCCGGCCCTGCAAGATCGAGGGATTTGCGCCATGACCTATATTGTCACGGACAACTGCATTCGCTGCAAATATATGGATTGCGTCGAGGTCTGCCCCGTCGACTGTTTCTACGAGGGTGAGAACATGCTCGTCATTCACCCCGACGAGTGTATCGACTGCGGCGTGTGTGAGCCGGAATGCCCTGCGGAAGCCATCAAGGCCGATACTGAAAGCGGGCTTGAAAAATGGCTGGAGGTCAACACCAAGTTCGCCTCGGTGTGGCCCAACATCACCATCAAGCGCGAGTCTCCGCCCGATGCGGAGAAGTTCGATGGTGAAACCGGCAAGTTCGAGAAATATTTCTCCGAGGAACCCGGCGAAGGCGATTAATCACGCCCCTGTCGTCCAATAGACCGATTGCTTTGCACGCGCGTCAAACAGCGTGTCTTAACGCTTTGTTGTGACAGTTTTGATTCCGGCCCGTTTTTGTGGTAATGTACACAATTACAAGCAGGAAACCCTGCCCTTGCACGAGAAAGCCGGAAGGCTAATTGGATAACCGAAAATAGATTGCGCCCAGCTGGCTGGTATCTGACGTTTCAGCCAAGAGGGGCGTTTGTCTGCGCATTAGCCCGGAATACCGGGTCATTTGGGGGGATGGATCCGTTTCACGCTGAGAAGCGTATCCATCGTAGCGTCACGTAGGAGTATGCCTAATGGCCTCAGTTGCCAACAAGAAGACCCAGCAGCGTGCCGGTTTCAAGACCGGTGAGTATATTGTTTACCCCGCCCACGGCGTCGGTCAGATCACTGCGATCGAAGACCAGGAAGTCGCCGGGATGAAGCTTGAATTGTTCGTCATTTCATTCGAGCAGGACAAGCTGACCCTGCGCGTGCCTATCGCCAAGGTTAAATCGGTTGGCATGCGCAAGCTTGCCGAAGAAGATCATGTCAAAAAGGCGCTCACCACGGTCACCGGCCGCGCCCGCATCAAGCGCACCATGTGGTCGCGCCGGGCCCAGGAATATGAAGCCAAGATCAATTCCGGCGATCTGATTTCGATCTCCGAGGTCGTCCGCGATCTTTTCCGCTCTGACGATCAGCCGGAACAGTCCTATTCCGAACGCCAGTTGTTCGAGCAGGCCATGGACCGCATGTCGCGCGAAGTTGCCGCCGTCAACAAACTGACGCTCACCGAAGCGGTGCAGCTGATTGAAAAGAATCTCGCAAAAAGCCCCCGTCGTGGCGCCAAGTCCGACGCTGATGGCGAGGAAGCCGCCGCCTGAAAGAATGGCGACGAATGAATGCAAAAAGGCCGGGATCGCTCCCGGCCTTTTTTGTTGTTGCCGCTGGCCCTCGCGCATAGCGCTCGGGTGTTCGGACCTAAAATCAGTCCACCGGACTGATTTTGCGCCGCAGGCGCCGGCCCTCACTCACTCACCACGACCTTATAAACCTGCCCCGCCTCAATCGGGTCACCCGCCAGCAGATTGTTGAGCACCAGAAACAGTTCGCGCCGGTTGGCGAGATTGCCCATTTTGGCGATCAGCGTTTCGGTTGTGTCACTGGCCCCGGCCGTGACCAGCCGCACAACCGTGTTGCGGATTTGGGCAACGTCCTTGTCGGTGGTGGGTCGGAAACTTTTGACCGTCTGCTCGGCAGCCCGGGCGAAGCGGGTGGTGTCGGCCTTGGCGGCAAAGATGAAGCGGTAGACCTCGCCATCATGCCGCACCACTGCAACCCGGAAGAACCATTGATCGGTCCTGGCGGTACCTGAAGCAATGTCCGTCTCACCATTGCGGGATGTGGTGACGCTTTCGGGGTCAAGTCCGGCCACCCAGCCCGATTTCAGATAGTCACCGAGCGCCATGGATTCGGGCACCTCTGCCGTGTCGAAGCGCATCGCCTCGCCGTCTCCGGCAACTGCAACCACAGCGGCGGCGGAATTTTGCAGGCTATAACCTTCGGGCACTGAAAAAGTGAATTTGAGCACCGGATGCACAAATTGCTGGCCGATTATGGCCCCTTGACCCTCACTGTCGCCGAAGCGGATACCCTCAATCGCCTTGAGATAGGTCTCGCGATCCTGCGTCCCGATCCCCGGCGCGCCGAACGAGCGGGCGCTTTCAATCGCCTTTTGAATCCGGTCGGGTGTGGAGGGGTGGCTTGAGAGGAAATCGTCGCCATTGTCGGTCTTGGAAGACAGATCGGCGAAACGTCCCATAGCGGCAAGGAAGCGCGCTGCGGCGTGCGGATCATAGCCCGCCTGCCCGGCGATGATCACACCCTCCTTGTCGGCGGCCAGTTCCTGCGCCTGGTTGAAAGCGGCCAGAGACACACGTGACCGTGCAGCGGTTTGATCGGTCTCCAGGTCACCGCCGAAAATGCCGGTAATGACCCGGTCGACGATCTCGGAAGTACGGGTGCGATTGTTGCGCTCGCGGGCATGCCGCAAGGTGACGTGTGCGATCTCGTGGGCAAGCACCGCGGCCAGTTCGCTGGAATCATTGGCCAACGCCAGAATGCCGCGCGTCACATAGATATAACCGCCCGGCAGCGCGAAGGCGTTGACATCGGGCGTATCGAGAATGGTGACCGTGAAATCGGTATTGCCTTGCCGTGCCGCCGTCAGCAGCTTGCCGGCAATGCGCGCCACCATGACTTCAGCTTGCCGATCCGAATAGACGCCGCCATAGGCTGCGATAATCTTGGGGTGCTCGCGCCGGCCGATCACATCGTCTTCCGGATCGGTGCCCTCGGGCACAGCGCGCGCCGCCGGTTGGGGATTGGCGCCGGTGCGGGACACGGCGATATCGCCATCACCGAACAGGCGCGTGCATCCGGCCAGAGCAAGAACCAACCCCATTAGAATGAGCAAGCGTGCGATAAAATGCCGACTAGTCATTGCACTGCCAGCACTTCGATTTGTTCAGGATGGGTGACTTCCATACGCGGCCCATCCCGCTCGCCGATCCAGCCGCGCACCCGAATCAGCTTGCCTTCAAGCGCCAGCGGATCAGCGCCCGCCGCTTCGAACACGCGCAACCCGTCGCGCTCGATGACAACGGTGAAATCTTCTTTCCAGAGCCGGCCGAAATTGAGATAGACGCGCGAACCCGCCTGTTCGGCCTGCAAAACCCGCCCCTCGACAAGTTCATACTGGTCGACGCGCTCAAGGAGTGCATCGGGGTCATCCGCATCACGCAATTGATAATAGGGATCGGTCCAGATACCGCGCCGGTCGGCCCGCGCCCGTGCTTCAGCGGCATAAAGCTCGTCGAGACAAAAGCGATTGTCGGCAAATGAATAGACCCGGGCCAGTCCGGCCTCAAGCATAGCGGCTTGCGCCCAGATTTCCTTGTCGCCGATAAACATATGCGCCAATGCCCGCCCGTGCCGGTCCTGATCCTCGCCGGCAAAACGCAGGATCACGTCCTCACCCATGGCGATTTCAACCAACGCATCACGCGCCGCGTCCGCCAATGGCCAGGTTTCAAAACCCTCGCGGCCCAAAGGCAGTTTGGGTGCCTGCATGCCAATCAACCGGACCTTGATTCCCGAATCGAGCACAACCGTGTCACCATCGGTCACCTCGACAACGGTGCCCGAGGGGCCATCGCGCAACCCTTCGCAGGCAAACGCCCCGAATGGCAGCGCCGCCGCCATGGCCAACGCGGTCAATCGTGTCAGATTGGCTTTGTTCAAACTGGTTTAGCCCCGCTCGCAGATGCCGTGCCCACATGGCATGTAATTGCGGCAAAAATCATTCACAAGTGTGACCGTATTGGACAGGGGATTCAACCGGAAGCGTACCGGTCTTTTCTCTTTCTTCAACCTTGCATCTTGACTATGGTCCGGCCTCAGCGTGGTCCCGTAGCTCAGCAGGATAGAGCATCAGATTCCTAATCTGAGGGTCGCTGGTTCGAATCCAGCCGGGATCACCAACCTCCGCCCAATCCGATTCTCAAGTGTCTCAAGGTGTCAATTTCACACGCGCTGTGCTGTGACACGCGGCGTGCAGCACGGGCACTTTTCGGAGCAGTGCGCCAAACATATTGAAAAACTTGAGATATTTTTACAAATAATGTTAACGTTGCGGTAGTGCTTTGATTGGCGCGCGTCGACCAATTGCGGTCCGGGGTTAGGCATTGTCCACCACCATGCCTGTGCGGTGTCAATCGCTTGAGTACTCGAACAGTTTCAAGAGTGAACCATTCATATTAATGAGGGCGAAATATATGTTTCAAAACAACAAAACCGCAATTGCCATGATTGCGGCGTTGGGGGCGCTTGCCGTTGCAACACCCGCACACGCCGCATTCGTGGCCTATGAAATTCGCAACACACCAACCATCGACGACCTTGGTGGCGGCAGTTATGAAATCATCATTGATGGCGGCGGTGACAAGGCAGCTTTGGGATCGAATGACATTAATGGTGCCACCCTTGGCAGCATTGGCTCACTCGGTATTGACCGCAGCGATGATGAGACACGTTTCTCGAATGGGTCCGGCCCCAATGTCGCGCCCTATCTGAATTTCTGGATTACCGATGGTGCAGGCAACTACGCCGTTGTGGCCAACGAACCGTCCAATCCGGCCTTTCAGCCGCTTTACAATGACGGCTATGACCTGACATTCGCCGATTTGGCCGACAAAACGGCGAAAATCTACGAAAATGATGACCTATCCTGGTTACCGAACAATGGCCTTGGCCTGACATTCGCCGATCTGGCAGCGTTCACCATTATGGCTCCGAGTGTCTTGGAACTCGCAACACCCTGGGCTGGACTCGGAACGGGTGCACCGCGTGAACTGGGCACCGACCTAGCCTATGGCGTGAACTGGGTCTTCGGCGACACGTTGAGCAATTATGTGTCCGGTGATGATGGGTACATCGTCTCCAACGCACGGGTTTCGGTTGTGCCGGTTCCGGCATCTGTTCTTCTGCTTGGCTCTGCAGTGGGCTTGTTGGGCTTGCGCGGACGCCGGCGCAAGACGGCCTGACGCACAATCGATTGCGTATTGAATATTTGGAACCGCCGGTGACAGTTCATCGGCGGTTTTTTTTGCGCTCAGTGATTGCCAAAAATTCAGTCCGGAAAATAGGCCGGATGCGCTGCAATGATGGATGGGATAGATGCCATGGTGCCCGACAGATGCGCGCGCACCTGTGCTTCAGTGCCATCAATGTCGCCCGCGGATATGGCGTTCAATATGCCCTCATGTTCTGAAAGAACGGCAGCGATCTTGCCGGGGTCCGGCAGGTTCAGCCGCCGCAGCCGGTCAATATGACCGGATCTCCCGGCAATCAGATGCCAGAGTGATGGCACACCGGCGGCCTGATAGAGCGAGAGGTGAAACAGCCGGTCGAGCACCGTGAATTCGGATATGTCGCGGTCCTCACCCGCCAGCTTTTGCATGCGCAGCATGCGCCGGGTTGGCAGCAGCAGGTCGGGATCCTTTTTCAGCGCAAGTGTTTTTGCAACTTCAAGTTCAACGCTGAGGCGCAGAAACTGGGTCTCGCGCGCATGCTCCACATCGATCTTGGTTACCACCGTTTTCGACTGCGGAAACGAGGCAACCAGCCCCTCTTGTTCGAGCATTTGAATTGCTTCACGCACAGGTGACTGGCTGACATCGTTTTCCTTGGCGATATCGGCACGCGATAATGTGGCACCCGGCAAGAGTTCCAGCGACACAATACGGCTGCGCAAGCGGGCATAGACGCGGCTGGCAGCCGGTCCGCTTTGCGCCGCCCCCGACAACTCATCGGACGCCTTGACCAATGCCTCGGATAGGGAATCGACACCCATGATCGCTCTACCTCGCTCGGATTGGAGTTACATCAGTTGGCTCGGCATAAAAAGAGACAGGGCGGGAAAGGCCACCAGCAGACTCAGAAATACCAGTATGGCTATGAAGTAAGGTATGGCGGCTTTTGCGAAGGCGCCAGTCTTTACGTCAAGAATGCCGCAAACTGTGAACATGATCACCCCGACCGGCGGTGTTAGGCCGCCAATATTGATCAGGGTGACAATGAGGATGCCCATATGCACCGGATCAAACCCGGCATTGATGAGTACCGGTAACACGATTGGTGTCACCAGCAGGATGTTGGCCGCACCTTCAAGGAACATGCCGCTGACCAACAGAAGTAAAAGCACAAGGATCAGGATGTAAAGCGGCTCGCTGGTCAGCGATGTAACAAGTGTGGCGACCTGTTGTGGCCCCTGCTCGATGGTCACGGCGTAGCCAAGCACCGCCGCCATCATGATCAGGAGCATCACCATGCCGAGATCAAGCACCGAACTTTTGATCGCCTCATAAAGATTTTTCAGCGTCAGTTCGCGGTAGACGAACAGGCCGACAAAGAGCGCATAAAACACCAGGAACGCGCCAGCTTCGGTTGCTGTGAACAGGCCGAACCGAAAGCCGATGATCAGAATGACCGGGAAGGCCAAAGCCCAGACGCTTTGTTTGAAGCTGGCCCAAAGCTCGGCAAATTTCGGGGGCGCTGGAAGGTCCGCCTTGTATCCGTTGCGCTTGGCCACGATCCAGGCCGTGACCATCAGTGTCAGGGTCAACAGGACCCCCGGGATAATACCGGCAAGGAACAGGCGGCCGATGGATACCTCATTGATAAACCCGAACAGAATCAGCCCGATGCTCGGGGGAATCGTGGCCGTAATGATCGAGCCGAAAGCCAGCACCGCCGCCGTTGCGGCCTTCGAGTACCCGCCCTTTGAAATCATGCTCGGCCCCAGGAGCCGCGCTTCCATGGACGCATCGGCAACGGCGGAGCCGGAAATGCCGCCCATCATCAGGCTAAGAGCGATGGACACCTGACCGAGACCACCAGCAAGCCAGCCCGTCAGCAGCCGGGCAAAGGTGATGAGACGCTCGGTGATGCCGGTCGAGTTCATCAGATTGCCGGCAAAGATAAAGAACGGCACCGCGAGCAAGGGAAAGCTCTGCGTGGCGTTGACCATTTTCTGGATGGCCACAGTCGGCGGCATGGTGCCGGTGAGGACAAAGACCGGGAATGAGGCCAATGCCAGCGCGAAGGCGACGGGCATGCCGCTGATCAGGAAGAGTGCGAAAAGTCCGGCGATCAGGAGCAGCATCAGGAAGCCGCCCTGTTGCGCACAACGGCAATCAACTGCACCAGCAATGTCCGGATCATCAGAAGAAAGCCGACAAGCATGCTGGCGTGAAAATAAGAGCCGGGCGTTTGCAAAGCGCCGTCAAGACGTGGATGCATGAGGATCATATTCTTCCAGGCAAACTGCACCAGATACACCAGCAGACCGATCAGGACGGCGTAGTTGACGATCTCGAGCACCTTGCGCCCCGATGGCGGGATATTGTCGAGCAGAATGCTGAGGCCAAAGTGACGCTTTTGCTGCAGCGCCAGATCGATGGCGAAAATGCACAGCCACAAAAACAGCAATTGCGCGATTTCAACCGACCAGATGATAGGCGAACCCACCGCGCGGGCGACGGAGGCGATCCCCACAAGGATCACCACCGCCGCCAGCAGGAGTGTTGCGCAGGCAAATTCAAAACGTTTGAGCATGTGTCACCGCCTTGTTGACTTGCCTGCGCCTCTTTGACCTGAGATTAGCGTCCAAGAATCTCGTTGACGAGAGCGGCTTCAGCCTCGAGATCGAGCATGCTGTAAACGCCGGAGACCGCTTCCTTGAACGGTGCGAGATCGACTTCCGAGATGGTGACACCGCTCTCGGCGACTTTCTCGAGTGCTTCTTCGCCAAGCTCGATGGTCAGGTTCGACGCATAGCGGCCGTTTTCAACAGCCAAGTCACGCACGATCTTCTGGTTTTCCGGCGAAATCTGGTCCCAGCTTTCGGCGGAAACCACCAGTGCGGTCACGAGCTGAATGTGGCCGGTCTTGGTGACGTGCTCAATGACTTCATAGAGCTTGGCACCCCAGATGGCTGTTGGCTGCGCCTCGGCAGCGTCGATGGACCCCAGCTGCAGTGCTGAATAAACCTCGCCCCAGGCGATCGGGGTCGGCTCGGCGCCCATGGCGCGAATGGTCTCGATCCAGATCGGCGCGCCGATTGTGCGCATACGCACGCCATTGAGATCAGCGGGCACAGCAATCGGCTTCTGGGTCAGCGCATGCCGCGCACCCTGGTACCAGTTCGAGGCCAGCATCACGAGGCCCGACTTGTCTTTAAGCTCGTCACCCCAGGCCAGATATTCGTCGGACAGGGCGAACTTGTCGGCTTCGTCGTAAGTATCGAACAGGAACGGCGCCGACATGATCGCCAGCGACGGCACGAAGCTCGACAGGCGGGCAACGTCGGTGACAGTGCCGACATTGGCGCCAGCACGGGCCTGGTCGATCATTTCGGTCGTGTCACCAAGCTGGGAATTGTGGAACACCTGCACGGTGACTTCCCCATTGGTTGCGGCTTCCACCTCTTGTTTGAACTTCTCCAGCCCCTGCCCCATCGGGTCGTCAGGTGCGAGTACTGTGCCGATGCGCAGCTCGGTCGCCAGCGCCGGTGTCGCGACACCCAGACCCACGGCCAGGGCGATGCTGAGGCCAAGGGCCTTTATGGTTGAATTCATCTCTTCCTCCCAAGTGATGCGTTTCGCAAAACTAATTATGCATACTAATATTTTAGTTGCATTAGTATCAATGATACGTCAATGTCTGCATGTCAACTGAAAACGCGCTGCCGTACCGCTGCGCGACCCGCTCGGAAGGTGTTTTGCGTGCGAGAGGTAACGATGAGTATCGATATCGTGCGTCAGCCAAAAGCACGGGCGCAATTGGGGGAAAGCCCGGTCTGGGACCCCGAGACCGGGGCGATCTGGTGGATCGATATTGATCAGCCCCGCCTGTTTTGCCGCGATGCGCAAGGGAATATCGAGAGCTGGACCCTGCCCGAAACGCCGGGATTTGTTGTGCTTCTTGGATCAGCACAACCGGTCCTCGGCATGGAAACGGGTCTGTTCTCCTTTGATCCAAAGACCTTGGGTTTTGAACGCATCGTCGCTCTGGATACGTCCGGTTTGCGTTTCAACGATGCAACAGTGGACTGGCGCGGTCGCCTCTGGGCGTCAACAATGACGCTTGATGCGCAGCCGGGACATGGGGCTATTCACCTGGTCGCGTCGGACCGTACATTGCAAACAATTGTTGAGGGACTGACCATCCCGAATGGCCTTGCAATCGATGAAGCCGGCAAGCGCATGTTCTATTCGGACTCGCACCGCGACAGTCAAATGATAAAGACCCGGGCGCTTTCGGATAACGGGACACCGGGTGACCAGGACACAGCATTTGCCAATACGCGCGATCTGGATGGTCGCCCGGATGGTGCGGGTATGGATGTTGAGGGGCGCTACTGGATCGCCGGGGTTGATGGCGGTGCCTTCTATGTCTTCTTAAAGGATGGTCAACTCGACGAGGTCATACCTCTCCCCTTCCCCAGCCCGACCAAACTTGCCTTCACCGGCGCAACTGGCGTTAGTATGGCGATCACATCGAAATCCGTCGGCGATGATGGCGGCTATCTGACACTCGCAACCCCGCCCGGTGGTTTTCCCGGCGGTATCGTTCAACCGTACTGGGATCCCTCCCAATAGATTGAAAGTTCAACCCCTCATGTATATCGGCGAACAACTCATCGATCCCGACAACCGACGTCTGCAATTGTCCGCGCAATTGGGTTGCGAGGCTGTGGTCATCGACACACGCCCCAACCGGGCGGTCATGGATGATGAGGGCCATTGGGACCCGAAAAAGATTTCCGCCTTCCGCCAAAACATTGAAAGCTTCGGCATGAAACTCGATGGCATGGCGCTCGATGTCGGATCAATACTGGTCGATAGTCTCTATAATCGCGAGAAGGCGGACAAAAGGCTTGAACTCTTGCGACAGCATGTACGCGCGGCGGGTGAAGCGGGCGTGCCGATGCTCAAATATATGGTTGGCATGGTCGGCATCACCCGTACCGGCATTACCATCGGACGCGGCGGCATGCGCTGCAGTACCTTCCGTGCCGCCGACTATTCACCTGAATCCGATGCGCAATATTCCTATCGCGGCACGTTGATACCCGAACATGGCGTGGCGCTGGAGAAGCCGGAAGCAGGCGGCCAGTATATCGCCAATCAGATCGAGGGGATTTCGCGCGAACAGGGCTGGCAGGCGATTGAGTATCTGGTGCACGGACTGCTACCTGTCGCTGAGGAAGCGGGCGTCCGGCTGGCCTGTCATCCGCATGACCCAGCCTATCCCCCCGAGGGCCTCAATGGGGTGCACCATGTTCTTGGATCCATTGAGGGCATGAAGCAGTTTGTGGCACTTGCGCCTGAAAGCCCCTATCACGGCTTCAATTTCTGTCAGGGCACCATTGCCGAAATGTCATCCGATCCCAATGCCGCCGTACTGGCCGCCATTGAGGAATTCGGGCCGCAAAACCGCATCTTCATGGTGCACTTTAGAAACATCATCGGCGGCTATCTCGATTTCCACGAGGTTATGCCGGACGAAGGCGATGTGGACTTTGCCGCATCGGTCCGCGCCTATCGCGCCGCTGGCTACAAGGGCATTTTGTGCCCCGATCACGTGCCGCAATCCGAACTCGATCCGGATCGCGAGCGCTTCTTCGCCTTCAGCCTTGGCTACACCAAAGCACTTTTGCAAACACAATAAAACCAGCCGCTACCGGACAGAGACTGTCCGTTCCCAATGATCGCGCGGTCACGACGAGAGGAGAGATGCAATGACACATGTGGGGTTTATCGGAACCGGAATTATGGGCGGCCCGATGGCAGGTCATCTCATTGCCGGTGGGCATGACCTCACAGCCTATTCGCGCAGTGGCGTTGCCCCCGAGCTGATCTCTGCCGGCGCGACCGAAGTCGGCTCGCCCGCCGAGGTCGCGGCTGCTGCCGATGTGATCATCATCATGGTGCCGGACACGCCGCATGTCGAAGATGTTCTGTTCGGGGAGAACGGTGTCGCCGCAGCGCTCACGCCCGGCAAAACCGTCATCGACATGAGTTCGATCTCACCGGTGGAGACCAAGGTGTTCGCCAAAAAGATCAACGATCTGGGATGCGAATATGTCGACGCTCCAGTGTCGGGTGGCGAAGTGGGCGCGAAGGCCGGCACGCTGACCATCATGTGCGGCGGCACCGAAGCCGGATTTGCGACCGCAAAGCCGCTGTTCGAGCTCATGGGCAAGAACATCACCCTGGTCGGTGGCAATGGCGATGGACAGACCTGCAAGGTCGCCAACCAGATCATTGTGGCCCTCAACATCGAAGCGGTGGGCGAAGCGCTTCTATTTGCGTCAAAGGCGGGGGCCGATCCGGTGAAGGTGCGCGAAGCGCTCATGGGCGGTTTCGCCGCCTCCAAAATTCTCGAGGTACACGGGCAGCGCATGATTGACAGGACCTTCGATCCCGGCTTCAGAATCGAACTGCATCAAAAAGATCTCAATCTCGCGTTGTCGAGTGCACGGGCGATGCAGATGAGCCTGCCCAATACAGCAACGGCCCAGGAACTGTTCAATGCCTGCGCGGCACATGGTGGTGCGAGTGAGGATCATTCGTCGCTGGTCAAGGCCCTCGAATTGATGGCCGGTCACAAGGTGGCGGGATAATCGCCAGCCAACCAATAGCGTCAAAGAGGAGCATGACATGTCCAGCGCCTATCAACCCATCCCCAACCAGTTCCGGAAGGACCTGTTGCGCGGTCAGAAGCTGATCGGGTGCTGGAGTTCGCTTGGCAGCCCGGTCACGGCTGAGGTTTTGGGGCTTGCAGGGTTTGACTGGCTGCTGCTCGACGCCGAGCACGCACCAAACGATGTGCTGACGCTCATCCCGCAACTCATGGCTTTAAAGGACAGCCCCTCAGCGCCGGTTGTACGCCCGCCCTGGAACGATACGGTGATCATCAAGCGGCTGCTTGATGCGGGCTTTTACAATTTCCTGATCCCCTTCGTGCAATCGGCAGAAGAGGCCAAAGCCGCTGTGGCAGCCACCCGCTATCCACCCGAAGGCGTGCGTGGTGTTTCGGTTGCCATGCGCTCCAACCGCTTTGGGACGGTCAAGGATTACCTCCAGACCGTCAATGAGAACATTTCGGTGATCGTGCAGATCGAGACACCGGCGGCAGTAGCTGCAGCCGGAGAGATCGCGGCAGTTGATGGGGTGGATTGCCTGTTTGTCGGCCCGTCCGATCTCGCCGCCTCCTCCGGCCATCTCGGCGATGCCGCACATGCCGATGTCCAGGCATTGATTGCCCAGGTTTTTGACGCCGCAAAAGCTGCGGGCAAGCCATCGGGCATTCTGACGCCCGTCATCGCGGATGCGCAGCGCTACATTGAAATGGGCGCAACCTTTGTCGCGGTTGGCTCCGATCTTGGCCTGTTGCGCAAGGCCAGCGAATCCCTGAGAAACAGCTTTTCTTAGCACCTGGAGAGTGGGTTCCTTACTTTGCCAGACCCGCGCCGGTGAACAGCCGCTTAACACCATAGCTACATTTTGATCCGGACTTTGAACCGAAATGAGATCGGGACGCTGTATCGGTTAGGTATCCGGCATGTGTTGCCGGAGCGATTTTGTGTGCCAATGGCCAGGTGAGACACATCAATGTTGCGCAAACAGCAACCGATCAACAACGAAGGCAAACCGGATGCGGACAGCACGCCGGCGCCGACCGTCAGTGAAGGCGGATATTCGGGCCCGGAACGCCGCAAAACACCGCGGCACAAAACCCAGGCGACCGACGAATCCGTCGCCGCACTGCAGGCGGAGTTCGAGCGCTGGGCCCAGGCCGCAGAGCAGGAACAATCGCCACAACAACCGTCTGTTACCCCTGCTCAGGCCGCGCCACGGCAGGCTGCACCTGCACCCGCGCCCTCAGCACCTGCGCCCACAGCACCGGCATCCTCAACTTCGACGTCTGCAAATCCAAACGCCCGCCTCGGCCTCGATTCCATCCAGTCCGACTTGCGCTGGACAATTTCGGATGGTCCGCGCGAACAAATGTTCGGCCGGATGCGTTTTACCTCCGCGCGCGCTGCCTTGATTCTCGTCGCCCTGCTCGCAGGCGGCACCGCCGCTTTTCTGGTCACCCAGCGTGACACGCCCGAACCTGTTATTGTGGCCGAACCCGAGCCGACGATCGTCACCGAACCGCGCACGCGCATTCTGGTGGCCAACCGGACCATTCACGTCGGCGAACGGCTGGTTCCCGATGCACTGGAATGGAAAGAGTGGCCGGAGGCTTCGGTCGATGCCAGCTTTATCAATATTGAGGATGTGCCGGAGGCCCGCACCGGCATGACCGGGTCCCTGGCCCGCTATGAAATCTTCCCCGGCGAGCCATTGCGCGAAGACAAGATCGTGCGCTCGGACCAGGGCTTTTTGCCTGCCGTGCTTGAAGACGGCATGCGCGCCGTCTCGGTTGTGGTGAGCGCCGATGCTGCATCGGGCGGATTTATCGGCCCCAATGATCGCGTTGATGTGGTGCTGACCCATCCCCCTTCCCACGATGAAACGACCAACAACACGCTGCTTGCCAACACGATCCTGCACAATGTGCAGGTGCTGGCGCTTAACGGGCAGCTTAGCCGCACGCCACGTGAAGACGATCCCGACCATATGGAAAACGGCGCTTTTTCCGGCAACGCAATGGCCACCCTGGCGCTCGACCCTGACCAGTCGAAAGTGATCATCCATGCCGCCTCGGTGGGCAAACTATCGCTGGTCCTGCGCTCCATTGGCGATTTTGCCGAGGGTGAAAAGCCGCAATATAACAGCGCCAATGCCGCGATCCGCATTTCAAGTCCGTTCTGGAACAATTAAGCGCCGGTCCGCCGCCGTTAAGGCCCTATTGACCATAAGCCGATAAAGTCCACCGCGTTCGCACAATCGCGTTCGCAGGTAGGACAAATACCGGCACCAATGGATGAGAGTTTCAGACAGATTTTGATGCGCGCGCTGATCATTCTGGCGCCGTTTGTGCTGTTGGGCGTGGCCATCACCATCCCACCCGCACGCGCGCAAACCATCGAATATGATCTCGAGACCACCTCGGTGATGCGCGTCAAGCTGCCGGTTTCCCAGGCTGTTACCGTGGTCTTTAACGGCCCGGTGGGCAAAATCGTTTCCGCTGAACCTGCGATTGCGGAAGCCCAGCCGATCACCGACACGTCGCTTTACCTTGTCGGCAAGGGTTTTGGCACTACGACGGTCAATCTCTATTCCTCGGAAACGGGAGCGCCGCTTGGTCTTTTAGCCGTGGAGGTTGGTGTTGATACCGCCGACATGTCGCGCGCTATCGCCGCGGCAGTACCCGGCTCCAATGTTCAGGTCGCCACCGTCAACGGGCGCGTGCGCCTGTCCGGCACGGTCGGTGATGCCACTGATATGGAAAAGGTGTTGCAGGTCGTTGCCCAGTATGGCGAGCCGGCTATCGTCAACACGGTGACGCTTGCCGGCGGCCAGCAGGTCAATCTTGAAGTCCGTATTCTCGAAGCCCAGCGCACGGCGGGCCGTCAGCTTGGTTTCCAGTGGAGCGGCAGTGTTGGCGGCGTCAACATCAATACCGGCGATCCCAATGGACCGTCCGCCGACGCCTCGTCGTTCTCGAGTTTTATCACCTCGGTCCTGTCCGGCGCACCGGGGATCAATCTCAATGCGACTATCAATGCGCTTGAGGCGAAAAGCCTGGTGCGTACCCTTGCTGAACCCAACCTCACCACCCTGTCAGGGGTTGAGGCCAGCTTTCTCGCCGGTGGGCAGGTGCCCATCCGTGTGGCTGACGCCAATGGCAATATCGTGCTCAACTATCGCGATTTCGGCGTGCGGCTCATCTTCACACCGATCGTGCTTGATGATGACCGCATTCAGATTCGCCTGACACCGGAAGTCAGCGGCATTGGCGGGTTCACCGCAGCGGGCGATCCCATCTTCAATACACGGACCCTCGATGCCACCGTCGAATTGCGTAACGGGCAGAGCTTTGCGGTCGCCGGTCTTTTGCAGAACGGCACCAATCTCAATCAGGATCAGTTACCCTGGATCGGGGACGTGCCGGTGCTCGGTGCCCTGTTCAGATCCTCGAGCTATCAGAAACAGGACACCGAACTGGTGGTGATCGTCACGCCGCGCCTCGTACGGCCATCCACCCCCGATCAACGGGTCGCCTCGCCGCTTGATTCAACACTGCCGGCCAACGATCTGGAATTCTTCGCCCTCGGAGAACTCGAAGTCACGCCGGAGATGATTAAGGAATTTGAATCCGGTGAAGGGGTCACCGGTCCATTTGGCTATATTATCGACCTTGGCCTGGGAGACAGCGAATGACCCGGACGATCATCCCCCTTGGCCTAGGTGCTTTGGCGCTTATCGCGCTCAGCGGCTGTTCCTACGACTATCTGCAACGTACCGACAAAGTCTCCTATCGCGCGGGTGACGCGGTGCGCTCCAATATCGAAGGTGCGGTTGAAGATCCCGTAGATGAATCGCGCGATCGCACGGAAGGTCTTGGCAAGGACGGACCGATTACGCCGGCTGAAGATCCTTAAGCCATCGTCCCCGTCTGATCAGGCGCGCGTCGCTTTAGACAGCAGCATCAGGTTGTTATCGACAATCTCATTGTCCGGATCGAGCGCCTTGGCCCGCCGGAATGCCTTGGCGGCGGCGGGCAAATTACCACGCAACATGTAGGAATAGCCGAGGTTATTGTAATACTGCACGCTCTCACCCGAAAGCTTGTGCAGCGCCGAATAGACCCGGTCGGACAGATCATACCTGCCCAGCCGGTCATAGGACGCGGCGAGCCCGACATAGGCTTCTTTGGTCTTGGGCGACAGTTCCATGGCGCGCTTATAGTAAGCTGCGGAATAGCCGAAATTGTTTTCGCGGAAATGGCTGCGGGCTTCATCGAGCGCGCCATCGATCGTGTAGCTCTCTTTGGCGTTCAGCTCGGCCACCCGACCACCGGCGCTGCCGAATGCACCCGGGTCGCCGAAGTTCGCCATGGTGCAGCCCGAAAGCGGCACGATAGCCAGACCGATTGCCAATAATCCGATACGCAAGTGCCCCGAGCGGCGAAACATCCCCGATACCTCTTTACTTCCAACCCCGATACGCCGGGCCGCTTTAGAGTGTTTTCAGGAAAAGTGGGCCCCACTTTTCCGGTTCGAAAACACGACCATTCAAAGCGTTAGAGCCAACGTTTTGATTCCATCAAATCGTGAACGGCTCTAACCAGTCATTAAGGTAAACGCAAAGATACGCCGCTTGGTAAACGCGCTGGTGCCGTCTGCGATTACACTTAATGAAGGGTAAAGGCGCAAACGTCCTGTCCACCGGCGATCTTGCCGTAAAGTTTGCTTTGGGCACCCTGATCTCAAAGCTTTATTCATGCCTCCCGCATTAACGACATGATTGCCCGCTAGAGCGCGGGCTCATTCTGTTGGAGATCACACCAAGTGCGCATTCTGCTCGTCACCCTGATCGCGATTTTTCTTGCCGGCTGTTCCGGGCCTTCCACGCTGCCGGTTGGTTTGACCGCGCGCATGGACACCCCCGGCGCCAGCCTCGACACAGCCGAGGCACTCAACATTATCAATCAGCTGCGGTCCAGCCGGGGCGCACCCGCCCTTCGTCTCGACGAGAATCTGAATGCCGAAGCCAGAACGCTGGCGGGCCGCTATGCCGGTTCCGGCACAGCACCGAAAAAGCCTGACAATGCCGATGCCATTCTAGTCAGCGCCGGTTATGCCAACTTTGCCGAAACCTTCTCCGGTTGGCGCTCGCGCGAAACCAATGTCGCGGAACTGACAGACAGCGCCTATTCACGCGTCGGGCTTGGCGTGGTCTACAGCGCCAACTCGACCTATGGCGTGCACTGGGTGCTGCTGCTCGCCGGGGCGCAATAGCTGGCCGGATGTCAGCTTCTGACGAAATCGATGCGCGTGGCCTTAAATGTCCGCTGCCGGTCCTCAAGGCTGAAAAAGCGCTCGATCAACTGGCGCCGGGCGGTACGCTGCGCGTTATCGCCGACGATCCCATCGCCCGCATTGATATCCCGCTGATGTGCCGTAAGGCCGGGCATGAGTGCACGGTCGAGGAGATCACGGACGCGCTGTCGTTCACGATCACCAAAAAGGTTTCGAACTAGAGGCTGCTCCGAAACACCGGCCTTGGCCGGGGCAGCGGAATGCCTGGACCTGATTGCGGCACATCGGCCACAACACTGCGCAGCGGCGCCCAAAGGGGTCGCGGTCGGGGGATCGGCACATCGCGAATACGCCCCAGCGTCGACACGCGTCGCGGCTCGGCCCGCACATCATCGGTTAAATAAGTCGGCTCGCCCTCAAGCCCGTACGGAAACGCGGCCGCCCGCGCCGCCACATAGTCGCGCGCCTTCTTGCCACACAGATTTGGACGCATGTCCACCGGCTCGGCACCCACCCGGTTGGCCACTGAAGTGATGAGCTGACCGTTGCTACGCAGTTTCCCAGACAACCCATTAAGCACCATCTCCGCTGCCATCTCACCGCGTTCACGCCCGGACGAGGCGCCAAGCACGACCGCCATCAGCGCCCGGCCCTGCCGCTCCACTGTCGCAACGATGTTGAGGCCGGCCGAACAGACATAGCCGGTCTTCATGCCGGTGGTGCCGTTGAAATGGGTGAGCAGATTATTATGGCTCGACATGCGGATATCGCCGAACCGAACCGATGGCGTGGCGAACATGTCGTCATATTGCGGATAGCGTGCCCGGATCGTCAGCGCCAGTACGGCCAGGTCCCGCGCGCTCGAGGTCTGACGTGGATCGTGTAACCCATGCGGATTGACGAAGTTGGTGGCCGTTAGCCCCATCTCAGCCGCCGCACGGTTCATCCGGTCCACAAACGCCGCCTCATTCCCACCGATCGTCTCGGCAATCGCCACAGCGATATCGTTGGCCGATTTGACGATCAGCAGATAAAGCGCATCCTCCAGTCGCACAGCGGTATCAACTGGAAAACCAACTTTGCTCGGTGGGGCCTCAAGCGCATAGTCCGACACGATCACCGGCGTATCGAGATTGACCTCGCCTCTTGCGATGGCCTCGAAAGTGACAAACGCCGTCATCAGCTTGGTCAGCGAGGCGGGATACCAGGGATCACCTGCATCCTTCGCGTAGAGCACCTCGCCGGTGCGCATATCGACGAGCAATTGCGGTGTTGCCCGCGCCGGCACAAGTGCGGCGAGCGTCAGCACGATCATCGCGATGGCGGACAAAACTATCGATGTGCGTCGCGCCAAGGCCGCCGCTCCAAAAAACTGACATTTCGATTCGTCTGTACTTAGCAAGGCGGCTCTGTGCCGACAATGCGCGCCGCGGTAACACCACGTCTTTTCACACGACTACGCGCCTGCCCTTTCAAATCGGGGTCTCGGTCGCTATCTGGGTAGGATCAGTATGGATAAAGAGACCGACAATGACCGAAACGGCTTTCACCCTTCTTGAAGATCGCGACATTCCCGAGGTGGCCTCCACCGCAAAATATTACCGGCACAACCGGACGGGAGCCGAGGTGTTGTCGCTGATCAATTCCGATGAGAACAAGACCTTCGGTGTTGCGTTCGCGACACCGCCATCAGATTCCACCGGGGTAGCCCATATTCTCGAACATTCGGTCTTGTGCGGCTCGAAAAACTATCCGTTGCGCAAGCCCTTCATCGCCATGGCGCGCGGCTCACTGCAAACCTTCATGAATGCCATGACCTTTCCGGATAAAACGGTCTATCCGGTGGCGAGCCAGAATCTGCAGGATTTTTACAATCTGGTCTCGCTCTATATCGACGCGGTGTTCAATCCGCTTTTGACCGAGGACACGTTCTTGCAGGAAGGCTGGCATTTCGAGGCTGAGACGCCCGATGCGACACCGATCTACAAGGGCGTGGTGTTCAACGAAATGAAGGGTGCCTATTCAACGCCGGACCGGGTACTCGGCGACGCGATCCAAAATGCGTTGTTGCCCGATACGATTTACGCCCATTCGAGCGGCGGCGACCCACGCGCTATCCCCGACCTGACGTTCGAAGACTTTCGGGATTTCCATCGCCGTTTCTACCACCCAGCCAATGCCCGCATTGTCTTTTATGGCGACGACGATCCGGCCGAACGGTTACGCCTTATCGATGATGCGTTGGCTGCGTTCGATCCGGAACCGGCGGCAGGTGAAATCGCCCTGCAGCCGAAAATCACGACACCGGTCAAGGTTGAGGAAACCTATCCAGCCAATCCCGATCAAGGTCCGGCCCGGGACGGGCGGCTGACCGTCTCCTGGCTGCTCGATGAAATGCCGGACTATGACACGTCGCTTGCCGTCGCCATTCTGGTACTGGTGCTGGCGGGCACGCCGGCCTCGCCCATGCGCCGTACGCTGACCGAGTCCGGTCTTGGCGAACAGATGATCGGGCAAAACCACACCCCGGGCCGCCAGCCGATCATCACCTTTGGATTGCGCGGCATCGACCCCGCCAACGCCGAGAAGGTGGAAGCCCTTGTGCTTTCCGAACTCGAACGCCTCGCCGCCGAAGGATTGCCGGACAAGGCGGTGGAAGCGGCGATCAACACACTCGAATTTCAGTTACGCGAGCTCAACACCGGCCAGCTCCCGCGCGGCCTGGCGCTGGCCTTTTCCAGCTTCTCGCGCTGGCTGCACGGGCACGACCCCATTGAGCCGCTGGCTTTCGCCGCGCCGTTGGCACGGGTGAAAGATCAGATTGCAAGCAACCCCGATTTCCTGCCCGACCTGATCCGCACCGAACTTCTGGACAATCCGCATCGCGCGACGGTGACGCTCAAAGCCGATTTCGGCCTTGCGGCACAACGCGCCGCCGAGGAGCGCGACCGGCTCGAAATGCAATGGGCGCAGATGGATGAGGCTGAGCGTAAAGAGATTGTGCGCAAGACCCAGGATCTGAAAAAGCTGCAGGCCGCACCTGAAGACCCTGCAGCGCTGGCCACGCTCCCGAGCCTCAACCTCTCGGACCTGCCGAAAGCCGATACGCCGATCCCAACTGAATTTCTCGAGGTTGCCGGAACCGAGACGCTTTATCACGACCTGCCAACCAACGGCATTGTTTACCTCGATCTCGGTTTCAACCTGGATGCGGTGCCGGATGCGCATCTACCGTTCCTGCCGCTGTTCACCCGTGCCCTGACTCAAACCGGTGCCGGCGACGACGATTTTGCCGGTTTGATTCAACGCATCGGGCGTACGACCGGTGGCGTCAGCGCCCGTTCGCAATTCCTGCCCCGACTCGGACAGGCAGATGCCGCAGCCCACGTGTTCATCAGCGGCAAGGCGACACCGGACCACACACAGGATCTTATCGATCTTGTTGCCGATATCACCGGCAAGGTCCGGCTTGATGACAAGGAACGCCTGCGCCAGATGATCCGCGAGATGAAAGCCGGTCTGGAAAACCAGCTGGCGCCGGGCGGCCACCAGCTCGCCATTTCCCGCATGCAGGCCGGCCTCAACCAGACGGGGGCGCTGGGCGAGATCACAGGCGGTGTCTCACAGCTCTTCTTCCTGCGCGATCTCGAAAAACGTCTCGATGAGGACTGGGACAGCATTCGCCAGACCCTGTTTGATATGCGCGATGCCATATTCCGGCAAGGCGGGACCATCGCCAACGTCACGGCACGTGAGAAGGACTGGCAGGCACTCGAACCAGAGCTTGCCGGACTCATTGGCAATCTGCCAGATCGGAGCGCTGTAACATTCGCACGTTCGCCGCTTGACCTGCCCGCACAGGAAGGCCTGACCTTCCCGGCTCAGGTCAATTATGTCGCCGCCGGTTTCAACCTCAGTTCGGTTGGCTACAAACCGTCTGGCGCCGCCAATGTCGCGGTGCAATATCTCAACACCACCCATTTGTGGGACAAGATCCGCGTCGAAGGCGGCGCCTATGGCGGCTTTTGTGGCTATAACGGGCTCAGCGGCAATTTCAGCTTCGGCTCCTATCGTGACCCAAGCCTGTTGCAAACGCTCGAGACCTATGAAGCCACACCTACGTTCCTGCGTCAGCCCATTGATCCGGCTAACCTTGTGCGCCCGATCATCGGCGTCATTGGCGGCATCGACACCTACAGACTGCCAGACGCCAAGGGCTTTGCCGCGCTCACCTGGCACATGACGGGCCAGACTGAAGCCTGGCGGCAGACCCGGCGTGAGGAAGTGCTTGGCACCACCGCCGCGGATTTCAAAATTCTGGCCGCTGCGCTGGAAGCCGCACAAAAAGAGGCGAGAATCGTTGTCCTCGGGTCAGAGGAACAGATCGCTGCAGCCAATGCCGAACGGGGTGATTTCCTCGCGGTCAGCAAGATCATGTGAGAATGACCCCGGTATGATCCGGGGTCCGTTTCAGCGCGGTGCGATCGGTGCTTTTTTCCAGCGTCCCCATGCAACAAATACGCTCAATGCCAGCAATATCAGATTGATCGGCAGAGTGGCAGCGGTTTCACCGAGCGAAGCGTGAACACCGATTGCCAGCACCTGAATGATGGCAAAGCCCAGCGCGGCCAGCGGCGTCAGAAACGGCAAGATCCGCGTTGCCGCCGGCAGGATCATCCCGAGTGCGCCAGCCACCTCGGCGATGCCGATAAAGCGCACCAGCCATTCAGGCGTATGCGCGACAAAAGTCATGCCGTTCGCCGCCAGCGCATCCATGGGCAGGGACAGTTTCATGAAACCCGCCATGCCAAATGCGATCGCCAGCAGAACCTGCACAACCCAGAGTGCGATGGACATCCAGTTGCGCCCACCTTGTGTTCCAATAGACGTTTCAGCCATTGCCGTTCCCCTTTTGCCGCGCCATGCGACACCACGTCGCTTTCGATTCCTAGTCACATTTCGTAACTATGTATATGATCAGAACTGGGAAACGCACAAGAAGGCACATTCATGTCACCTGATGACACAGCTGTAAGCAGCAACTGCGCCGCGATGAGCGATATCCTCAACCGGATTGGCGACAAATGGAGCGTGATGGTAGTCGGGACGCTGCGCGACGGTCCGGTGCGTTTCAACCAGATCAAGCGCGATATCGGCGGCATATCCCAGCGCATGCTCACCCTGACTTTGCGCAACCTGGAACGGGACGGGCTTGTCACCCGGACGATCTATCCCGAGATTCCACCGCGCGTTGAATATGAGCTGACAGCGCTTGGGCGCACTCTGTTGCCAGCAATCAGCGCACTCTGGGCATGGGCGGGAACACATCATCCCGACATTGTCGCGGCGCGGCAGACCTATGACGCGCAGGATGGCGAGACGGTAAAGAGCGATTGAGGGATGCGGCCACGCGCCCGTCTTCGCCAAGGGCTACGCAGACAAACCGTGAAACTTTCGCCATTCGAGCATAGCTCTCATCGCCTTCTGCGCCTTCAATCAGTCCACCGGACTGATTGATTTGCCCCTCGGTCAAATCGGCTTGAAATGGTGCGGGCGGCCGGAATCGAACCGGCACTCTGTTACCAGAACCAGATTTTGAGTCTGGCGCGTCTACCAGTTCCGCCACGCCCGCAGCTGGAAAGAAGACGGTGGCGAAATATCGTGAATGGGGGGAGCCGTCAATCGCTCATTGACTTGAAATCTTTTCCCTTTACATGTTCGCACCAGTTTGAAACCGCCGGGAGAGCCTCTTGCTGCGCCGTCTTTATGATTGGGTCATGTCGCTGGCCCGCGGCCGTCACGCGCTTCCCGCGCTCGGTGCCGTCAGCTTCGTCGAAAGCTCGTTCTTTCCCATCCCGCCCGATGTGATGCTGATCCCCATGGTGATTGCCGACCGCAAGGCCTGGTGGAAAATTGCCCTGGTGTGCACCATCTCCTCGGTGCTGGGTGCCCTGCTCGGCTATCTGATCGGCGCGGTTCTGTTCGAGACGGTCGGCAAACCGCTGCTCGATTTTTATCATGCACATGGCACATTCGACCGGCTGGTGGACTGGTATGACCAATGGGGTGCGCTCGGCATTCTTGCCGGGGCCGTCACCCCGTTGCCTTACAAGGTGCTGACGATTTTCTCCGGCACCGTGAGTTTCTCGATCCCGATGTTCATCGCCGTCTCGGTGCTGGGGCGCGGCTTGCGCTTTTTCTTGGTGGCCGGCCTGCTCTATTTCTTCGGTGAACCGATCCGGGAGTTCATCGAAAAACGCCTCACCCTTATGTTCGTCATCTTTGTGGTATTGTTGGTGGGCGGATTCGCGTTTCTCGCTTTCCTCAAATAGGAGCGCATCATGGCCGGATATTATTTTTCGGGACATAATTCCAACCGGGCCAACACTGCTTTCACCATCGGCCTTCTCACGATCCTAGCCGCATTGTGTTTCGAATATATCGGCGGTTATGAGCCGTGCGAACTCTGCCTCGGACAGCGGGTACCCTATTATGTAGGCCTGCCCCTGCTCGCCATTGTCATCGCTGCCTGGGGGTCGATTCCGGTGCTACCTCGCATCGCCGCGACACTGGGCGTTACCGCGATTTTCGTATGGGGCACCTATCTGGCTGCCTTCCATGCCGGTGTCGAATGGGGCTTCTGGCCCGGACCGACCGCCTGCTCCGGGGCCGGTGGCGGCATCGATTTCGGTGATCTCGGCAGTATCAACGAGACCCGCGTCGTACCCTGCGACCAGCCGCAGATCCGTTTCTTTGATCTCACATTCGCCGGCATTCCGTTCGACGGGTTGAGCTTCGCCGGGCTCAACGCCATCATATCCGCGATCATTGCAGGATTTTTGTTCTGGTCGGCGCAGGGACAGTATGTGCGCTTCAAAAAGGAAAGTGGTGCACGCGAACAAGCGTGACCACCTCTTCTGCTACAGCGTCAAATCTTCCGCCAACATCATGGCGTTTCTGTCGGGATCATAGAAGGTCGCGGTTTTGACCATGCCTTCTTCAACAATGGTCTCGCCGTCGAAAACGATCCCGGCAGCTTCCATCTTGCTGCGGGCCGTGTCGAGATCAGCAACGCCAAACACCGGAACAGTGTTGCCCGGCGTTGGCTTGGTCTGCTCACCAAGGCCGAGGGTGACGCCTGCTGTCTTTGTCTGCAGTTCGCTCCAGCCAACCTCATCGGCGTGATAGAGCGTCTCGAAGCCCAGAATGTCTTCATACCATTTTGCACTCGCGTGCCGGTCGGTGACCGATATGGCCAGTGTAATGGTGTTTTCCAAAGCTATCAGCGCCATGATCTTTCCCTTTTTCATAAAATATACTAACTATACTTTATGGACATTTCGACACTTGTCAATATCACATCGAAAGCCTGGGCGCTGACCATCCTGTCGCTCATGCACTCTGGTGTGCCTGGGCGGCAGGCCACATTGCTGGCTGCCTCCGGGGCCGGACGCACGGCATTCGGGCAAAGCATGAGCCATCTGATTGATCTGGGTTTGGTGGAGCGCAATCCCGGTCATGGCCATCCATTACGGCCTGAATACCGCCTGACTGTTCAGGGCACCCTCATTGCCGCAGCTGCGGATCGCATCATGGCGATGACGGCACCAGACCGGCAGGCGCTGCTGCGACGGGCCTGGACCGTGCCGGTTCTGACCGCCTTGAGGCAACCGCGCCGGTTCAACGAAATCAAAACCGACCTGCCGATGATTACCGACCGCGCCCTGTCGCAATCGTTGAAATCGATGGAAGTCTCAGACTGGGTCCGGCGCGATGTCGACGATGCCGCACGTCCACCGCGATCACTCTATCGGGCCATCAATACAGGCGGAGAGATCAGCGAGGCGATTGCGCACAAATTGCGGTTGAACTGAGATCATTTCGTTTCGCGCATCGTCATTCCCGCGAAAGCGGGAATCCAGCGCGAGCAGTCTTGCTCGCAGTTTGACTCTGAGGCGCGACAGACGTCGCGCACTGGATTCCCAATCAAGTTGGGAATGACGTCGTGGTTGAATTGAACATCTGATTGCCTTGCAACAAGCCCTAGGGCTCCAGCTCGATATCCCAGTAGAGATAGTCGAGCCAACTCTCGTGCAGAAAGTTGGGCGGGAAGGCCCGGCCATTGTTGTGCAATGCGTGCACAGTTGGCCGGAACGGCTTTTGCAGCGGGAACATGCTGATCTGTTTCGGCAACCGGTTGCCCTTTTTAAGGTTACATGGCGCACAGGCCGCCACCACATTTTCCCACGTTGTCAGGCCACCCTTCGAGCGCGGAATGACGTGATCGAACGTCAATTCGTTCCGGTCGCCGCAATATTGGCACTGGAATTTATCGCGGAGGAAAACGTTGAAACGGGTGAAGGCGGGATAGCGGGCGGGCTGGACATATTCACGGAGCGAGACAACGGAGGGAAGCCGCATCTCAAAGCTCGGACTTCGAACCACCTTGTCATATTCGGAGACGATATTGACCCGATCAAGGCACACCGCCTTGATGGCATCCTGCCAGGACCAGAGCGAAAGCGGGTAATAGCTGAGCGGACGGAAGTCGGCGTTCAGCACCAGGGTAGGGCAGGAATCAGGCGACACATGAACGGTCACTTGAGGCTCCACAGACAGGAATCAATCGAATCCATGTCTGTTATAATAGACCGTTTGTGACAGGGCTGTGAAGCATTAGTTGAGTTTTTATAGCGGCTTGGCGCTCAGGCGATCCGCGCGATGAACGTCCGCGCTGCTTCCAGCCCGTCGGGCGGAATAGTGTGCCCCTGCCCCGGCGAGACATAAAGGCTGACATCGAGGCCGAGGGCCTGCAATGCCGTGGCGCTGGCGCGGCTCATTTCCACCGGCACCACGTCATCGGCTTCGCCGTGGATCAAGCAGACCGGAGGCTCTGAAGCCAGTGCTTCACCGATCGTGTCGGGCTGGATCAGCCCACCGGAAAAAGCAACGATACCCAGCAATGGCTCGGATTGGCGCAAACCCACATCAAGCGCCATCATCGCGCCCTGGCTGAACCCGCACAGTAAAGTGTTCGCCGCCGAAAGCCCGGTCTCGGCCCATAGGTCAGCCAGAAACTCGTTGATCACCGGCCGCGCCATCTGGGCACCGTTTAGGCGTGAAAAATCCCGGTCGAGATCGAGAGGGAACCACTGGAAGCCAGCCGGGTTGATGTCGCAACTCATCGGCGCATTCGGTGCGACAAAAATCGCATCGGGCAGAAGATCTCGAAGATAGGGCGCGAGCGCAATCAGATCGTTGCCATCCGATCCGTAACCGTGCAGCAGAACAACCACCCGCTTCGCTGGTGTGTCCTGCGGCATCACCATTGGTCCGGTCAGTTTCACACTCATAATCCAATACCTTCTTTCTGCGTCCGGAGCGCATAATAGCGCCACAACAACCGCGCCGCCGTGGCGCGCCAGGGCGACCAGTTTGCAGCCAGCTGCCGTGTCATTGTCGCATCCGGTGTTTCCATGCCGAGGGCATACCCCACAGCCTTGCGCAAAGCCAGATCACCGGCGGGGAAAATGTCGGCATGGCCGATGGCCGAGAGCAGATAAATCTCCGCCGTCCACTGGCCGATGCCGGGAAATTCCGTCAGAGCGGCAATGGCCTCCGCAGCCGGTAGCTCGGCGAGCGCGATATAATTGAACCGACCGTTTTGTTCCGCTTCGGCAACGGCCCGTATGGCGCGATACTTCGCCCGGGTGAACCCAAGGCCGCAGATATGGTCTTGCGTGTGTAAGAGAAATCGCTCTGGCGTGACCTCCCCCAGCGTTTCGGTCAGCCGTTGATGAATCACCGCTGCCGCTTTGACCGATAGCAGCTGACCGGTGATGATATGCACCAAGGTTGCAAACCCCGGTGGCCGCAAGCGCAACGGCACTTTACCCGCTGCCACCCGGATCGGTGCCAACCGAGCATCATGAGCGACCAACGCATCGAGATGCGTCTCCAGAACTTCGCGTCCGGTGATCCGCTCTGTCGGTTCGTGACTGCTCATGCTAGGCAGAATGTCCACATGCGCTTCAGGACTGAATGAAATGCCATCTGATCCGGTTTTCCGCTTTGCGCCAAGCCCAAATGGCCTGCTGCATCTGGGGCATGCCTACTCAGCGCTCTTCACCGCCCATTGGGCGAAAGCACTCGGCGGCACTTTTCTGCTGCGCATTGAAGACATCGACACAGCCCGTAGCAAGCCGGAATTCACCGACGCAATTTTTGAGGATTTGCATTGGCTCGGCCTCGACTGGCCAGAGCCGGTGATGCGGCAGTCGGAGCGGTTTGCCTTTTATGCCGAAGCCGCTGACCAGCTCAAAGCCATGGGATTGCTCTATCCCTGCTTTTGCACGCGGGGCGAGATCGCGGACAAAGCGAGCGGCACCGATCCAGATGGGGCGCCGCTTTATCCCGGCTCCTGCCGCGATCTGTCACGCAAAGAGATTGAAGCCCGCCTTGCCGCCGACGAACCGATGCAATGGCGGCTCGATACCGAAGCGGCTCTATCAAAAACCGGCATGCTGACCTTCTCCGTCGCCGGACCGCAGCCGAACGACCGGCCGCAAATTCGCTATGCGCGGCCGGAACGCTGGGGTGATCCGGTGATTATCCGGAAGGACACGCCGACAAGCTATCATCTCAGTGTGGTTATCGATGATGCAGCCCAAGGCATCACCCACATCACACGCGGCCGCGACCTTGAGGCCACGACCGACATTCACGTGCTGCTGCAATTCCTGCTGGGGCTGCCGTCACCGCTCTATACGTTTCACAAGCTCATTGTTGATGATGCGGGGGACAAGCTGTCGAAATCGCTGAAGTCCGAAAGTCTGCGGGCGTTGCGGGAATCCGGGGAAACAGCAGAAAGCATCCGGACGCGGCTGGGGTTTTGACGTTTGTCGCGCCGAGTTGCGCCGCTCCTCCATGCGTCATCCCCGACCTGATCAGGGATCCAGCGCGGGCAGTCCTGCCTGCAATAGACTCTCCCGCATCGCCGACGCGATGCGCTGGATTCCCGCTTTCGCGGGAATGACGCAGAGGATCAGGCCAGCATTTCCCGCCCCTCTGCTTCAGCCTCGGCCTTCGGCAAATAGGACCGCGTCGTCAGCGCCACCGCTTCTTCAAACGGCGTCCCGAAATCCGGACCAAGGATCGCATCGAGCTTGTCATCCTGCAGCCGATGCGGCGCCCACCACAGATAATTCATTTTCACCACCTCGCGCACGACCGGCACGAACACGCCTATGATGCGCAACAACCACCAGGGTAGCTGCTTGACTTTGTAAGTCTCAGGCAGTTGTTTTTGGATCTCGGCGATCATTTGATGCCCGGTGGCAAAATGTCCGGCGAACTGGAAGTTCTCGAAGCTCGGCAATGTGTCACGCACCTCAGCGACCTTCACATAGGCGTGCCCAAGATCGGGCAGATAGGCCCAGCTGTGGCCGACATCCAGCGGACCGGGATAGAGGAGTGTCTTCGATTTGAGACGCGACAGGATGGCGAGATCGAAATTGGTTTCCACCGCATGCGGGCCGTAAAAGTCCGGGGAGCGGAGAATGACCACCTGCAGATTGTCCTCGGTGGTGGCGCGCATCAGCATTTCTTCCATGCGTTTGCGGATTTCGCCCTTGTCCTTTTCGGGGCGCTGCGGCGTGTCGGGTGTAATCAGGTGCTGATCGGCGGCATAGTTATAGATATTACCGGCAAACAGCATCGTTTTGCCGCTGCCCTGAAGGCCGTCCAGCACTGCCGCCAGCAATCCCTCGGCCCGGCCCTTGTCCCACTTGTCATAGGGCAGGTTGAGCGCATTGACGACCACATCCGAACCGTCGCAGGCCTTGCGCACATCGGCAGGATTGGCGGCGCTGCCCGCGACATAGTCCATGCCGGGGATTTTGGCACGATTGCCGCGCCCGAGCCCTTTCACCTGCCAACCGGCGGCCACAAAGGCGCGTGTCGCTGCCTGTCCAACGCGGCCATTAAATCCAAGAACTGTCACTGTCTTTTGCATTGCTCATCTCCATCTGCGTGCTTGACTGCGCCTATCTTTCATCTTCATATCTGAATTGAAATTCTCTAATTTTGAGGACTAGATATTCAATTATGAATAGTGTTACGCCGGACTGGTCGCTCTGGCGCAGTTTTGCCGCCGTTGTTGAACATGGGTCGCTCTCCGCCGCCGCCCGCGATTTGGGGTCCAGTCAACCAACTGTGGGTCGCCATGTCGAAGCGCTGGAGCAGAGCCTTGGCGCGACTTTGTTCGACCGGGCGCTCAACGGCTTGCGGCCCAATGAAACGGCACTCAAACTTTATGAACAGGTGGCCGTCGCCAACCGAGCCCTGACCGAGGCGGCGATGATTGCCGAGGGACGCAATACCGAACTGGCCGGCACGGTCCGCATCACCGCCTCAACGGTGACGGCGCATTACTCCCTGCCGCCTATTTTGCGACAGTTACGTGAGGAGTTCCCGGCCATCGCCATCGATCTGGTGCCAACCGATTCCCCGGAAAACCTTCTGCTCAGGGAAAGCGACATTGCCATCCGCATGTTCCGCCCTACCCAGCTCGAACTGATCACCAAAAAGGTTGCAGAAAGTGCGCTGGTGTGTTGCGCCCATCAATCCTTCATTGATGCACACGGCGCGCCGGAGCAGGCGGACGAGCTCACGCAGTTCGACCTGATCGGTTTCGATCGCTCGGACTTGCTCATCACCGGCGCAAGGGCGCTTGGCTATGACCTCTCGCGCGACATGTTCAAAACCCGCACTGACAGTCAAACTGCCATCTGGGAGCTCACGAAGGCGGGTCTCGGTATCAGTTTCGCACAGGAAGTGCTGGTCGATGCCACACCCGGAATGGTCAAGCTGCTGCCCGGTTTCGGCATTCCATCGCTCGAAGTCTGGCTCACAACCCACCGCGAACTGTTCACGAGCCGCAGGATTCGTGTCATCTATGACCGGTTGGCGGCGCTGCTTGCGGATTACTATACGCGCACCAATATCAGGGACTGAAAGCTCAACGCGCGGATATCTCAATGGAACTAGCCCTTAACATCCTCACTTTCGTCGCCATCGGCGCGGTAGTCGTCGTGCTGGGCCTGGGGCTTGTCAATATGTTCCGCGGCGGCGATGGCAATACCAGCCAGAAACTCATGCGCGCCCGCGTCATCCTGCAGGCCGTGGCACTTGTGCTGCTCTTTTTCGCAGCGATGTTCTTCGGCGGCAGGGGCTGATTGATGGTCAAGCTCAACAAGATTTACACCCGCACCGGCGATGACGGCAGCACCGGTCTCGTGCGCGGCCCGCGCCGCAAAAAGCATGATTTGCGTGTTGCCGCCTATGGCACAATCGATGAGGCCAACGCCTCCATTGGCGTTGCCCGCACCCATGACGCCGGTATTTTCGATATCGATGCCACACTCGCCCGGGTGCAAAACGATTTGTTCGATGTGGGTTCGGATCTCGCAACACCCGGTGCCGACGCACCCGATAGCGGCACAGCCTTGCGCGCCACGGAGCAGCAGGTGAACTGGCTCGAGGAAGAGATCGACAAGTACAACGCCAACCTTGAACCGCTTAAAAGTTTCGTTTTACCCGGCGGCACAGCGCTGGCGGCCAATCTCCATGCCGCCCGCACCATCACCCGCCGCGCCGAACGGCTGGTGTCGGAACTCGGCGATACCGAACCTGACGTCAACCCGCTGGCGCTGACCTATCTCAACCGGTTGAGCGATTTGCTGTTCGTTTTGGCCCGCGCCGCCAACAATGGTGGCGTTGACGATGTGTTGTGGGTGCCGGGGCAACATACCGGGAAGAGTGAAACTTAGGTGTTCTTCCCGCTGCGCGACATCAACCCGGTCAAGCACATACGTTTTGCCTATGTAAACTACAGTTTGATCGCCTTCACCGCGCTCGTTTTTCTCTACCAGTCGATCCTGCCGCAACGTGATTTCGATTTTTTCGCTGTTAGCTACGGCATGATCCCACTCGTCGTGCGCGACGTCCTGCCCGATCCGCTCCCCTGGTTGCCCGACCAGCTTAACTTCATCACCTATGCCTTTTTGCACGGCGACTGGATGCATTTACTGTCGAACATGCTGTTCCTCTGGATTTTCGGCGACAATATCGAGGATGCGTTCGGGCATGTGCGCTATCTGGTGTTCTATCTTGCCTGTGCTGCTTTGGCCGGCGGGGCGCATTTCCTGATGAATTATGGCGACAATGGTCCACTGATCGGCGCGTCCGGCGCTGTGGCCGGGGTGATGGGCGCCTATGTGCTGCTTTATCCGCATGCGCGCCTGTTCGTGCTTGCCAAAATCGTGATTCCCATTCCGTTGCCGATCCCGGCGTTCTGGATGCTCGGGTTCTGGATTTTGACCCAGCTGTTTTACGCCTTCGGCGGTTCCGACGATCCGGTAGCCTGGTGGGCGCATCTGGGTGGGTTCGTCGCCGGTGTGGCCCTCACCTTCCTGTTCAAACCGCGACACGTTCCAATTTTGGGCGGCCGATAAAGCCTTATTTAAGATTCACGGCGCACACTAGTTCGATCCGTATTTTGCGGACCCAGGACTGCGGCAAAGTAAACCGAGTGCGATGATCGAATCGGCAACACAAATTGCGACGGCACAGGCCAATGCGACAAAGAGCGCCATTTCCATGGCGGTGCTCAAAAGTCAGCTCAAGGCCAACGAGACTTTCGTCAACATGATCGAACAGGTCGCAAAAAGCGCGCCCGTGCCCGAGGGCCAGGGCAAGATGGTTGACCTGATCGCCTGATCATCGCGCATTGAATCCCGACATTTGACCGTTTAAACGGACCCTTCTGGCTGCAACAGGAGAGCCCGATGAGTGACACAAGATCCGCGCGTGAAAAAATGCTCGCGGGTGATCCCTATTTAAGCCCCGATCCGGAGCTCATGGCGCTGCAGAACCAGGCGGTGGCCGCCATGGCCGCGTTCAACGCCACGCCACAGGACGATTTTGCGGCCCTCGGCGCCGCTGCGCGCCAGCTTTTCGGCAAAGTGGGCGATAGCGGTTTCATCCGGCCCCCGGTCAAGGTTGATTACGGCATTCATGTCGAGATCGGTGAGCGCACTTTCATCAATATGGATTGCACCTTTCTCGACTGCAATTACATCCGCATCGGCGACCGTGTCAGCATCGGCCCGAACTGCCAGTTCCTGACCGTTACCCACCCGCTCAAAAGCTCTGAGCGTCAGATTCCCTTTCCCGATGATCCGGTAATTCCGTTCCGCGCTGTCTCAACGGCGCTGCCGATCATCATTGAAGATGATTGCTGGCTTGGTGCCGGTGTCATCGTCCAGCCGGGCATTACGATTGGACAAGGCGCGGTGATCGGTTCCGGCAGCGTGGTGACGAAAAATGTGCCCCCCGGCGTCTTTGCTGCGGGCAACCCGTGCCGGGTGATCAAGGACATTGAGGACTAAGCGTTCTCAGGTTACCCCGCACTCGCCGCAATCAGCGCATCGATAACGCGAATACCATCCTCGCTGTCCCACTCCGCTGGCCCCTGCAGCACGGCAATTTCACACCCTTCTTCATCAAGCAGCAAAGTTGCGGGGAGGCCAATGGCCACGGCATTGGTTTTGAGTGTCTCAAACGCCGCGAAAGTGGGGTCAGCCAACAGGGGCAGGTTGGGCAGGTTTTCCTCTTCGAGAAACCGCTGCGCCTTTTCGATGCCCTCTGCACCAAGATCAAGATTGATCGGGATCACGGCGAACTCTTCGATGGCGTAGTGTGCCGCCAGCGCATTGAGCGCCGGCATTTCCTCGCGGCAGGGGACACACCAGGTGGCCCAGAAGTTGACCAGAAGCGGCTTGCCGGCAAAATCCTTGAGGGTCATGGGTCGGCCCGTATCATCCTGAAACGCCATATCGGCATAGCCGCGCCCGCCCGCCGTTGGCGAAAGCGCCGCCAGCTCGCCATAGGCGGCTTCATCGATGGCATCACGGGCCGCCGGTTGCGCCGGGCATTCGCTGGCCCCGGCACTACCATTGCTAAGCCAGACTGCCACCGCTATAACCAGCGCCGCCGCAACGGCGCTGAGGATTATGAGCAGCCGGCGCGGCGATTTTCCGGGGCTTGGCTGGGCGGTCTCGGACATTTGGGTCTCCGCACGGGAATTAAAGTCATGAGCAATCGCATGTGGGGCGGACGCTTCGCCTCCGGTCCCGACGCCATCATGGAAGAGATCAACGCTTCCATCGATTTTGACAAGCGGCTTTATCGCCAGGATATCGCCGGTTCGGTTGCGCACGCCAAGATGCTGGCCGAGGCCGGCATTCTCACCGCAGAAGATAGGGACACGATCCTTGACGGTCTAGGTGCAGTGAAGGCGGAAATCGAACAAAATACGTTCAATTTCTCGCGCGCGCTGGAAGACATTCACATGAATATCGAGGCACGGCTGAAGGAGCTGATCGGCGAGCCTGCCGGGCGGCTGCACACGGCCCGCTCGCGCAATGACCAGGTGGCAACAGACTTCCGCCTCTATGTCCGCGATGCCGTTGACATGCTGATGGGCCAGATCCGGACGCTGCAACTGGCGCTGGTCAACCGTGCCGCGGACGAAGCGGATACGGTCATGCCCGGCTTCACCCATCTGCAAAGCGCCCAGCCGGTGACCTTTGGTCACCATATGCTGGCCTATGTGGAGATGTTTGAGCGCGATTTCGGCCGCTTTCACGACGCCCGGTTGCGGATGAACCAGAGCCCGCTCGGCGCTGCCGCCCTTGCCGGGACGTCGTTCGAGATCGACCGTGAGATGACAGCGAAAGAACTTGGGTTCGACGCACCCATGGCCAACTCGCTCGACGCCGTCTCAGACCGGGATTTCGTGCTCGAGACCCTCGCCGCCGCCGCGATTTCGGCCATGCATTTGAGCCGCTTTGCCGAAGAGCTGGTGATCTGGTCGTCGGCCCAGTTCAAGTTCGTCACCCTCAGCGACAAGTTCTCGACCGGCTCCTCCATCATGCCGCAAAAGCGCAACCCTGACGCTGCCGAACTGATCCGCGCCAAGATCGGGCGGATCATAGGTGCCCTCAATTCGCTATTCGTTGTGATGAAAGGTCTGCCCCTTGCCTATTCCAAGGATATGCAGGAAGACAAGGAAGTCGCGTTCGACGCCCTCGACAGTTTCTCTTTGAGCCTTGCCGCGATGACGGGCATGGTCGGCGATCTCAAGGTCAACCGCGACGCCATGAAGGCTGCCGCCGGTGCCGGGTTTTCAACCGCAACCGATCTTGCCGACTGGCTGGTGCGTGAGGCCAACGTACCGTTCCGCGATGCGCACCATATTACCGGCCGCGCTGTGGCGCTGGCCGAGGAAAAAGGCTGCGGTCTCGACGCCTTGACCATTGAGGATTTCAAAACCGTCGATGAGCGGATCGACAGCCGGGTGTTCAAGGTTCTCTCGGTCGAAAAATCTGTCGCCAGCCGCATCAGCTTTGGCGGCACGGCGCCGAAGAACGTCGAAGCGCAGGTGGCCGCCTGGCGTCAGCGCCTTAAGGACGCCGGCTAGGCCGTCATGTCCGGCGCCTTCACTTATCGCAACGGTACCCTGCATGCCGATAGTGTCGCACTAACCGACATCGCACAGTCGGTCGGCACACCGTTTTACGCCTACTCGGCAACCTATCTGCGTGACCGGTTCGGTGAACTGAAGGCCGCCTTTGCCGGGATGAACCCGCTCATCGCCTATGCGATGAAGGCCAATTCCAACCAGGCGATACTGACCCTGCTCGGTCGACAGGGCGCCGGCGCCGACGTGGTTTCCGGTGGCGAACTTGCACGTGCCCTCAGCGCCGGCATACCAGCCGAAAACATCGTTTTTTCGGGCGTCGGCAAAACCGAGATCGAAATGCGCCAGGCGCTTTCGGCAGGCATTCATTGCTTCAATGTCGAAAGCGAACCGGAACTCGAACGCCTTGATCGCGTCGCAGGCGAATTGAACCTGATCGCCCCGGTATCGGTGCGCATCAATCCCAATGTCGATGCCAAAACCCACGCCAAGATTTCAACCGGCAAGGCGGAGAACAAATTCGGCATTCCTTTCGAACGGGCGCAGGATGTCTATACAGAAATCGGCGCTGCAGCCAATCTGACTGCGGTCGGTGTCGATATGCATATCGGTTCGCAGCTGACCGATCTCGAACCCTTCGACAACGCATTTGCCCTGCTGGCGGAACTGGTGATCGGCTTACGCGCAGCCGGGCAAGTGATTTCGCATGTCGATATCGGCGGCGGCCTTGGCATCGCCTATGAACCGCTGGGACACACGCCTGATTTGACAAAATACGCCGAAATCGTTGCCCGCCATATCACGCCGCTTGAGTGCAACCTGGTGCTGGAACCGGGTCGCTGGCTGGTTGGCAATGCTGGGATTTTAGTCACCCGCGTCGAATATCTAAAGCATGGCGCCACGCATCCGTTCGTCATTACCGACACAGCGATGAACGACCTCATCCGGCCTACACTCTATGAGGCCTATCACGATATTCTGCCGGTGACCGAGCCCGCACCAAACGCTGAAACCATAACTGCCGACATTGTCGGCCCCATCTGCGAAAGCGGTGACTATCTCGCCAAGGGTCGCGATATCGCCATGCCCGCTGAGGGTGATCTGCTTGCGGTGATGAGCGCCGGCGCTTACGGCGCGGTCATGGCCGGCACTTACAACACACGACCGCTGATCGCGGAAGTGCTGGTGGATGGCGACCGGTTCGCCGTCATCTGCGAGCGGCAGACGCTTGAGGATTTGATTGGGCGGGATGTTGTGCCGGATTGGCTCTAGGCGCGATCGTTACCCAGCTACACCCTGCCGGGCCAGCGGCACGATTTCCACCGGCTTGCCCGCCAGCGCATCCTCGACTTTCGACACCAGTATATCGAGCGAAAACGGCTTCGGGATTACATCGTAAATCAAGGCATCAAGACCGTGCGCCCGCTCGCGCTGGTCGGCAAAGCCGGTCATCAGGACAATGGTCACTTCGGGGAAATTGGCACCAACGTCGAGCGCCAGCGCGATGCCGTCCATAACCGGCATCTTGATGTCGGACAGCAAAAGATCGAACGCGCCTTTTTCGTCCTGTATGACTTCAACGGCCAGCCCGCCATCGGCGGCCGAAACGACCTCATGGCCTTTCATCTCGAGGGCGCGGACCACGAACCCGCGGACATTGTCATCATCTTCGGCGACCAGAATACGTGCCATGAATTACTCCTGTTAGCCGCTTTTACGCTGCGGCATTTGCTCCCTGGTTGGTGTGTTTTCAAGAAAAGTGGGCCCACTTTTCCGGTTCGAAAACACGACCGCTAAAAATCTGAGCCGGTCTATTTCGTCCTCTTCGTCATGACCGGCTTTAGTCTGTACTATCGCTGGCAAAGGCCAGCTTCACTGCACTGGCGCCAACTGGTGGCGCGGTAAGTTGCGTTTCAAATTCCACCTGCGAACCGGGTCCGATCACGCGGGTCAACGGCAATGCGCTCCATTGATAGAGCACCAATTCGTCAGCATTAAGGATGGACACGACAACCGGTGGGATGCGGATCTGTTGCCCCGTGACGTTGCGGATATTGGCGGTCACCACCATTGTGTCTTCGCCGTCCGATAGGGCGCGCAAAGTCTGCATGTTGCGAAATTCAAGGCCCACCACATTGATGTCGAACCCCACTGCTTCATACACACCTGCAAGATCGGGTATCATGCGCACAATTTCGGTACGGAAATAAAGTCCCCCAGCCACAAGCGCGATCAACAGCATCAATCCGGTATAGCGCGCTTGCCGCCGGATACGTCCCAGCGGCAAACGGCGCGCCAATTGCGATTGCCGTAGCTTGATCGCCATCTGCCGTGAGGTCTCGGCAACGATATTGTCCTTGGACCGCCGCTTTTTCGCGGACTTCCTGGCCGGGGCGTCAATCCCCGCATCGTCGTCGCCGGCAGGATCGCCATCATCCGCATCCGCTGCATAGTCGCCCTTTGGCGCGGTTCTTTCCGCTTCGTCGGCAAAAATCTTGTCGAGCACGTCCTCATCTTCGGGGTCAAACAGCTTGTCATCATCCGGGTCGGCAGCCGGCTTGTTGGCCTCAGGCACAAGTTTTGGCTTCGGCCGTGGCTCGGGTTGTGGCTC